>Ga0105046_10012501_pt1 | contig 13172 bp, 12 predicted proteins | sample MAT03_FD_78385 | JGI IMG/M metagenome (GOLD analysis project Ga0105046, IMG submission 78385) | Freshwater microbial communities from Lake Fryxell liftoff mats and glacier meltwater in Antarctica - MAT-03 (megahit assembly) | ecosystem: Environmental > Aquatic > Freshwater > Ice > Liftoff... | reverse complement strand
TGGCCAGATAAATCGTTTGTAAGTCATGAGCGGTAGCGCTCGAGCTTGTGGCTCGGGCGTTTATCTGAGGATGTTGTCGAAATGAGAGAACAGGCTGCGTAGCAATCATGCTACTGTCAACTCAGAGTTTGAGCTATGTTGGCTACCGCACAGACGGTTTTTCAACGTAATTTCAGAATCTAAGTCCGCGCAGCACTAAGCTCAAAGTCCCTTCAGCGTTTCGCAGTGGTTGCGATACGCTTTTGTTCCCGACTAAGCACACGCGGTTCATGCTTTTGAACCCACGTACTTTTTCACGGAAATCGCAATGCAAACCTTAGAAAACGGTTTCACCCTCGCCGACGGAATTATCGAAGAACGGCGCCAGGCAATTTTGCTCAAAACCGGTGCCTTGCAAAATGCCATTCTTACCAGCGAAAATTTCTCGATTATCGCTACGGACGAAAAAGGTATTATCCAATTATTCAATGTCGGTGCCGAGCGCATGCTTGGCTATGAAGCCTGCGAAGTTGTCAATAAAATAAACCCCAGCGACATTCATGACCCGCAAGAAGTTATGGCGCGGGCGCAGGCATTGACTGCGGAATTGGCAACGCCGATTTTGCCGGGCTTTGAAGCACTGGCATTTAAAGCCTCACGTGGCATCGAGGATATTTACGAGCTCACCTATATTTGCAAGGACGGCAGTCGGTTCCCGGCTATCGTCTCGATCACCGCGCTGCGTGATGATTTCGGAAGCATCATTGGTTATTTGCTGATTGGCACCGACAATTCCGTGCGGCATAAAATTGAACTGGATTTGCAGGCTGCCATGGCCGATGCAAAAAAAGCCAATCTTGCAAAATCCGACTTCCTGTCCAGCATGAGCCATGAACTACGGACACCGCTGAGTGCAATTCTCGGTTTTGCCCAATTGATCGAGTCGGGTACTCCGCAGCCTACGCCGTCGCAAAAGCGCAGTGTTGATCAGATTTTGAAAGCCGGATGGTATTTGCTGGACTTGATTAATGAAATTCTCGATCTTGCCTTGATTGAATCGGGCAAACTTATTTTGTCGCTCGAGCCGATATCGCTGACCGAAGTGGTACGCGAGTGCAAGGCCATGATTTTGCCGCAGGCGCAAAAGCGCGGCATTACCGTGAGTTTTCCTTTGTTGGAATTTCCTTATACGGTGATGGCTGATCGCACCCGGTTAAAGCAGATTTTAATTAATCTGCTGTCAAATTCAATAAAATATAATCGTGAAGGCGGCAGCGTTATTGTTGATTGCGTTACCAGCGATAGCGGGCGTATTCGTATTTGTGTCAAAGATGTGGGTGGAGGTTTGTCGCCAGAAAAAATGTTGCAATTATTCCAGCCCTTTAATCGCTTGGGACAAGAATCCAACGATTCAGAAGGCACCGGTATAGGTTTAGTTGTTTGTAAACGCCTGATCGAACTGATGGGCGGAGTAATCGGCGTTGACAGCGTAGTGGATGAAGGCAGCGTGTTCTGGTTTGAATTAAATCTGACCAATGAATCAAGCTTAGAGGAACATACGGTCGATGCAGTGGCACTTACCAATGCACATAGTGGTGCCCAAGCCCATTGCCATACCCTGCTTTATGTTGAAGACAATCCGGCCAATTTAATGCTGGTGGAAGATTTAATTGCCCGTCGCCCCGATATTCGTTTGCTGACCGCAAGAGACGCCACACGCGGCATGGAAATTGCCCGTGCTTCATTACCCAACGTTATTTTGATGGATATCAATTTGCCCGGCATTAGCGGAATCAAGGCACTGAAAATGCTGTCGGAAGATCCGCTTACGGAATCCATTCCCGTCGTAGCATTGAGTGCTAATGCCATACCGCGTGACATTGAAAGAGGTTTGGAAGCAGGCTTCTTCCGTTACCTCACCAAGCCGATCAAAGTTAACGAATTCATGAATACGCTGGACCTAGCCTTGAATTTTGCAAAGGCCGAAGCGGCCTGTGAAACCAGAGAGAAAAAGCATGATTAGCCTGCAGGAAATTCTTAAAGCTCATATCCTGATTGTCGATGATCAGGAAACCAATGTGCAGCTGCTGGAGCAATTTTTAGAGGGGGCAGGTTATAGCAATGTAAGTTCAACGATGAAACCGGAACAAGTGTGTGCTTTGCATCGCAAAAACCGGTTTGATTTGATTTTGCTCGATCTGCAAATGCCGGACATGGATGGCTTCCAAGTAATGAGCGAGCTCAAGTGCAATGATCACGACAGTTATCTGCCTGTCATCGTGCTCACTGCGCAGCCTAACCACAAGCTGCGGGCACTGGAAGCGGGTGCAAAGGATTTCATCAGTAAGCCTTTTGATTTGCTGGAAGTGAAAACCCGCATCCACAATATGCTCGAAGTGCGTTTGCTTTACAAAAAACTCGCCAGCCATAATCGCATGCTTGAGCATATGGTCGAAGAACGCACCGCAGAATTACGCGAGAGTGAAGCGCGTTACCGTAGCTTGACTGAACTGGCGTCTGACTGGTACTGGGAGCAGGATGAACTCGGTCAATTCAGTAAGGTGTCGGGCCCCGTGCTTGAAATGCTAGGTATTCGAGAGGAAGTTTCGACCGACGCCTCACCGGCGAAATGGAATGAAGCCGAGCGTTCGTTATTACATGCCGCCATTGCCGCAAGACAACCTTTTATCGATTTTCTTTTCAATCGCACCAATGCCAACGGCTCGCAACAACAGTTTCGCGTAAGCGGCGAACCCATGTTCGACCCAAGCTGCCGCTTTATTGGCTATCGCGGCATTGGCGTGGAATGTACGCCACTTAAAAGCCCGGGATTTCCCGAGGCATCGTAATGACGGCACTTCATAATCCGGTTCAAAACCATCTTATTGCGGCATTGCCGTTGGCTGAGCGTGAGCAATTGGCCGCGCAACTGGAACTGGTTCCCTTGCGATTGGGCGAAATGTTGTACGAGCCCGGCAGCCAATTGCACTATGCCTATTTTCCGACGACATCGATTGTGTCCTTGCACTACGTAATGGAATCGGGCGCATCGGCTGAAGCCGCTGGCGTCGGCAATGAAGGCATGCTCGGTGTTTCACTATTCATGGGCGGCAACACCACACCGAGTTCGGCGGTCGTGCAAACAGCAGGCCATGCCTATCGCTTGGAACGCGGCTTGTTGAAAGAGCAATTTAACCGTGCCGGTGTTATGCAGCGTTTGTTACTGCGTTACGCCCAGGCCTTGATGACACAGATGATGCAAACCGCCGTATGCAATCGTCACCATACGGTCGAGCAACAATTAAGCCGCTGGTTATTGCTGACTTTGAACCGCCTGCCCAGCAATGAATTAATCATGACCCAAGAATTAGTAGCCAGTATGTTAGGCGTGCGTCGCGAAGGCATTACCGAAGCCGCCGGAAAACTGCAACACGCCGGATATATTAGCTACCGACGCGGGCACATTTCAGTATTGGATCCCTCCGGATTGCAAAGCCACTCCTGCGAATGCTACGCCGTGGTTAAGAATGAATTAAGTCGCCTACTGTCTGATGTGACGTAACGTAGGGTGGATCCCAGCGCTTTTTGGTGGTATCCACCAAGCACCACGCAGCGTCGTCAAACATCAAACACTTTCGTAATCTGCGGCGGAATCACCATAAGGCGTGAAGGCCTTATGGTGGTTCCACCCTACGTTTAATTCGTCGGGTGGATCCCACCGCTTTTTGGTGGTATCCACCAAGCACCACGCAGCGTCGTCAAACATCAAACACTTTCGTAATCTGCGGCGGAATCACCAACGGCGTGAAGGCCTTATGGTGGTTCCACCGGTCGGCTAGGGTCCTATTACGTTTTCAATGTACGTTTCCGCACAGAATTGTTTTGGTCACAAGCGAACAATCGAATCTCATCTCTTTCTTGCGGCCCGATGCGTGTTGCTGCTGCGCCCATCGGATTGCCATCCTTGAGTCTGTTGTGTGGTTTGCGATTGCTGCTTAGTCAGATCGTCGGCCACGTTTTTACTGTTGCTGCGGGTGGCCGTATGTCGAAAACCATTTTTGATGATGGCATTGTCGAAATGCCGAGCGTCCCTGACGGGCTTGTCGAATTTCGGCGACAAAATGCCTTGTTGAAAACCGGTGCCTTGCAAGACGCCATTTTCAATAGTGCCAATTTCTCAAGCATTGCGACTGACGCTAAAGGCGTTATCCAGATATTTAACGTCGGTGCCGAGCGCATGCTCGGTTATCTGGCAACGGATGTCGTGAATAAAATTACCCCGGCCGATATTTCGGACACGGAGGAATTAATCGCCCGGGCCGAGGCGCTGAGCATGGAATTAAAAACACCGATTGCTCCGGGTTTTGAAGCCCTGGTATTCAAAGCCTCGCGCGGCATCGAAGATATTTACGAGCTTACCTATATTCGCCGTGACGGAACCCGTTTCCCCGCTATCGTATCGGTAACGGCGCTCCGAGATGCTGATGAAAATATCATCGGCTATTTGCTGATCGGTACCGATAACACCGCGCGCAAACAAGTGGAAGCGGCGCAGGCCCTACTGGATCAGCGTTTGCGCGACCAGCAGTTCTATACACGTTCATTGATCGAATCCAATATCGATGCTCTGATGACAACCGATCCGCAAGGCATTATTTCGGATGTGAATCAGCAAATGATTGCGCTGACCGGCCGCACCCGCGACGAACTAATCGGCGCGCCTTGCCGTGATTTTTTTACCGATCCCGCTCGTGCCGACGCCGCCATTAAACGGGTATTGACCGAAAACCGCCTCAGCAATTACGAGCTCACCGTGCGTGCACAGAATGGCGAAGAAACCTTGGTGTCTTACAACGCAGCAACGTTCCATAATCGTGATCGAAAACTGCAAGGTGTTTTTGCTGCTGCTCGTGATGTTACCGAGCGTAAGCGCTTCGAGCTTACCTTGCAGGAAAAGAATATTGAGCTCGAACACGCTAGTCGAATGAAGTCGGAATTTTTGGCGACTATGTCGCATGAATTACGCACACCACTCAATGCCATCATCGGATTCTCTGAAGCTTTGAAAGACGGTTTTATGGGCCAGATGAATAGTATCCAGCAGGAATATATCGGCGATATTTTTAACAGCGGACAACATTTGCTGTCACTGATCAATGACATTCTGGACCTTTCAAAAGTGGAAGCCGGCATGATGACGCTGGAACTTGAATCAGTAGATCTCAGCAGTTTGCTTTCAAGCAGTTTTTCCATCGTCCGGGAAAAAGCGGCAGCCCACAATGTCCATCTGGAACTAGACATTGGCGACGACTTGGGTCTGCCGCAACTGGATATGCGCAAAACAAAACAGATCGTATATAACTTGTTGTCCAATGCCGTGAAATTCAGTTCGCACGGAGGACAGGTAACGCTTCGTGCCAAGCGCGTAAGCAGAGCAGAAGTTGGCCAGGTTTCCGATAACTGGCCGGCTCATAATTTCGCGCTCGAAGATAATGAATATGCTGAATTTATCGAGATATGCGTTGGCGATAGCGGCATCGGAATATCGAAAAGCAATATGCCGAAATTGTTCAAGGCGTTCAGTCAGATTGATAGCAGTCTTGCACGAAAATTTGAAGGCACCGGGCTTGGGCTGGCCATGGTTAAACAATTGGCAGAGCTGCATGGCGGAACCGTTGCCGTGGCTAGTGAAGAAGGCATCGGAGCAAGGTTTGCGGTGTGGTTGCCATTACGAAAACCCGATAATACAAAAATGGAATATGAGTCAATTGATACTGAAATGCCGAAGGATAGCCAAGTCATTATTGGAAAGTATCCGAGAAATATCCCGCGAAGAAAATCCTCTTAATGGCAAGGATATTGGTCATCGAAGATAACCCGGCGAACATGAAGCTCGCTTCGCTACTGCTGACCAATGTTGGCCACAGCGTTTTGTCTGCAGTCGATGCGGAAAGTGGTTTGGTCATCGCGCGAGCCGATCAGCCTGATCTGATTTTGATGGACATACAGTTACCCGGGATGGATGGACTGACTGCGACCGCCTTGCTGAAAAAAGATCCAGCAACGGTCGCCATTCCGGTAATAGCATTGACCGCAATGGCGATGAAAGATGACCAGGAAAAAACCAGGGTTGCCGGTTGCGATGCCTACATCGCCAAACCACTTCGCTATCAGGAATTTTATCGAGTAATCGATCAGCTGTTGTCAAAAGCGGCATCAGGTATGTCCGGTGAAACGAATTTTACTTTTCAGAAACCATTGCAAGCCATAATGCCCAAAGCTTCGGTCTATCACGCCGTGCTTCATAAAGCCCATAGAATTCTGGTGGCTGAAGATCATGTATTGAATCAGAAACTTATTTCACGGCAACTGGCATTGCTGGGCTTTGATGCCGATGTTGTCGCGGATGGCCGCGCGGCATTTGAGCGCTGGCAATGCGGCCACTATGCATTGTTGCTTACCGATTTACATATGCCGGAAATGAATGGCTATGAATTAACCACTGCTATTCGAACACAGGAAAAAGGCTTACATCGCATACCGATTATTGCCCTGACCGCGACCGCGAAAACCGATGAAGCCAATCAATGTCTTGCGACGGGGATGGATGCGTATCTGGGTAAGCCATTAAAGCTATCGGATCTTAAAACGACACTTGACACCTGGTTGCCGATGACAAAATCGACTAGACAATCGGGGATGGCAAAAAAAAATCATGCAGCAGTATCTCCGGTGGTAGATCTAACGGTACTGGAAAATCTGGTGGGCTCGGACCCGACAATCATTCGTGAGTTTCAACATGATTTCCAAGTCTCCGCCGCCAAAATAGCGATCGAGCTACGTGCTGCCTGCATTGAAGGAAATGCCCTGCGGGCCAGTGAGCATGCCCACAAGCTAACTGCATCTGCGCATGCGGTGGGTGCCGCAGTTTTAGGCGATTTATGTGCAAAGATTGAATCGGCGGGTAAAGATAGGAACATGGAAGATTTGTGTACCTTGTTACCCCTGTTTGAGCATGAGTTGGATGCCGTCATGGTGTTTCTTGATCGGCTGCAGACGGCAAGCAACGATCAGCACAAACGCGAATTAAAGAGTGACGAATCAAGAGTCAAGATATTGGTGCTCGACGATGAGTCGTTCATGCACAAACTACTTGCACATATGTTGGTCGGACTCGGCTATCAATCGGTAGCGACTTGTGACAATGGACCCGATGCCTTGGATTTGGTGGATGCCCACGATAAGGCGCCAAATTTAATCTTGGTGGATTTGAATATGCCGGGAATGGACGGCATTGAATTCGTCCGCGAACTGGTCCAGCACCATTACAAAGGCAGTCTTATTTTAGTCAGTGGCGAGCACGAGCGTGTATTACAGATGGCAGAAAAACTGGTGCAGGCACATCATATTAATGTACTAGGTCACCTCAAAAAACCAGTATCACTTGAAGGTCTGTCCGCGTTGGTGAATAAATGGCGGCCGGCCAAGGCACTACATGCGGTCAGCAAATCCTACGCCGCGTATGAATTAAAAGAGGCTATCGATAACAACAGGCTCGTCAATTATTACCAGCCCAAAGTGTCGCTGGCTAACTGTGCTGTAGTTGGTGTCGAGACTCTGGTGCGTTGGTTGCACCCGGTTGACGGTTTGGTATTTCCCGACGTATTTATTAGCCTAGCCGAAGACCATGGTTTAATTGATGATTTAACGCGCGTGGTGCTGACCAACGCACTCAAACAGACCAGTGTCTGGCAGCAGGAAGGGCTGAGTCTGCGCGTGGCAGTAAATGTCTCGATGGAAAATCTGATGTCGGTAACATTCGCAGATTTTGTGGCAGCAAGCGCACTTGACTCCGGCGTAGCACCTTCCGATATTTTATTGGAAGTTACCGAAAGTCGTTTGATGCTCGACCACCGTATGCCGCTCGAAGTGCTGACGCGATTGCGACTTAAACGCTTTGGTCTTTCGATTGATGATTTTGGTACCGGACATTCGTCATTGACGCAGTTACACGACATACCGTTTAACGAACTAAAAATTGATCGCAGTTTTGTGCATGGCGCTTGGCACGATAAGACCGTGCTCGCGATGTATAACGCTAGCCTGGGGCTTGGCAAGCAACTGGGCATGCAAGTAGTGGCGGAAGGTGTGGAAGACTGTGATGACTGGGAATTTATTCGTCGCACCGGCTGTGATTTGGCGCAGGGGTATTTTATAGCCCATCCAATGCCGGCCGAAGAGCTGACTGGATGGATCGCGTCGTGGAATAAACGATCGCAGGAATTGTGCAAGTCATAAGTCTATACGTAGGGTGGGTCCCACCGTTTTTTGGAGGTATCCACCTTGCACCACGCAAAGTCGTCAAACACCAAACACTTTCGTAAGCTGCGGTGGAATCACCAGCGGCAAGAAGGCCTTATGGAGGTTCCACCCCACTCAGGCATTCATTCTGATTTCATCTGCGTGCGGCGGGTAGGGTGCAGCTCGCAGGGTATCGAGTGGCAATCGGGCGAGCTTGTTGGAGAATCCATGATTAATATCGCGGTGATGGGCTTCATCGGCACGCACGACCAAAATGACATCGCGTAGTGTGGCGTCAGCGGGTAGCTTCCAATAATGCTTTGCAATATCGGGGGCAGCGATGTCGGGTGAGCGACCTTCGTCGAGCTCCTGCAGATAAAAGGTGTAACTGATGATCACTTCCTCTTCAAAATAACCGACTACCCGGTGTGCGGTACGTGACGAAACCACATACAGAAAGAAAAAACCGATAAAGAAAGCCCATTGCACAAATAAAACCACCATGCGTTCAAAAAACGAGGGCTTTGCAATTTCGATAAAGGTCATCAAATGCATGCGTTCGTTTTCGGCTTCTTCCATTAAGGTGCGAATCCAGCCTTCATCATCTTCCATTCGGCGCAGGCATTTAAGGTGTGTGATCATGCCGCCAACCATGCCGGGGACTGCTGCTACGGTTTCTAGTACGACGGCGCGATGGCCGTAGCGTTTGGCAAAAAATGTATCAGCACAGAAACGCAGTAATTTACTGAAAGCAAACGCGAAGCGATCAGAAAAACCTTTGGGTACGTGGTGTCGTTCGTGATACAGGTTTTGACTGACTTGCATTTCCGTGTCACGTTTTTCGGGCCGATCAAGTCGAATCGAAGCCTCGTCCGACATCGGCGTGCTCATGGAGTTGCCAGTGCCGAAATATGAAACGGAAATTGCCGGCTCCCATTTCTGCTAACTTTAATATTCTGGATTGTGCTCACGCGCCAAATAATATTGCCGACATCGTCTGCGGCCAGTAGTGCGCCGCTTTTATCCATTGCCACGCCTACAGGACGACCAAAAGCATCGCCGTCTTTACTCAAGAAACCGGTGAGTACATCGATGGGCTTGCCAACAGGCTTACCGTTTTCAAATGCGACAAAAATTACTTTGTAACCGCTGTGCGGCTTGCGATTCCAAGAACCGTGTTGCCCTATAAACATGCCGTTGGCAAAGGCTTTCGGCAGTGTCGTGCCCATTGAAGACGCTAATCCCAAAGAAGCAGTGTGCGGCCCTAATGCGTAATCAGGTGCAATGGCCTTCGCGACTAAGTCGAGTCGTCCGGGTTCAACGCGGGTATCCACATGCTGCCCGTAATAACTGTAGGGCCAGCCATAAAAACCTTGGTCGCGGACCGATGTCATGTAGTCAGGCACCAAGTCGCTGCCGAGTTCATCGCGTTCGTTAACTGAGGTCCAGAGCGCACCGGTTTGTGGCTCCCATGCAAGGCCGACGGGGTTACGCAGGCCCGATGCAAAAATACGATGGGCACCGGTTTTAATATCGACTTCAAAAATTGCAGCGCGCTCTGCTTCAACTTCCATGCCGCGTTCGGCGACATTGCTGTTGGAGCCAACTGTGGCATACAGTTTGGTGCCATCGCTACTGGCGATAATATTTTTTGTCCAATGATGATTAATGGGTCCGGCAGGAAGCGCGACCACTTTAATGCCGGTCGCGGTGATGCGGGTATCGCCGCTGGAATAAGGAAATTTAACAATAGCATCGGTATTGGCAACATATAAATGATCGGCTACCAATGCCATACCAAAAGGAGAGTTTAAATTTTCCAGCAATACCGAGCGCAAGTTTGCAATGCCGTCGCCGTCGGTATCACGCAATAAGGTAATGCGGTTGGCACTTGCAACACCGGCGCCAGCTCTTTTCATGACCGCTTTCATTACGGCGCCTTTAATGCCTTTGCCATCTTCGGGTTTGGGCGGTGCGTTGGTCTCGGCAACTAAAACATCTCCATTGGGCAACACATACAGCCAGCGTGGGTGATCCAGATCACTGGCGAATGCAGCAACCTGAGTGCCGCTTGCAGGTGTTGGCATTAGGCCGAGCGGCCAGCCCTTGGCTGGTGCAATATTTATCGTGGGAATTAATGTTTTTTGAGGAGCCGGTAGCACGGGTTGTGACCCCGTGCCATCGGCGACGGATTGCTTCGCGATCTCGCTGCAAGCGATTAGGGACAGTGATATCAGACAAACAAATATGACCTTCGTGCCGAATCGTTTTTGTTGAAAATTAGCGAGACAGTGATGCATCAGATGCGGCCCATTAGCACCAAAATAACCACAATTATCAATACTAAGCCCAAGCCACCACTAGGGCCGTAGCCCCAACTTTTGCTATGACCCCAGCTGGGTAGCGCGCCGACTAATGCCAAAACAAGAACGATTAAAAGTATGGTACCTAAGCTCATGTGAATCTCCTTGAATTTTTATAAATTAATGGAATGGGTTTACCGGTCGTCGCCATCAACGCCGTCATTACCCTGGTTGCCTTGATTGCCTTGATTGCCTTGATTGCCCTGTTCGCCCTGAACACCTTCAGTACCTTGGACGCCTTCATTGCCTTGATTACCTTGGTCGCCTTGTACACCTTCATTGCCTTGTGTACCGGTATCACCTTTCTCTCCAGCAGGGCCTTGAACGACCACAGGAGGCGGCGAGCCCGGAACTGTCACGACATCTGGCTGGTCACAAGCACTTAAGCCAGCAACAGCTACAAATAAAATTGGAATCAGCATTAATTTTTTCATGGGAGAACCCTTATAAAATAGAGATTTAAATTGGACGGTTAGCCTGGGCTTTCCGTAAAATCAGGTGTGTATTTTGAGCTGCACCAGATGTCAGAAATAGAGTAGTCCGTTACCATTGACACTTCGGTGCGCTTGCGAACACAACAGACAATATTTAATTAAACAGGATTTGATTCAGCAGACCTTAACCAGAAGCAGATTTTCGTATCGGCATCGAAAGTTCGGTAATGGTTTCGTGCTCGCCCATGGCAATGGGCTTTGCTGCGACGATAGAAGCTGCCAAAGCAAGCATTCGTACCATTTTGCAATGCGATGAGTCCCAGTATTCGGCGACATTGGGTACGAATTTCAGCAAGGCAAGATTTTTTGAATCCGGTCCATCAGGAAACCAAGGCTTAGCAAATGGGGTCCAAAGGCGATCGATAAAGGAGCGTTCGGTAATTATTTCGCCATAGCCCGACAGCGAGACATAGGTAGCGCGTGTCGAATCGATGAAATTCAGATTCATGCTATCGATTTGTTTTACTTTGCCCGAGCGCAAGTCAGTAAAGAACCAGAGCGCACCGCTGCTATCCAATAAAAGTGGCGACATCGGACGCCCAATCAAGGTGCCACTATCATCGACAGTGGTGAGCATGGTCACTGTCATGTGCTGAATTAATTGGCAAAGCTGGGTACGTTCAGGGCTGGTTTGTTTTTCGGTTTTCATAAGCAATTCTGTAATTCCGGAATGCACATCGCAAACTCATAAAGTCAGGACGGTTGCGCCAATAGTTTCACAATGTTTGCGGATAATTGCGTTAGCGTCAGTGCGCTGGCGCTCATAGCGATTGAAGAGGCTTGCGGAAATTATTTCAGGCTGGCCATTGGTTCAGAACAAATTTACCCGCTGCGGCAGAAATCGTGCTGGCAAAGGTGCCCCAAGCGACATCGATCACTGACAAGCTGATCGGCCAATCTTTCATAATGGCCAGATTGGTAAGGTCATAAGTGGCATAAGCAAAAAAGCCGAAGACTGCAGCGCTGATCAGTACACGGTTCCAATCAGGTGAGGCGCCATTGGGAGACACCGCAAAAAACATTAGACCAATCGGGAAAATAATGTAGAACAACCCGGCCGCAACAAAATTGGGTTTGACTGCCATCAAATGGCCGATGCCCTGTTGATAGAGCGGCTTGGCAATCACCCCAAGCCAAAGCATGTCTATGGCTAGCATGACTAAAAAAATCGCTACATAGACCGTACAGAATTTGGCCATGAACTTAGAGCCTTATAATGTGATTGAGATGAACACTGTTGCAAAAATCACAGCGGTGCGTTACGGGATAAATTTGTTAACACGTCATGATCACCCATACCAATCGGCTTGCTGGTAACAATCGAAGCCACCACGCCGAGTAACCTCACCATTTTGCTACTGGGCGCATCCCAAAACTCGGCGGTGTCTGCTGCGAACCTTAATAAGGCAAGATCAGGAGAGTCCGGACCGTCGGGAAACCATGGTTTGGCGAAAGCTGTCCATAATTGTTTTATTTTTGCCCGGTCATTGTGGATTTCACCGTGACCCGATAATGAAACATAGGTCGAATCTTGTTCGTTGCTGAAGCTCAAATTTACATTGCGCAATTGTTCTACTTTGGCCGAACGAATGTCGGTAAAAAACCAAATAGCTCCGCTGCTATCCATCAGTAGCGGTGCCATGGGGCGAGTGACTAGTACACTGTTCTCGCCGGTACTGGTGAGGAGGGCGATTGACATGTCTTTGATCAAATTTGCCACCTTGCCCATATCTGAATTGGTTTGAGTATCAATTTTCATATTGAATTTCCATGCTGGCAAGCTCTGAATTATTGCCATCGCTATTCTTTAAATTAAGCAAATCGTGACGGGCTTTTTTTGCATTCGCTTTTGTAGGAGATTGCATTTTTCCGTTTTGTGATCTTTCTGCCAAAATTTCAAGCTTACGGTTTGAGATCTGTGTGCCAAGTTTCACTAGGTCCAATTTGCTGGTCTTCGCTTTGGTAAACATTTCGCTGTGTTCTTCTTTAACGTGATGCTTGACATACTCTGACAGTACCTTGATTTTCGCGTCAT
>Ga0105046_10012500_pt1 | contig 13173 bp, 13 predicted proteins | sample MAT03_FD_78385 | JGI IMG/M metagenome (GOLD analysis project Ga0105046, IMG submission 78385) | Freshwater microbial communities from Lake Fryxell liftoff mats and glacier meltwater in Antarctica - MAT-03 (megahit assembly) | ecosystem: Environmental > Aquatic > Freshwater > Ice > Liftoff... | reverse complement strand
GACTTGATGGTGTGTTGCCTGGACGTCTTAAATCCCTCTCAATATGCTGGTACTTATGGGAATATCTGACCGGGGCCTGCGTCGGTGTGCGGCACGCTCTTGCGGCAGCGGAGGAGGCCCGCGCCTTCTCGCACCACTTGCGCTCTGTGCGATGCTGCTGGAGTTTCGCCGAGTGGATCAATCCACGTGGGGCCGCATGAGCGGCGTGTTTCGGGCCGGCCCGGATGGCCGCACGGTACGCGTGGCCCCGGGGCCGCTCGTGCCGATGGTGCGCACGGCGGAGCATTCGGGGTTTGGCGTATTGTTTGCGCTCAGCGCGCTGGATCCGGGCGAATATGAGGTGCGCGCGATTGCGGCGGCGACGGCAACCCAGGAAGAGCTTGCGGGGCCGACCGTACGGTTTACGCTGCGCCCCGGTGAGCGCTGACGACCGGCCGCGCACAGAAAAAAGCGGCGGGGGCTTTGGCCCCCGCCGCTTTCCAGAAAAACAAACGCTGATTACTTCGCGGCTGCCGCAGCTGCTGCCACCAGCTCCGCATCCGTCGCAATCACGTTATCAATCAGGCCGTACACCTTGGCCTCTTCCGCAGACAGGAACCGGTCACGATCGGTATCGCGCTCGATCTGCTCAACCGGCCGTCCCGTGTGCTTGGCCATGAGCTCATTCATTTTCGCGCGCAAATACAGAATCTCACGCGCCTGGATCTCGATGTCCGACGCCGATCCGCCGCCGCCATTCTGCGACGGCTGGTGAATCATCACGCGGGCATGCGGCAGCGCGGCGCGCTTGCTGGGCTCACCAGCGCACAGCAGGAATGCGCCCATGCTGGCCGCCATGCCCATGCACGTGGTGTGCACCGGCGACTTGATGAACTGCATGGTGTCGTAAATCGCCATGCCAGCCGACACGCTGCCACCGGGCGAGTTGATGTAGAGATTGATCGGCTTATCCGGATTGTCGGCGTACAAAAACAGCAACTGCGCAATGATCACGTTGGCCACATCGTCATTCACGGGCGTGCCGAGAAAGACAATGCGGTCCATGAGCAACCGCGAGAAGATGTCGTACGACCGCTCACCGCGGGACGAACGTTCAATGATGTACGGCGTGTAAATCGTGGGCACTATATGCTCCGGAGACGGGTGCGGGCTCAGCCCGCTGAGACGGTGCTGCGTTCGAGCAACCAGGTGAACACACGTTCTTCGGTCAGCTCCCGTTCGATTTCCGGGAGCCGACCGCCCTTCTGTAGCTGCGAATACACCTGTCCCGGATCGACATTCCGGGCTTTCGCCAGCTCTTCAATCTTCGCGTCGATATCCGACTCCGACGCCTTGAGCGACTCGCGCTCGGCCAGCGTATCGATGATGATATCACGCTGCACCTGACGTGCCGCCATCGGGCGGAACTACTCCGAAAAACGCGACAGCTCCTCTTGCGGGATCTGGTACATACGACCGTACCCTTCAATCAACTGATTCACCCACGCGTCCGGCACATCGAATGGATTCGCTTCGATCACCTGCTCGATGAGCTTGGCACGCACCTCGGCATCGGCTTCCCGCTTGAAGTGCGCGGCCATGTCGGTGCGCACGCCCTCGGTGAGTGCGGCAACGGAATCGAAGTCGCCGACTTCGCGTGCGAGTGCGTCGTCGAGGTCGGGAAGCAACTTGCGCTTGACCTCGGTGAGCGTCACGCGCGTGAGCTTGGACACACCACGCTGCGATTCGTCGGGGAAGTCTTCCGGCCACTTTACGGGGCGCTCCACCGTCTCACCCGGTGCCGCTTCCATGATCAGCTCTTCAATGCCCGGAATCGCCTGACCGCCGCCGAGTGTGATGCGATACTCACGACTCTCGGGCAGCGTGCCATCGGCCTCTGACGTGGACAGCAGAACCGCCACCATGTCGCCCGGCAGCGCCTTCTCCGTGACGGGAGTCCACGTGGCCTTCTGTTCGCGCAGTCGATCGATCTGCTCGGTCACGGCATCGTCCGTGACGGCCGGTTCGTTGCGCATGATCGAGAAGCCCTCGACCTTGTCGAGCACCACATCCGGACGCACCTCGAAGTGCAGCTCGAACGTGAGATCGGCTCCCGCTTCGAACTTGAGATCGTGCACGTGCGGCTGCGCAGCAAGCTTGAGCGAATCATCCGCGATGACCTGCTTGAAGGCATCGTTCACGATCGTTTCGATGGCTTCCTGACGAATCGCTTCCGCGAACTTCTTGCGCACAACGGCGGCTGGCGCCTTGCCCTGGCGGAAGCCGGGCAGATTGACCTTGGCGGCGTACTTCCGGGCGGCTTTGTCTTCGGCGGCCGACACCGCATCGGCGGCGACCGCGACTTGGAGACGGCGCTGGACGCCCGTGCTCTCGGTCGGCGTAATGGTGATTGTCATGAGGCGGAAATGGACGCGGGAATAAGGGAATCGCTAAAGATAATCAGGGCGTCAGACCGAACCCAGAGGCTGGCGCCCTGAAAACCTCGGGCAGCCGCCTACGCGCCAACGGCCTCGGGATGCGCCACCGTGCGGACCATGCGACCCGGGGCCTGCCCGATCATGTCTGCCACGATCTTTCCCGAACTGATCACGCCCGGGATACCGGCCCCGGGGTGCGTGCCCGCGCCCGCAAAATACAGATTGGGGATCTCGCGATCCTTGTTGTGCGGACGCCAGTACGCCGACTGAAGGAGCGTTGGCTGGACGGAAAACGCACTGCCGAGATAGCTGTTGAGCGTGTCACGGAAGTAGCGCGGGTCGACCCGATGCTCGTTCACAATATGCTGGCGCAGATCGGGAAGGTAGCGCTCCTCGAGGTACTCCATGATCCGGTCGCGGTACCGGTCGCCCACCTTTTCCCAATCCACCTTGCCGCCCAGATGCGGCACGGGCGACAGCACGTACCAGCAATCGTGGCCGGGCGGTGCCAGCGATGGATCCGTAGCAGTGGGGCGGTGCAAATACAGCGAAAAATCGTCGGCCAGCAGTTTGCGTTCGAAAACGTCTTCGAGCAGTTCCTTGTAACGCGGACCCATGAGGATTTCGTGGTGCGCCACGTTGTCGTACTTCTTGTTCGTGCCGAAATAGATCACGAACAATGACATGGAATAGTCATAACTTTCCACCTTCTTGTCCGTCATGCGCGGACGCGCCCAGGCCGGAACGAGTGCACGATACGTTTGCGCCACGTCTCCGTTGGACACCACGGCGTCGGCAGTGAGCGTTTCACCATCCGCCAGCGTGATGCCGGTGGTGCGGCGTGTCGCGCGATCCACGTTGATGCTGGCGACCTCGCTGTCGTAGCGGATGGTGCCACCGATCTCCGTAAAGAGACGCACCAGGGCGTTGACGAGGGCACCGGTACCACCCATCGCAAACCACACGCCCCATTCACGCTCGAGGGTATGAATGAGCGCATAGATCGACGTTGACGAAAACGGATTCCCTCCCACCAGCAGCGGATGAAAACTGAACACCTGACGCAGCCGGTCATCCTTCACAAATCTTGACGCGTACGCAGCAACACTGCGATCGGCGCGCAACCGGATAAGATCCGGGAGCACCTTGAGCATGGACACATACGTGGGGAACGGCTGATCGATAAGCGCCATGCCCGCACTGAAAATTTCCTGCGTCCGAGTCACGAATCGATCGTACCCAGCCACATCATCGGCGTTGAATCGCCCGACTTCGGCGCGCAGGTTCTCCGGGTCGCCATTGTAGTGAAAGCAGCTGCCGTCTTCGAACCGAATGTTGTAGAACGGATCGAGCCGTCTCAGGTCGACATAATCGTCCGTCCGCGCACCACACAGTTCGAACAGCTCTTGCAACAACCACGGTGCGGTGATGATCGTGGGGCCGGCGTCGTAGGTGAAGCCGTCCTGCTCGAACACATACGCGCGGCCGCCGGGCTTGTCGAGTTTTTCGACAATGGACACGTCGTGCCCTTGCGCCTGCAAGCGAATGGCGGCCGAGAGGCCACCGAAGCCACTGCCTATGACGATGATACGCATGTCACGCTATTTGTGAGGACACCACATGCAAGCGTCGCGCCAACAGCGCGCGATGCCACACCTGGAAAACAAGCGCCGACATCAGCGCAACGACGATCGAGGAAGACGCACGTAGGAGCGAACGTGAACGACGGACTCTCGGGTTCCCGGACCGCTTCAGGGCGACAAGGAACGCGAGGTCAGCGCCGAAAAACGAACGCACGGTAGGCGGTCACGCACCGCCACCGGCGCGCCGACGTCACTCGATCAGCGCGAACGCCCCAACGATGGGCGTTCCGGAACACCCGTCAGCGAATCAGTCGCCAGCCATGGCCACATCGCCCAAACCCACCGTTTCGCGAGTTGGGCGGGAGTCCGCCGGCACCGGTGAACCGGCGCGAATCGCGAGAGCGACCGGGATCGCCATGGCGAGCAAGCCGAGCACGCCAGCCCACGGCATGTTCTGACGAAAACAGATCGCGATGGGGAGCAGGCCGTTCACGGCGTAAAGCACCAGCGGAAAGCGGCTCGACGATACCTGTCGCGCCCACGCGGACGGCGGCACGATCGCAAGCATCAACCGAGCCACGATGATGCCGGTGACCAGCCAACCCAACCAGTTCGTGAGCGGCATGCCGTAGAACATTTCGCGGCCGATGAACTGCGAGAGGGCCGACGCGCTGCTGAGATCGGGGATGTCCCAGACCCAATGCTGTGTCTTGACCATGGCCGGATCCATCGACACGTCCCATGCCGTCAGCACGAGACCCGCCATCAGCGCCCAGTACCAACGCGATGCACCATCGTCCTTCGCCGGCAGCAGCCGCCCGCAAATCGCGATCGACGCGTACAGCATGTAGAACCAGCTCGTAGGAATATTGAACGGCACGAGATCGAGGATCTTGTAACCGAGCAGGGATGTGTACGAGTACACGCCAAACGGCAACCCGGTCGCCGTGCCGAGCAGTTCGGCGCCCAGCGAGACGCCGAAGCTCACACCAAAAATTGTGAGTGCTGTCCGGGTACCGAGCCTGCCCATCGCATGAAAAACTCCCGCCAGCGCGCCGATGACGACGGTGGTCTGCCCACCCCACGCGTAGCCGATGGCGTAAACCTTCATGTTTTCCGGGGTCAGCAACCACGCCGGCAGCGGAGGCGACAGAAACGTGGTGAACGCAAATGCCGAAAACGCGCTGAGGACGGCATGAATGCCGAGGCAGACAAACGCGATTCGCAGGAACGTCGACGACTGGTCGCGGTCGGGCAGTGCAGGAGAAGACGAGCTATTCACGGTACTTGAGGAGTGAGGGGTCGGCGCGCTCAGGCGAGGCGCACGATGTCCTTGGCCGTGGCCGAATAAGTCTTGTCCCATAACAACGTGGGACCGTCACCAACGGTTGCCGTGTCCAGCGGAGCGGCCCGAAACCGCCATGCATCCCAGAGCACATTGAGGCGCGCAACGCGACCGAGCCGGGCCCGTGCGGAGATCGTGTCATACCCTTGCGCTTCGATGGCACCAAGGATTCCGGCGTACCCCGTCGCGCAGGCGCGCGCGCAGCGATGCGCGTCGTGCGACAGCAAGGCAATCCCCGGCATCGCGGCTTCGTAGAGCGCCCGGGCTCGACCGACTTCAAAAGCCATCATGGGGCGCCACCGCTCATCGCGCGACAGCGACGGGTTGCTCAGCACATCGCGCGGAGTCAATCCAAACATCGCGAGATCTGCTTCAGGCAGGTAGCAGCGACCACGATGCGTATCCTCGCCGATGTCGCGCAAGATGTTGGTGAGCTGCATGGCCACGCCGAGGGTGCGGGCGTAGCGCACGGCGCGAACACGCACCTCTTCGCCCCCAGGCACGCCGAAGACGTGCGTGCACATCTCACCCACTGAACTGGCCACCCCTTCGCAATACACCTCAAGATCGCGCCACGTTTCATATCGCGACGGGCGCAGATCGAGGGCCACGCCAGCCAATAACTCATACAACGGCTCGGGGGGAACATCGTACTCGGCGGCTACCCAGGCGATTTCACGGAATACGGCACCGCTGGGACGACCAGCAAGCGCCGCGCCAAGCTGACGCTCGTAGTCGGCTAGTTGCGCCGCTAACTGCCCCTCAGTGCCGGGCGTCGCCCGATCAACGAGATCGTCGGCCACGCGACAGAAGGCATACAAGGCATACGCCGCTCGCCGTTTGGTTGCCGGCAGCAAGTAGCTGGCCAGCGTAAAGGTTCGCGCGTGCGTCTTGACGATCACAGAGCATTCAGCGGCGTCAGACGCCGTGGCGGGCCCGCTCCGAACGACGTCGACGGGCGACATAGCCCCCGTCGGCACGAGCGACACGTCGGTGCGCCCGAGTAGCGTGGCGGGGCTGAGGGTCACTTCACGATCGGTCATGCGTTGTGCCGTACCGGCGTGAGGAGACAAGCCATACAGGGAATGTCCGGCGCTGTAGACGCTGACTCGCAGCATCGATGAAAAAGAGAGCACAACCGATTTTCAGATATGCGCTTTGTGGTGAACGCTCCGTGCGAGAACGCGTTCCCGCCGCTGGAGCGCCCCGTGACTCTCCCTACAGTGCCGCAAAATCCCTCGACTGTCAACGGTGGTTGACAGTATTGGGACGTCCTGAGTCGACTTCCGCAGGGGGCCAGACCGAGAATCGCCTGAAGATCCATCGCTTCGCGCTATCGGGAGCGAAAGGCCGCGATGGCCTGTTTGGTAAAATCAGACAGCACCATGCGGCCGCTCAGAGCCGCCCGTTCGGCGAGCAGCGACGCCCAGTCCTCAGTGCCCGCCCAGAAGACGCGCTTCAGCTCCGCCATCGCCTCCGGATTGCAGGACGCCAGCGTCGCGGCCAGTCCGTCCACCGCCATGTCGAGCCCCGCGACGTCGTTGCAGACGCGCGCGTACAGCCCATGCTGCTCGCACCAACTCGCGTCCCGCCAGTCGGCGTCGACCGACATCGCGGCGAAGGGCCCGCGGCCCACGCGCCGCTCGACCACCGTACCCACCACAAACGGTCCGATCCCAACCGCCAGCTCGCTCAGGCGGGCCGCGGCCGCGCGCGTGGCCATCGCGTAGTCAGAGGCGGCAACAAGCCCCACCGCGCCGCCGGCCGCTTTCCCATGCACACGCGTGATGACGAACTTTGGCACCCGAATCATGGCCAGAATCACCCGTGAGAAGCCGCTGAAGAACTCGCTCCCCTGCGTTTCATCGGTGATTGCGGAAAACTCGTCGAACGAGGCGCCAGCGCAGAATGGTCCCGAGCCGCCACTGCGCAAGACGATCACACGCGCGTCGGGATCCTGCCCGAGCGTCACGATCTCCCCGGCGAGCGTGCGAAGCAGCGTGCCCGGCAACGAGTTGGCCTTCGGGTGAAAAAACTCAACGGTACCGATACCGTGTGCGGTGTGCACCGACACCCGACCGTCGGGCACGGATTTTAAAGGAGCGTCGTTTGCCATAGGGGGTAAGTTAGTGAGAGCGCATGATTGTCGATTCCTCGTTTTTTCCGGTAGATTGCCTTTATGGACCAACCAACCTTCGTGACCGCCGACGAATCGGCCCTCACCGCCGCGTTCGAGGCGCGCATTGCCGCCGGTGAGAGCATCGAGCCCAAAGACTGGATGCCCGATCGGTATCGCCGGCAGCTTGTGCGCATGATGTCGCAACACGCGCACTCGGAAATCGTGGGCATGCTGCCGGAGGGCAACTGGATCACGCGCGCGCCGTCGCTGCGCCGCAAGATGTCCCTCATCGCCAAGGTGCAGGACGAAGCCGGGCACGGACTCTACATCTACTGCGGCACGGAAACGCTCGGCGTCGACCGGCACGAACTCGTGGAGCAGCTGCTCGACGGGCGGGCAAAGTACTCGAGCATTTTCAACTATCCCACGCTGTCGTGGGCCGACATGGGCGTCATCGGCTGGTTCGTGGACGGCGCGGCGATTGTGAATCAGACCATTCTCGCAAAAGCGTCATATGGTCCGTATGCGCGGGCGATGGTGCGCATTTGCAAGGAAGAAAACTTCCACAAGCGTCAGGGCTACGAAATCTGTGCGACTCTGGCGAACGGCACACCGGCGCAGCGCGAAATGTTGCAGGACGCGGTGAACCGGTTCTGGTGGCCATCGCTCATGATGTTCGGACCCAGCGACGTTGATTCGCCCAATTCGGCGGAACTGCTCAAGTGGCGTGTGAAGCGCAAGACGAACGACGAGCTGCGCCAGCGCTTCATCAACCTCACTGTCCCGCAAGCCGCGGCGATCGGCATCACGCTCCCGGATCCGGATCTGCGCTTCAACGCCGAGACGAACAACTGGGACTTTGGTGAGATCGACTGGACGGAGTTTTTTCAGGTCATTGGTGGAAACGGTCCGTGCAATCGCGAGCGCATTGCCGCGCGTCAGCAGGCGCATGACGAAGGCGCCTGGGTGCGCGAGGCGGCCACGGCGCACGCGGCGAAACAGCAGGGCCGCGCGACGCAGGCGGCGTGATGACGGGCGACGTCAAAGCGTTGCACGCCACGTCCAACGGTGTGGAGGCCGACAATCAGTGGTCGCTCTGGGAAGTGTTCACGCAACCCGGCAAGGGGGCGCCGCATGAGCATGCGGGCAGCGTGCACGCCACCGATGCGGAGCACGCCTTGCAGAACGCGCGCGATGTGTACGCGCGCCGCGGTGAGGCAGTGAGTTTATGGGTCGTACCAGCCGATGCTATTGTCGCTTCGGCGCCGGGCGACGCCGGTCCGTTCTTCGATCCGGGCAATGACAAAGCCTATCGGCACCCACAGTTCTACAAAGTGCCGCGCGGCGTACGCGTGTTCTGATGACGACGCACGATGACAACGACACGCCCATCATCACCAGTGGTGCGGCCACACTGAGCGTGGCCGGCGTGCGCGGTCCGGTGTTTGCCGCCCCGCTCGTGGAATATCTGCTGCGCCTCGGCGACGATCGGCTCGTGCTCGGTCATCGCCTCTCCGAGTGGTGCGGCCACGGTCCCATTCTCGAAGAAGACATTGCGCTGTCGAACATGGCGCTCGACCTCGTGGGTCAGGCCAATATGTTCCTCGGTCTGGCCGGCGAGGTCGAGGGGGCCGGGCGTGACGCCGATGCGCTGGCCTACTTTCGCGAAGGGGTGCAATATCGAAATGCCCTGCTCGTCGAGCTTCCGCGCGGTGACTTCGGCTTTACCATCATGCGTCAGTTCCTGTTCGATGCGTACAGCGTGCTGTTCCTCGACGCGCTCGCCGGCTGCGGCCACGCGGGTGTGGCTGCGCTGGCGGCCAAGTCGCTCAAGGAAGACAAGTATCATCTGCGCCACAGCAGCGAGTGGGTGGTGCGACTTGGCGATGGCACAAACGAGAGCCGAACGCGCGCGCAGCGGTCACTCGATGGGCTCTGGCGCTACACCGGCGAGTTGTTTGAGTACGATGTGATTGATGAGGCAGTGGCCACTGAAGGGGTGGTGGTTGATCGCGCGGCGCTCTTCTCGCGCTGGGACAGCATGGTGCGCGAAGTGCTACAGCGCGCCACGCTCGACATTCCGAAGGGCGTGGTGATGGCCAGTGGTGGACGTCGCGGCCGACACACGGAGTACCTTGGTCATCTCCTCACGGTGATGCAGAGCGTTGCGCGCGCGCATCCCGGCGCGACCTGGTAGTCTCGGTCATGCTGACACGCGAGTCGGTGTACGAGACGCTGGCCACGGTGATGGACCCGGAAGTCCCGGTCATCAGCGTCGTGGAACTCGGCATCATTCGAGATGTTGACGTTGCGGATGATCACGTCACCGTGACCGTGACGCCCACGTACTCCGGATGTCCGGCCATGCACGAAATAGAAGACGACATTCGCACGGCGCTGCTCGGCGCCGGCGCGGGCCAGGTCACCGTGCGCATGACGTTCGCGCCCGCGTGGACGACCGACTGGATCGGGGCGGAGGCACGTGAGAAGCTGCGCGCCTACGGCATCGCGCCGCCAGGCCGAGCGGAGCAGGGCGGCTTGATCACGCTGACGCGTCGACAGATACCGGTGCAGTGCCCGTTCTGCGGATCGGCCGACACGCGCTTGCAGAGTGAGTTTGGCTCAACGGCCTGCAAGGCGATTCACGTGTGCAACGCGTGCCGACAACCGTTCGACGAGTTCAAGGCGATTTAGCCGGTTCGAGCTCACACCACCTGCGCCTTCCACGCACCTCGCCGAAAGAGAATGGCGCTCACGACGGCGAGTACGGCATACGCAGCCGGTACAGCGATGAACACACCGCGCTCCTCGAATCCCAGACGCGCCGACAGCAGCCAGGCGAGCGGGATTTGGACGATCCAGAAGCACAACACATTGATGAGCGTGGGTGTGCGTGTGTCGCCCGCGCCGTTGAAGGACTGCTCAAACACCATTCCGAGCGCGTACACGGGGAACCCGAGTCCGATCATGCGCAGGCCATAAACTGCTACGCGCGCCACGTCCGGTGCCGCCGTAAAGAGCGACACGATCAGCGGCGCAAACACGAGAAACACCACGCCCGCGCTGCCAAGCAGCAGCACGTTGAGCTTCACGGCGGTCCACACCGAGCGCTCCGCGCGATCAGGAAGTTTCGCTCCCAGCGATTGCCCCACCATGGTTGCAGCTGCGGCACCGATACCAAACGCGGGCATGAGCGCGAACAGCACCACGCGAATCGCAATCGTATAGCCGGCGAGTGCTGTGCTGCCAAAGTCCGAGACAATACGCACGAGTGCAATCCAGCTCATCGAGCTCAGCGCCACCTGAACCGTGCCCCAACCGGACAACCGCGCGATGTTCAGCATGGTGGACGCTTCAATGGCAAGGTGCTTCGCGCGAACGGCGAGCTGCCCGGTGCCGCGCGTGAGCAGCAGCAGCGCGTAGATCAGACCTACACCGCGACCGATCGTAGTCGCGATGGCTGCACCCGTGAGTCCAAACTCAGGGAACGGTCCGAGCCCGAAGATCAGCGCCGGATCGAGTACGCAGTTGATGCCATTGCCAAGGATCAGCACCCGCATGGCCACTGCCGCGTCACCCGCGCCGCGAAAAACCGCGTTCACCAGAAACAACAGAAACGCGGTCGCACTGCCGCCAAGCGTCACGCGCGCATACATGGTGCCTTCGCGGAGCACGGTGTCGTCCGCGCCCATGAGCGTGAGTAACTGGGGTGCCCAGACCGCACCGGCGATACACAGTACCGTGGACAGCAACACGCCGAGCAGGAGCACCTGTACGGCCGCCCGCGCCGCACCGTCGCTGTCTTTTTCACCAATGCGCCGCGCCACCGTTGCGCTCGCGCCGATGCTGAGCCCAAACGCGATCGTATAAATGACAATCATGAGCGATTCGGTCAGGCCCACGGTGGCGACAGCGGCCGCCCCGAGTCGGCCCACGAAGAACACGTCGACAACCGCGAAGATGCTCTCCATGGACATTTCGACCACCATCGGGAGCGCGAGCAGAAAAATCGCCCGACCAACGGTGCCGCTTGTGTAGTCGTGCCGCGTGCCGCGCAGCGCATCGCGCACGTCGCGCCAGAATCCCGCGCCGTGGCTGGGAGCTGCGGCATTCACGGGACTGTCGAAAGGGGAGTGCAAGAAAAACCTCGGGGATCAGAATCGGAAACGCCCTGCCTGTTCGAGGTCGAAGCAGGGAGGGCGTTGTGATCCGCGAGGCGGGCGGTCGGAAGTGACCGCGCCTACAGCGAGAGCCCTGCTTCGCGCGGCGACGTGTCTACCGAGTGCCCCACCGTGAGGCGAGACACGATCCGGCGAAGCCGGATGGCGGAGACGGTGCTGCGAAGCAGGAAGTCCATGAAACGGCTACCGGGAGGGGTGCGAAGCTCGCCGTAAAGTACGGCGATTGACGCGTTCGTGCCATCGGCGATCCTGAGTCAGCTCCCCCGGTTCGCCGCGCGATCCACGGCCTGCTGCCGACGCATCGCCTCGTTCCAATCGACCGTGGGTGCGACATCACGATCGTCGAGGGACAGGCTGCTTAACGCGCGCTCGATGACCGGTGCGCCGAGCGCGGGCGGAAGCGCGTAGCCGAACGCGAGCTCTGCCCGGCGACAAAGCCGTTCTTCACGGGCCCGGTCGCGCCCTGCACGCTGCACACCCATGGCATCCACGCGTGCGTGCACGCCTTCGTGCAAAATGGAACTGGCGACCGGCGCGGCGCTGATGTCTCGACGCGCGAGAAATGTGAGCTCCGTGATGATGACGCGCTCGTCGGGAATGAAGGCACCGCGACAGGCGAATCGCTCCACGCGGATCGCACGGATGTCGCGGCGCAGGTGCGCGAGCCGCCACGGTTGGTAGCTCGCGATCAGATCGAGTGATTCGTTCAGGCGCGCGAGCACGTCGTGCGTCGCAATGTCGGGGCGCGTGTTCAGCACCTCGACCATGACACCATGATGCGTGGTCACATGCAGCCATCGCGCGCTTGCCGAACCGTGTGTGTCAGACACCGAGCAACGCCTCCAGCTGCGCGGCAATGTCGTCAACGCGCGGCAACACGGCGTCAAGCAACACTTGATGATACGGCATGGGAATATCACGCGGAGCGAGGCGCTGCACGGGTGCATCAAGGTGCCAGAACGCCTCCTGCGCAATCGTCGCAACAATCTCCGCACCAAAGCCGGCGGTAAGATTGTCTTCGTGCACGACGAGGCAGCGGCCGGTTTTCCTCACCGACGCCAGCACCGCTGAACGATCCCACGGCGCAATGGTGCGGAGATCGATCAGCTCCACGCGGTCGCCAAACTGTTTGGCCGCCTCCTCGCAGCGATGCACCATGGCGCCCCACGAGACGAGCGTCACGTCCGTACCTTCGCGCACCATGCGCGCCTGACCGAACGGGAGCACGTAGTCATCGCCGGGATAGCGCGCGCTACCGGTGCCGGTCATGAGCAACGAGCGGTGCTCAAAGAAGATGGTGGGATTGGCGCTGCGCATCGCCGCGCGCAGCAGCCCGACCGCGTCAGCCGAGTTGGATGGCATGACCACTTGCCATCCGTACGCATGCGCGAATCGTACTTCATCACTGAGGCTGTGCCACGGATCGCCCACATCCTTGCCGAATCCGCCGGGCATGCGCACGACCATCGGCGCGGCAAAGCGATTGGCTGTCCGCCAGCGCAAGGTGCCGGTGTTGTTGAGTTGCTCT
>Ga0105046_10012499_pt1 | contig 13175 bp, 11 predicted proteins | sample MAT03_FD_78385 | JGI IMG/M metagenome (GOLD analysis project Ga0105046, IMG submission 78385) | Freshwater microbial communities from Lake Fryxell liftoff mats and glacier meltwater in Antarctica - MAT-03 (megahit assembly) | ecosystem: Environmental > Aquatic > Freshwater > Ice > Liftoff... | reverse complement strand
TCCACCACCGTGACGTGCTTCTTCGAGGCCAGGGCCGTGAGCGTGCCATCGCTCGGCGGCCGCTCGGCGGTGATGAGCGTGCCGGGGGCCTCGGCGCGCCGCGAGTTCAGGATGCGCACCGGGATGTTGCGGGCCACGGCCGGCTGGATGGTGGCGGGATGCAGCACCTTGGCGCCGAAATACGCCAGCTCCGAGGCCTCGGCAAACGAGAGGTGCGGCACCACGCGCGGCGCCGGCACCACGCGCGGATCAGCGGTGAGCATGCCGTCCACGTCGGTCCAGATCTGGATCTCGTCGGCGCCCAGGCAACTGCCGACGATCGCCCCCGAGTAGTCGGAGCCGCCGCGGCCGAGCGTGGTGGTCACGCCGTCCACCGTGGCCCCCACGAAGCCGCCCACCACGGGAATGTGCCCGGCCGCAAGCGGCCCGAGCATCTGCGCCTCGAGCGCGACCGTGGTTTCGGGAAAGAGCGGCGCCGCTGCGGTGTGCTCACTGCGCGTCACGACCGCCTTGCGGGCGTCCACCCAGGCGCCGTGCAGCCCGTGCGCGGCCAGCGCCGCCGCCACGATGCGGCTGCTCACCACTTCGCCGGTGGCGGCAATCGTGTCGAGCCAGCGCGGCGACACCTCGCGCAGCACGCCCAGGGCCGACACGATGCGCTCCAGCTCGTCGAAGTCAACGTCGATGTCGGCCTGCACCTGCGCCCGCAGCGCCTGGTCGGTGACCACCTCCGCCACCGTCATGTGGCGCGCGCGCAGATCGCGCAGGTTGTGCCGCGCGCCTTCGGCATCGCCCGCGCCGGCCTCGGCCGCCACACCGAGCAGCCGGTCGGTGACTCCCGACAGGGCCGACACCACCACCACCGGCCCGCGCACGCCCGACGGCGTGGCCGCATCCTTGTCGCGCTGACGCCGCACAATCGCCATCAGGCGCTCGATGGATGCGCGATCCGCCACCGACGTGCCCCCGAATTTCATCACTACCATCGGTTCTAGATCAGCCCTTCCCCGACCATCAACTCCGCATTCAGAATCGCCGCGCCGGCGGCACCGCGCACCACGTTGTGGGCCAGGGCCACGAACTTCACGTGGAAGACCGGGCAGGGGCGCACGCGGCCCACGCACACCGTCATGCCGTCGCCGCGGTCGGCATCCAGACGCGGCTGCGGACGGTTTGGTTCGCTCATCACCTCGATGGCCGGCACCGGAGCGCTCGGCAGACCCAGCTCCTGCGGGCGGCCTTTGAAGGCACGCATGGCCGCGACGATCTCGGCGAGGTCTGGCGCCTGCGCGAACTCCACCGACACGGTGATGGTGTGGCCGTCGATGACCGGCACGCGATTGGTGTGGGCGCTGATGCGCATGGCGTGGGGCGCGCGGCCGCCGTCGGTGCCGAGAATCTTCTGCGTCTCGGTCTCCAACTTGTCTTCTTCGCCGCCGATGTAGGGCACGACGTTGCCGAGGATGTCGAGCGACGGCACGCCGGGGTAACCCGCGCCGGACACGGCCTGCATGGTCTGCACGATCACCTTCGTGACGCCGAAGGGCCGCAGCGGGGCCAGTGCCGAGGCGAGCACGACCGTGGAGCAATTGGGATTGGTGACGATGGCGCCGGTCCAGCCCTTGACCCGGCGCTGTTCGACGATGAGGCTCAGGTGATCCGCGTTCACCTCGGGAATGAGCAGCGGCACGAGCGGGTCCATGCGGAAGTTGCGCGCGTTGCTCACCACGATGTGTCCAGCGGCGGCAAAGGCCCCTTCGACCTCGCCGGCCACCGATGCGTCGAGCCCCGAGAACACGATCTGCGGGGCGCGTCCCGGCACGCAGGCGTCCACGGTGCGGCCCGCGGCGTCTGCGGGCATCGGCGTGGCCAGGCGCCACGGCGCGGCATCCCGGTAGCTCTTGCCCTCGGAGCGCTCGCTCGCGGCCAGCCACACCGGCTTGAACCAGGGGTGGCGCGACAGCCGCGACACGAAATGCTGACCGACGACGCCGGTAGCGCCGAGCACGCCTACCTCGATTGACCGCTGCTGCATGAGACCGATCCCATCCTTCGCAAATTCGTGCCGAAAACACAAAACCCGCCATGCGCGCATTGCGCTTCTGGCGGGTTGCTGAGGTGCCCGAGAACTCTGGACGTGTGTCCGGTTGTCTAGGCGCGCACCTGGCTCTTCGCCGCGAGACGCTTTCGCGGCGCACGCTTTCGAGAAGCGGAGAGGAGCACGGCCGTCATTGGTGATACGGAGTATAGAAGTGCGGCCGCGCGCAGGTCAAGCGTCACGCGTCGAACTGTCACGTGCCGGGCGAAGCAAGGCGCGCGTCAACACCAGGTGCCCGCTCAGGGCGATCATGACGAGCACCGTCGGCAGCCAGACGTAGGGGAAATACAACACCCAGGTATTCACGTGCCGGGGATCGTCCCCAAACGCGCGCACCATCGGCGACCCGCTGCGGGCCACCCAGGCAATCACGGCCAGACACCACAGCCCCCACGCGTTCCACGCCCACACGGCCGCGCGCGGCACGGCCGCCACGCGCAGCGCCAGGAACAGCACGGCGGCGCCGGTGCCGGTCACGATGTCGAGGTTGTAGCCCGAATACGACAGCTCGGACGGCATGATGCCGAGCTCCGCGGCGCGATGCATCACGAGCTCGAGCGGCAGCCGGAACATCTGCAGGCCCACGAGCGCCGCAATCGGCAGCGCGGCCGCCAGGCGGCCGCCGAGCGGGGACAACGCCATTACCATCGGCAGGGCCAGGATCAGCGGCAGCATCACTGCCATCGGCGCCGGCGCGCGATCCACGCGGGCGAGCAGACCGGCGTTGGCGAGCGTCGCGGTCACGAGCATCCAGCCGCCGATCACAGCGGCCGTCGGCCAGGGGTTCACTCGCTCGTAGCGCATTCGGAGCCCGACGACCACCACGGCCATCAACACGGCCAGGCCGCCGATGCCCAAGGCAGTGACGGCGTCGAAGACGGGCGGCGTGGGCAGGAAGACCGCTGGCGCCATGGCGTCTCCGTCCACTTAGGAGGTGAGTTCCTTGTTCTGCGTGTCGGGGATGCCGATCCAGGCGAGTGCCGCCAGGAAGAACGCCGCGCCGGTGATGGCAAAGGCCGCGCCGAAGCCGCGCGACCCGGCCATGGTGCCCACCACGAACGGCGCCGCAGCGCTGGCGATGCGGCCCACGTTGTAGCCAACGCCAGCCGCCGTGGCGCGAATCGAGGTGGGGTAAAGTTCCGCAATCACCGCCCCGAACCCGCTGTAGTAGCCCGTGCCGAAGAACGCCACGAACGGTCCGAGCAGCAGCAGCAGCACCGGCTCGCGCAGGTAGCCGTAGAGCGGCAACAGCACACTCGCCATCAGCACGAAGGCCACGTAGGTGCGCTTCCGCCCCACCGCATCCGCGATGTAGCCGAAGCTGATGTAGCCGAACCACATGCCCACCTGCATGGCGATCACGAACCACGACATGGCCGCCGAGGAGAGGCCGATGCCGCCGCGCTCCACTGGCAGGTTCAGATAGGCCGGCACCCACAGATTGAGGCCCCACCAGCCAAAGAGCGTGCACGCGTTCATGACGATGAGGAACACGGTGGTGCGGGCGCGCGCTCCGGTGAAGAGCTCGCCGATGCGGCCCCGCGCGGCCGGCGCGGTGCGCTGCCAGAGCTCCGGTTCCTCGACGTTGCGGCGCACCCACAAGGTGAAGAGCGCCGGAATCACACCCACGAAGAACACGCCGCGCCAGCCCCAGAGCGGCATGACGATGAGGTTCACGGCCGCGGCCAGGCCGTAGCCGATGGCCCACGAACTCTGCACGAAGGCGAGCGCCTTGCCGCGGTGACGCGCCGGGAACGTTTCCGAGACGAGCGCCACGCCGGTGGCCCACTCCCCGCCCATGCCGAAGCCGAGCAGGATGCGGAACACGGCCAGCTGCCCCACGTTCTGCACCAGACCGCAGGCCGCCGTGAACACCGAGTAGAGGAGCACCGCGGTCATCAGCGCGCGCTTGCGGCCGAAGCGATCGGCCAGCACGCCGAAGACCACGCCGCCCACCGCCGCCGAGAGCAGCGTGAGCGCACCGAGCTGCCCGGCCATCGACGTGGAGAGCTGCAGCACCGGATCCTGGATGAGCGACGCCAGCACCAGCGAGTAGAGCATCACGTCGAACGAGTCGAGCATCCAGCCGAGCGAGGCCGCCACGAAGGCGCGGCGCGCGCGCTGATCGGCCGCGTGCCACCACGCGAACATCCCGGAGTCGTCGGGGCCGGCAACGGCCGTGGCGGCGGAGGGAGTGGCACTCATGCAGAGCCTCGGCCGCGAAGCGAGACGGCGGCGGCCACACAGTACCACCGCCTCGCGATCGATGAGCGCGGGAAATCGAGCCGATGCGGGTCAGCGCCGCCCGAAGCGGATGGTGTAGTCGCTGCGGCCGCCCATGAAGAAGCGCGCCGTGGCACCGGCGTAGGCATCGGTGCCCTGCCCCTCATCGAGCCCGATCACCTGCGGATACCACTGGCCGCCGGTGAGGAGGCGCGTCGGCGCGGTCCAGCCCGCCGGATCGTCGAGGCGCGGGTTGTAGGAGACGAACACGCCGCCCTGGCGCCAGTGGTTCGACACGGCCTTGTTGAGCAGCATCACGTAGCTTTCGAGATGCGCGTTCCAGTGGATGGACGGCCCCCACAACACGTCGACGAGCGGGCTCGCGTCGTCCCACCGATGCGCCGCGGGAAAGATGGGGGTGGCGAGCGGCTGGGTCCAGACAGCGGTCTGATCGGCATCAGGTGCGGGGGCCTCGGGCAGTTCGCCAGCGTCGTCGTCTTCAGCGCCTGGCTCCGGAGCGGACGGCGCCAGCGTGGGCGGCAGCCACACGCCGTCGTTCCAGATGTCCACGCGGCCGCGTGGGGCGTCACGATTGGCCCAGGCCATGCGCGCCACCGACACGCCCACACGGTCGGCCTTCTCCGCGTATTGGGAGTAGTAGAAGTAGACGTAGTTGCGGTCGGCATCGACGAGCGCGGAGAAGTCGCCGACGCCGCCCGCGAAATAGTGGTTGCGCGTGTCGCACTCCTCCTCGCCAGGCGGCATTTCGATCACCGGCCCCAGGTCGGTCCACGTGCGGCCGTGGTCGTCGGACCGGGCCGCGCCGATGCGCGGCAGCACCTTGCCCGAGCCCGCGCACACGAAGCCCTCGAGTTCGTTGTGATAGTAGCCATACCACGCGTCGGTGTCGCGGACGACCGCTTCGAACCAGTAGCCGCCGAGCGGCGGCGCCGTCACGAACGCCACCTCGCCCAGGTCGGAGAGGCGCGTCACGCTCCGGCCGGCACTCAGTTCAGCGTGTCCGCCGGCCGAGTTGAAGAGGGTGAGCGTCCACTGGCCGCCGACCAGTTCCCACAGCGCCGGACTGTTCGAATCGGTCTCGTTCGGGAAGGTGATGGTCGAGGCGGGCAGCAGCAGCGCGTAGGGTTGGCCAACAACCTGTGCCGACACGTGACCGCTCGCGGCGACAGCCGAGGCGCCCACAAAGAGGGTCAGTGTCAGGCCGCGCTGCCACCGTGCGAGGTCGAATCCGGCGCTGTTCATCATCGGGGCCGACACGAAGCAACGACCATGCCTTTACATCCTTAACAGGCCCGATACAATCCGTGACGGATGCCGCCTGACGGCGACCGAGGGCACGCCATGGCCATCACCACATCGACGACGACTTCGTGAAGGTGCGCTGGGAGCCCACCTCCACCTCGAAGGCCCGCGTCATCCTGGCCTTCGGCGATCCGGTGGAGGTGCTCGAGACCGCCAACGGCTTCACCCGGGTGCGGGTGCTCACCTACTTCGATGGGCCGTTCGAGGGCTTCGTCAAGGGCACGCCGCCCGTGCGCACCACCGGGGTGCTGTCCTTCTCACTCGTGGACGTGCAGCAGGGCGACGGCATGGTCCTCCAGACACCGTCTGGCAAGGTGGCGTTCATCGACGGCGGCGACAACACACTGTTCGCGCGCCATGCGGCCGCGCGCTTCCTGCATCAGCAGACCCGCGCCGACGCTCCGCTCGAGGTGGAGGCCATCATCGTCACGCACGGCGACGCCGACCACTTCGACGGGTTGAACGACATCGTGCGGTCGGAGACGCTGGCCGATCACGACGCCCGCAAGCGGCTGTTCATCCACCCCAAGCGGGTCTTTCACAACGGGCTCGTGAAGGCGCCCACGAGCGTGCCCCACGTGGCACAGCTTGGACGTACGGTGCTGGTCGAGGGCCGCCCCCACATCGTGGACCTCTACGAAGACAGCCGCACCGCGCCGCCGGCCGCGGTGAACAGCGTGTTCGCCCGGTGGCACGAGAGCCTGCGCCACTGGGAGACGCGTGGCCCGATCGCGTGCGCGCGGCTGGCGCACGGCATGGACGCAGCCGCCGCCTTCGACTTTCTCGAAGACGACGGCGTGCACGTGGAATTGCAAGGACCGTTCACCGTGCCCGTGGCCGACCCGGTGACCGGAACCACCGTGCCGGCCCTGCCGTTCCTGTCGAAGCCTCGGGACTCGGCCGTGATGCATACCGAGCCTGGCACCATCGCAGGATCGCCGTCGGTATCACACACGATCAACGGGCACTCGGTGGCACTGCGGCTCTCCTTCGGCAACGTGCGCCTCAACCTCACGGGCGACCTGAATCGCGATGCCATGGACCGCATGCTCGAACGGCTCGCACCCGGCGAGCTGGCCTGCGAGATCGTGAAGGCGCCGCATCACGGCTCGGCCGACTTCGACTTCGGCGCACTGCAGGCGATGCAGCCGGTCGTGGCGATTGTGTCGTCGGGCGACGAGAGCGCGCTCAAAGAGTACATCCACCCGCGCGCAACGCTCATGGCGGCGCTCGGTCACGTGATGCGCGGCGACACCGGTGTGATCCTCATCACCGAGCTGGCGGCGTTCTTCGCGGTGCGCAACGAGACCTACACGGTGGCTGACCTCAAGCGGTTCTTCAACGACCGCAAGACCGACACGTTCACCGGCGCCGACGTCGCCCGGCTGCTCAGCAAGTCGAAGGCCGAGGGCGGACCCGGCGGGATGTTCTTCGGCTTCGAGCGCACGAACTTCGGCATCGTGCACATCCGCACCGACGGCGAGCGGGTGCTGGTCTTCACCCCACAGCGGCAAGGAAGGCCTGAACGAGGCCTACCGCTTCACGGTGTCGGCCACGCACGACGTGACCTTCGCGCGTGGACTGACCACGCGGTAGCCCGGGTCAGGCCTGGAGTTACCCCATCCACGGACATCAGCAGGATCAACCGTCGGCAGTACTGGCCCCACCTCGGCGCCGACCCGGGTGTGTACAAGAACGCCAACAAAGAAAGAGCGCGCTTCTAGGAAAACGTCTCAGCCCGGCGCCTGGGCATACGTGACAACCACAGTCATATCAGACGCCGCGCTAAACCGCGCCGCGCGAGGACGCGATACGAGCCGAGCGCGGGCCCAACGCGGGACGCGTGAGCAGCCCGCGACGCGTCGGCTCCAGCGGCATGTTATACGTCGATCGTCACGACTTGGCGCGAGGATGTCGGTTCCAGCACCGGACGCCCCTCATCACGCGGGCCCTCGATGTGGAACCCGCAGATGGCTTCTCGGATCACCGCCTCGACTTCCACCTGAGATTCGGCCACGGCAACGCAACCAGGTAGATCGGGCACGTATGCTCCGTAGCTCGTCGGCCCTCGTTCGATCACCACCAGATACTGCATGACTCGCGCCTCATCCTGGCTGGGGACTGTCGGCGACTGTGAAGTCTTCGTACCCTGATGGTACGTGGGTAGATCTCAATGAACACGAACTCCCTTCACATGCGATCAGTGGAAAGACGACAGACCCACGCTCCATCGTGGGATGGGAAAGGGGCGATCTGGCCACCGAGACGAGCTGCCAAGGCCGAAGCGGCAGCGTGAGGGTCGTGGGCGTGTACCGAGACATCGCCAATTCAAGGCCAGGCGGCGTTCAGAGACCATCCTTTGGCAGGTCGAGAACCGCAGCGGCACCGTAAGGATTGTCAACCAAGTACACCCAGTTACCGTTCGGCAACCGCTGCATGATGTCGCTTGACGTGCCACTCATATCGAGTTCCACACCATCTGGCGTTGTCGCTTTGAGTGTCCATTCGTCTAGCCATGCGGCAATCTCGCCTGTTTCAAACGACACGCTGCGCTGAGCCTGTAAATCTGGTCTCATTGCGCATACAAACTCCAAGGCCTTTCGGATTTCAGTCCTGCCTTTGACGAAATGTCCGGGTTGGGAAACGTAGACGGCATCATCATGAAATGAGCTTAGAGCGCCCTCGATATCGCCGTTGCGGACACAGTTTTGGAAGAACCGTGCTGCCCCGACGATTGTTGTCCTATCAAATATGTCGCTCACTTTGATCTCCTTGATTCGGAATGGTATTGTGGCTGTGGTGGCTTGGGTTCTGACGCCTAACGGCCGCGCATCACCAGCGGCGCTCCCCTTGCGCTGCGCCGTCTGGTGCATGCGCTCTTAGACAGCTGGGTCGGTCGCGCCCCGCACACGAACTCGATCCGGTTCGACAATCCTGAGCTGATGGTCGACCCACCGCGCCGACAGCACTGGAAGAACCCGAGCCAGCATCTGAAGCACGTGCCGTCGACTGGGTTCCGGCGGTCGAAACACCACGATACCGACGTACTCACTCGGCGGGTACGTCCGGGTGTCGGCGAAATCCAGATCGATGGCGAAGAGAACCCGGCCTTCCTTTCGGCACACCGCCCCGATCGTGGGATCGTCCGCTCCGGCCAACCCTTCGTCGTGAACGGTGTCGCAAATCCAACCGGCGGCACACAGAAGTTCGGTGGCCTCAATCGGCACGTTTTCGTCGAGCTTCGCGCGCATGCGCGAATTCTACGCCGGAAGCGACAGGACCCGTTCTTGGGCGAGGTCCGCGGCATAGGCCAACGCCGCCTGAATGCCCGCAGCGGTGAAAGAGGGGTAGCTCCGAATGATCTCGACGGGGGACAGCCCGTCTGCCAGATTGGCAAGCACGACGGCCACCGGAATTCGCGTGCCGCGAATGCAGGCCTTGCCGTGAAGAACGGCGGGGTTGACGCTAATGTGTTCCTGCCAGTTCATGAAGGACTCCCCGCTAGAAGAATACCCAGAAGTCGTTCAGCTGTCTAACGATCAGCGCTGAGCCGCGGCGCCCTCGATCGCGGCGGCGCCGACGGCTCCAGCGCTTTGTCAGGCTTCGTGCCCCGTTGCTTGAGCGAGAGTGCCGGAAGATCCACGAGTTGAGCGGCGGCCCACGAGCTCAAGCACCGAGTCAACACTGGTAACCTCTAGCAATCCAATAATGCCAGTCGCCAATCGCGCGAGCCGTCTCTTGGTCTGCAGCCACCGGCTTGAGTTGGGACAGTGGCACGCCAAGCCCGTCTCGTTCCCATCGGATCACGACGAACATCTCGCATGCGCACTCCGCCTCTGGCGCCATGCTGATCACCTCGACCTCGTCGTCAACTCCCAGGGGTGAAATCACACGCTTCGTGACGCAGCGCGCCGTGAACGGGAATTGCAGCCGATCTTCCAAATAGCCGAACCATCCCATTGCCCGTTCAGTCTCGTCATGCGCATCGACCACGATTTCTTGGGCAATCCGCCGTTCTCGCTCCGCGTTCAACTTTTGCCTCACCACAGCAGCGACGTAGTCGGCATCACCGCGACCGGCGCGCGGCCGGCGTGGTGCGTTCTTGAAAGCCGCCTTGACCTGGAAGCCTCCCTGGCCCCGAACGGGCCGGCTGATTCGACTCAGTTCGGCGGCCGAAAGCTGAATCTTCATGATCACCTCGCGAGGCCGCGCGCGATCAGTAATGTTTTGCCAGGCCCGCTATCAGCCTTGTTAGTTCAACTAAGTTGATGCACGCGGCCGGACTCACCGAAGACACCTGCGTGCTGGAGGTCGGCGGCGGTGATTCGCGCATCGGTGCCGACGTGGACCGGAGCCGATGTGGCCGGCGACTGGTCGCTCGAGCCCATGGACATCTGGCACGACCGGGCGGTGTTCCACTTCCTCACCGACCCCGACGTGCTCGCCGACACACTGGGTCGTGACCTCACGCTGGTGGAGACGCGGCGGCACGTGCACACGACGCCGTGGGGCGCGACGCCGTCGTTCCAGTAGTGCCGTCGGCAGCGCTCACACTGACCGGGGCTCGGCATGCTTCCAGGTGACCGCTGGCTCCACCAACGTTGACGGCGAACCGGTCATCGCAGTACGCTCACAGCGAACCTCGATGTCGCATTCAGATATCGCATTTCGATGACAGACCGCACTCTCTACGTCGGCCTCATCCGCCTGCACATCCTGCACCACGCCGTTGAAGAGCCCATCTTCGGGCAGGCGATGATGGATGAACTCGGCCGCCACGGCTATCGGCTGAGCGCTGGCACGCTCTACCCCATTCTTCACGGCATGGAGCGGCTGGGCTACCTGAGATCGAAGAGCACGCTCTCGGAAGGACGCACGCGGAGGATGTACCGCGCCACGCCGGCTGGCCGCAAGGCTCTGACCGTGGCCCGCGCGCGCGTCAAGGAACTGTTCGGCGAGATGTTCGAGCACGACTGAGGTCCAGGGACCACCGATGATGCGAAGCTCACTGCCCCTGCTTGTCGTGCTGTGCATCGGCACGACCAATGCGCACGCGCAAGCGCCGTCGTCGACACCTGTGCCACCTGCGCCCCAGGTGTTCACGCTGCCCGACGCGCTCACGTATGCGGACACGCACTACCCGGCAATCACGGCCGCCCTCGAACAGGTGAACGCGTCGGCCGCCGGCGTCGACGCCGCCCGCGCCGCATACCTGCCGCGCCTCGACGGCGTGGTGCAGGTGAACCGCGCCACCGTCAACAACGTCACCGGCCTGCTGCTGCCGCAATCGGCGCTGCCCGGCATTTCCGGTCCGCCCCTGCCGTCGTCCTCATCCGCAAGCGCATGGGGCACGGCCGCGGGCGCGCTCTTCTCGTGGGAACCCTTCGACTTCGGCCTGCGTGGTGCTAGCGTCCGCGGCGCCGAGGCGGCGGTCGGCAAGGCACGCGCCGACCAGGCCCTGACCCGTCTCGAGGTGCAGAGTGCCGTGGGCGCGGCGTTCCTCGCGGTCGTGCAGGCGGAACTGGGCGTCACGGCCGCTGCGGCCGACGTGGAACGGCGCACGGTGCTGGCCCGTGCGGCGCGTACCCTCGCCGACAATGAACTACGGCCGGGTGCGGAAGCATCACGCGCCGAGGCGGAGCGCGCCGCCGCCGATACGCGCGCGATCGTCGCGCGCCAGACGCTCGTCCTTGCGCAGACCCACCTGGCCCGCGTGCTCGGCGTCACCGCCGGGCCGGTCGGCGTGAACGGGGCAGGCTTGCTGGCGACGACGCCGCCGCCGGCCGGCGCCCTCACGAACGCCCCGGCCGCGCATCCTTTGGCCCAGGCGCGTCAGTCGTCGGTCGAACAGGCGCGCGTGCAGGAAGACGTGCTGGCGCGCACCAACCGACCTCGTCTGTTCCTGCAGTCGGCGTTCTTCACACGGGGCAGTGGAGCCGCTTTCGACGGATCGTTCGAAGGCGGCGCCGAGGGTCTGTGGCCCGACCGTCCCAACTGGGCCGCCGGCATGCAAGTCGTGTTTCCCAACCTGTTCGAGTTCTCGAGCCTGCGCGCGCGCCAGGAGGCGTCCGCCGCCACCACCCGCATGGAGGCCGCCCGTTACGAAGAGGCCTTGCTGGCCGTGACGAGCCAGCAGCAGGCCGGGGCCGCCGTCGTGAGCGCCGCCCGTGCGGTAGCGGCCAACACGCCCGTGCAACTGACGGCCGCCCGGCAGAGCGAAGCGCAGGCCAGCGCCCGCTACCAGGCCGGCCTGGCCAGCATCGTCGAAGTGGCCGACACGCAGAGCTTGCTGGCGCAGGCCGAATACCAGGACGCCGCGGCCCGCATCGATGTGTGGCGGGCGCTTCTGGCCGATGCGGTCGCTCACGGCGACCTGACGCCGTTCCTCACGCTCGTGTCGGCGCCCCGGGGAGCGCCCTAGATCGTGTGGTTGATTCGCGCGGCGCTGCGGCGTCCCATTTCCGTCATCGTCGCGGTCATCGCGGTCGCGTTCACGGCCGTCTTCGCCGTGAGCCGGATGCGGGCCGACATCTTCCCAGACCTCGATCTACCCGTCATCTACGTGGCGCAGCCGTTCGGCGGCATGAGCCCGGCACAGATGGAAGGGTTCATCACTTACTACTACGAGTACCACTTCCTCTACATCAACGGCATCGAGAGCGTCGAATCCAAGTCGATTCAGAACACGTCGCTGCTCAAGCTGACCTTTCACGCTGGCACCGACATGGCCGAGGCGCTGGCGCAGACCATCGGCTACGTGAACCGCGCCCGCGCGTTCATGCCGCCCGGCACGGTGGGGCCGTTCATCATGCGCTTCGACGCCGGCACGGTGCCGGTCGGCTATCTGGTGTTCAAGAGCGACACGCGCAGCCTCGGCGAGATCCAGGATCTGGCGCTCAACCGGGTGCGTCCGCAGTTCGCCACGCTGCCCGGCCTCACGTCCCCGCCGCCGTTCGGCGGCAGCCAGCGCACCATCGTCATCCGCGTCGATCCCGATCGTCTCCGCTCCTACGGCATGGCGCCCGACGACGTGATTCGCGCGATCACGACCGGCAACGTGATCATGCCCTCGGGCAGCGTGAACATCGGCGACGAGACGCGCATCTCGCCGATGAATTCGGTAGTCGACACCATCAACGACCTGCTCGACCTGCCCATCCGCGTCGGCGCCGGCACGCCGATCTCGATTCGCGACGTCGGCTCGGTGGCCGACAGCACCGATATCCCGACCGCCTATGCGCTGGTGGATGGGCGGCGGGCAGTCTACATTCCCGTCACCAAACGGCCCGATGCCTCGACCTTGAGCGTGGTGAGCGCGGTGCGCGCCAACCTGGCGCGCTTCCAGGCGCTCGTGCCTGACGACATCACGGTCACCTACGAGCTCGACCAGTCGCGCAACGTGTCAGCGGCCCTGCGTGCGGTGCTCAACGAGGCCGTGCTCGGCGCGCTGCTGACGGGGCTGATGGTGCTGCTCTTCCTGCGCGACTGGCGCAGCTCGGCGATTGTCGTGGTGACAATTCCGTTCGCGCTG
>Ga0105046_10012496_pt1 | contig 13176 bp, 8 predicted proteins | sample MAT03_FD_78385 | JGI IMG/M metagenome (GOLD analysis project Ga0105046, IMG submission 78385) | Freshwater microbial communities from Lake Fryxell liftoff mats and glacier meltwater in Antarctica - MAT-03 (megahit assembly) | ecosystem: Environmental > Aquatic > Freshwater > Ice > Liftoff... | reverse complement strand
GCCGAATGCAGCGGTAGCCGAGAGGTGGCATCGAAAATTGCCTTTGTTTTCAGCGGAACCACTTCCCAGCCCATGTTGAAAGGGCTGGTTTTGTAGCCCCAACGGAGCGACCGTTTAGAGCACTGCGGATCACCCAATCCCAAACACGCAATGGCCCTGCTTTCCCTGGGAAACCGAGCTTCCCGGTGGCACGGGTAGTCCGCCTTTTGTACCCACCACCAAACACCTCCGTAAGTCCAAAACTCGAGTCTGTGGTTCAATTTTTTCTCATTGAAGTGAACCCGGCGCGAAGCCGTGGAGGTACACATCGCGGCCCGACGGTTCCGCGGTGCATTCCGCTAGTTCGATGGCGTCACCGACACGCGAAGCGCCGCTTCCCCCAATGGGCGACGGGGCGGCGCTGCCCCCAAACAAGATGGGTGCCACGAAAGCGTGGAACTCGTCGGCCGCGTTGGCATCCCGGAATGAACCGAGCAACCCCGCACCGCCTTCGACCAACACATGCGTGAACCGCCGCTGCCCGAGATACGCCAGAACCGCGTCGAGTGACAGCCCGTTGTCACCGGCCGCGAATGCCACGACCTCGGCACCATCCGCGACCCAACCGGCGAGTTTGTCTTCGTTACCCGTTGCGGTGAACACAATCACTGGAATCTCGCGGGCCGTTGCGCGAAGTTGGCAGCGTTCGGGCAACTCGCCGGAAGCCGAGATGACCACGCGAGCGGGAACACGCGAACCACCTGGGCGAGCCGTGAGGAGTGGATCGTCTGCCGTCACCGTGCCGCGACCGACGATGATGGCGTCCATGCGGCCTCGCAGTTCGTGGACCCGCCGACGCGATTCCTCGCCACTGATCCACTTGGAATCCCCATGTCGTGTTGCGATCTTGCCATCGAGCGTCATCGCCCACTTCAGATGAACCCACGGCCGGCCGGTGTGGAGCAGCTTGATGTACGGGGCGTTCAGGCGGCGGGCTTCGGCTTCGCACAATCCGACGTGAACCTCGACGCCCGCCTCGCGGAGAATCTGTAACCCGCCACCCGCGACACGCGGAAACGGGTCGGCCATCGCCACGACCACCCGGCGAATGCCGGCCCGAAGCACGGCATCAGTACAAGGTGGCGTCTTACCCCAGTGACAACATGGTTCGAGCGTGACGACGAGCGTTCCGTCCCGCGCCGCATCCGCCGCGGCTTCAAGTGCGAAGACTTCCGCGTGGGGACCGCCGAACGTTTGGTGCCAGCCTTCACCACAGTAGTGACCGGCTGTATCGAGAACCACGGCCCCGACCATCGGGTTCGGTTCAACGAATCCCCGACCGCGGGCGGCGAGCGCAAGTGCGTGTCGCATTGAGCGTTCAAAGGTGTCAGAAGCGTTCATAAATGCCGCGTGCGAGAAAAAAATCGAAACGGTGCGAACCACCACCCAGTTTCATCGTCTATGTTAGCGTACACCGCGAATGGGACATAACAACCCACTGAGAGACAACGACAACGACACGGATAACGGCTTACTTCACTAACTCCATACAGATACCGACATCATAATGAACCTCTGGCACGCGAGCATTGAACTTCACCTGACGCATGGCTTAATTGCCGTCGCCGTGAAGAGCTTGCGTGAAGTCGGTACGAGTCTGGATGCGCTCTATACGCACGAAGCGATTGATACGTCCGGGTGACCTCTGAGCCAATCGCACTAAACCGCGAACCGGCCGGGGGTCTCCCAAGACTCCCGGCCGGTTCGCTTTGTTATGTATGTGCTTGTGAGTTGTGGGTTGGGTGATGAAGTGATACGCCTCGTTGGACTTCTGGTGAGGTCGGCGGTCTTTCAAGCCGCAGAGGTCGGGTTCAAATCCCGCACGGGGTACTGAATGGGTGAAGGCTCGCGTCTGGGGGCGCACTCGGTTTCCAAAACCGATGAGACGGCATTACGCCGAGGGTTCGATTCCTCCTTTACTCGCTGTTACGTCGCACGGTTCCGCGGGCCAGTGGAGTGGCCGTCTCTTTGTCAAAGAGAAGATCGGGGGTTCGAGTCCCCTCGGGACCGCTGTCGGAAGTGTGGCCGATGTTGGTGAGGCAGCTGCCTCTTAAGCAGCCCGACGTGGGTTCGATTCCCACCGCTTCCACTGTTGATGTTGGTGTTGATGTTTGCGTCCGTGGTGTAGCAGCAACATGCTATCCTCCCAAGATGGTGTCGCGGGTGCGATTCCCGCCGGATGCTCTGGTTAGTTATGTGCGCCCATGATGTAGCGGCTGCCTGTCGCCTTGCCATGGCGGATGTGTGGGTTCGACTCCCGCTGGGCGCTCTGTTTACGTTTAACGTTGGCATGTTTAACGTTAAAGGCGGATCACTGCCTTTAACGTGGAACGTTAAACGAGAGTCGGCACGGTACGCTAACAGGTATTGCGACCAAGCTCAAACCTTGGTGTTTGTGGGTTCGATTCCCACCCGTGCTATTCCGTTGATGTTTAATGTTTCAGGTTTAACGTCTAATGTTCGGAATTGATATTCCTGCTTGGTTAAACGTTAAATCGGGAACGCAATACGGAAGGATTTTCGCCTTCGGTCGCGCGGTGGGCCGCCAGACTGGATGTAAACCAGTCGCCTTAATCGGCAATGTGGGTTCGATTCCCACCCGAGGCACTGATCGAGTTTAACGTTTAACGTTGGCAGGTTTAACGTTCGGAGTAAACACAGTGTTTCCTCAACGTTCAACATTCAACGTGCAACGTTGTGGAGGTTTTTCCGAACGTTAAACATTGAACGTGAAATGTGAAACGTATCAGGTGATGTAGACCAACGGCAGGAGTCGCCACGCTCAGAACGTGGACAGTGTGGGTTCAAATCCCACCGTCACCACTGTCAGGATCGAGTCGGACGAATTAGCAGACGGGCCGGGGTTCCTCTGGGTCTGATATGCCTGGATGCTGGGTTCAACTCCCAGGTCTGCTACTGCGGGCGGGTAGGTGCTCAACCGGGTCTCATAAGCCTGGATGCTGGGTTCGAGTCCCAGGCTCCGCAACTCATACGTTTAACGTTTAACGTTTAACGTTTAACGTTTTCATCAATCAACTGATTTGGACTACCCCAACAGTCTGGGAACTGTGAACGTGAAACGTTAAACATGCAACGTTAAACATAACTGGGATCGTTCGCGGGCGAAAGCTGTGCCTTGCAAGCACGGCGACGGGGTTCAACTCCCCGCGGTTCCACTCGGGTGTCGTGAGGTCGGCGGTCGCGGGGTGCGGAGTCCGAATTATGGTCCGGCCGACTGGGGTTCGTATCCCGCCCCGTTACCGCCGACCGCACGACACCCAAGGGCAGTGGGTAGTGGGTAGTGGGTAGTGGGTAGTGGGCAGGGAACTCGTTGATCTCGTGGCCCAGCGGCAAGGGCACCTCCGTGACAAGGAGGGGATCGGTGGTTCGAGTCCACCCGAGATCACTGTGACGCCGTGCGTCACGATTGATGCGGCATGTAGTGTAACGGTTTGCACGCGGCTCTGTGAAAGCCGAAGAGAGGGGTTCAACTCCCCCCGCGCCGCCCTGGAAGACGTTTAACGTTGCATGTTTAACGTTTCAGAATGCTGGCCGATGATCTCCGCTGTGGAGATCATCGCAATGTTCTTCAACGTTGAACGTTGAACGTTGAACATTAAACGTTAAACGTATCTCTGCCGGCTTGGCGCGACTTTAGAAAGGCACCGAGCTCGTAACTCGGATCATGCGGGTGCGAATCCCGCCGCCGGCTCTCATCTCCTCGTTCGACACCACCAATATTCTTGTATCCACTCGCTCCGGAAGCATATTCGGTCGTCAACGCTTGCCTTCAGGATCAACTGGTATTGAAGGCAAGCGATGGTGCATAATTTCGGTTTTTTTTCGTGAGACGCAACCATACCATTCTCGTACATTAGCAACTCGGTCTTCCAGCCCAAGGTTTTTACCGAACACCTGCCCGCCCGACAAGGTAATGTCTGATGATGGAGTTTGCCGAAGCCCGCAAAGCGGCGTTGGTCCTCGCGGCCATCGCTGAGCCGACACGATTGTCAATCGTCAACCACCTGATCCGCGGCCCGCTCCACGTCAGCGCCCTGGCTGAGTTGGTCGGCGCGCCGATGGTGAATATGTCGCACCACCTCGGCGTGATGCGGCAAGCGGGGTTGCTTGACGACGAAAAGGACGGCCGACGGGTCGTCTACAAGTTCCGCGATGGCGTCCTTACGGAAGGCGATGGTAAAAAGGTTCTCGCGATCCTGAACCTCGGCCCGTTCCGCGTTGTGATCCAGGCCAGCGACTTCCCACCCGATGCTGGCAGTAAGCCCAAGGCAAAGTCCAAGTCGAAGCCCAAGTGAAGTTTTGCAAAGGTCGTCCCCGCAGGGGGACGACGCTCAACGAAGGCAACCACTTTCGTTCTCTTTTCATCCCGCGCGCATTTCGTTCGTCGCCTCAATTCTACACCAACTCAGGCCGAGGTACAGCATTCGGGCCAGGCAATAGGGGCGAAGTTTGCCGGTTTGGTAACTCCGTTGGCTTGTGCGGGTTTTTCGCTCTAGAGTTATTTGCCTTATCTACTCCGTCCTTTGGACGCCGAGCGAGACTGCGCATGATCGGCCGTGTGTTCCTGGGTCGGTACGAAACCCGCCGCCTCCTCGGTGAGGGCGGAATGGGTCGCGTCTTCCTCGCCCGCCAACTCGATCTCGGGCGCGATGTCGTCATCAAGGTGATGCACGATCACATCGCGGCGGACGCCAAATTCCGCGACCGCTTCCAACGCGAAACGCTCCTGATGGCGCGATTCCATCACCCTGGCGCGGTGACGCTCTACGATGCCAGCCTGAACGATCCGCTCGGGCCGTGCATTGTGATGGAATATGTGAAGGGCGTGAACCTCGAAAATATGCTGGCCCGCAACGGCCGGATGAGTGCGCCGCGTGTGTGCCGCATCATCGGGGAACTCTGCGAAGTGCTTCAGGCCGCACACGACGAGGGGATCATCCACCGCGATCTGAAGCCCGCCAACCTCATGGTGGCCGACCCGGATTCGCCCCGCGAACGCATCAAGGTGATGGATTTCGGGCTTGCCAAACTCATCGAGTGCGAGGCAAGTCGAAAGGTGACGGATACGAACGTCGATTTCGCCGTGGGCACGCCCGGTTACATCTGCCCGGAGCAGGTTCGCGGCGAGGAGATGGATCACCGCGGCGATCTGTATTCCGTCGGCGTCATGATGTACGAACTGCTCACGGGGCGGCTTCCGTTCACCGGCCCGACGAGCATGGATATCTTGCTGGCACACGCCACCGATTTCGCCCCGACGTTCGCGGAACTGGGATTGGCCGGCTGGGTGCCGGAAGAAGTCGAACAACTTGTCTTCGATTGTCTGGCGAAAGACCCCGAAGATCGCCCGCAGAACGGCCGCGAACTCGCCGAACGGTTCGACACGGCGCTCGAACGCGCGAAAGCCGTGCTGGACGCGAAACCGGTCGGGCCGTCGCAGATCGATGGGTCGAGCCATGTAAGGCCGGGGCTTGCCGCACACCACGGCGGGGTCGCAACCGCGGCAGCACCCACCGCCGTCCACAGCGTTCAGTCCCGCGAGCAAGCGGCGCTCCCCTTTCGTATGGAAGCGTGGATGCCGGAGACGATTGCGATCATGAAACTTCGAGGTTTCGTCCACGACGCGGGTGGCGAAGTGGTCGAAAGCGTGCCGGGGTTAATCAAAGTTCGTCTGGGTGGGCGACAAACACCCGCCAGCAGCGCGTTCGCCTGGCTCGGCCTCGGTCGCCGTTCAAGCGGTCCGATTGATGTGGAACTGCACCTTCAGCACGCGCACCCCGGCCAAGAGAACCAGTTAACGGTTCACGTGCTGTTCCGCCCGTCGCACCCCAGCTTGCTCGCCGATAAAATCTGGCGAGGTCGCTGCTCGCAAGTCTTCGTGGAACTCCGCTCGTACCTCATGGGTCGCACGCCGGAATAGAATTGGTGAATCGGAAAAGTGATGAGTGCGCGGGGCGACGCGGTGCCCCGCTGGGCTACCGCTAAACGCGGAAGGGCGCAATTCACCAACCCGCGTCGTCGGCGTCGTAGAGGCTCTCACCGGGGTCGCTGTCGTCCTTGATTGAGTCGAGGTTCGCGCCGAAGAAGCCGACCTTCACGCCGTTCTCGCGGAGCGTCCGGGTGGCGGAAGAGTTCGCTACCACAAGCGCGAAAAACCCGATACCTGGGATGAGAGTTGTGAGCGTGAGAATGGTCCCCGTCACGGGGTCGCGGTTGGCTTTGTAGATTTGGAACAGGAACACCGACCCGACACATCCCAGAATCACGGTCAAGAACACAGGGAAGCCCGCGCCATTGTAGAAACTCCGCCGCGAGTTGAGCGAGAGCAGCAAATAGCCGCCCCACAAAACAAGTTCCGCGAGGATCACGGCGACCACCCACCGCTGGCAGCGGGCGATGTGCCGGAGTTCTTTCCCAGGTCGGCGCTGGCTATCTTCGTCATCGAAATCGGACATGGGCTTCCCGTCACTTCCCCATAACGAGCATCCGGGCGCAGCCGGCGGAACCGATGAAGCCGGCGTCCGAACCTAGTTTGGCGAACGCGACCTTCACGGTCTTCGTCGGGAACGGCAGCCCGAACCGCTTCACATAGACTTCGATGGCAGAGCGGAACGGTTCGCCCGACGCGACCATCCCGCCGCCGAACACGATCATTTCCGGGTCCACGGTGGCGATGGCGGCACACGCCCCAAGGGCGAGGTAATACGCGGTGTCGTCCACGATCTTCATGGCAAGTTCGTCGCCCTTCGCGGCGAGATCGAACACGACTTTGGCGGTCAGTACGTCGTTGTTGGCGGTGTAGTACTCGCGGAGTTTCGTGGGGCCGCGCCAACAGGCCATGTCTTCGCGGGTTCGCTTCACGACGTTCGTGGCGCTGGCGTAGGCTTCCAGGCAACCGCGTGCGCCGCACCCGCACTGTCGGCCGCGGTCGGGCATGTCGATTCGGAGATGCCCGAGTTCGCCGCCGTGACTGTGTTCGCCTTCGATGATCTTGTCATCAATGATGATGCCGCCGCCGACGCCCGTGCCCAGCGTGAACAGGACCATGCTTTTCGCGTCCTGGGCGGCCCCGACCCAGAACTCGCCGTAGGCTGCGGCGTTCGCGTCATTCTGGTACGCCGTGGGCTTACCGAACACGGTCTTGATGTGATCCCGCACCGGCACGTTCTTCCACGGCTTCAGGTTCGGCGGGTCGAGGATCAAACCGGCCTTGATGTCCATGAGTCCGGGCGTGACGACGCCGATGGCCGTGATCTCGTTCATCGTGAGTTTCGCGGCGGCGACGGCCCGGCGAATCGTCTCGCACATCGTTTCCAGCCCGATGTCCTGCCCTCGTTCTGGGTGGGTATCCATGACAACGGGGGCCGACAGTGGCTTGCCGTGGTCGTCCACGACAGCGCTTTTCATGGTCGTGCCACCGACATCGAGACCGACGAAATACCGCTCACCGGACATGACGCCCCCGCGGAAAGATACTTGGGCGCGGCCGAATCCGCGCCAGAAATCGGGTGTTCCGCTGTTGTACCGAAGGGCCGGCAGCAAACAACGGGCGTTCTTCCAGCACAACAGACCCGACCCCGGCAAGCCGAGGGTCTTTCTACCCCCGCCACGCAACTTGGTTGCCGGGTGTTAACATCTGTTAATGGCGCATGGTCCTGCCGGGGAAATCGGTTACGCGGGCGCGGCGGCCTCGAAAAGTGACCTACAGTTGCGTGAACTCCAACCCGACGGCCCCCTTGCCGCACCCGCCACGGGCCGGCGACCCGTCACCGCCCAACCCCGCCCGACATCATGGAACCGCTGTCGCCACAGGTGATGCACAAACTCGTGTTCACGATCCTCGTGCATGGGTTACCGGACGCCCAGACCGGCATTGCCCTCGATGTGCTTCTCGAAGCGCAGTCGAACTCGAACCCGCAGGTCCGCGAGTTGGCTGTCGTAGCCCTCGCCGAGTTGCCGGTGTCGCCCGCCAAGCGGGTGGCCGCCCTCGTGCGGGGAATGCAAGACGTTACGTCTCGCGTTCGCCGGCGTGCGGCCCGCGCCTTGGGCGACTTCGGCATGCACGCGCTGCCGGCCGTTCAAGCCCTGGCTGTCGCACTCAAGGACCCCGATGCGAGCGTTCGCCGAGACGCGGCCGGCACCCTCGGCCGCCTTGGCCCCGCCGCCGGCCCTGCTTCCAGTGGCCTCGTGGCATTGCTCAGCGACCCGGACACCCGCACGCGGGTCGTGATCGCCACTTCGTTGAAGCGGATCGGCCGACCGGCACTTCCCGCGCTTATTGAGGGGCTACGCAACGCCGACCCCGACCTTCGCGCTCGCTGTGCCACGCTCCTCGGCCGCATCGCCCCCGAAGATGACACCGTGTTGGAAGCGCTCCGCGTAGCCTCCTCGGACCGCGACACCGATGTCCGGGAACGTGCCACCGCCGCTCTGGATGCCGCCTGCGTTCCGTTCGGGTCGTTCGTGGGGGTTTAGTATGTTTCGTGTTTATACTTCACGCGGCCGAGACTGACACATAGTTAGAGTTTACCAGCGACCTTACGGTGCGCCGCTCGCCAAGAGCGCGGCGGGCCAGGGTCACGGTGAGCGGCGCACCGTAAGGTCGCCGGTTTGCCTTCAAGGTCACGGTGAGCGGCGCACCGTAAGGTCGCCGGTTTGCCTTCAAGGCCACGGTGAGCGGCGCACCGTAAGGTCGCCGGTTTGCCTTCAAGGCCACGGTGAGCGGCGCACCGTAAGGTCGCCGATTACCACCAAGACGCGCCTGCGGTCATTTCTCGACGATCTCGAGGTCTTTGGCGTCGGTGATTTCGAGTTGCGGGGAGTCCTTGTTGAGTTTCACGGTGCCGGTGGCGCGGACGGTCTTGCCCGCGAACGTGTCGGCCCCGGCCTTCTCCCACTTGCCGGTTTGCGCTTTCATGGGCAGCGCGACGGCGAAGTTGTCCTTGGCTCGGAAGTCCTTGTTAGAGTTCAGGTACAGGTTCGCCTTCCCGCCGACGCTCGCCACCGTGAACTGCACGGTCACCTTCTCGCCGACCTTCTTCGCGGCCTCTTCCAGGCTGATGACGCCTTCGGGCAGTTTGGGTTTCTCCTTCGGCACGCCGGTGCCTTTGAGTGTGCTAAGACGCACTTTGAAGCCGCAAGTCGCGTCACCATCCTCGTCGCGGATTTGGAGTGCCACGCGGGGGTCGTCGCCCGTCCAGTCGATGGTGATGAACCCGAAATTGTCGCCGTAGGGCATCGCGGCGAGGCGATTGCTGTTCGCCTCGGGTGCCCGCCAGTTCTTCGACGCCTGGTTGAAGCCACTGGAGGTGGCGTCGTACAACGGGTAGCCGAGCGCCTTCGTGTCGAGCGAAACCTCCGCCAGGTGCCGGTCGCCGCTCAGGATGATGACTCCGTTGGCCCCGGTGCTGTTGAGCAGGGCGTACAACTTCTCGCGTTCTTTGGGAAAGTTGGCCCACTTCTCGAACGGGTGGTCTTCCGAAATCACCTGGATGCTCGACACCAGCAGCCGCACCTCGGCGGGCTTCTTGAGTTGCTCTTCGAGCCACTTCCACTGGTCCGCGCCCAGGATGGTCGCGTCGGGGTCGGTGGTGGGGAGGTAGCCGGCGATACGTGTCTTGGGGTCGAACGGTGCCTTCTTCGCCCCGCTCTGGAAGTATCGCGTGTCGAGAACGATGACCTGAACGCGCTTCTTCTCGGGGCCGTAGATCGCGGCGTGGTAGACGCCCTTCTGGGTGCGTCTCGCGTCGTCCTTCGCCACCCCGAAGAAGTCCAGGAACGCTTGCTGGGCTTCGTCCTTGTGTACCCATGTGCTGTCGCCGTCGTTCTTGCCGTAGTCGTGGTCGTCCCAGGTGGCGAGCATGGGGCAGGTGGCCTTGAGCTTCATGAAGCCGGGCACCTTCGCCATGAGTTTGTACTTCTCGCGGATCACGTCCGGGGTCACCTTCTGCTTCTTGTCGAGGTCGGCGTACATATTGTCGCCAAGGAGCAGCAATAGCTCGGGTTTCGCGGCAGCCATTGTGTCGAAGATCGGTAGCGGCTTGTCCTGGTCGGCGCAGGAGCCGAAGGCGATCTTGGTGAGAACCTTGGGGTCATCGGCCCGCACGAGCGTGGCAAGACCGACGACGAGGAGAGCGGCGAGGAAGCGGCGCATGGTGGTGGTTCTCGTGGGGTGAACAGCGAGCGAAAGTGATATTTCATGTCCCCGTTTTAACGGGTAGGAAATAACATCCCGATTGTGAGTAGCCAGTTGTGGCTGTCTGGTGTGCTGATTCGTCTCGACACTCTGGGTGTCCTTATTGTTTCCGACGCCAAACCACACACCCCAGAACCGGAATCATTCCAAAATGTCCGGAACCAATCCAAAGCGTCCGGAACCAATCCAAAATGTCCGGAATCAATCCCGTTCTGACCGGAATCAATCCCATTCTGACCGGAATCAATCCTTTTTCGTCCGGAATCAATCCCGTTCTGACCGGAATCATTGCTTTTCGGCCGGAATCAATCCCATTCTGACCGGAATCATTCCCGTTTCGGCCGGAATCAATCCCATTCTGACCGGAATCATTCCCGTTTCGGCCGGAACCATTCCCGTTTGCGTCGGAAAGACTCCTGCGAGGTCCCAACTGGGGATTGAACGGAACCTTGCCTGTCGGAACGTCCCGCTTTCGGCCGCGTGTCATCACAGTTCCAGTTTCACTGCGCAGAACTTGAACTCGGGAATCTTACCGAATGGGTCGAGCGCATCCGTGGTCAGGGCGTTTGCCGACGCCTCGCGGAAGTGGAACGGGATGAACACGCTGCCGGGCTGCACGCTGGTACTCAGTCGCGCGGGCAGGCGGATCACGCCTCGCCTTGAGCGCACGGCGATTTCCTGCCCATCAATCGCGCCGAGTTTGGCGAGGTCGTCGGGGTGAACTTCGACGAACGGCGTCGGCTCCAGCGCATCAAGGGCGAAACTGCGGCGGGTCATGGTGCCGGTGTGCCAGTGTTCCAGGACGCGGCCGGTGTTCAGCACGAGCGGGTACTCGGCGTCGGGCAACTCCTTGGCGTCGGCGAACTCGGCTGGCACAAACTTGCCGCGGCCGCTCGCCGTGGGGAACGTTTCCTGGAAGAGGACGAGTTCGCCCATGTATTCCGTCGGGTTCTCGTCGTCGTCACGGGGTTGATATGGCCATACTTTGCCGCCACCGCTGAGGAGTTTGTAGTTTAGGCCGCTGTAACTATTCGACAGGCTGGCAAACTCGTCGAAAACCTGTTCGGGCGAGTCGTAGTTCATCGGGTAGCCGAGTCGGGTGGAAAGTTCGCACAGGAACTGCCAATCGAGTTTGGCGTCGCCGGGGGTCGGGATGACGGGCCGGCCGATCTGCACGCGGCGGTCGGTATTGGTGTAGGTGCCGAGCTTCTCGAAGAACGACGACGCGGGGAGAATCACGTCGGCGAACTCGGCTGTTTCGGTGAGGAAGATGTCCTGCACGGCGAGGAAATCGAGAGCCGACAGAGCCTTGCGCACCTTGTTCTGGTTGGGGTCGGAGAGGAACGGGTTCTCCCCGAGCATCAGCATGCCTTTGATGTCGCCGGCGAGCGCGGCGTGCATGATTTCGACGACCGTAAGCCCCCGCTTGGGGTCGAGGCTCACGCCCCACGCGGCCTCGAACTTCTTGCGGTTCGCCTCGTTTTCCACGAGTTGGTAATCCGGGTACATCATCGGAATCAGGCCAGCGTCGGACGCGCCTTGCACGTTGTTTTGGCCGCGTAGTGGGTGCAACCCCGTCCCCGGCCGGCCGATGTTCCCGGTCATCAGGCACAGCGAGATGAGGCAGCGGGCGTTGTCGGTGCCGTGCGTGTGCTGGCTGATGCCCATTCCCCAGAATACGATCATGTTCTTCGCTGTCCCGATCAACCGTGCAACTGCCCTGATCGTCTCAGCCGAGACACCGCACACGACGGCGACTCGTTCCGGCGAGTAGTTCGCCACTGTGGTCTTCAACGCCTCGTAGTTTTCGGTGCGGGCATTGATAAAGTCGTTATCAATGTTCCCATCCGCGATGAGTACATGCATCAGGGCATTGTAGAAGGCGACATCCGTGCCGTTCTGGATGGCGCAATAGTGGGTGGCCAGGTCGGCGATGTGCGGCCGGCGCGGGTCGATAACGATGAGCTTCACGCCGCGTTTGATGGCTTGCTTGAAGAACGTCGCGGCGACGGGGTGGTTCGCCGTGGGGTTACTGCCCGTGAGCAGGATCACATCGGAATGCTTGGCGTTCGCGTACACGTCGGACACCGCACCCGAGCCGATGCCCTCAAGGAGCGCGGCGACCGATGAGGCGTGACACAACCGCGTGCAGTGATCGACGTTGTTGGTGCCCAGCGCGGCCCGCATGAGCTTCTGGAAGAGGTACGCTTCCTCGTTGCTGCACTTGGCGGAGCCGAACCCGGCGAGCGCTTGCGGCCCGTGCGCGGCCTTGATTCCGAGTAGTTTCGTGGCGATCAAGTCGAAGGCTTCGTCCCAACTTGCTTCGCGGAACGCGGGCATCACGTCGGCATAATCGACGCGACGATTCTTGCCGCCCCGGCTATCCGCGACTTCCGGCGACAGCCCCGACTTGGGGTACGCTTCCGGCCGGCGGATCAGCGGCCGGGTGAGCCGTTGGTCGTGCATGGCGTAGTCCCAGCCGTACCGGCCCTTCACGCACAACCGCCCTTCGTTGGCGCTGCCGTCGCGACCCTCGGCCATCACGATCTTGTTATCACTCACATAGTATTGAGTCGCGCACCCGACGCCGCAATACGGACACACACTATCAACGACTGTTAACGCTTTCTTCTCGATCATCGGGAGCGAGATGGTCTTGTTCGTCAGCGCGCCCGTGGGGCACGCGGCGACGCACTCGCCGCACGAAACGCAGGTCGATTCACCCATCAAGTTGTTGAGATCGAAACCAATGCGGGTCGTGTAGCCTTTGCCGGTACGGCCGATCACTTCGTTACACTGAATATCGTCGCACGCCCGGATGCAGCGGTCGCACAGGATACACGCCTGGTGATCGACGGCAATGACCGGGCTGGACATGTCCTTCGGTCGGTCGGCCTGTGATGTGTGATTGTTGATTGTTG
>Ga0105046_10012495_pt1 | contig 13177 bp, 8 predicted proteins | sample MAT03_FD_78385 | JGI IMG/M metagenome (GOLD analysis project Ga0105046, IMG submission 78385) | Freshwater microbial communities from Lake Fryxell liftoff mats and glacier meltwater in Antarctica - MAT-03 (megahit assembly) | ecosystem: Environmental > Aquatic > Freshwater > Ice > Liftoff... | reverse complement strand
TGAACAGGCGTGGCGAGCGGTCGGGCGTCAGCCCACCGGTACGATGGGTTGGAACAACCCCGTGAACGCCAATCCGTCGAGCCTGTTGGCGTGGAGGTAGATCGCGAGTTACCATACATGCTCGGAGCCGGGACGATCGTTGCTGCCGAATATCAAATTTCAACATGAGGACATTGACTGCCATGAAAATACACACTCTCTTTGCTTTCCTCATGCTTGCAGTGTCCGCAGGTCATGTGCTCGCTCAGGATGCCATCGTTGAAACGTGGCGGTACACACTGAAAACTCCGGGAGATGGCTGGCAAGCGACGGAATTTGACGATGCGGCATGGACCGAAGGCGCGGGTGGATTCGGCACGCAGAACACACCCGGCGCGAGAATCGGGACCGAATGGAAAAGCAAAGACATCTGGATCCGAAAAGCGTTCGAACTCAAAGCCGTGCCAGTCAAACCTGCGCTGTTGATTCATCATGATGATGAGGCTCAGGTTTTTATCAACGGGAAAGAAGTGGCATCCTTTCAACGCTGGACTTCGGAATACGAAGTCTTCCCGATAGAGGCTGCTGGTGCGGCGGCATTGAAGCCAGGCGTCAATGTGATGGCCGTGCATTGCCATCAGGATGCAGGGGGACAATTCATCGATGTGCATGTGGTCGATGCAGACAATATTCCGGAACTCCCGCGACCAAAACGCAATCTGGAACCATTCAAGTCGCCACTCATCACAACCTGGGGCGAAGAAGTCACTGCAGAAAATGCATGGACGGAATATCCGCGACCGCAATTGACACGAGCGAATTGGACCAATCTGAATGGTCACTGGGACTATGCGATCACGTCGGCCGACGTGCAACAGACTCCGAATCAGTGGTCTGGTAAGATCTTGGTTCCGTTTTGTCTGGAATCGAAGCTCGGTGGAGTCCAGCGTATGCTGGATATCGGCGAAGCCCTTTGGTATCACCGCACGTTTGCCGCAGCGCCCAAAGCGGATCACAGGACACTGTTAAATTTTGAAGCGGTGGACTATCGCTGTACGGTCTTCGTCAATGGTCAGAAAGTCGGCGAGCATCAAGGCGGCAACAATCCGTTTTCCGTGGATGTCACCGCGGCCTTGAAGAACGGCAATAACGAGCTTGTGGTGCGAGTCGAAGATGAAACGGAAGGGTTTCAACTTCGAGGCAAGCAGGTGTTGAATCCGCACGGTATCTGGTACACGCAGGTCTCCGGAATCTGGCAGACGGTCTGGCTGGAAGAAGTTGCGTCGCAGTTCATCGCAGACCTTGATTTGGCTACAGACGCCGACAAAGGCACGATCACGGTGCGTTCGGCGCTGGGCGGAAAAGGCTCAGCGAAGACGCTGCGTGTAATTGTGAAGGACGGTGATAGTGACGGTGATCGCACTGTCGCAGAATCGAAAGGTGGTGCTGCTGAAGTTTCGGTGGCTGTACCCGCTGCCAGATTGTGGTCGCCCGCTTCGCCACATCTCTACAGTCTTGAGATCTCGCTGCTGTCAGAGGACGGCAAGGTCGTCGATGAGGTTCAGTCGTACGCGGGGATTCGAACCGTCGGAAAAACCCGCGATGCTGCCGGACATCTGCGAATGACACTGAACGGTAAGCCCATCTTTCATCTGGGACCGCTGGATCAGGGCTGGTGGCCGGACGGATTGCTCACGCCGCCATCCGACGAAGCAATGCTCTTCGATATCGAATTCCTTAAGTCGGCAGGCTTCAACATGATCCGCAAGCATATCAAAATCGAACCTCGGCGCTATTACGCTCACTGCGATCGACTGGGAATGATGGTCTGGCAGGATCAGGTGAGTGGTGGAAAGAATCCTGCATGGACGCGGCTGGATCCCGATCCGCACGATGCAGAATGGCCGGAGGCGGCTCACGAACAATTCATGCTGGAATTTGACCGGATGATCGATTCACTGGATTCTCATCCCTGCATCGTCGTGTGGACTCCGTTCAATGAAGCCTGGGGACAGCACCTCACGACCAGTGTTGGCGAATGGGCCGTCAAACGTGACCCGTCACGCATTATCAACATAGCCAGTGGCGGAAACTTCTGGCCCGTGGGGGACGTTGTCGACCACCATGAGTATCCACATCCGGCCTTCCCGTTTGACGACCGTCGCTACCACGACTTTGTGCAGGTCGTCGGCGAATTTGGCGGTCATGGATTCCCGACCAAAGGGCATCTGTGGGCGGAAACTGATGCGATCTGGGGTTACGGCGATTTGCCGAAAACTCTCGCTGAACTGAAACATCGATATCAGATCTCCTGCGAAAAACTCGCCGACCTGAAATCGAGGGGCATTGCCGCAGGAGTTTACACGCAGACGACCGACGTCGAAACGGAAATCAACGGACTGATGACGTATGATCGTCGTGTGATCAAACTTCCCGCAGTGGAACTGCAGAAGTTTCATGCACTTGTCGTGGATAAAGAATAGCCGCAGCATAGATTCATAAATCCCATGCTTCCCATAAATCTCATGGGAGTTATGGGAAGCATGGGAGCTATGACAGCAATAACGACTACCGCTACAATTCAAAGCTGTCGCCGAAATTTGGAATCACAGGCGGCAGATCCGAACATTCTTCGGTCAGTTTTGACATGGCGGCCAGGCTCTTGTGTTCACCATGCACAACGAAAATCTGCCCCGCCCCGCCTCGTTTCTGAAGAGCACCGAACCACCACTGGAAATCACTGGCATCGGCGTGTGCGGACAGCCCATTGACGATTTCCACGCGGGCCTTCAGGGGGTACCGTCGTCCCAGAATATTGAGTTCCGGGCGTCGATCGACGATCAGACGCCCCAGCGTGTGTTCTGCCTGGAATCCGATAATCATGATCGTGTTGGATTCATCAGAAACGGCGTTTTTCAGGTGGTGGACCACACGACCGTTCTCGCACATGCCTCCGGCAGCGATGACGACGAACGGCCCTTTGCGGCGATTGAGTGCGATGCTTTCATCCTGTGACTGCACATACGTCAGCCCTTCGAAGCTGAAAACGTCATCATCATGTTTGAGCGTCTTCTGAACGTCGTCATCCATTTGGTCCGAATGTTCCCGATGGGCTTCCGTCAGCCTGGTTGCCAGCGGACTGTCTACAAAAACCGGGACGCGGCACATCGAGTTTTCGTTGCGAAGTTCATTCAGCAGATAGACGAGCATCTGAGTTCGACCAAGACTGAATGCGGGCACAATGACCTTTCCTTGCCGGGCGGATGCCTCGCAGATCACGCGTTGCAGCTCCGCTTTCACGTCGCCCGATTCCGGATGCAGGTTATTGGCGTAAGTGGATTCAGAAATCAGCACGTCACAGCGTTCGACAGTTTCCGGGTCGTTCAGAATCGGCTGGTTGCGACGTCCGAGATCGCCGGTGAACACGAGACGTTTCACTTCACCAGCGTCCAGCAATTCCAGTTCAACCACAGCTGCACCCAGAATATGTCCCGCGTAATGCAGACGCACCCGAACGCCTTTTTGGACTTCTTTCCACTCATGAAACGCAATCGGTTCAAACTGTTTCGACATCTTTTGAACGTCTTCAAGTGTGTAGAGCGGCTTTTCAGATTCACCACTTCGACCGAGCATCTTTCTTTGTCGATAGCGCGCGTCTTCCTGCTGAATGTGAGCGCTGTCGCGGAGCATTATGTCGGCGATGTCGGCCGTGGCATGACTGCTGACAATCGGCCCTCGATAACCAGCTTTGCACAGCGCTGGAAGCCTGCCGCAGTGATCGATGTGAGCATGTGACAGAATCACCAGATCGAGTTTCTGCGGGGTGCAGCGAAACTGCTCGTTCTTCGGTCGCGTCTCATCGGACCGGCCCTGAAACAAACCGCAGTCCAACAGAATTCTTGCCGATGACGTTTCGATCAGATGCTGGCTGCCAGTGACTTCGCCGGCAGCACCAAGAAATGTGAGTTTCATTCAGATTTGACCTAGCATGAACCACCGACCTTTACGACGCTCTCAGGCGAGCGGCAGATTTCTGGTTACCGCCGAAAACCGGGGCTAGCGCCCTGCGGCTAATGAAATCAGCCGCCACGCACTAGCGTCCGGTTGTTCGGCCTGGTAGTTTCTAATCTGCCGCCCGCCTTACAGTTGCTGGCCACGCAGCGCCAAGTGCTTCACGCTGCATGGCCGTCAGTTGCTGAACGCCGGATCTGCCAACCGCCAGCATTTGCTGCAGCGTTTCTTCGCTGAACGGAGCACCTTCAGCCGTGCCCTGCACTTCAATGAACCTGCCGGAGCCGGTCATGACGACATTCATATCGACCTCGGCTGTACTGTCTTCTTTGTAGTCCAGGTCCGAAACAGATTCGCCGTTGACAACGCCGACACTGATCGCCGCCACTGTGTCCACCAGCACCGGACGGGGCAAATTCAGTTGATGGACGACGTCAGCCAGTGCAATAAAACCGCCCGTGATGCTGGCTGTGCGCGTACCTCCATCGGCCTGCAGGACGTCGCAGTCAATCGTAATCGTGTTTTCACCGAGCGCCGCAAAATCCACAACGGCCCGCAAACAGCGTCCGATGAGTCGCTGAATCTCCGTGGTGCGACCGTCCACCTTGCTGCGGTCACGCGGTTTTCGAGGCGTCGTACTGCCGGGCAGCATGTTGTATTCCGCCGTGACCCATCCAAGAGCAATATCGCCATCTTTCCGCGGCTTCCGCCACGGCGGCAATGTGCGTTCCAGACTGGCCGTACAAAGCACCATCGTATTGCCAGCCTCGATCAGGACACTCGCTGCCGCCGTCTTCACAAACCCGCGTTGAATTCGAACGGGACGCAACTGATCGAACGCCCGATCGTCATGGCGAGGCATTAAGGATTCTCCTGATGAATTGAGTGAATGTCTGCGTGCGTCGCATTGTATCGCTTATGGATCTTCATGCGCGCAGGCACTTATAGGCACCCATTCATAAGTTTCTTCGTTTAACCGCGTGGGCATCGCCCCGCGCTTTCGCGAGTAAAACGCGGCCCGATGGGCACGCGGTTAAACAAGTTGGGTGCGAAAACTTGTGCAATGCCTGGTTCCTCTGTAGGTCTCCGCCTGCAGGCCCTACGCCGCCTTTGCGGCGGCAATATCCGGTATCTTATCCTGCCACGACCATTTCGCCATTCCGGCGAGCACGCGGTCGGCGACTTCCATGGCTTTCACGGCGTCTTCGCCGGAAACTCGAGGCCGGGCGTTTGTCCGGATGCAGCGCACAAAATCTAAAAGTTCGACCGTGAGTGCATCGGCGCTCGAGGCCTGTAACGTTTCATTTGTAATCCACTTTGTGAACACTTCGTTTTTTAGTGTCAGCGGATCCGGGGTTGCCGCGATGATGTCATGCACAAGGCTCGGGTTTGCCGCCAGCGGGGCGACGGGTTTCCAGCAACTGACCGTACGTTTGTTGAGATCCGCAGTGACGCAGCCGTTTGTTGAAAAAACCTGAATTGTACGTTCAGCCACAGGGCTCATGCGGCTGGCAGTGATGTCGGCGATAATTCCTGATGATGTCTTCAGGCGAGCGACCGCCATGTCTTCGTGGGGCCCGAATGTCACAGCTCCAAACGCATCGACACTTGCAATGGAATCACCAGTCAGAGCCAGCACCAGATCGATGTCATGAATCATCAGGTCGTGAACAACGCCGATGTCCGTCGATCGAAACGTGTAGGGACTGACGCGCTGAGCGCGAATATAAAGAGGACGATCAATTTTTTTCTGCAGCAGCTCGAACGCCGGATTAAAACGTTCGACATGTCCAACCTGCAGAATTGAACGGCGAAACGCTGCCATCCGCTGCAGTGCCTGGGCCGCCTGGAGACTGTTGGCGAGCGGTTTTTCCATCAGCACGGGAATTCCGGCTTCCAGAAACGGGAGGCCGACATCCTGATGGTAAATCGTCGGCACGGCGACAATAACACCCTGCACCAGTGGCAGAATCTGATCAGGGGACGCAAACCATTGCGTGCCATGTTTCGTGGCAACTTCGCGCCCCTGCTGTTCGCGGGAATCCACGACACCCACCAGCTGCACGTCAGGCATTGTGGAAAGAATTCGAGCGTGATGTTGCCCGAGGGCTCCGACACCGACGACTGCCAGCTTAACTCGATTCATGCGGCCTTGCGTTCCTGTGAAGAGTGTGTCTGTGTTTCGGCAGCGGCTGCTTTGTGGCGAACCGCTTCACGAGCCCGTCCCAGTTTCCCGGCACGTTGGTTTTCGATAAACGTCAGCAGCAACGAGAGTTCCATCGGAATCACGCCATTCAGAGTCTCATCAAAATATTGATGAACTTCGTTCAGGGGACGGTTACGGCGATACAGCAGTCGAAATGCTTCTTTGACGACTTCAATTGTGGAATTTGAGATCCCCGCGCGTCGCATGCCGACAATATTAATGGTTTTCAGTTCAGGGTTATCGCTACCTGCCGCCAGCATAAACGGAGGTATGTCATGTGGCACGCGACAGCCGCCACTGATGAAGCTCAGTCGGCCAACCGTGGAAAAGTGATGCACAACGGAATTCCCCGACACAATTGCGCCATCGTGAACATGCACATGCCCGCCCAGCAGAACCCCGTTGACCAGAATCACGTTGTTAAAGATTCGGCAATTGTGCGCGATATGACTGTTGGCCATGAACAGATTGTCGTTGCCGATACGGGTGATTCCGTCCTCTTTCTCGGCACCACGATTCACGGTGACGCCTTCGCGAAAGCAATTGTTGTCGCCGATCACGATTTCGGTATCGGAATCCTGCCAGCTGACGTCCTGCGGATCGCCTCCGATCACGGAATTCGGCCAGAAGCCATTGTTGCTGCCGATTGTGGTGCGACCAATGATCACGACATGACTTTTCAGATACGTGCCATTGCCAAGTGTGACGTCCGGACCAACGACGCAGAACGGCCCGATCACAACGCCGTCTCCAATCCTGGCGGTCGGATCAACCTGCGACATCGGGGAAATTCTTGTTTCCATGGGGATCATCCTGATCGCTTAAATTCGGAAAAAATCCGTATCGCCAGTTTACGTGTTCATTCACGGGCAACCTGGGGCTACGCGGCCCGCTCTAACAAAGTCCGGCACACTTCTATCGTCGATAATGTCTTGGCCATGACATGATTCAATTTGTGGCCACTGCGGCGAGCCACCACGCGTCCGACAAAGACGCGACCGCTCAATGCCAGATCGCCGATGCAGTCCAGTATCTTGTGCCGCACGGGCTCATCCTGCCAACGCAGCGTGTTGTCGATCACAGAGCCGTCGGCGTCGAACACCACAAGATTGCGTCCAGTCAAATGTCTTCCAAATCCCATTTGGTGCAACGCGGCAACTTCATCCTGCAGCACAAATGTGCGGGCCGCGGCGATATCTCGCAGAAAGGCTTCTGGTGTCAGTTCTACGGAAAATGACTGTGATGCAATCACAGCTTCGGGACCGTAATCCAGTCGATAATCGACGGTTGCATTTCCGTCGTACGCGGGAATGATTTCGATCCACTGTTCACCGGCACGATCGCTCACTCCCTGTGATTCTTCCACCGAGAGAAGTGATCGTGCAGTGGATTGTTGAGTCAACCCGGCGGCGAGAATTGCTTCGCAGAACGGCATGCAGGATCCATCGACTGCCGGAACTTCGATCGAATCGATTTCCACCAGACAATTATCGACCTGCAGCCCGGCCAGCGCGGCCATCAGGTGTTCAACGGTTTCTACAACGGCTCCGCTGCGCGATGCAAGAACCGTACGGCGTGCGGCGGATCTGACATTGTCAACATGCGCTGCGACTTCTGGTCGATCTTTCAGGTCCACTCGCCGAAACACGATGCCGGTGCCCGGATCTGCCGGACGCAGACGCACTTTGACATCAATTCCGTGAAAAAGTCCGTGGCCTGCGATCAGGGCCGTGCGCGCGAGAGTCTGCTGTTGCGAGCGGTGAGTCTTTTCAAAACTCATAAGCTGGCTTCCCCCAAAAAAATTCAGCATGAAACCGGCAGCGGAAATCCGGGAGGATTCCACTGCCGGCGATTCTTTGTCCACAGCCTGGCCAATCGACCCGGCGATCACGACTATTTAATCTCTTTTGAGCGCCCTTCATCGGAGATCGCTGATGCACCTTTGACAGGAGGACGTGATCCTGCAGTTGAATCGTACTGCTTATTCAATGTCTGCAGCACAACGTCCGTAATGTCGTCTTCAGCACGATGGAAGACAACCTGCTTGTTCATCCGCTGCACAGCTTCTGAAGGAGCCGTTTCGTCGTTGATGTCTTTGCGGTCAAAGCGAATGACCACGGTGAATTTTGCGAACTCAGCATACTTCTTGACCATGCTCGTCGTGTCCGAATAGATCACTTTGAACATTTCGGATTCGCGGCGAGCCAGCTTACGCTGCGTGGCAGCCCGGAAAGCTTCGAATTCACCCTTGGCGTCCAGCAGAGCTTTTTCGCCCTGTTCGTACTGAGCACTGCCAGGCGCCAGTTTGGATTCAATCATTGCCTGCTGCATCTTCTGCATGCGCTCAACCATCAGCTTGGCTTCAGCGTCACTCTTTTCGATTTCGGCCTGAAGTTCGGCACGCATGTCCTCAAACTTCTTGTAGCCCTGGAATACCTCCGCCATATCAACAAGTCCCACGCGGTGCGGGGATTTATCCTTTTCGGCTGCGGCTGGCTTTACCGCGTCCTGAGCAAGGACCGGGGAAGTAAAATTGACTGCGACTGCTGCGAGCAATGCAACGACGATTTTCATCACGGTAAGGGCACTCCTTTGCCAATCTGATGCCCCCGATTCCGTGGGGCGGATAGTGCGTTATGCAGTCCCTGAAGCAATTCAAGGATCGGCGGGTTTTCGCAGACTGCCGAAATGCGGTCAATACGAAGGAATTGTAAAAGTCCGTCCGATCTCTGGACGGAATCAGCCTTGACGCTGCTATTCGGCAATTTCTGCATGGATGGGGCCACCGCAGATTGTTCAATATCGCTACTTTAACTTTGTCGAGGCAGTTCCAGACCACGTATTGCAGCGAATAGGTCCTATTCGTCAAATGACATATTGTTCGAGCCATGAAAACAGCGGTTCATCGACAAATGAAGTGCGCGGTGACATTTGTGCATTCAATGTGTTGGGGTTGATCGACGAAGGGAGTGCTGCGACTGAGCCTGAAAGGCTCGCGCATATCAGCCTGGGGCAAGAGAATCCGCGAATGCGGATGAACGCCGCCCCAGGCTGACTTGCCGAGGCCCGTTAGGCCGAATCACAGTGGTTTAACGTCACAAACAGGCTCAACTCCCCCCAGAGTCCGCCATTTCTAAGTCGCGCATTTCATTTGTCGATGAACCAAAACAGCGCGCAGTCTCTGCTATGTCCTACACAATCACGACAAAGGCCGCACGAGCTTGGGCTTGCCGCAGAATTCCATAAAAGTCAGGCTATGGACATCCAGGCCATTCCCAACTTAAAGGAGTCACGGATGACTCGCCGCTTGTCGTATCACAACCTTGCAATTCTTGTGTTCCTGTTTTTTGGCAGTACCGCCGAAGCGTTTCAGAAAAAGGGTTTGCTGGACTTGGGCGACAAATTCAATCTGTCCGAACCGGAAGTTGATGACTCCGCCTCGCAGTCGGCTGAATCGACGAAACGAATTCAATCGACGAACAAAAAACGGCCGGGCACAACAGCTGCGAGGGGGGAACCATCGACCAAGTCAGTCGTGCCGATGGATCGAGGCCTCCTGGACGACATGACGAACGGACCGCAGGCATTGCCGGCCACGCCGGTTCGTCCGGCAAATCGCGTGTCATCGATTCACAGTGCTGAGTTTCCAACGATGGAACTTCGCGAATTCGATCCGCCAGCCGAACTCTTCTTTTCCGCAGCCATTCCAAGAACTGTCGCAATCACAAATGATGCCAGTCTGAATGATGTTTGCAACGTTGGGTCATTAACATGGGCTGTCGGCGAACGCGGAGTCATCTGTTTCTCCGACGACGCCGGAGCAACATGGACCACACGAATCACGCCGTTCGAATGCAGTTTGAAATCAGTCTGCTTCCTGACAAACACCATCGGCTGGGTCGCTGGCAACAGGACTCAGCCGGGGACATCGTCGCAACAATCCGCCGTGTTGCTGCACACGCGCGATGGTGGCACATCATGGACGGATCTCACGGCCGGCGCTGGCTCCACATCAATCGGTACAACGACTTTGCCGGCGAACGCGCTGCCGGGAATACTGCACGTTCAATATTTTGGGCTGGAGCGTGCAGTCGCAGTCACCGCTCCGATGCGAAACCAAAGCGGCCATGCGATCTTTCGCTCAGTCGATGGTGGTTACACCTGGTCACCGATTCTGGCGGATCAAACCGGCGGGCCGTGGCTGGGGGCACAGTTTCTCAGCGAATCCGACGGCATTGTTGTCGGGCAGCATCAAGGTTACGCAGCCGTCGTGGCCGATCAGGCAGTGATCATCAACCGTCCAGAACCAACACTCAGGGCCATTCGTGATGTGTCGCTGGACACCAACGCTTGTGGCTGGATCGCGGGTGACGGCGGCTTTTTGCTCGCGACCAGCGATGGCGGCGTCACATGGAAACCGCCGGCCGGCCTGATTCCCCAGGAGGTCGCGGACTTACTCGATTTTCACGTCGTTGCGCATCAAGGTTCCACGCTCCTGCTGGGCGGTAATCCCGGAGCGTGTCTGCTGCGTTCTGTGGACAACGGGAAAGGCTGGAAACTGGTATCGCAGCCGCTGACTGGTCGACTCAATCGTCTGCATTTTCTGAATCCGACGGACGTCATCGGCGTGGGAAGTCTTGGTCAGATCGTGCGATCCACTGACAGCGGAAGCACATGGCAACCCGTTCGATCGGCGGGATTTCGAACCGGTGTGCTGAACCTCATCACCGATGCCGACAAAGCCGCATGGCACCTTTTGTCAAACGTTTCCGCTGAACAGGGCATTCGTTCAGTCGCCATACAACTTTCGCAGCCGCTCAGTCTGGAAGGCGATGCTCTGCGGGATGGTGTTCCGATGTCGGATCACTGCACCGCCGCCGTCACCAGCCTGGGCGGCAATGATACGAGTGCGCACTGGATGTTTCCGCGAACAAAACGCGAACATCATCGATCGTCTGAACAGCTTGTGGCGGAATGGAACCGACAGAACGACGGTCGGCTCAGGACACTGCTGCCACTGCGCATCGCCCGCGACATCCGCAACTGGCGGCCGTCAGTGATCGTGATCGAACCCGCATCCGATGACGATGCGATCGCCGCGATTCTGCGCGATGTGATGCCGCTCGCCATTTCGCTGGCGGCTGACGATCAGGCCGATGGAATCCAGTTGTCCCGTTTGAAACTGTCGCCATGGAACGTAGACCGCGTTGTCAGCCGCGTTCCTGAAGACCAATCCGCCACGCTCACATTTCGCGACGAAGATTTGCTGCCTTCGCTGGGCACCACATCCGGCTTACTCAGCGATGCCATCCGGAGAATCTTTAAACGGACGATCGAAGTTGCACCGGCGCCGGATGCCAAGGCAGGCTACGAGCTGATTTCCGACGCGAATGACAGGACCAGCGTTGCGAATCTGTTCGATGGCATCGACCACAAACTGAAATCTGACGCGCGGCGTACCTGCGATTTTCGTAGTCGTGACCAGATTGAAATTCTGAAGACTACACTCCAGACAGCACATATCGAATCGACCGCCCTGGACGGTCACATGCAGTCAGGGCAAACCGAAGATGCGTTGATCGCACAGCTTTACGACGTGGGAGCCAATCTGCCGGCAACCCTGGCGCTCAAGCAGTTGCGGGATCTGGCGGATATCAATCTGCAGCAGAATAATATGGAAGGTTATCTTGCAGTCCAGCAGGAGATTGTGCGCCGCTTTCCGACCTTTGAAGAAGCTCAGACGGCGGCAGAAATGCTGTTTCTGTTCTATTCCTCGGCAGAAGCTCGCCTCTATCGCCTGGGAGCGACAAAAGCAAAGACCGCGTCGCAGCCGTCAGAAGAGATGGCGCTGCGAGGCACTCCGAACGCCGCAGCGGAAACCGCAGGATCTCCGTTTTCTGTGGAGCCAAAGATTCAGGCTCCTACGACCTCATCGTTTGCCAGCGGAGCAGCCGACGCCATGGAAACGTTGCATCAACGCTGGGATTCTCATGCGATGTCTGCGTTCAGTATTCTTTCGAATCCAAATCGTGGCAACGGCAGTGCCGCGCTGAATCCGCTTGTGCAACTGCGAATCGCCGCTAATTACCGGCTGCAGCAGAAGAGCGGTGAACAATCAACGACCCTGTCCGAACTCAGCCAGCGGGATGATCAATATGGGTTGTTCGCGCGCTGCGAAATGCAGGTGACTCACATGCCTGCCGCGCCAGTCCTGCCGTTGATCAATCTTCCGAAACGCAGCGCACGACCGTTTCTGGACGGGGTGCTGACCGACAGTATCTGGGAAGACGCCGAAGAGCTTCTGCTCACTCCGTTTATTCGCGATGGAGTCGATCCAGCCACTGGTACTCGACGCAGGTCTCTTTCAAGTGGTGCAGATATCTCCAGTCTCACGATGCTGGCGTGGGACGAGGAATTCTTATACGTCGCCGCACGTCTGCAGCGAGCTCCTGAAAAATCCCGGCCCATCGAACTGGCTATGCATCGCAGTTACGACGCAAAGCACAAAAATCGTGATCGGCTGGAACTGGAAATCGATACAGATCGCGACTTTGGCACGGCCTTTCAGCTTACGGTGGATGAATCCGGTGAGACCAGTGACCGCTGCTGGATGCTCGACAAATGGAATCCAAAATGGTTCGTCGCGCTGGATGCCGACGCCGCCACATGGCGCATCGAAGCGGCAATCCCTCTGAAGGAACTCTCCGCCACCGGAGCCAAGCCCGGCGATTTGTGGAACATTCGCCTCCGCCGCATTATCCCAGGTGTGCTGCAGCATGAACTGCAAACCGGCACCAACGCCGTCTCCAGCGACGGCGCGGGCATGCTTCGCTTCATCCGACCTCGCCGCACGACCGCCAGCAGCCGGCGCTGAGAAGTCCATGAAGCTATCATTCTGTGCCTGCGCAATCGCTCGTCATACCCTGTAAATCAGCGACCGCACCCAGGGATTTGAGATTTGAGATTTGAGATTTGAGATTT
>Ga0105046_10012493_pt1 | contig 13177 bp, 14 predicted proteins | sample MAT03_FD_78385 | JGI IMG/M metagenome (GOLD analysis project Ga0105046, IMG submission 78385) | Freshwater microbial communities from Lake Fryxell liftoff mats and glacier meltwater in Antarctica - MAT-03 (megahit assembly) | ecosystem: Environmental > Aquatic > Freshwater > Ice > Liftoff... | reverse complement strand
TTTCACCCAGATGACCCATCTTTTTGATTAAATAGCCCCACTATTCGCTCAAAAAGATAGCCCATCTGAGCAAAAACCAATCTATCTGAAACTTACAAGTTATTATTTGCCCGTTCCTAAGCACAGGAAAAATTGGGGCTAATAGTAAAATAATTACTATTAGCCCCCAAGGCATCATTTTGAAAGAAAATCTTATGCGTTGCTCCGCGTGGAGCCAACAGCCAGGCTATAAATCACCAAACCGAAGCCAATCTTATTTACTGCATCACCGATGTTGTAAATAAGATCCATGTTGCGTACATCAATCACTCCACGCAACCAGCCATCTGTCTCGATCGCCATGTAGCCAATCGGGTAGATAGCCCACCCGACCAAAACGAACCATGCCAGTGCCTTGAAGGCCGCTTGTAATTTAGGATCGTTAGAGTTGCCTGCAAGTTTGCGGGCAGAACCAAACCATACCTCATACACGATACCGGCATAACCTATTGTGGAAATAATCCCCCAGATCACACTGTTGGAACGGAAGGCCGTTTCTCCAAGGTAGCCAGCAACGAGCATCACTAAAGAATAACCGATCATCTTCCAAAGCAAATCAATCTTAGCACCAAATGCTTTGAGGATGAGGTAAAACTCCACGCACATGAGTGGAACCGTCAGGATCCAGTCGATGTAACGGAATTGGGTGGGCGATTGACCAGTCGTCAACCACACGTCACGCATGTAAAAGTAGTGAACTGAGGCAATCATAGTGATTAAGCCGGCGATGAGCAAGGAGGTCTTCCATTTGCCTTCCACTTGCGAACGCTCAAAAAAGAAAAATACAGAAGCCGCGAACATGGCCATGTACCCAATAAAGAATGTAAAACCAACATAATCGTTGGCGGCAAGGCCGGCGAATAAAAGTACCGGGTGCGTAAATAGTGATTCCATGATATAAAGCTTGGTTAACCGTTGAACACTCAACTTTTGGCTAAACAGCGAGATTTACCAGTGGTTCATTTTTTGTTTAACTTTTATTCTTTTTTTTTCGAACAAAATCAAACAAGACATGTCCCAGGAAATGGGTAAACAGGCCGATGCCAAGAAGCTTTCCACCAACACCCGGCATGGATCCTATTGCCCTTTTTCCTTCTTCTTGAATGGATCCCATTTGTTCAACTTGTCCTTCACTTCATCCACTTTTTTCACGCCGTCTTTGCCGACGGCTTCTTCCGCTTTTTTGGCGGCTTCTGCACCGATGGCTTTAGTCACTTCCTCCTTAGCTTTCTCTGTCGCTTGTTTGGTCGCTTCGTCCACCTTCTGATTGATCACCGTTTTAGCGCTGTCGAGGGCTTTTTGTCCGGCGGCTTCGGCTTTGGCTTTGGCCTCGTCAATCTTCTGGTTGGCGACGCGGGTGAGCGAGTCTTTGGCCTGGTTGTACACAGCCGTCGCGGTCGCGCTGGCTTCTTCTTTGAGGGTGCTTTGACCGTCGGAGCCGAGCACTTTCATAGACACTTTGGGATTGAATAGTGAGCCGGTCAGGTCAAAGCGCGTATTGATGAACTCGCCTTGTGCGATGTTGACGCCCAATTTGCCTGCTTCGGAAGAAAGCAATTTGAGGCCGCTGTTGGCTGCCGCCCCTACCCCACTCTTTTCCAATGCTTTGCGTGGTATTTTGGTGAGAATCTGATAACTCATTTCCTGCGAGAGGCCATGTGAACCGCCGATCTGCATGGCGATGTCTTTTACCTGCACGTTGAATGGCTTGATGGTGACCACGCCGTTTTTGATCTCGAACCAGTTCTTGGTGTTGCCCAACTCCAGACGTTTCAGGTAGTCCATGTTCAATTTTTCAGCAATGCTGTTCATCGGCTTGAAATTGTTGAACACTGCCGAAATGGTTTCTAAAAATCCTGCTGCGGAAAGTGTAGAAAGATCGGGCATCATGTCTTTGCCCAGCAGCCCGCTCATCGAGAGCGTGGTGTTGAATTTGCCGTCTATCAATTGCATCACAGGCGCCAGCGATTTGACCGTATTGAACGTCTCAAAAGCCTTGCGGAAACTCATGTCTTGCAGCGCCATGTCCATATTGAAAGTCGGCTTCGACAAATTCTGGGTGTTGTATTCGCCGTTCAGTCCGATCAATCCGCCAACGATATTAGCCGTGCAATCCTTCAATTTTGCGGTGCGGTCTTTCACCACGATCTGCCCTTGCATATTGTCCAGATCGTAGGTCGTGTACTTGATTTTGGCGAAATTAGCATTGATCGTCATGTCCATGTTTTCCGGCACAGGTACAACTTCTTCAGCAGCCGGAGTTGTTGTACCTGCGGCTGAAGCCGCCGGTACAGTGGGCTCCATGAATGGATTGAGATCGAAGTAGGTCGAATTCAGGTTGATCGTACCCGCCACGGTCTGATTGTCGAACATATAGTTCCAGGCATTGCGGATTTGGCCATTCCCGCGCAGGTCGCTCGCACCCAGTTTCAGGCCAAAATCCGACACGTCCATTTTGTTGGGTGTAAAATGCCCTTTCATCACCATATCCGAGATGTCGTAGGTGTCGTATTTCAATTTGCCGATGCGGCCGTCCATGGTGAAATCCCAGCGATCAAAAACGGGCGTTGCAGCCGTGGCGGTCGGCGGCATATCGCTGGGAACCGGGCTGTTGCTGGCAGGTGTCGGCTCCATCCACTCGTTCGCGTCAAAATAGCCCGACGAGAAATTGAGGTTGCCGCGCATGGTCTTGGTCGTACTAAAATAAGCGAGCAGGTTATCAATCGAACCGGATGCGCGCAGATCGCTTTTGCCCAATCGCGCATCGAAGTTCTGAATATCCAGCCGTTGCGGCGTCAGACTGGTGGTGAGTTGAACGATTTTTACGGTCGGTGTCCCTTCAGCGCGGTAGGTAATGCCGCTCATGGCGAAGTCACCCGCCATATTGACCTGGTCGTACTGTCCCTTGTCTACCTGACTCATCGCGGCTTTGATGGTCATGTTGGCTTTGATGATACCAGCGAGTTCCTGTACACCTTCCATGGGGAAGGCTTTGCTGAGTTCGCCGAGGTTGAGCGTCCCGTTCAGGCGGGTATCCACGGTCGGATCACTTTCCGGGGTTTTGAGGTAAAAATGGCCTTCCAGCGGGTTGGTGCCGATGCGCAGGCTGAATTTGGGGATCGCCACCGTCATGTCGTTGAGCCGCTGAGTCGGGCTGTTGATGGAAGCATCCACGTTGATGCCGCTGACCCCAAGCGGGAGGGCCGGATATTTGAAATCCGCGTTGCCGACTTTGAAATCAAGTTTGAAGGCCGGGTAGGTTGTCTCGTTGTATTTGCCTTTGGCGAAACCTGCAAACTGTACCACACCGTTGGCTTGTACGCCGTCAAAATCTTTGGTGTATGCACCCGGTACAATGGAGAGCAGCGATTTGAAGGTGTTTTGCGGTGCACCGAACTTCAGATCCATCAGGATGTCTTCGGTGTTCTCCGGCATCTGTACCCAGCCGTCGAGCATCAACTTCAAGGCGTTCACAGTCAGGTCGTTTTCTTTGAATGTGAAGCGCATGTTCTTCATGTCGGCACCCAGGGTCGCGTCCCAATCAGCATGCGAGTTAAGCAGATACTGCATGCCGCCATAATTGACCGAAAGTTTTTCAATGGCCGTTTTCATCACCAGGTCGTAGATATCTGCGGTGAATTTGCCGCTTCCGCTGTGGTTCAATCCCTGGAGTTCGGCTTTCATGTCGAGGCCACGGTCGTCGTAAAAGATCGTTCCATCTTCGATCTCATAGTGTTCGAGTTTGATGGGGCTGCTTTCGGCAGTAGCGGCTGATTTATCTGCCGCATCATCGGGTTTTGTGATGTCGTAGTTGGCCTGACCGTTGCTCAGCGCGTACACCTTGATATCAGGTTTGTTGAAATACAGGCTTTTTATGACCACTTCGCTGCCGAAAATGGCCGACCAGAGGTCTACCGCCACATCAAGTCGCTGGCACTGCACGAGTTTTACGCCATTAAAAGGGCCGGGGCCGTTGGTAACTTCCAGGCCTTCGAGGCCGATAGAGAGTTTGGGGAAATGCCGGAACACGGAGATGTCCACATCTTTAAAGTCCAACTTGGCCGTGAGGCTTTCGTTGGCGGCCGTTTTGACCTGGGCAATGATTTCGTCTTTAAAGAAATAGGGGATGGCGATCAGGGCGCCGATGAGGAGGGCAAAGAAAATGAGAATGCCAAGCAGTACTTTTTTCATAAAATGCAGCGATGCCGTGAATTGCGGGAGGATGATTTTTCTGGAGGCAAAGAAAACGATGTTGTGCGGGGATTCATTTGCATAAAATGGTAAAAGAATCTTAAATGTACAATAGATCAGAGGACAGGTGATTTTTTTCTGTCGGGTTGTATCTTCGCCGCATGGATTACAAAGTACACTTCCTCGAAAGGCAACACGACTTCGATCGCGTGATGAGCGCGTTGGCAACACATCCCTGGATTGGCTTCGACACCGAGTTCGTAGGCGAAAAGACCTATATCCCGGTGCTCTGCCTGATTCAGGTAGTAGCCGGTAAAGATATTTATCTCATTGACACGCTGCGAATCAACGATCTGCGCTCCTTTCTCGACATCCTCGCTGACCCGGAGGTGCTGAAAATCACGCATGCGGGCGACAACGACTACCGACTGCTCAACACGCTTTACGGCACCGTGCCACTCAACACGTTCGATACACAGATTGCTGCTGGCTTCGTGGGCTACAACTACCCCGCCGGGTTTGGCAAAATTGTGGAGCGCGAACTCAGTATCACCCTCGCCAAAAGCCATACCGTCGCCAACTGGGAAGCCCGTCCAATCGAGCCCAAGGCCCTGGATTATGCGGTGGAGGATGTCAAATATTTGCCCGCTTTACATGAAAAACTGACCAAAAAACTCACTCGCAAGCACCGGGAAGGCTGGCAGCGCGAAGAAAACCGCAAGTGGGAATCAGTGGACTTTTATACGCTCGATCCCAACAAGGAACTGCTTTCCAGCGACTATATCCACCAGTTGGATTTCCGCGAAAAGGTATTCCTCATGCGGCTTTATACGTGGCGCCGGGAGAAGGCGTCCACGATCAATATGCCAAAAGAAACCGTGTTACAAAGCCGCCACATCAGCACGGTTGTCCGCGCCACAAAAGATGGTCCTGCGGCTTTCCGGTCCAACCGCACCCTTCCGGAAAACGTCTGGAAACGCCATCTGGATGAGTGGCAAGTGCTTTGGAAAACAAAGGCGACTGATGAGGAAAAGGCGTTTTTTGATGCTCTGCCCCGCCCTGCACCGGATGACCCCAACCGTGAATGGACGATGGAGTTGCTCTACCACTTTGTAAAAAAACAGTGCCTCGAACATGAGATTAGTGCCGCCCTCCTGCTGCCCAAAGGCGACTTCAACCGCCTGAAATCAGGCAGTGAAGACTTTGACCAGGACCTGCTGCGAGGTTGGCGGGCAGAGTTGCTCGGCGCAGAACTGGTGGCGTGGATGCAAAAAGGCGGCAAGGTGAAAGTGCAGTGGGAAGCGGGGGCCTGCCGGTTGACGATGTAACGAACGTTAAATCAATGTATCAATATGAACCATGCTCAAAATGAAAAACTTGTCGCCTTATGAAAATGCAATCGGGGCATGTCCACCCTGTAGCATTGTTCATAAAAAAGAGTGCTATGATTTTTTGACGAATAACCTGATGTTCAAAAAATCAGCCCGTGCCAACTCTGAGAATCACTTGATGCAAGTCCGCTATGCTTTTGTGGCGCCCAAGTAGATCAATCTTCTTGAGACCATGTCCAAAATATTGGAAATCAATAACCTATCGGTTGAATTCATCTCAAAACGCGGTGCTACCCAAGCATTAAAAGGCATTTCACTCTATGTCAATCAAGGAGAGACCCTGGGCATCGTGGGGGAATCAGGGTCCGGGAAATCTGTCACTGCGCTGTCTGTGATGCGTTTGTTGCCGATGCCGCCGGGTAGAGTGACGGGCGGGGAGATTTGGTACCCCCCCCCCCCCGGCCCCACCCCTGCGGGGGAGGGGGGCAGCCACTCGGTGTACGCCGCTACTTCCCGCTCCTTTAAGGGAGGGTTCGGGGGGGGCGGCGGTGGTAGGGTTGACCTCCTCACCCTTCCAGATGCTCAACTCCGCCAGTTTCGTGGCTCCGAGATCGCGATGATTTTTCAGGAGCCAATGTCTTCGCTCAATCCAGTATTTCGCTGCGGGCATCAGGTGACGGAAGCGATCCAGTTGCATCAAAAAATCAGTTTTGAAGCGGCTAGGATGCAGGCGCTCAAACTTTTCAAGCGGGTACGTTTGCCCGATCCCGTTCGCATCTTCGAGGCATACCCCCACCAGATCAGCGGCGGCCAAAAGCAACGGGTGATGATCGCGATGGCCATGTCTTGTCAGCCGAGCATTCTTATTGCGGATGAGCCGACTACTGCGCTGGATGTGACGGTACAAAAAACCATCCTCGACCTGATGCGCGAACTGCGCGATGAAGCCGGGCTTTCGATGATGTTCATCAGCCACGACCTCGGGGTGATCTCGGAAATATGTGATCGCGTGGTGGTCATGCATCAGGGCGAAATCGTGGAACAAGGTCCCGTAGCGCAAATATTGCAGGCGCCCCGGCATCCCTACACGCAAGGACTGGTGGCTTGTCGCCCTTCCCTGAAACATAAACTGCACCGCTTGCCGACCATTGCTGACTTTTTTGAAAACAACAACTTCGAGGCGAGGGTCATTACGGCCCAGGAAACTACAGCGCGACGCTCTGTGCTATATCAACAACAGCCACTCTTGGATGTCAGGCATTTACAAGTGCGCTACCCTTCAAAAAAGAACTGGCTGGGGCAACCCGTCGAATGGATAATCGCCGTGGACGATGTAAGTTTTCAAGTGTTTCCAGGCGAAACCTTCGGCTTGGCCGGTGAATCCGGTTGCGGCAAAACCACTCTCGGCCGCGCCATCGCCCGCCTCCAGCCGGCCGACGCTGGCGAAGTAATTTACACCCCGCCAACAACGAACAACCAACAACTAAGAACTAACAACCAAGAACTCAACCCCAACAATCTCCTCGCCCTCCGCGACGACGAAATGCGCCCGTTGCGCCGCGAGATCCAGGTCATTTTCCAAGACCCCTACGGATCGCTCAATCCGAAGATCACGATTGGAGCGGCCATCATGGAACCTATGGCGGTACATTCGCTGCATGACAATGCCCGCCAGCGCAAGGAAAAAGCCATTGAATTATTGGAGACGGTCGGACTGGAAGCCGCTCATTTCCAACGGTATCGAAGCGAATTTTCCGGCGGTCAACGCCAGCGCATTTGTATCGCCCGCGCCCTGGCACTAGAGCCCAAACTCTTGATTTGTGATGAATGTGTGTCCGCACTCGATGTGTCTGTACAGGCAACTATCCTGAACTTGCTGATGGACCTGCAAGAACGATTCGGACTGACGTATCTCTTTATTTCGCACGACCTGAGTGTGGTCAAACAAATGTGCGACCGCCTGATGATCATGAATCAAGGCAAAATCGAAGTGCTGGGTTTCCCGGAGGAGATTTATGACAACCCGCAACACGAGTATGTGAGGAAATTGATTGAGGCGATTCCGGGACAACGGAAATAACAGGAATGCTATTCACCGCGAAGTACGCGAAGATTGCATCTTTCCATTTTTGAAAAATCTGCTGCTGCACCGATGCAGGCCGAGATCCATCGCATCGTACAGCAACTCTACCTCAACCGACTGTTCACGCTGGCGGCCTCCGATGCTGCTACCGGCACTGTAAAGGGGAATATTTTATTGAAAATCAACACTTTAGAGGCTGAGTTCAACCAACGGCTGGCGGCATCCGATTCAGACGAAAAAGCCAACCTGATTTACCTCCTCAGCCAGATTCGCCGGTTTCAGGACAAACCGGAAACGTTCAAACCCGCTCCCGGCCCAGGTTTGCCGCCCGGCCAGCCGATTGGCTGCGGAGAGGAGTAAATGTACCTGCTGAAATAGAAGTCATTTAGCCTTGAGCGCGTCATTCAACTTCCGGTAATCAATCTTCCCGCCGTTCGATTTCAGGTGATCCACGATAATAAGTGCCCTGCTGATCCGCGCATCCGTAATTTTCACATGCCCGACGATGTAAAGCAGGGTGCGGAGTTTGCCAGGCGTGAGAGCATGGAACATGCGGTTGCCTGCTTCGTCCTGCGCCAGCACTTCGGCCAGTTCTTCGGGCATAGGCAGGCCGTACTCGCTGGTATCTTTCCACATACTGACGCGGACCAGGGAGCCGGGTTTGATTCCCAGCGAAGTCTGTAATTTTTTGTTGACGGTAATCAGGTACGACCCGTCGCCACGCGGCAGCATGGCGCATTGGTATTCGACGGAATCGTTGAGGTTGCATACGACGCGGCGCTCGCCGTCTTCCGCAAGGGCCTGCGCGATGAAATCGGGTACGGCGAGGTGGGCGCCCCAGAGTTTGTTGGTCGAAACCTCAAGGGCGGAGGTAAAATGCAGGGTATCTGCAGGCAATACCGGATCCATTTTCATGGCAAAAGAAAAAAAAGGGAGGTGTCTCCGCCCCCCGGTAGATGATGCACAACGGCATAAACTCGTGTGGTATGTGGACTCAAAAAACTACAATGGTCAAAAAATTGTGCTTCAGCCAGGGGAATATCGCATTAATCCAAGTGACGAAACTAATGGTGAAGTTATTATTCCGGTGGTGGTATATTGACTTATATTTTTCAAATCAATTTATTACAAATAGAGGTTCGAAAAGCAACGATCTTAGTGAACCTCTATTTTTTTTAAACATATATCAATGGTTCGTAAAGAAATCGGCGTTTCCGATTTGATTTCATATTTATAAAAAAGGTAAAAAGTGTAGGTTTATGATGCAAACTACAAACAACTTCTGCATTGCCTACTTTGAACTGGGGCAGGGAGCGGACTACGTTTACCACGGCACAACGGTATTTAGGGGCTTGCACAAAAACGACATATTGACACTCGCCGACAGGCAAGTAGAACTATACAAAAAAACTATAGTCCATTAAATTTACCCAGAATACTGGGTGATCAGAGTCGGAAAATTTCACAACCGGGTCAAGGATAAATTGGATGAGTGGATCTATTTTTTCAAGAACGCAGAAATAAAGAGCGGCTCTACCGCCAGGGGATTAAAGGAAGTGGGTGAGCGATTGGATATGATTAAATTGAATGAAAAGGACGCAAAAGCATATGACAGATATTTAAAGAATCTCATGGATATTGCCAGTGATCAACACAGTAAAATGGCAGATGCACAGGAATTGATAAATAAGGGAAAAGAAGAAAGAGATGTTGAGATCGTATTAAGGCTTCATAATAAAGGAAAGAAGCCAGATGAAATAAGTGATTTAACTGGTCTCCCGCTACAGCGAGTGAATCAAATAATTGAAAATCAATCTGATAAATAGGAATCGCCCGGCTGCGCTGCTTCTCATAGTCGGCTAAACGCGCATATCTACCCCACTTTCGCCACCGCCAACAATTCTTCTGCAATTTTCGTCAACTGCTGGCTGCTTTGCTCATACTGCTCCAATCGATGGCCTGGGTATTGATTTCGTTGGTTTTGTAGAGTACGAAACTGGTATTTGGCCATACTTCCTCAAAACGATGCCGCCAGCGAGGCTGTCAGGCAAAAGTTGTTTTTTTAAAACCCCGTCCGCTGTCGAAAAAATCGCGTTGCAACCCTGCAATAGCCGCCCTTCAATGCCAAAAACAGCGTTGCTGCGGGGTGCGTAATGGAAGTTCACGGAGTAGCCCATTGTCTTGAGATCAGGGGCGACGATGACCCCGCCTTCGTCGCTGTAATATTCCACCCGCGCAGCCACGGCGCATTGGTCGCTGATGGTGTATTTTCCGATCAGAACCGTTGTATACCAAATGTTTATGTCAGACCGGCCTTTGGCTTTTTGTTCTGTTCCGATATCGAACCCCGCCGTCACACTGGTCGTTTGGGGCGAAGGTCAGTTTTGCGCCGCTCTCGTAGTAGGGCGAGTTTTCGGCCATAATGCCACGAGTCAGCGTCCAGGCGTTGGCGTAAGTGCCAGTCATCAGCGCGAGGTTGGCGCGAATACCTTTGGCAAAATAAGCGGCTTTCAGGAAAGCAAGGTTGGTATTGAATTCATTGTGGCGGTTGTGGTTGTAGAGGAAACCGGGGCGGTCATGGTTGACCGGCTGGTTAAAATCGTAGGCGTAGTACGTTTCGGCATAGCCGCTGAATTTACAAGCACTTCTAAACCAAATCCACATAAATCGCATCCCGCTCCACCTTATCGGGCAGCGGACCGAAGTGTGCGAGTTTCAATTCGGCCATACGGCGACCGGCAACTGCACATTCGAGCGGCGTTTTACCGTCCAGGCGGGCCGTGAGATAACCCGACCAGAATGCATCGCCCGCACCAGTCGTGTCTTTTACCTCTACCTCGCGGGCAGGCAAATAGTGTTGTTCGTTGCCATTTCCAACCCAACAACCCTCTGCACCCAGTGTAAAGCAGACTTCCGTAGCCCCCATTTTAAGGAAATGTTCGATGACGGCTTCGGGCGCAGGCGATTGGTCTTCATACAGACGGCTCCAATCTACATCGCTGATTTTGATTAAAGCGCGCAGCCGGGAGAGTTCGGCCATCAGTCGCTGGGCATCGCGGCGATCGGGCCATATTTTTTCTGCATAGTTGGCATCAATCGAAATCTGGCAACCAGCGCGCTTGGCTTTTTCGGCGGCCTCCATGATGACGTGCTGTGCAGGTTGTTTGCTCAATCCGAAACAGGTGGTATGGAATATTCCAATTTCCTCGAAGCGCTGGTAAGGAAACTGGCGGATGGACAGCAGGGCATCAGCACCCCGATAGGGCTGAAAATTGGACACAGCCGCAGAACGTGTCACCAAAATCAGGGTAGTTGGCTCATCTACTTGTGCCACGTAGGTCGTATCTACGCCCAGACGGCCTACATAGTTGCGCAGTACGTCGCCCATATCGTCGTTGCCTACCGAGGCGGCCAGCATGGCTTTATTGCCCAATCTGGCCATGTTCATAGCCAGATTGGCCGGGCTACCGCCAGGGATACGTTTAAACAGGGAAGCCTCGTCGAGTGTCTGTACGAACTCGGCGGTAATAAAATCAACCAGCAGTTCGCCGGCGGAAAGGATGTCAATGGGTCTGCGCATACAGTTGATTCTTTGATGCAGCGGCAATGATACGACGAAAATAATTATTGATTCCAGGATATGAATTCCTGAACCTGAATCAAGCCCCAGAAATCAATTCAAAACCTTGCCAACGGTTCGCTGGCGGACTTTTCGGGTCAAAAATCTCGTGAATCGGCCAAAAAAAGAAAATCGTTTCTAATTTTACGGCGTACCGCAGCTGCGGTTTTTCCCTTTTTCAAAATGACCCGACGCAGGGCAACTGCCCTTCCTACATGATTCAAGCCAACAACGCATTGTCCGCCATTGTCCTACAAATCAACCATGTACTGTCACAGTTGACTCCATACGATTATCGCCGGGCACTCCCGGAATTTGAAGGGAGCACACTGGGGCAACATTTTCGCCATGCGCTCGAGTTCTTTCAATGTTTGCAAAAAGGTTGTTGCAATGGCCTGGTTGATTATGCCGCCCGGGAGCGCAACCTGATCTACGAAGACAGTCCGGAATTGACCGCTGAAGCATTCAGGTTGTTTGCCGATTCGCTTTCCGGCCTGGATTTGGCGCAGCCAATAGAGGTGCGCGCAGAGTTCAACAGCGAAGTTCGCCCCACTTACCAGAGTACGATCGGTCGCGAATTACTTTTTGTTTACGACCATGCCATCCATCACCTGGCCATCATTAAAATCGGCCTCCGGTGTCAGTTTCCTCATGTGCAGGTCGACAAAGATCTGGGCGTATCGCCCTCAACAGTAAAAGCCCGGATTACTACAAATAATTAGAAGTTAGAAGTTAGAGGTTAGAAGTTAGAAGTTAGAGGTTCGAAGTTAGAAGTTCGAAAGATGGAGCTAAGGCCACTTTTGAACATTCATTTCCGAACTATAATCTGCTTCGTGTACCGGGGACAACAATAAAGTTGTGGAGAGGCTTGGAGCAACCGAAAACGACTCTATCTTTGCCCCATCAAACACTTTTAATCCTTCTCCCCGGCACTTGCCGCTTTTGCTCTCCCAGCCGCTTTTTTCCTATTCAAAATGCTCTTTTTTTTAATCACCACCTCCCCGTAGTTCCTGCGAATTGCGGAGTAGTCTGTTTGCATGTTCACTTACATGCAAATCGCTCTGTAGCAAATAGTTTTACCATTATAATCTCATGTTTGCCCCTCCGGTTTGGCTCGCGGTGAGGGGCTTTTTTTATTCCCAAAACCTACCTTTATCCCATGCCTATCACCCACCTCCTGATGGGTTTCACCAAGAACCAAGAACCAAGAACTAACAACCAAGAACCAACAACCAACAACTAACCCATGCCCATCACCTACCTCCTGATTGGTTTCACCTGCCTGATTTCGTTCATGGCTTTCCAGAATCGGGAAATCATGGTTAAAATGCAACACTGGCCGTATTACGAGCAGCGCGACGGCGAATACTATCGTTGGCTGACAAGCGGCTTTTTGCATGGAGATCCGATGCACCTGATCTTCAATATGTTGGCCCTCTATTTCTTCGGTATCGGCCTGGAGGAATGGTTTCTGGATACCTTCCCGGCTATGGGCAAAACCCTGTTCGTCGGTTTTTATATGCTTAGTATCGTGGCCGCTTCTTCAGCGACCTATTTCAAGTATCGCAACGTATCCAGCTTTGCCAGCATTGGGGCATCCGGCGCCGTGGCTGCCGTGATTTTTGCAGCCATTCTGATCAACCCGCTCATGACGATGGGATTTATGTTTTTCCCGATTCCGATCAAGGGATTCATTTTCGGAGCACTTTACCTCTGGTTCAGTTCGTATGCCGCCAAACAAAGCCGCGACAACATTGACCATAGTGCCCACTTTTACGGCGCAGTGTTCGGGTTCTTTTTTCCTCTGATCATCAAGCCTGGTTTGATCGTTGAATTTATATCGCAGATCACAGGATGGGTTCAATCCATTTAAATGCATTTAGGCCAGGTCAATAGTCAACGGTCAACAGTCAA
>Ga0105046_10012488_pt1 | contig 13179 bp, 7 predicted proteins | sample MAT03_FD_78385 | JGI IMG/M metagenome (GOLD analysis project Ga0105046, IMG submission 78385) | Freshwater microbial communities from Lake Fryxell liftoff mats and glacier meltwater in Antarctica - MAT-03 (megahit assembly) | ecosystem: Environmental > Aquatic > Freshwater > Ice > Liftoff... | reverse complement strand
TTTCGCCGCGGGCAAGCCGGGAAGCCTGATGCCGCCGACCCCGACGCTCTTCACGTTCAACGCCCTGCCCTTCGCATTCGAGCCGAAGGCATCGACGCCGCGGCAGTGGCTCGGCTTCCTCCGCCAGCTCTGGCAGGGCGATCCCGAGAGCATCGACGCCCTGCAAGAGTGGTTCGGATACTTGCTCACGCCGGATACTCGGCTGCAGAAGATCCTGTTTCTGCTAGGGCCACGACGGGCCGGGAAAGGCACCATCGCCCGTATTCTGAAAGAAGTCGTAGGCGCCGCGAACGTGGCCGGGCCGACGCTGAACTCACTCACGACGAACTTCGGGCTCTCGCCGCTCCTCGACAAGCCCGTGGCCATCGTGGACGATGCGAGACTCTCCCACCGGTCCGATGCCGCCATCATCACGGAACGATTGCTGACGATCTCCGGAGAGGGAACGATCACTGTGGATCGAAAGTTTTTGTCGCCGGTCAACACGAAGTTGCCGACGCGCCTTGTGATCATCTCGAATGAGATTCCCCGCCTGGGCGATGCATCCGGGGCTCTTGCTGGCCGCCTGATCTTGCTGCGGTTCACGGAGACGTTCTTCGGGCGGGAAGATCACCACCTGACGGACCGGCTTCTGTCCGAGCTGCCGGGCATCCTGTTGTGGGCGATCGCAGGCTGGAAGCGACTACAGTCGCGGGGCTGTTTCGTGCAACCTACGACCGGCGCCCCGCTCATTCGAGAAATGGAAGACCTCTCTTCACCGGTGGGTGCGTTCGTCCGGGAAGAGTGCATCGTCGATCGCGCCGCCGCCGTGCCCGTTGGCGATCTCTACCGGGCGTGGACCCGCTGGTGCGAGGATCACGGTCGCAAGGAACCCGGAACGGAACAGACATTCGGACGCGACCTGCGGGCCGCGGTCCCGTACCTGGATGGCCGCCGCCCCAACCAGGGGGGCGAACGATGGCGGGAATACGTCGGCATTCGGATCCGAAGTGGGGACGAACCGCCGCAGTGCGAACCGATGCCGTCTGATGCAAACTGCTCGGGTTCCGGCCCGTATGGTCCGCGGGTCCGCGGTCCTTCTAATTGCACGCATGGGCGACTGAATTCAGAACAAGCCGATAATGAAATGAAGAGCACAATAGACAGGACCGCGGACCATGCGGACCAAAGCGGGCCATCCGACCCACCCGCCGATCGTCTTTTCCCTGACTGGCGAAACTCGATGCTCCCGGATTGATCACAACGGACGCTGACGCGCTCGAGCTCCACAGGGTATACTTCCTTCGCCTTGAGGCTGGCTGGCGGGGTGCGACCTGAGAACCGCTCCCGCTGGCCGGCCGTTCTCAGAAAGGGCCCAATCATGCCGAAGCCGTTCAAGCCGACCCGTCCGTTTCCACTGCCACCCGATGCCGTCATCGTCCAGCACGAGGGCAAACCGCACGTCCGCATGAAGGAACGCGGCAAGCCCGTGCTCTACCGCGTGACGAAGGACGGCCGGAAGTACCTCCGCCCGGCGAAGTCTTGGTACATCGACCACCGCGATAGTTCCGGCACCGTTCGCCGCGTGAAGGGGTTCACCGACCTCAAAGCGACGGAACAGCTCGCCGCCGAGCTGGCCCGGAATGCCGAGCGACGGGCTGCGGGTTTCACAGATGCGACCGATGAACATGCCCGACGCCTCCTCGCTGAACACTTGCAGGATTACGCCGCCGCTCTCCATGGGAAGGGAGACACCGCGGAACACGTCCGAAAGACGATTGCCCTCGTGTCCGCGCTGCACTCCGGATGCGGGTTCGTGTTCTCCAAGGACGTCGACGCCGCGAAGGCCGCGGAGTGGCTGACGAAGCTCCGCCGCGACGATCGGCCGGTCGAACTCCCGATGGGAGTGGATCAATTCGCACCGAAGAAAGTGGCCGCCCTGCTCGGAGTGACCTGCAGCGCCGTTCGGGTGAACATGAAGCGCCGCGGGCTGATCGCGACGGGCGCGGGAAAGGCCCGACTCATTCCGCGGGGTGCGGTTGAAGTGCTTGCCCTGGCTGCGGCCCGCGGGATGGGACCGCAACAGGCGAACCACTACACCCGAGCCGCGAAGGGGTTCACTCGCTGGATGACGAGGACACGACGGTTACGGGCGAATCCGCTCGAAACGCTCTCCCTGCTCAACACGGCATCGGACGTGCGGCATGCCCGGCGAGAACTCGCCGCTGATGAACTCCGGGCGCTGCTCACCGCCACACGGGCGAGCAAATGCACGATCCGGGGCCTTGCTGGCACGGATCGGTACATGTTGTACCTCGTGGCCGCCGGGACGGGCTTCCGAGCGAACGCGCTGGCGAACTTGACATCGGCCGACTTCTACCTGGACGCCGCCGGGCCGACCGTGACTCTATCGGCCCGGTTCGCCAAGAACCGGCGGACGAAAGTGCAACCGCTCCCCGCGGACGTGGCCTCCGCCCTCCGCGGCTACCTGACGGGCAAGCCCGCGAATGCGCTCGTCTGGGGCGGGACGTGGCGAGCGAAAGCCGCGGAGATGCTTCGGGCCGACCTCGAAGCCGCGGGCATCGAGTACGCCGTGGAAGGCCCGGACGGGCCCATGCACGCCGACTTCCATTCCCTACGGCATTCCTTCCTGACGCTGGGCGGACGGTCGGGAATCGACCTTCGCACCCTTCAAGAGCTGGCCGGACATTCGACGCCGACGCTCACCGCCCGTTACATGCACGTCCGGTTGCGGGACACGGCCGGTGCCGTGGACAAGCTCCCGAACCTCGTGCCGAGCGCCGGGGCGGACTCCAGCGGGATGCAGCTCCCCCTTCGCCATACCGGGACCGAGGGGGCGAAAAGCGCAGTGCCGGGTGCAGTGCCGGGTGCAGTGCCGGGTGCAGTGACAGGGGGCATCGGCCCGCATCGAACGGCACTGATGTACACTTTCGGCATTGTTGACAGATCGTCAGGGCGAAGTGAGGAAACCCTTGAAAAGCTAGGGTCCGGCGCTCCTCAGCACCGGCCCGCACCGAATTGCACCGAATGGGGCCTCCGGGATTCGAACCCGGAACCAAGCGATTATGAGTCGCCTGCTCTGACCGTTGAGCTAAGGCCCCTTGCAAACTCCTGACGCGATCGCTGTCGCTGTTGGCATATATTACATCAGGAACGGCCTGGGTCGCCATGCGATTTATCGACAACGATCGTCATTATGGCCACGAGGGAGCCCAGGGAAGGTCAACCCTGCGAATGGGATCGGCCCGGTCCGCTGAAACATGACGAACCCATTCATGCTCAAATCCGGGCTGTCGATGCCTGATTTGTGTGCATCTCCTCGAGTGGTGACTCGGACCTTGTCGATAAATATCGATTTCCCAGTCTTTTGCTTGGGGCTCATTCGAGGTATGTCATTTGCATAACAGGTTCGACTCGCCAAGAACTGAAGCGGTGCCTACACCAGGAAGAACCCCCATGACGCGCCAAAGCGCGCCCTTGTCCGTTCCCAGACCACCGATTCCCGAGGGGCTTTACGACCCCGCCTTTGAACGTGATGCTTGCGGGGTTGGCTATCTCGCCAACATCCGCGGGCAAAAGTCGCATGGCATCGTCGCGGATGCCCTCCAACTCCTTCGGAATCTTCAGCACCGCGGGGCCTGCGGCTGCGATCAGAACACCGGAGACGGTGCTGGCATCCTCATGCAGATGCCCGATCCGTTCTTTCGTGAGCAGGCGGACAGGCAGCAGATCAAGCTGCCCCCCGTCGGCCAGTATGGCGTGGCCTTCTGTTTCTTCCCCACGAACAACGATCTCCGGGCCCACTGTCAAAGTGCGGTGGCGCAGGCTGCAATCGAAGAAGGGCAGGTTGTCCTTGGCTGGCGGTCCGTTCCTGTGGAGACCAAAGCCATTGGCTGGCTGGCGAAGTCGACCGAGCCGGTGATGCAGCAGCTGATCATCGGTCGCGGCAAGGCGATCGCGGACGAGGCGGCCTTCGAGCGAAAGCTCTACGTCATTCGCCGCAAGGCGGAACGCTGGGCCGTTCGGCATGGCACCGCGACTGCGGCGGGCTTCGCCATTCCCAGTTGCAGTTCTCGCACGATCATCTACAAGGGCATGCTGAAGTGCGATCAACTCCAGGAATATTTCCCGGATCTCGGCCATGCGGGAATGGAGTCCGCGCTGGCCGTCGTCCATAGCCGGTACAGTACGAACACCTTCCCCCAGTGGGCCCTGGCTCAGCCGTTCCACATGCTGGCCCACAACGGCGAGATCAACACGCTCAACGGTAATGTCCACTGGCTGAAGGCCCGCCAGGACATGCTCGAGGGCGGCCTGCTCGCAGGCGACCTCGAGAAGACGCTTCCCCTGGATTTCCTGGGCCTCAGCGACTCCGCGGTGCTCGATCGCACGATCGAACTGCTGGTGCGCTCCGGACGCAGCCTGCCTCACGCAATGATGATGCTCGTGCCCGAGGCGTATGAAAGCCAGCCGTCCCTTGATCCTGCGGTGCGAGGCTTCTTCCGCTACCACCGCTGCCTCACGGAACCCTGGGACGGCCCGGCCGGCCTGGTGTTCACCGACGGCACACTCCTCGGCGCCATGCTCGATCGCAATGGTCTGCGACCTGGGCGTTTCTTCCTCACGGACGATCTCGTCATCGGCGCCAGCGAGGCCGGCGTGCTGCCCACGTCGTTCAGCGACATCCGCAAGGCTGACCGCCTGCAACCGGGCAAGATGATCCTCATCGACACGGCCAAGGGCGTCGTCTACACGGATGCCGAGGCGAAGAGTGCCGTCGCGGCTCAGAAGCCTTACGCGGTGTGGGTCGAACAGAACACGGTCGAGATCGACGACCTTGCCGACGCCGTGGCCAGCGAATCGGACCCCAGGACCTTCCGCTCCCGCCTGCACTCGTTCGGGTACACCCTGGAGGATGTTTCCCGCGTGCTGCTGCCAATGGCCCAGGACGGCCAGGAGCCGATCTCCAGTATGGGGACGGACATCCCTCTTGCCGTGCTCAGCGATAGGGCCCAGCTGCTCTTCAATTACTTCAAGCAACTCTTCGCCCAGGTCACGAATCCGCCGATCGATCCGATCCGCGAGAAGATCGTGATGAACACCGAGTCGCTCCTTGGGGCCGAGGTGAACCTGCTCACCGAGACGCCTGAGCATGCTCGCCTCTTGCGGCTGAAGTCCCCGATCTTGACGGACGAGGACTTCGCGAAGGTTCGTTCGCTGGATCGCCCGGGGCTCAAGGCTCGCACGCTCAGCACGCTCTTCGATCGCTCGCTGGGCGAGGATGGCCTGGCCATGGCGATGGACACGATCCTCACGGAGGCGGTCGCGGCGGTGAAGGCGGGGAGCAGCCTTCTCGTGCTCTCCGATCGTGGTGTGGGTGCCATGAAGGTGCCCGTCCCCGCGCTGCTGGCCGTCGCGGGAGTGCACCACCATCTCATTCGCGCGGGGCTTCGCACACGCTGTGGGATCGTCGTCGAAACCGGCGAAGCTCGTGAGGTTCATCACGTCGCGTTGCTGGTGGGCTACGGAGCCGGTGCGGTGAATCCTTATCTCGCTTTCGAGACCTTCCGCGGCCTGGCGAAGGACGGCCTGCTCATCGATGCCAACGGCGGCCCGCTTGACCCCGCCAAGGCCGTGGCCGGCTACAGGAAGGCGATCGACTCCGGCTTGCTGAAAGTCTTCAGCAAGATGGGCATCAGCACGCTGATGAGCTACCGCGGCGCCCAGATCTTTGAAGCCATCGGCCTCGACAAGGACTTGATCGACCGATTCTTCACTGACACGCCCAGCCGGCTCCGTGGCATCGGCCTCGGCGAGATCGCTCGCGAATCGCTGACCCGGCACGAGGTGGGCTTTCCACTCGATCCGAACGACTCTGTCCCGGACCTCGACGTGGGCGGCGAGATCATGTGGCGCCGCCGTGGGGAGCACCATTCGTGGAACCCCGAGACGGTCCAGAAGCTTCAGCACGCGGTGAAGAAGAAGAGCGAAGCGACTTACAAGGACTTCGCGCAGGCGGCCAACGACGAGAGCAAAAAGCTGTGCACTCTCCGCGGCCTGCTCGGCGTCAAGACGGCCAAGCGTGCGATCCCGCTGGATCTTGTCGAGCCGGCGAAAGCGATCGTGAAGCGATTCTTCACCGGGGCCATGAGCTTTGGCAGCATCAGCAAGGAAGCCCACGAGACGATCGCGATCGCGCTCAACCGCATCGGCGGACGCAGCAACACCGGCGAGGGTGGCGAAGATCCGTCCCGCTTCAAGCGCGAAGCCAATGGCGACCTCCGCGGCAGCGCGATCAAGCAGGTGGCCAGCGGCCGATTCGGCGTGACGGCGCACTACCTCGCCAATGCGGTCGAGATTCAGATCAAGATGGCCCAGGGAGCCAAGCCCGGCGAAGGCGGCCAGCTTCCCGGCCACAAGGTCGATAGCGCCATCGCCAAGACTCGCTACAGTACGCCGGGCGTCGGGCTGATTTCGCCTCCGCCGCACCATGATATTTACTCCATCGAGGACCTCGCACAACTCATCTTCGACCTGAAGAACTCGAACCCTCACGCCGAGATCTCGGTGAAGCTCGTCGCCGCCGCCGGGGTTGGCACGATCGCCGCGGGCGTCGCCAAGGGTTACGCGGATCGCATCCTCGTCAGCGGGGATAGCGGCGGCACGGGCGCCTCACCGCTCTCGAGCATCCGCCATGCAGGCGTGCCCTGGGAACTCGGCCTCGCCGAGGCGCAACAGGTGCTCGTCCGCAACGGCCTTCGTGGCCGGGTCCGCCTGCAGACGGACGGCCAGTTCAAGACCGGTCGGGACGTTGTAATTGCCGCCTGCCTGGGGGCGGAGGAGTACGGTTTCGCCACGGCGCCGCTCATCGCGATGGGCTGCATCATGATGCGGAAGTGCCACCTTAACACCTGCCCTGTCGGCATCGCGACCCAGGACCCGGTGCTGCGAGCCCAGTTCGCGGGGACGCCGGAAGATGTCGTCAACTATCTCTTCTTCGTCGCCGAGGAAGTGCGGGAATTGCTGAGCCAGATGGGCTTCCGCACCCTGGACGAAATCGTGGGGCGGCCGGACCTGCTCGAACCGCAGGATCTTGACTGGCACTGGAAGGCTCGCCACCTGGATCTGTCCGCGCTGCTTGATCGGCCGAAGGTGCCCCACGGCACGCCGATTCGCTGCATCGAGAAGCAACCGGATGTGCTCGCGGAGCAACTGGACTGGGAACTGGTGAAGCAGGCGAAGGACGCGATCCAGCATCAGAAGCGTGTGCAGTTGAACCACCCGGTTTGCAACAGGAACCGCACGGTGGGAACGCTGCTGAGCTACTTTGTCACAGAGAAGCACGGCGAGCACGGCCTTCGCGAGGATACGATCGACATCCGCCTCACGGGCATCGCGGGGCAGAGCTTCGGGGCATTCGTCACCAAGGGCATCACGCTTCGCCTTCGCGGCGCCGCCAACGACTATGTCGGTAAGGGGCTCTCGGGCGGGAAGCTAATCATGTCGCCGCCGGCGGAAGCGGGGTACGTTCCCGAGGAGAACGTGATTGTCGGCAACGTCGCCCTTTACGGCGCGACGAGCGGCGAGGCGTATTTCCGCGGCCTGGCGGGGGAACGCTTCGCCGTCCGCAACAGCGGTGCGAAGGCGGTCGTCGAAGGCTGCGGCGATCACGGCCTGGAGTACATGACCGGCGGCATCATCGTCGTGCTGGGGCCGACGGGCCGCAACTTCGCCGCGGGCATGAGCGGCGGCCTCGCGTTCGTCTACGACCCCGATGGCACCTTCAAGCAGAACTGCAACCTCGAGATGGTCGACCTTGTCCCCGTCGAGGAATACAAGGACGTCGGCGTGCTCAGCAATCTCGTCAATCGGCACGTGTTGTTTACCGGTTCCACCGTCGGCGACGCGATCGCCAACGACTTCGCCGCCGCCCTGCCGAAGTTCGTCAAGGTGTTCCCCAAGGACTATCGCCGCGTGCTCGAACAGAGCAAGCTCGTCCAGCGCCAGTGGGAACTGGTCAACGGGTAGAAGTTGTGAGTGATCAGTGTTCCGTTCTCAGTCAATCCAGAAACAGGAGAGTGGTACAGTCGGTTCGTGGTTTTCAACTGACCACCGATCACTGACAACTGACCACGATTCACCAATGACCGACCCCCGCGGGTTCCTCACCATCGAGTTGCAAAAGGCCACGGCCCGGCCGGTGCACCAGCGTGTTCGCGACTTCGATGAACTCTACCAGGCGATGCCCGAAGCCAGCACGCGGGCGCAGGCCACGCGCTGCATGGACTGCGGCATCCCCTTCTGCCACACTGGCTGCCCGCTTGGCAATCGCATCCCGGACTGGAACGACCTCGTCCATCGCAACCGCTGGGAGGAAGCGCTTCGTACGCTTCACGACACCAACAACTTCCCCGAGTTCACCGGCAAGACCTGCCCGGCCCCGTGCGAGTCGTCCTGCGTCCTCGCCCTCAACGGCGAGGCGGTGACCATCAAGACGATCGAACAGGCCATTATCGACAAGGGCTGGGAGATGGGCTGGGTGGTGCCACGGCCACCGAAGGCGGAGACGGGCAAGTCCGTGGGCGTCATCGGCAGCGGCCCCGCGGGGCTCGCGGCGGCGCAGCAGCTTCGCCGCGCGGGCCACGCCGTCACCGTCTACGAACGCGACGATCGGCCCGGCGGCCTGCTCGTTTACGGCATCCCGGACTTCAAAATGGCCAAGGTTTACGTCGAACGCCGCATCCAGCAGATGGAGGCCGAGGGCGTTCACTTCGCCCTCAATGCCGACGTCGGTGGCAAGCTCGACGCCGAGGAAGTCACCCGCTCCCACGATGCCCTCGTCCTGACGACCGGCGCGACTCGACCCCGCGGCCTCGATATTGCCGGCCGCGATCTCGACGGCGTCCAGCAGGCGATGCCCTTCCTCACACGCCAGAACCGACTGGGCTTTGGCGACGACCTCAGCGGCGATGCCGTCACCGCGACGGGTAAGAACGTTATCATCATCGGCGGCGGCGACACCGCGGCGGACTGCCTTGGCACCTGCCACCGCCAGGGGGCGAAGTCCGTCCTCCAACTGGACTACAACCCCTGCCCGCCCGAGAGCTACAACCCCGATACGCCCTGGCCGCTCTGGCCCAAGATCCTCCGCATTACCCCGGCGCACGAGGAGGGCGGCAAGCGCGACTGGCAGATCAAGACCAAGAGTTTCGTCGCCGACGACAAGGGCCGAGTCAAGGAACTCCACGGAGTCCGAGTCTACCAGTACTTCGACGAGCAGGGCGACCGCCAGTTCGAGGAAATGCACGGCTCCGAGATCATCTTCCCCTGCGACCTCGTGCTTCTTGCGATCGGCTTCTCGGGGCCCGAACCGGTCCTACCCCAGGCGCTCGGCCTGGAGTTCACCGAAGGCGGAGCGCTCAAGTCCAACGGGAACTACATGACGACTCGCCCGGGCGTTTTCGCCGCGGGCGACTGCCGACGCGGCCAGTCGCTGGTGGTCTGGGCGATCGCCGAGGGCCGCGAGGCGGCGAGAAACGTCGACGAATACCTCATGGGCAAGCCAAGCCACCTCAAGGGCCGCGATTTGTCCCTGGTGATGATCGATCCCCGGCAAGCCGCACGGACCTGATTCGCCCGCCTCGGGTCATGGTTCGACAGAGCGATTTTGGAAGTCAAGCAGGCGCCCTGGGTCGACGGGTCAAGTCTGTGACACCGGATTTAACGGCAAGCAGGGTCGCCTTTTCCCGCCGATCGGTCCACAGACATTATCATCTACAATCGCGGTCGCCGATACACTCCACAGCACCGGAGTCGCCGGTCGCATCCCGGACAGAGGCACGACCGACATGACCGCGACCGATACGACCTCTCCCACCACGGCTTCGACTTCTCGAGCCGCCGCGCTGCTTCAGGTCGTCGACCATGAAGCCCGCTGGTCGAACCTCCAGGCGAATCGAGCCGGAGGCCCTCCGACCCTGCTGACGCTTAACGAGAAGCAGCGAGCCTACGAGTCGTTCCGCCTTCGGCTCTCTTCGTACGAGGCTCGGTACGCGACGACGTACGAGTCCGAACCGCTGCTGGGCAATCCCGTCCGCCTGGCGGCCTGGTGTGGGGCCATGCGTGCCCTGTGTCTGGAAGCCGCGGCTGACGGCTCGAGTGCCTGTCCGTCACATCTGATCGTCAAGGCTTATCGGCTGGCCGAACGCTCGGGACTTAAGGCGGGGGAAACGCCCCCTCACCTCGGCGCCCCAGCCCAGGGCATTTTCCAGGCGGCGGAGCAACTCGAAGCCCTGGGCGTCTGGCTCGAGAGTCTCGCACGAGTGGGAAGCCGCCCCGTGAAAGTCCCCGCGTAAATCGCGTCGCGTCCCGCGATCTCCCCTGCACGTGTCCGTTCATCGCGTAGCCGCGTCGCGGCTACGCAAAATCCGTCGAGATCACGTAGTCATCCTACCTCACGCCGCGGGGGCCATGCACCCGGGGCTGTCGGTCTTTGGGCTGTTCACGGTCGAACTCACCGGCACCATCTCCATCTCGTCCGCGGGGTACGGCGTCAGCATGCCGAGAAGGTCGACCGTTGGCGTTTCGGGGTCAAGCCAGGCGTCGTAGTGCTCCGGCTTCAGGATCGCGGGCATGCGGTCGTGGATGCCTCGGACCAGATCGTTCGCGGCCGTGGTAATGACGCAGCAGGTGCCGACCTTCTCCGTGCCGCCGCTCCAGACGTCCCACAAGCCCGCGAAGGCGAAGAGGCCGCCGCCCTTCATGCGGATGTGGTACGGCTGCTTCGCCTTGTCGAGTTTCTGCCATTCGTAGAAGCCGTCCGCCGGGATCAGACAACGCTTGTGCAGGAAGCACTCGCGGAACGTCGGCCTTTCCAGCAGCGTTTCCGCCTTCGCGTTGATCGGCTTGATCTTCGGGTTCAACTCGTTCGACCACGACGGCACCAGCCCCCAGCGCAGCATCGCCAGCCCTCGGCGCTGGCCGTCCGGCTTCAGGCCGACGACCGCCACGACCTGCGACGGGGCGACGTTGTACCTTGGGGCCAGTTCCGCCGGCGGCTCGGGCAGCCGAAAGAGTCGAGCCACCTCGGCGGGCGGCGATGTTCGCGTGAAGCGTCCGCACATCAGATCACCTGGTTCACGAACACGGGCATCCGGGAGGTCTGGCCGGTCATGTTGCGATAATAGTTCGTCGACGGCACCATCAGCATGTACGCCACCGGGCCCAGCGGCGTCTCGGGGATCAGCACGCCGGCGATGCCTTCCTCGATCAGGAACCACGTGCCATGCTGGAAGCCGAGGTTCGCGGGGATCACGACCTCCTCGGGCTCCATGTGGGCCAGGCTGCCCGCCTCCAGTGGCTCGCGTTCGATCCAGCCGCCGAGGGGCAACGGCGATCGCTTCAGCTTGCTGCCCCAGCGAACGTTGACGATCTTGCCGCCCCACCGCACCGGCAGCATCGCGGGCGACTGCCACCAGTGGAATTGTAGCTCCTCGCGGCCTTCGCGAAGGTACAGATGATCCACGTTCGCCTCCACAAAAGAGGCGGGCAGTTCCGAACAGGAGATGGCGAGGCCGGTACACATGGGAATTCATGCGAAATTCGGAATAGGGGAATGAATCAGAAACAGAACTTCCCCCGGATGTCGCAGACATCGTAGTTGTTGGCGGGGTCGTCGTAGAAGTCGTTGGCGTAGAGCGTCGCACCGCTGCGGAGCTTGAAGCGGCCGAAACAACGATTCACCTCGAACTTCAAGCGTGAGAGCGACTCGGCCCGCTCGCTTTCGACCTCGTCGAAGAGCCCTCGCTGCCAGCCGCCGGGGCGGACGAGTTCCGTGGCGATCAGGTGCATGTGCGTGGCCACGGAGCCCTGCCGCCAGGCCTGCCGCAGGGCGACCTTGGCGGCCTCGAGCAGCGTGGCGAAGTCGGCGGTCGGCACGTTCAGGTTCACGGCTCCGCTGGCGCCGTCGTCCTCGTGATAGCTGAGGTACAGGACCAGCGTTCGCGTGCGGACGCCATGGTAGTGAAGCTCCTCGATGAGCCGTTCGACGTTGCGGACCAGCCAGCCATAGAGCGTGAAGGGATCGCGAACTCGCCCCGCCAGGCTGCCGCCGCGGCTGATCATCTTGTGCGGCGTCCGCTGCGGGCGGATCGGCGTCGCCTTCACGCCGTTGAGTTCGAGCCAGAGATCCTGCCCCGCGACGCTGAGCAGCTTGCGGACGAGGATGCCGTTGGCCTGGCGAAGCTCCAGGCAGGTGCGGATGCCGAAAGGAGCCAGCCGGGCCGCCCGACGTTTGGCGATGCCGGCGATCTCCGTGACGGGGAGCTTCGCGAGCAGGGCCTCCTCCTCGGCGGGGTCCGTGATGGCGACGGCGCCGTTGGGCTTGGACGCATCCGCGAAGAGCTTGGCCAGCGTCCGCGTTCGGCCGTACGCAACGGTCATGGGCACGCCCACCCGTTTGCGGATATGCTGCTGCACGGCCACGGCGGTTTCCTTCCAGGTGGGGTGCGTCGGCTCGGCGGTCCAGAAGAACTCGTCGATGGAGTGATACTCGATCCTCGGGCTGAAGCCGCTGAGTTCGTCGAGCATCTTGCGGGACAGCGATTCGTACCAGCGGAAGTCGCGTTTGAGGTAGATGCCGTGGGGACATTTGACCTTGGCCTCCCAGATGGGTTCGCCGACCTTGACGCCGTACTTCTTCATGGCGTAGCTGCGGGCGATAACGCAGGCGCCCTGGTTGCCGCAGACCCCGAGCGGGAGCCCTTCAAGCCAGGGGCGTCGAACAACTTCGGCGGAGGAGTAGAAGGCGTCGGCATCTCCGAATCCGACGAGTCCGGTAGCTCTCATGTCAGAGAGTGTGCATGTGAACGAGTGTACAGTCAAGGTGAAAGTGGCCGACGACGCGAGGCATGAGGAAGGGAACGCCTGAGAATGCAGTACAGCTCTTCCAGATAGCCTGAAATTGCGAGGCGGTGCCGGTGCGGTCCGGGACATGATCACTTTCGCGGCGAGCCGCGGCCGAGGCGATGAAGTGAGCTTTTCCCACGGGGGGCGAGGGATTAGACTTTCCGGGGTGCCGGGCCGGGTGGCCGGGCTGGAGGATTCGCATGCTTCCCCCCACGATCGATCGACGCCTCTGGCACATCTACGAGATGGCCGAGCAACGTTATCTTCGCTCCT
>Ga0105046_10012485_pt1 | contig 13181 bp, 14 predicted proteins | sample MAT03_FD_78385 | JGI IMG/M metagenome (GOLD analysis project Ga0105046, IMG submission 78385) | Freshwater microbial communities from Lake Fryxell liftoff mats and glacier meltwater in Antarctica - MAT-03 (megahit assembly) | ecosystem: Environmental > Aquatic > Freshwater > Ice > Liftoff... | reverse complement strand
ATTGCGGCCTGGGCTCGGCCAGCTGCAACCCGTTGCGCGACACCATCTCCAAATTCCGCCCGGCCTATGAGCGGCAATTGAAGTCGCTGTATTTCGAACCGGGTTTCGATCTCGACGCCGAGCTGTCGATCGCCCGGCGCATGACGGGCCGCGAGGACGCCAGGGCCTATCTGGAGAATCGGCCATGAGCCGCCGGGCCGCTCCCAAGGCTCATAGCGCCGCAGCACCCAGTGCGGAGAACCACCCGTGAAGACACCCGAATTCAGCACGCCGCATTTTCTGCTCGACGGTATTGAAGTCTTGTTCGAGCCCGGCGACACCGTGCTGGCTGCAGCCACGCGCGCCGGCCACTACATCCCGCACTTATGCTGGCTGCCCGACTTCCCGGCACATGGTTCCTGCCGGGTTTGCTCGGTGCAGGTCGACGGACGGACCAGCGCAGCCTGCACCACCCGCGCCGAGCCCAGACAAGTTGTACGCAGCAATACCGAAGACCTCAACAACCAGCGCAAGACGCTGCTGCAGATGTTGTTCGTCGAAGGCAACCATTTCTGCCCGAGCTGTGAAAAGAGCGGCAACTGCAAACTGCAGGCCACCGCCTACGAGATGGGCATGCAAGGCCCGCACTTCGAGGAGTTCTACCCCGACCGGCCGGTTGACGCCAGCCACCCGGACATCCTGCTCGATTTCAACCGCTGTATCGTGTGCGAGTTGTGCGTGCGAGCCAGCCGCGATGTCGACGCCAAGAACGTGTTTGCCATCGGCGGCCATGGCATCAAGACCCGGCTGCTGGTCAACAGCGAAAGCGGCGTGCTGGCCGACACTGCGATGGCTCTCGAAGACCGGGCCATGCAAGTCTGCCCGGTGGGCGTGATCCTGCCCAAGCGGCGCGGCTTCGAAGTACCGATCGGAAAACGCATTTTCGACAACAAGCCCATATCCGAACAGATCGACCACCCAACCAAGCTGGGCAGGAAGCCATGAAACCCAACCCGCTGGATATCCACCACGCGCCGCGCAAGCTCAGGCTGGCGACGGTCTCGCTGGCCGGCTGCTTCGGCTGCCACATGTCGCTGCTCGACATCGACGAGCGGCTGTTCGAACTGATCGAGCTGGTGGAGTTCGACCGCTCGCCGCTGACCGACATCAAGCATGTGGGTCACTGCGATATCGGGCTGATCGAAGGCGGCTTGTGCAACGCCGAGAACGTGCTGGTGCTGCGCGAGTTCCGCGCCAACTGCAAGACCCTGGTGGCCGTGGGCGCCTGCGCCATCAACGGCGGCCTGCCGGCGCAGCGCAACCACATGGACGTGGGCGTGATGCTGACCGAGGTCTACCACACGCGAGCGGGCCTGAGCAGCAACAGCCGCATTCCGAACGACCCCGAACTGCCTTTGCCGCTGAACAAGGTGCATCCGATTCATGAGGTGGTGCATGTCGACTACTTCCTGCCAGGCTGCCCACCATCGGCGGATGCGTTCTGGTCCTTTCTCACCGACCTGATGGCCGGGCGCACACCGCACCTGGGCCACGGCCTGCTGCACTACGACTGACGAGGACAGGCGCACCCATGGCATTCGATCTGGAAACTGCCGCCGCACCGGGCACGCTGCGCCGGGTCGCGATCGACCCGGTGTCGCGCGTCGAGGGCCACGGCAAGGTGACGCTGCTGCTGGACGAACACAACCGGGTGCAGCAGGCGCGGCTGCACATCGTCGAGTTCCGCGGTTTCGAGAAATTCATCGAGGGCCGACCGTATTGGGAAGTGCCGGTGATGGTGCAGCGCCTGTGCGGCATCTGCCCGGTATCGCACCACCTGGCCGCGAGCAAGGCGTTCGACCGGGTGGTGGGCGCGCTGCCCATCACCGCCTCGGCCGAGAAGATCCGCCGCCTGATGCATTACGGACAGGTCATGCAGTCCAACGCCCTGCACTTCTTCCATCTGTCCTCGCCCGACCTGCTGTTCGGATTCGACTCGGAGGTCAACCGGCGTAACATCATCGGCGTGGCCGAGCAACACCCGGACATCGCACGCAAAGGCATCCTGCTGCGCAAGTTCGGTCAGGAGGTGATCCGCGCCACGGCCGGCAAACGTATCCACGGCACCGGCTCGGTGCCCGGCGGTGTGAATCGCCATGTCAGCGCCGAGGACCATGCGCTGCTCAAGAGCCAGGTCGGGCAGATGCGCGACTTCGCACAGGACGCCGTGACCATCGCCAAACAGTTGCATGCACAAAACCCGGCGCTGTACGACCACTTCGGCGCGTTCCGCTCCAGCCTGATGTCGCTGGTGCGTGCGGACGGGGCGATGGAGCTGTATGACGGCGTGCTGCGCGTGCGCGATGCCAGCGGCAGCATCATCGTCGACAACACCAGCGACCAGGACTACCTGAACCTGATCGAGGAAGAGGTCCGACCCTGGACCTACATGAAGTTCCCCTACCTCAAGTCCCTGGGACCGGAGACCGGCTGGTACCGGGTCGGTCCGCTGGCGCGGGTGCAGAACTGCGACTTCATAGACACGCCCCTGGCCGAACGTGAGCGCCGCGAGTTCGTGGCTTGGGGCCGCGGCGAGCCGGTGCATGCCACGCTGGCCTACCACTGGGCGCGCATGATCGAGGTACTGCACACGATCGAGGTGATCGCCCAACTGTTGGATGACCCGGACATCCGCTCGGGCGAACGCATGGCTGGCGACCCGGCGCTGGCTCAGCGCCATGCCAACGGCGAACGCGAAGGCATCGGCGTCATCGAGGCGCCGCGCGGCACCTTGATCCACCACTACCGCGTCGGCGACAACGACCTGGTCACGATGTGCAACCTGATCGTGTCCACGACCCACAACAACCAGGCCATGAACGAGGCGGTGCGCTCCGTCGCGCGCCAGTATTTCGACGGCCGAGAGATCACCGAAGGCCTGCTCAACCATATAGAAGTCGCGATCCGGGCTTATGACCCCTGCCTGTCCTGCGCCACCCATGCGCTGGGCCGGATGCCGCTAGACGTGGTGTTGATCGGCCACGACGGTGCGCCCATCGACCATGTGCTGCGTTCGCATCTCGGCGAGTTGCTCCGGTGCGAAGCGCCTGCACCATCTCCCGGCGCAGGATGACACCGGTGGCGGCGACCGCGGCACCGATCCTGATCTTCGGATGGGGCAATGCAAGCCGCGGCGATGATGCGCTGGGCCCGGCCTTCATCGAACGTGCGTCCGCCCTGGTCTTGCGCGGCGACGTGCCCGAGATCGAATGGCTGACCGATTACCAGTTGCAGGTCGAACACGCGCTGGACCTGGCCGACCGCAGACAGGTGCTATTCGTCGATGCCAGCCTGGATTGCGCCGCGCCATTCGAGGTGTTGCCACTGCACAGCGCGACAGAGCATCAATTGACGACCCACGCCATGGCTCCCGAGGCGGTCATGCAGGTCTACGAGCGGCTCAACGGCCACAACGCTCCACCGTGCACGCTGCTGGCGATCCGTGCAGAGCAGTTCGAACTCGGCGCCGCCATCGGCGAGGCGGCCCAGGCAAATCTGGAGCAGGCGCTGGACTGGTTCACGCAATGGTTATCCACTCAGGTGGAAGCGTCGCCTCCGGCTACCCCATGCACGAACTGAGCCTGGCCACCGGCATCCTGGACCTGGTGCAGGAAGCAGCGCGGCGCGACGGCTTTCGCAGCGTCGGGCAACTGCGCCTGGAGGTGGGTGCACTGGCCTGCGTCGAGGTCGAGGCCTTGCGTTTCGCGCTGGAGGCGATTTGCCCTGGTACCTGCCTGGAACATGCGCAGATCCGGATCGACACGCCGGCGGGCACCGCCTGGTGCAACGGCTGTGCACAGGAGGTCGCCATCACCGGTTTTCAGGACCTGTGCCCCGCGTGTGACGGGCCACTGGTGCGCCACAGCGGCGGCGCCCAGCTGCGGGTGCTGGACCTGCTGGTGCTGGACGACTGAAGTCCGAGCCCCCTATTCATGGGGCCCGGCCTGTGCCCAGGCGACGACGTGTTGATCGCCAGACCCAGCAGCACTCCGTGTCGGGTTGTCTACGTGGCATTGCCGCGACATCGGCGACGCTGTACGGGCGCGGGCGACGTGCTTTGAGGCATCATGTCCGGACCATGCATACTTCCGACCTCCCCCAGACAGGAATGATCGGCGGCGCGCCGGGCAGTGACGCGACTCTGGCGGCGCTGGCATGCTGGCTGGTCGCACCCGGCCACGCCGAGTTGCGCGAAGAGCCGGTGCCACCAGGTGGACCCGACGCGGTTCTGGTGCGGACCTTGCACAGCGCTATCAGCCGCGGCACTGAATCGCGGGTTTTCCGGGGTGAAGTGCCCGTCAGCGAATATGCGCGCATGCGCGCGCCGTTCCAGTCCGGGAATTTCCCGGCGCCGGTGAAATACGGCTACAGCAATGTCGGCCTGGTCGAGCAAGGCCCGCCGGAAATGCTGGGCAAGCCGGTGTTCTGCCTGTTTCCGCACCAGTCGCTGTACCGGGTTCCGGTGCAGGCCGTGCATCTGCTGCCCGAGGACGTGCCGCCTGCGCGCGCCGTGCTGGCCGCCAACATGGAGACCGCCGTCAATGCGTTATGGGATGCCGGGCCGCGTATTGGCGACCGCATTGCCGTCGTGGGAGGCGGCGTGCTCGGGCTGCTGGTGGCGTATCTGGCAAGCCGCATTGCGGGCTGTACGGTACAACTGGTCGACACGCAGGCCGCTCGCCAGGAGGTGGCCAACGCCCTGGGCGCGCAATTTGCGTTGCCGGGCGCTGCCTGCTGCGACGCCGACCTGGTGATCCATGCCAGTGGGCACAGCGCTGGGCTGGCGACAGCGCTGCGCCTGGCCGGCATGGAAGCGACGGTACTTGAATTGAGCTGGTACGGCGACCGGCCCGTCACGCTGGCGCTCGGCGAGGCCTTCCACACGCGCCGACTCGTGCTCAGGAGTTCACAGGTGGGCCAGGTCGCCAACGCCCAGCGCGGGCGCTGGGACCATCGCCGCCGGCTCGCGCTGGCGCTTGGCCTGCTGGCCGATCCCCGTCTCGACATTCTGGTCAATGCCAGCACGCCGTTTGCGCAGCTGCCGTCGGCGTTGGCCCGCCTCGCTTCCACGGGGCCAGATGCCACCTTGTGTTGCCGTGTCGACTACCCTTGAACCTGAAAGCCCCCCATGTACAGTGTCAACGTCCGAGACCACTTCATGATCGCGCATAGCTTCCAGGGTGCGGTGTTCGGCCCGGCCCAGCGCCTGCACGGCGCCACCTATGTCGTCGATCTGCAATTGCAGCGTGCGCAACTCGACCCGGATGGCATCGTCGTCGACATCGGCCTGGCGACGCAGTTGTTGCGTGACGTGCTGGCCGCGATCAACTTCCGCAACCTCGACGATGAGCCGGATTTTCAGGGCCACAACACGACGACGGAGTTCATGGCCAAGGTCGTTTTCGACCGGGTGGCCGCGCGTATCCGGCACGGTGCGCTCGGCCCACATGCCGGCGCTTTGGCCCAGTTGCGCGTGACGCTGCACGAATCGCATGTGGCATGGGCCGCCTACGAAGGCCCCTTGAGCGCGTGATGACGCAGGCCCCGCTACCACGGCGCATCGTGTTCATGTTGCCCGGCCCACTGGAGGCTTTGAGCGGCGGCACGATCTACGACCGCCAGATCGTCGACGGTCTGCGCCGCACGCACTGGCAGGTCGACCTGCTTGCGCTGACCGGCGGCTTTCCCTGGCCCGATGCAGCGGCCCGCGATGAAGCGGCCCGCCGCGTGGCGCAGTTGCCCGACGGGGCCTGCGTGGTCGCCGACGCGCTGGCCTTTGGCGCAATGCCCGATATCGCGCAGCGCCATGGCCGGCGCCTGCGCTGGGTGGCGCTGGTGCACCATCCGTTGGCGCTGGAGACCGGGCTCACCGCCGAACGACAGCAACAGCTGTTCGCCAGCGAGCGAGGCGCGCTGGCGGCGGCACGCGGTGTGATCGTGACTAGCGCGACCACTGCCTCAGCGCTGACCGGTTACGGCGTAGCGCCGGCGCTGGTGCATGTCGTCGAACCCGGCACACGCGCGGCACCGCTGGCCACGGGTTCGCCCCACACCGGCGACGGCCACGGCGTAGCGTGCACGCTGCTGTGCGTGGCCACGCTGACACCGCGCAAGGGCCATGCGGTGCTGCTCGACGCGTTGGCCGGCCTGCAGGACCGCAACTGGACACTGCACTGCGTGGGCGACACCCACCGCGACGCCGCGACAACCAGCGACCTGCGCGCGCGCATCGCGGCGCTCGGACTGGCACAGCGCGTGCAACTGCACGGCGAACTCGACCACGCTGCCCTGCAGGCCATGTACCAGCGCGCCGACGCATTTGTACTGCCGTCTTATTACGAGGGATATGGCATGGCGCTGGCTGAGGCGCTGGCCAGTGGCCTGCCGATCATCAGTACCACCGGCGGCGCGATTGCCGACACGGTTCCTGCCGATGCCGGTGTGCTGGTGCCCCCGGGTGACAGCGCAGCGCTGCGCACCGCGCTGGCCCGATTGCTCGACGAGCCGCACTGGCGCGCGGAGCTTGCAGCCGGTGCCCGCCGGGCGCGCGCACGCCTGCATGATTGGCCGGTGGCAGTCGGGCGTTTCGCGACCGCGCTGGATGCGATCAATCGCGGCGCCGGGGCAGCGCGGGCGCCATGACCGGCTTCAGCGCCAACTGGTTGGCACTGCGCGAGCCGTTCGACGCGGCAGCGCGTGCCATGGCCTGGCCGACGCTCGGCCGGCAGGTCGATGCGATCCGACCACCCGCAGCATCGTCCGCATTGGCACCGCTGCGCGTGCTGGATCTGGCCTGCGGCACCGGCGCCAATCTGCGCGCGCTGGCGCCGCGCCTGGGCGGTGCACAAACCTGGCAGCTGGTCGATCACGACCCGGCCCTGCTCGCCGCGCTGGCGCAGGCCATGGCCCGGTGGGCACATGACCTTGGGTACCGGCTCGACACCGGCCACCGCGATGGCGCCGGGCTGCGCGTGGAGGGCCGCGGGTTCAGCGCCGAACTGGTCACGGTCTGCGCCGATCTCGGCGGCGGCCTGGCCACCATCGCCACCGAGCGGCCCCAACTCGTCACGGCGTCGGCGCTGCTGGACCTGGTCTCGGCGCCATGGCTCGCGAAGCTGATCCACGATGCATCCGACGTTGGCGCTGCCGTGTTGTGCGCATTGACGGTCGACAGCCGTACCGAATGGGATCCGCCGGACGCGGCAGATGCAGCCGTGCACCGGCTGTTCGCCCTGCACCAGCGGCGCGACAAGGGATTCGGTCCGGCGCTGGGGCCCTGTGCCGGTGTGCACGCCGGTCGTTGCCTGGCAGCCGCGCACTACTCGGTCGTACAGGCCCCCAGCGACTGGGTGATCGACGCTGCCGGTGGTGAGCCGCAGGCGTCGGCGATGGTGGCCGCCATGCTCGAGGGCATGGCCGACGCCGCCATCGCACAGCAGCCTGACGCCATCGACACGGTACGCGCCTGGCAGGCTCGGCGTGTGGCGTTGATCGGCCACACGCAGCTGCGCGTGGGACATGTTGACCTTATGGCGGTGCCGGCGCAGCGGCCAGGTCCAGATCCCACAACTGGTCGGAGCCCATCGCAAACACCTTGAATGGCGGACGCAGGCAGTCGGCCAGGCGGGTCGCACCCGGAAAGCGCAGGCCGGGGCGCCCGTCGCCGACGATCAGCGGAGCCACTGCCAGATGCAGGCGGTCCAGCGCGCGCTGGACCAGAAAATGCGACACCGTCACACCGCCACCCTCGACAAACAGCAACCGCAGGCCACGCGCAAACAGCGCCGCAACGGCGAGCGCGACTGCGGGCGTGCCGTCGTCGCGCAGTAGCTGCGGCACCGCCAGCACCTGCGAGGCGCCCACCAGCGCGCGCGCCTCGGCCCCCCAGCGGGCATCGCACAGCCACAGCAGCGGCGCTGCCCCGTCGCCGAAAACCTGCGCGGTCGTGGCGTAACGCGCCAGCTGCAGTTGCGGATCGAACAGGACCCGCACCGGGTTCGGCCCCGGCACATGGCGCACCGTCAATTGCGGGTCGTCGATTGCCACTGTGCCGGCGCCGACAATGACCGCATCGGCGAGCGCGCGCAGCCGATGCAGGTGCGTCAGCACACCGGGCCCACTCACAAACCGCGCGTCGCCGGTGCGGGTTGCGATGCAGCCGTCCAGGCTCTGGCCCAACTGGCCGATCACCCAGGGACGGGTGTCGGGCTGGCAATCGAGCAAGGGCTTGAGCAGTTCAAAAAGCGCAGTTGCCGCAGCGTCCGTTGCGCCTTCGAGCCGCCAGCCATCGGCGTCGGTGCAGCGCACCGCGCCATTCTCGGCCGGCAACACCTGCGTGCCGGCCCGGCGCGCCGCAGCGACGGCCAGACAAGCGGCCCACACGATGTCGACGCCCGCCCGCGTTTCAGATAACGCTGGTGCATCGAAGGAGAGGTTATCGGGTTGCATGGTCCGGGTGGGGGTGCTCTCAAGCCGCAGCCCTGGCGGTCGAAAACAGTATCGCAGAGCGCTCTCAGTCCTCCCAGGTCGCCGCCGGTGTTGCGATCAGCGCGCTGGCCATTGCCACGATGGCGCGGTGCAGTTCGGCCGGGCTGTAGACGTCTGCGCCGGCAAGCGGCGCGGCAAACGCCACCCGTGCCGGCATCGCCTGGTACGGTGGCCACAGGATCTGCATCGCCGCTGCCAGCTTGTCCCGGTCGGCCGCGTCGCGCCGCAACCGCGTCAACGGATGGCGCAGCGCCCGGGCCGACACCACCTGGCTGACGATGGCCGTGACGATGCGGGTCTCAGGAACCGCACGCGCAATCAATGCGGAGCTGTCCGACCAGGCCTGCAATGCATCGAGCGCCGGCTTGATACCGGCGGCAGCCGGATCGGGTTCGATCTCGCCTGCGGGAAAGGTCAACAGGGCGCCGCCACGGCGCAGGTGTTTCAAACCCGCATACAGGGCCCGCACGCGTGACCTGTCGTCGGCATCGGCCAACAGGATCAGACTGGCTCGCGCATGCGGCAACGCGCGCAGGAACGGCCGGTCCCGCGCAATCACGCGCAGGTCGGCGCGCATGTGCAGGCTCGCAAACAGGGCCGCAGTGTCGGTCATGCCGGGGTGGTTCGCCAGCACCAGCAATGGCCCGCGTACCGGAATGTGCGAGCGTCCCGCGACCTGCAGGCCGCCGGCCAGACGCCGCAGCACCCACGCGCTGGCTGCGGCAAGCCCGGTGGCGCCGACCCGGTCGTCGAAGGCCCGCACGATACCCGTGAAGCGCTGCACCGCAGGCCGCAGCAACACCCGCGGCAAGGCGCCGCGCAGCGCCAGCAGCCCGAGTGCATCGAGCAGATCGTCCAGATTGATATCGATCAGCGGGTCGGCCACACGGGACATCTTTCGAGCCGGGCCACAGAAAGGCCGGCAAATGGCGGCTGCATCGCGCGCGATGGTGAACACAAAGGCCTGGGCTGGGCCGGAGCTATTGTGGCCGATCAGAGGATCAGTCGCCTTGCTTGAGGCGAGGATCGTTTGCGTGCTGCAGCAGCGCCTTGGCCGCTTCTATCCGAAGGGCCAGTGCAACGGTATCGTCATTCATGATCTGCAGCAAAAATTGCTTTGGATCTTCACCCGCAGAAGCAGCCTTTGGTCGGTCGTGCGCAATGCGTGCATCGACGCTGGCCGTAACCGCACCAGTCGACGTCTGCGGATGCATGGTCGACCCGAGCTTCGCGAATGCTGCCTGGAACGCGGGCTGCGTCATCACCTCGATGCTGCGTAACAAGGTGGCCTGCCCTTCTTCATTGGGTGGAAGGTCGAGCCACGGTGATTCGGCAAAAACCGGAACAAGATCGGGAGCCAGGAATGCGGACCAGTTGCCGCTGCCTTCTTGCCGCGCCGGTACCAGCGCGGCGTGGTGATCCTGGCGCAACTTTGATGCGTCCGAAGCAGGCATCAAGCGAACGCGGATGGATGCAACATCAGCCAGAAAGCGCTGCCGCAAACCTTCAAGAAACGCATGCGCCTGCGCGACCGCGATCGGCTCTGCGAGCGAAAACCAAAGCTGAAGTCCATCGGTACCGGAGACTGCAATCGCCGGCGCAGGAAGTTCAAGTTCGACCTGTACACCGTGCCAGACTCGGGACAAGGCCTCCCAATCCGCCGGACGCGTCAGCTCCATCACCATGGCACGCACCCTGTCCGAGGCGTCTATCAAGGCTGCTGACTGCACGTCAGCTTCGACGCGATCCTGTGGTCGAGGGAGGTACAGGCGATCGAGCTCTGACTGCAATCGGTTCATGGTGGTGCGGGCGGGCCCAGTTCCTTCACCATCACCTCCCGCATCACGAACTTCTGCGCCTTGCCCGTCACCGTCATCGGCAACACATCGACAAACCGGATATGCCGTGGCACCTTGAAGTGCGCGATCTGGCTGCGGCAAAAGTCGCGCAGTTCGGTATCGGTGACGGACGCACCGGGCTTCAATACGACCCAGGCGCAGACTTCCTCGCCGTAACGGTTGTCCGGCACGCCGAAGACCTGCACCTCGGCGATGTCCGGATGGCGGTACAAGAACTCTTCGATCTCGCGCGGGTAGATGTTCTCGCCGCCGCGGATCAGCATGTCCTTGAGCCGGCCGACGATGTTGCAATAACCTTCGGCGTCGATGGTGGCGAGATCGCCAGTGCGCATCCAGCCGTCGACGATGGCCTCGCGGGTGCGCTCTTCGTCGCCCCAGTAGCCGCGCATGACCGAATAACCCTTGGTCCACAGCTCGCCGGTCTGGCCTATGCCGACGGTCTCGCCATTGGCATCGACCAGCTTGACCTCCAGGTGCGGCTGCACTCGCCCCACGGTCGACACGCGGTGTTCCAGCGGGTCGTCGACGGCGCTCTGGAACGATACCGGCGATGTCTCGGTCATGCCGTAGGCAATCGTCACCTCGCGCATGTGCATATCGGAGACGACACGTTTCATGGTCTCGATCGGGCAGGGCGAGCCGGCCATGATGCCGGTGCGCAGGGTGGAGAGGTCGAACTGGCCGAACTCGGGTGCACCCAGCATGGCAACGAACATCGTCGGCACGCCGTGCAGCGCGGTGCATTTCTCGGTTGCCACGGCACGCAAGGTGGCAACCGGGTCGAACGACTCGCCGGGAAAGACCAGGCAACTCGCGGTCGACGTGCAGGCCAACACGCCCAACACCATGCCGAAGCAGTGGTACAGCGGCACTGGAACACACAGCCGGTCGTGCGCGGTGAGGCGCATGGCCCTCGCCACGAAGCGCGCGTTGTTGACGATGTTGTGGTGGGTCAACGTTGCGCCTTTGGGGTGACCGGTCGTGCCGCTGGTGAACTGCACGTTGATCGCGTCCATCGGGTCCAGCGCCTGTTGCAACGAGTCGGCATAGGCTTGTTGCGCCGGACCGCCCATGCCGGTGATCTGATCGAAGCTGAACATGCCGGCGCGATAGAAGTCGCCGAAATGCACCACGGTCTTGAGCGCGGGCAGGCGATTGCTGGCGATCTGGCCCGGCAGGCAATGTGGCATCTCGGGCATGACCTCGTCCAGCATGGCCAGGTAGTCGCTGGCCTTGAGCCCGGTCGCGGTGAACAACACTTTCACGCCCACCTTGTGCAGCGCATATTCCAGTTCGCTGACGCGGTAGGCGGGGTTGATATTGACCATCACGGCGCCGATGCGGGCGGTGGCGAACTGCACCAGCACCCATTCGGGTCGGTTCGGCGACCAGATGCCGACCCGGTCGCCGCGTTCCACGCCCAGGCTCAGAAGGCTAAAGGCCAGGCGGTCGACCGCATCTCGAAACTGGCGCCAGGTCCAGCGCACGCCATGCTCGACGAACACGAAGGCGTCGCGCTCACCGTGGGATGCCACCGTGGCATCGAGCAGCTGCCCGATGGTCAGGTCCACCAGCTCCGGCGTAGCAGGGCCCTTCACATGGGCGGCGCCGCCCAGGGGTCGGCGTGACACCGCGTTGGCGTCGCTCTGAGAACTGGAAAACGGATCGTCTCTCACCATGACCTCCTGTCACCGGACTTCTCCAGGGCCGAGGCCGCCCGGTAAGTCGTGGCCCACTCCCAATGCCGCGCGATCACCATCACGCCAACCGGCAAACCTCGCAGCAAGCCACGCGGCACACTCAAGGCCGGCTGCCCCCTGGCATTGAACGGCGCCGTATTGGCCGCCATCTCGAACGCCCGTTGAATCACCTCGCGCACCGGCGCGCCGGGCGCCCGTACGGACCCCAACTCCCCCTCTGCGCTCACGCCAGTGCTTCGCGCACGACCTCTGGGTGCTTGCGAGCAATGCGAATGAGCGCTTGTGCTGCACCAGACGGAGCCCGCCGACCTTGCTCCCACTCTTGGAGCGTGCGCTTTGAGATGCTTAGAGCGGAGGCAAACTCCGACTGGGACAGACCTGTGCCCTGCCTGGCTAGAACCACTTCGTTGACTTCGACTTCGGTGACGCGCGCGAAATTGCGCGCCTTCATCTCCCGGACCGACTGCAGCAGTTTGAGGCCCAGTTCCTCGCCGGACGGCGTGGCTATTTTGGTCTTACGAGCGGTCATCTTCAATCTCCTTGCGAACTTCCTTCAGGATGTAGCCTGGGATGTTGTCCTTCGCTGCCTTGGGGTACACGAGCAGCATGCAGAGCTCACCTGCTTCAAGGATGGTGAATTAGATGACGCGAGCACCACCTTGCTTGCCCATGCCAGGCCGCGACCAGCGAAGCTTCCGGCAGCCGCCGCTTCCAGGAATGACAACCCCAGCATCTGGTTCGCGTGCTATCCACGCGAAGAACTCCAGCCTCTCTTCAGTGCTCCAGATCTTTGCCGCTTCGGCAACGAGGGTCGGCGTTTCGTAGACCGTCAGCATGCGCCAGTGTACGTCAGGGACGTATTCGTAGCGAGGTGGCGAAGGAAGGGTGGTGGTTGCGGGGCCTAACGTCGTTAAATGCACTATAGCCTCGCGACCGAAAAGGTGTATCTGTATTGGGTGCGATTTTTCGTTTGCTGGTCGGGGCACAACGGCCCAATGAAGCATCCGCGCAACATCGACGCCAAAGGTGTCGAGGCATTTTTGACCAAGCTGGCCACCGGGCGCCACGTATCGGCAGTCGACCCACAACCAGGCCT
>Ga0105046_10012484_pt1 | contig 13182 bp, 15 predicted proteins | sample MAT03_FD_78385 | JGI IMG/M metagenome (GOLD analysis project Ga0105046, IMG submission 78385) | Freshwater microbial communities from Lake Fryxell liftoff mats and glacier meltwater in Antarctica - MAT-03 (megahit assembly) | ecosystem: Environmental > Aquatic > Freshwater > Ice > Liftoff... | reverse complement strand
TGGCGCACAAGAGCTACCAGAGCCAGTTCGAGGACGCGCCGGACTACGTCCTGATGTTCGTGCCGGGCGAACATTTCATCGCCGCCGCCCTCGAACACGATCCCAACTTGTGGAACTACGCATTCGAGCGGCGGGTACTGCTCGCCAGCCCGACCAACCTCGTCGCGATTGCCCGGACCGTCGCGCAGGTCTGGCGCCAGGACGGACTGGCAAAGGAAGCGCGCGAGATCGGGCGGATGGGCGGAGAATTGTACGACCGGCTGGCGGTCGCGGCCGAGCACTTGCGCCGGGTCGGCGGGGGCCTGGGGAGCGCAGTCGAAAATTACAACAAGTTCGTGGGCAGCTTCGAGCGGAACGTCTTGTCCGCTGGACGTCGGCTTAAGGACAAGCACATCGAGATCGGCAAGCGCGAGATCGAGGACGTGCCGCTGATCGAAGCGGCACCGCGGTACAATGCGAGCGACCTTGCACCGGAACCCCCGGCCACCCCGTCCATTGATGCAGCGAACGACGGGGCGACGCGGGACACGGAGTGATGGTTTTCAGGGGGCCGCGGGCAAGGCTGGGCATGGCGACTGCGCTGCTGGCGGCGCTGGGCGGCTGCGGCTCCGACCCGCCCGAGACGCGCGAAAGCGGTCGTGAAGTTCGCACGGCGACAAGCTCTGCATCTCCTGACGCGGTCCCGCGTCCAGCGGCCTTGCCAACCCGGTCGCCGACGCCAATAGCACCGCCGCTGCCGAAGGTGTCGCCGATCGCAGCAATTGCGCCCGCCGGGGTGACGCCAGCGACCTATCTCCCCAAGGATGAGTGCGCCACGCTCCCCGGCTTCGCCGCCTTCCGCGCCGCGCTGCTCGGTGCCGTGCGCAAGCGCGACGCGGTGGCGCTTGCGGCTCTGGCCGATCCCGCGGTCAACCTCGACTTCGGCGGCGGAAGCGGGCCCGACGAGCTGCGCAAGCGACTGACCAATAGCCCCGCGCTGTGGGGCGAACTGGCCGCGCTGGAAGGCCTTGGCTGTGCAGAGGACGGCGGCGTCGTTACCATGCCGTGGATTTTCTCGCGGCTGCCAGACTCGGTCGATGCCTACAGTGCGATGCTGGTAACGGGCGAAGGCGTGCCGTTGCGCGCGAAGCCCGCCGCGGATGCAACCGAATTGGCGAAACTCGACTGGGCGCTGGTCGGATCGGTCAATGCTCCCGATTCAGCGGCGTCGCGCCCCGCCGCATTCCGCGAAGTCACAAGCGGACCCAAGGCCAAGAGTTCGCGCGGTTTTGTCGAGGCCGCCAAGCTTCGCAGCGTACTCGATTATCGCCTCATCGCCGACCGCCAGAACGGCGATTGGAAAATCACCGCCTTCGTCGCAGGCGATTGAGCGAACCTTCAGCCGCCTATCCGCGCCAATCGCGCGCGGTGGCCGCTCGAGACGAGCGTCAGCGTGTCGCCTTCTCGGGTGATGACCGGGCCGGCGGCCAGCAACGCCGACAGCGCCCGCTCCTGCTCCCACACCGGGCCCTCGCAATACATCTCGGTCTGGACCAGCGGCCCGGCGATCAGGCGGAGGCCGTCAACTCGCCACGGTCCGCCGATGGCGTTGCAACCAGCACTGGCGGCGAGCCGCTCGCGCTCGAAGCTGAGCCGCGCGCGGGCTGGAGCGGAGGGTGCCTCGCCATCGATCCGTTCGAGCGCCCACTGGCTTCCGGCGAGATCCGACCCGCTTTCGTCAGGCATCGCGCAGGCCGCAGCGAGCAGGGGCAGGAGGGCTATCGAGATTCGGCGAAGCATGACCGACCGTTCCTCGCACGCGACGCCTGATCGGGCGATGAATGCTCCCGTCAGGAAAGTCCCGCGAGCGCCTCGTAAGCCAGCACCGCACCCGCCACGGCTGCGTTGAGGCTGTCCGCGCGCCCGCGCATCGGGATCGTTACGCGCAGGTCGCAGGCCGCCTCGTAACCCTCGGGAAGCCCTTGCGATTCGTTGCCGACCAGAATGAAGCACGGTGCTGCGTACGCCGCGTCGCGATAGGGCGAGGCGTCGCGCAGCGAAGCCGCCACCAACTGTGCTGGTCCGCTGCGCAACCACGGCAGAAATTCCTCCCAGCGGGCCGTGGCCAGCGGCACGGTGAACACCGCGCCCATGCTGGCGCGCACCGCCTCGACCGAAAACGGATCGGCACAATCGTCGATCAGGATAAGCCCGCCCGCGCCGACCGCATCGGCGGTGCGCAGCATCGTGCCGAGATTTCCCGGATCGCGCAGCGCGTGCGCGACCAGCCACAGCGGCGCGGTGGCATGGTCCAGCCGGGCAAGCGCGGTCGGCAGTTCGGCGAAGACCCCCGCGACCGCCTGCGGATTGTCCTTGCCGGTGACCTTGGTGAGGAGGTCGGCGGGCAATTCGAGCACCTCGCCGCCCGCTGCGAAAACCTCGGCCTCCAGCGTGTCGAGCAGCGGATGCGGGTCGCGCCCCGTCGCCATCAACAGCACTTGCGGCAGGATGCCGCTTTCGCGCGCGTCGGTCAGCAAGCGCAGACCCTCGGCCAGGAATTGCCGGGCCAGGCGACGGTGCTTTTTGTCGCGCAAGGCCCGGATCGCCTTGACCGTCGGGTTGGAGAAGCCGGTGATCTGGCGGCGCATGGAAGGCGTGGCCCTAATCCTCGCCGAAGCCGTCGACCACCAGGCCGATCAGCTTGGTCAGCGCTGTATCGGCGTCTTCCCCGGTGACAACGATCTCGATGCTGTCACCGCGCGCCGCGCCCAGCATCATCAGCCCCAGGATCGAGCCGCCCGCTGCATCGCAGCCGTCCTTGCAAACGCGGACCTGGCAGCCCGGCGGAAGCTTCGCCACAGCGTTGACGAACTTGGCGCTGGCCCGCGCGTGGAGGCCGCGCTGGTTGGTGATTTCGACGCTGCGCCGCGCTTCGCTCAAGCTGCGTCCCCTCCCGATTTCCATTAGCTCGATCGGCGCTGATTCAGGCGTCCTGACCGAGGAATTCGCTCGCCACGGTGATGTAAGTGCGTCCGGCATCACGCGCCGCGCGGACGGCGTCTTCCACACCCATGCACTTGCGTGCACCGGCGAGGCGGATCAGCATCGGCAGGTTGATCCCCGCGATGACCTCGACCCGGCCGGCCTGCATCAACGATATCGCCAGGTTTGAGGGGGTGCCGCCGAACAGGTCAGTCAGCAGAATCACCCCGCCGCCGCTGTCGACCCGGCGGATCGCGTCGGCAATTTCCTTGCGGCGCTTTTCCATGTCGTCGTGCGGGCCAATCGGGATCGCGACGATGTCGGTCTGGCTGCCGACGACGTGTTCCATCGCATTGATGAATTCCTCGGCGAGCCGACCGTGAGTGACCAGAATGAGGCCGATCATGACGTCAGGTAGGCTCCGCAATGCCAAAGGGATGCCACTGGCCTCCCGCCGGTGAACGCGGGCTGGACGAACGTGCGCTGATCGGCGTGGTGAAGAAGGTGGTGATGCGAGGCCCCGGTCGTCATCTGGATGCCGCGTCTTCGAGCTGGTCGACAGCGCGCGCGGCTAGGTTGCGGTGCAACAATGTGGGCGCAAATCCGGCAGCGCGCAAGGCCTTCGCGATTTCCTCCGCGAAGTAGACCGAACGGTGCCGACCGCCGGTGCAGCCGAACGCGACCTGGACATAGGCCTTACCCTGCACGGCATAGCGCGGGAGCAGCAGCAGCAGCAGATCGCGGATCTGGGCGAAAGCTGGAGCCCATGCGGGATCGGTCCGGATGTGCGTGGCGACCGCATCGTCCTGCCCGGTCAGTGGGCGCAGCGACTCGATCCAGTGCGGATTGTCGAGGAATCGCACATCGAAGACCAGGTCGGCCAGCGGCGGGGTTCCGCGTGCGAAACCGAAGCTGCTGATAGTGAGGGTCGTCCCTTGGGTCGATTCGGGGGCAAAGCGCTCACGGATCGCCTGCTGCAGCTGGTTGGCAGCGAAATCGGTAGTCGAGATGACCAGCTCGGCCCAGCGCCGCAGCGGTTCGAGCAGCTCGCGCTCGGCAGCGATGCCCAGCGCGGCGGGGCGATCCTGCGCGAGTGGATGGCGGCGGCGGGTCTCGTTGTAGCGGCGCTCGAGCTCGGCCCCGCTGCAATCGAGGAACAGCGTCGTCACCGCAACATCCGAACGCCGCGCGAGCCGCTTGACCTGATCGATGATCGCGCGCGGATCGAAACCCCTGGTGCGGCTGTCGAAGCCGATGGCGAGGGGAGCGGGCACCTGATCCGTCGCGCCGCCCGGCTTGGTTGCCAACAGGCGGTCGAGCAGGCGCACGGGAAAGTTGTCGATGGTTTCCCACCCAAGGTCCTCCAGCACTTTGAGCACGGTTGTCTTGCCCGCGCCGAGCAGCCCGGTGACCAGCAGGATGCGCTGCGGGCCAGAGGGCGGAGCGGGGGGATTACTGGGGGGCGATTCGGCGGCCACGGTGGTTAGCGATGCGCCAGCTTGGCGGCGAAGGGAAGGGGGCAGCGCGGGCCTGTCCAAGCATGGGTCAGGCCAACGGAAGACCGTATTGCTCCAATGCCAGTTCGGCCTTCAGCGGAAGGATCGGTGAGGACGGTGCGAGCCGGATCAACGGAAGCGCGACGCCATGGCGCTCGCAAGTCTCGGCCGCGTCGATGAAGCGCGGCGGGTCCGGATCGAACGTCAGCACCAGCGCGACCGGAGCCGCGACAGGTTCGGCGATTTGCAACAGTCCGAGATTGCGGACTTCGACCAGCCCGGCGATGCGTGGGTGCGGTTTGGCGATCAGCTGGTCGGCGATCCTCTCAAGCAGGACGCCGTCGTCGCCGACCAGGGTAGCGCCTCGATCGAGCAGCGCCAGCACCAGGCTCGACTTGCCGCTGCCCGGCGGTCCTTCGATCAACACCGCGCGGCCGTGGATCGCCACGCAGCTTGCCTGGTGGGCGACCGGGCCGCTCATGCCACGGGAAACTTCGCCACGAGCCGCGCGCCGGGTGCGCCGTCGGGACGGTCGTGGATGGTCAGCGTGCCGTCGTGAGCAGTGACGATGGTCCGGGCAATCGCGAGGCCCAACCCGCTGTGTGCGCCGAAAGCCTCATCGGTCGGACGGACCGAATGAAACCGCTCGAACACTGTCTCGCGCTGGTCCAGCGCTACGCCCGGACCGTCGTCGCTGACTGACAGCTCGACAGTTTCGCCGCCTCGCGTGACTGCAACCCGCACCGTGCCGCCCGGGGGGGAGAACGAAACGGCATTGTCGACGAGGTTTTCCAGCACCCGCTCGAGCCGCGCGGCATCGCCGGAAATGATCGCCGTCGGCCCGCGCCCGGGCGGGCCTTCGAACACAACTCGCGCGCCGTCGTCGTGCCCTCGACCGAGGCTTCGCGCATCGCGTTCGACTACCAGTTGCCGGGCGAGCGCGGTCAGGTCGACCGGCTCGAAGGCGGCGCGGCTAAGTTGGGCGTCAATCCGGCTGGCGTCGGCGATTTCGGTGATCAGCCGGTCGATCCGCCGAACATCGTGCGCGGCAATTTCCGCCAGCTTGCGGCGCAACTCCGGGTCTTCCACCGTCTCGAGCGATTCGAGCGCGGACCGCAGGCTTGCCAGCGGGTTCTTGAGTTCGTGGGAGACATCTGCGGCGAAGCTTTCGACCGCATCGATCCGCTGGCGCAACGCCGCGGTCATGTCGGAAAACGCGCGCGCGAGCAGCCCGATTTCGTCGCGCCGCTCGGGCAGGCGCGGCACCACGACCTCGCGCCCGCGCCCCAGCCGCACGCGCACCGCCGCGCGGACCAGTGCGCGCAAGGGACGGACGATCGTGCGCGCCAGGAACAGCGAGAGCTGAATCGAGAGCAGTAGGGCCACCGCGACGACGATCGTCAACGTCTGGCGCGCGTCGCGGATCGCCTGCGTCACGTCGCGGGCATTGCGTGTCGCGAGGAGCACCTCGCCGCGCGCGCCGACCGGGGCGGCGGCGTTGATCACCGGGGTCCGGTCGGGCGCGTAGCGCAGCCGCACCGCAGTCATCCCGGAAACCCGCGCCGTGGCCAGCTCGGGCCAGGCCGAGGGTGTTGTCGGCTCGCGATAGTCCTCGATCCGGGGAGCCGACACCACGAAATCAACCGCCCGGTCGAGCGCCCGAGCGGCGTGCTGGACCCACGGTTCGGATGCCGGATCGATCAAGGCAAAGGCAGGTTCGGCGATTTCGAAGCTGTCGACGATCAGCTCGCCGCTCGCATCGAACAGGCGAAGGCGCAGTTTCTGTTCAGTGCCGATCCGCGCGAGCAATGGCCGACGCTGGGCAAGCGGGGTTTCGGCCAGGGCATCTGCGGTAATCTCGACCTCGCCGCGCGCGAGGCGGAAGCGTTCGGCGATCAGCTGCTTGCGCAGCGAATCGAGATAGAACAGGCTGCCCGCCATCAGCGCCAGGGCGATGATGTTGACCGCCAGGATGCGCGTAGTCAGCGAGGCGCGGCGCGACCAGACGAGGCGGCCACCGTCCTCGTCCGCGTCCCGGTCAATCGCCGGCAAAGCTATAGCCCGCGCCATAGAGCGTTTCGATCCCGGTAAACTCGGGATCGACGCTGCGAAACTTGCGTCGCAGCCGCTTGATGTGGCTATCGATCGTGCGATCATCGACGAACACGTCGTCGTGATAGGCCGCGTCCATCAACTGGTTGCGGCTCTTGACCACGCCAGGCCGTGTCGCGAGCGCTTCGAGGATCATGAATTCGGTGACGGTCAGCGATACCGGCGTGCCGTCCCAGGTCACCTTATGACGCGCGGGGTCGAATTCCAGACGGCCGCGCACGACCGGTTCGGGCAGCGCATCGGCCTGCTCCCCGCCGTCCTCGCTTGCTCGCGAGAGGTCGGCGCGGCGCAGGATCGCTCGGATCCGCGCGATCAGCAGTCGCTGGCTGAACGGCTTGGCGATGTAGTCGTCGGCCCCCTCGCTCAGGCCAGCCGCCTCGTCGGCCTCGTCGTCCTTGCTGGTCAGGAAGATGACCGGAAGGGCCGATGCACTGCCGGGCGTCTCGCGCAGGCGCCGCAACAATTCGAGCCCGTCCATCCGTGGCATCTTGATGTCGAACACCGCGAGGTCGGGCGGATTTTCGCGCAGGGCCTTGAGTGCGGTCGCGCCGTCCGAATAGACCCGAGTGGCGAACCCTTCGGCTTGCAATGCGATCGACAGCGTCGCGAGGATATTGCGGTCGTCATCGACCAGCGCAATCGTTGGGGGAGCGGACGCCATGCCGCGATGAATAGCCCGGCAAGCCTGCCGCGTCCAACGCACGCGCGCAACGTCTGGGCTGTGAAGCAAAGTTCATACGCCTGCCTCATTTGACGGCGACAGGTGCGGATACTATGCGCCAGCGAGATTCGGCGGCGTGCCCCGGCCGCGCGCGACCTTGATACCGCGCTCAATCGGACAACGTTTAGGAGACTGTTTTGAGCCACTCGCTCCACACCCCGCTCGCCGCTCAGGGAATTTCCACGAGTGCGGAGATTTTCGCCAATCTGGGCACCAGCGCCCTGGTCGAGCATGCGATCGGTAACGGCGAGGGTCGGCTGGCCAAGGACGGCCCGCTGGTGGTCGAGACTGGCCAGCACACCGGACGTTCGGCGAAGGACAAATTCATTGTCCGTGACGGAACGACCGAGAACACGGTGTGGTGGGGCAAGACCAACGTCGCGATGACGCCCGAGCATTTTGCTGCGCTGAAAGCAGATTTCTTCGCAGCGCTCGGTGAGAAGAAAACGCTCTATGTCGCCGATCTGTTCGGCGGCTCGCAGCCCGAGCACCGCGTCAACGTGCGCGTGATCAACGAGCTGGCGTGGCACAACCTGTTCATCCGCACGCTGCTGGTGCGGCCCACCGCAAACGAGCTTGAAAGCTTCGCGCCCGAGTACACGATCATCGACCTGCCCAGCTTCCGGGCCGATCCGGCGCGCCACGGCTGCCGCAGCGAAACTGTGATCGCGGTAAACTTCACCGAGAAGCTGATCCTGATCGGCGGCACTGCCTATGCGGGCGAGATGAAGAAGAGCGTCTTCGGCATCCTCAACTACCTGCTGCCGGTGGACGGCGTGATGCCGATGCATTGCTCGGCCAACGTCGGCGCAGACGGCAGGACCGCGGTGTTCTTCGGGCTTTCGGGCACCGGCAAGACCACGCTGTCCGCCGATGCCAGCCGCACGCTGATCGGCGACGACGAGCACGGCTGGTCGGACACCGCCGTCTTCAATTTCGAAGGTGGCTGCTATGCCAAGATGATCCGCCTTTCGCCCGAGGCCGAGCCCGAGATCTTCGCCACCACCAAGCGTTTCGGCACGGTGCTGGAAAATGTCGTGATGGACCCGGAGACGCGCGAGCTCGATTTCGATGATGCCAGCCTCGCCGAGAACAGCCGCGGCTCCTATCCGCTCGAGTTTATACCGAACACCTCGGCTGAGAACCTCGGCCCGGTCCCGGCCAACATCATCATGCTGACCGCCGACGCCTATGGCGTGCTACCGCCGATCGCGCGGATGACCCCGGACCAGGCGATGTATCACTTCCTTTCGGGTTACACCGCGCGGGTCGCGGGCACCGAAATCGGGGTGACCGAGCCCGAGGCGACCTTCAGCACCTGCTTCGGCGCGCCGTTCATGCCGCGTCACCCGAGCGTCTATGGCAACCTGCTGAAAGAGCGGATCGCCAAGGGCGCAGTGACCTGCTGGCTGGTCAACACCGGCTGGACCGGCGGCAAGGCAACCATGCCGGAGATCAGCCGGATGCCGATCAAGGCGACCCGCGCATTGCTCAACGCGGCGCTCGACGGCAGCCTCAACGATGTGGCGTTCCGCAAGGACCCCAATTTCGGGTTCGAGGTGCCGGTGAGCGTCCCTGGAGTGGACAGCGCGCTGCTCGATCCACGCGCGGCCTGGGCCGATCCGGCGGACTACGACAAGACCGCGCAGGACCTCGTCGGCAAGTTCATCGCCAACTTCGAACAGTTCGAAGCGCACGTCGATGAAGGCGTGCGGCAGGCGGCACCCAGGGCGGCTTGATCCATCGCCCCTCCCGCAAGGGAGGGGTGGCCAGCTTAACCGCGCGCCCCCGCCACATAGCGCGCGACGTTCGCCGGCAGGACGTCGAGCGGCACGTTGCCACCATCGACCACCGCCTGGTTGAAATCGCGCAGGTCGTAGCGCTCGCCCAGCGCCGCTTTGGCCAGTTCTCGCTGGCGCAGCATTTCGGTGTGGCCGACCTTGTAGGAACACGCCTGTCCGGGCCAGGCGCTGTAGCGATCCACCTCGGTCGTAACCTCGTTGCGGCCAGACCCGTTGGTCGTGACGAACCAGTCGATCGCCTGCGCGCGGGTCCAGCGCCTGGCGTGAAGGCCGGTGTCGACCACCAGGCGGCAGGCGCGGAAAGCGATCGACTGAAGGTAGCCGAGCCGCCCGACCGGATCGTCGTCGTAGGCTCCCAGTTCATCGCCCAGCGTCTCGGCATACAGGCCCCAACCCTCGCTGAACGCACCGAAAGCGAGCAGCGAGCGGATCAGCGGCAGGCTGTTGCTGTACTCGCCCTCCCAGACGTGGCCGGCGAAACGCATCGGGCATCCGGGTGCGGATATAGTCGATCTTCGACTGCATCAGCGCAATGATCTCCGCGCGGCCCGCATCGCCCTCGGGGAAGCGGAAGCGCGGGTCCTTGCCCAGCGCGGTCATGCGCGCGCCGACCGTGCCGCCGGTGTAGCCGAGCGAGCGCAGGATCGGGTCCATTCGTCCGTGCAGGTCCGCCACGTCGGCCAGCCCTCGCGCATGGATTTCGTCGGCGCTCATCGTGGTCGTCGTGTCCGCGCGCAGCGCCCAGGCATACCATCCGTCGTCGCGCGGGCGGCGACCACATGGCGGGCACGTCGTTCGCCAGCGCACGCAGGTTGCGGATTTCGGCAAGCTGGCGTTCGAGCGCGGGGACCGTCTTGCTGGTAACAAGCGTCGTCGCGCGGCGCTCGAGGACATCCGTATTGGCGCCAAGGATCGCGGCTGCCTTGCGGGTTAGTGAAGCCACCAGCGGACCGCCCGTGCGTGCGTCGGCTATGGTCCGTTCGAGCAGAACGGCGGGCGGCACCAGTCCCATGCCGCGCGCCGTCCGGATGCGGCCGGTCTCTCCGTCGAGCGTGCCCGGCAGCGCCTCGAGCCGGCTCAGGTAGGCCTCGGCGTCGGCGGCGTCGCGCACCGGATGATCGGCGTCGAGCAGATTGGGCGCGTCAATATACTGGCCGACGTTCTGGATCACCACGTAGGGCGTGTTGCGCCAGGACCCCACCGCGACGTCGCCATAGGGCAGCGCGAACCCGTCGAGCGCAGTGCGATAGGCGCTGCGGATCACCTCGACGGTGGTGCGCGTTGCGGGATCGAGCGGCGCGGTGTCGAGCGCTTCGACCGTCGCGAGATCGGCTCGCAACGCGGCGTAAGCGCCGGTATCGACACCTTTCTGGGTGGCGAGCTCGGGATGATGCTCGAGCAATCGCCAGGCGATGCCGTCGAGCAGTGCGGTGGTGTTGGCGGGCGGGGCTGTCGTGGCCAGGCTGCGCGCGCATCCCGGCAGCAACAGGGCGAGGCTTCCCGCCCCCACGGCGCCCAGCGCATGGCGACGATCGAAGGCAAGCCCGGTCGGTAAGGGCTTGTTCTGCATCGCTTCACGCTGCCCGCCTTCGCTATCCCTGTCAATTTGGCCGCGCGGCGCTATCGTGCATACTCGTCGCAGCGTTGGGGGTGGGGGCGATGGATGACGTGCTGGAGCGGGTAACCCTGCTGGCAGACTTGCCGCCTGAAGCGCGCGATGAACTGCGCGGTATCGCACGACCCTTCGCGGTGGACCGGGGCGCGCTGTTGTTCCGCCAGGGCGACCCTCCCGGCGGGCTGTACGTGCTCGGCGACGGACTGCTCGAGATCGCCAGCCGCATGCCGGGCGACGATACGTCGATGGTCAGCCGGATTGCGCCGGGCGAGGTGGTCGGCGAATTCGCCCTGCTCGATAACGGACTGCGCTCGGCCAACGTCCGCGCAGTGGAGGACAGCACCGGCCTGTTCGTGCCCGCGCGCGCGTTCCTCGCGCTGCTGGGCGATGCGCGACCCGGCGCGGTCGGAGCGATCGACGCCTTGCGCGGACTGGTCGCCCGCCGCACCCGCGCCACGCTCGAAAGGATCGTCGCGGGTGAATTGGCCGAACCGAGCGAGCTTCGCGCCGTGCCGGCCGCCGGCCGGGCCGAACCCGTCGACCTGACTTACGACATGATCCGCAGCCTCGGCCGGTTCGCCCGGCTCGACGATGCCGCCTGCGCCGCGCTGTGCGCTTGCGCCGAGGCTTCGCAAGTCGAGCGTGGGACCGCGTTGTTCGCAGCGGGCAGTTCCTCCGACTCGGCGCTGTTCGTCATGCGCGGCGCGGTCCGGGGCGGCATCGTACGCGGCACCAGGGTCGAGCAGATTGCGATACACGGGCCGGGCGAGTGGGCCGGGCTGGTCGCGATGATCGACGGCGGGGTGCAGCCGCTGGCCGCTTCCACCGCTGAGACGTCGGTATTGCTCAAGGTGAGCAGCGATATTTTCGCAGGCTGGCGGCGCGCCCCCGACCGGCTCGGCCAGGCGGTGCTCAACGGGGTCGACCGCCAGCTGGTGAAGGACCAGCGCCGCGCCAACCGCCACCTCGGACGCGCCATTGCGCTCGACCGTTTCAATGCCGGAGCTGCCTGATGTGCCGCATCCTCAGCTATCTTGGCACCCCGGTGCTGCTCGACCATCTGCTTTATGCGCCCGATTCGTCGCTGCTCAGCCAAGTCATCAACGCGCAGATGCTCGACATGCTCAACCTCGCCGGTTTCGGCATGGCGGCGTGGGATCCGGCCAGCCATGAGCCGGAGAGCCCGTTCGTCTATCGCACCACCCAGGTCGGGCTGTTCGATCGCAATGTGAAGCTGCTCGCCAGCAAGGTCGCCGCGCACGCGCTGCTCGCGCACATCCGCGGGGTCGCGTACAATTCGACGGTCCAGATCAACGAGCAGAACGTCCACCCGTTCAAGTTCGACCGGGTGCCGCTGGCGATGGCGCACAACGGCGATCTCGCCGGGTTTCGCGAGATGCGGTTCGATCTGGTGCCGCACCTGCGCCCCGAATTCGCGCGCGCCATCCAGGGCTCGACCGACAGCGAATGGATCTATGCGCTGACCCTGTCGGCGCTCGACGATCCGTATCGGATCGCCACGCCCGAGGAACTGCTCGCCGCGATCCGCAAGGCGATCGGCACAATCCGTGAACTGCGCGCTCAGCACGGCATCGCGCGCTCGTCGTCGGCCAACCTGATTTTCTGTGACGGGGTGAACCTCATCGCAGTGCGCTATACCTTCGATTTCGGGCGGTTCGAGCATCGCCAGTTGCAGGGCACGACCGAATTTCTGTCGATGTGGTACACCTTCGGGCGTGATTACGGCCTGCATGACGACGAATGGAAGCTCATCGGCGGGGCCGGCTCGGGCGATTCGATGATCGTGGCTTCCGAACCGCTTACGCGCGATTTCTCGACCTGGATCGAGGTGCCCGAATACTCGGCACTGGTCGCACGGCGTGACGGGACGCGCCGCCGGGCCGAAATTCACGCGCTGGAAGTCTGAGCTGCGTTGGTCCACAGCCCGTCGGGGCCGCCCTGATCCGGAGCATCGGCATGAGCATCTTCGATAGCGTCCTGGGACAACTCGGCACGCCAGCCGACATCAAGAATCTCGCGGCCAAGGTCGGGATCGATCCGGCGATGGCCGAAAAGGCCATCGGCGCGCTCGCCGCGGCACACACCGCGCCTGGCGATACCGTGACCACCGCCGCTGCCAAGACTGGTCTGGACGCCGGGACGCTCGAGCAGATCGTCGGCCATATCGGCGGCGAGGGCGCGCTGGGACGCTTCGCGACGATGGTTGGCGATCACCCCGATGCGATGGCCAAGGTCACCGGTTTCCTCGACAAGGACGGCGACGGCAACCCACTCAACGATCTGGCAGGCATGGCGAAGGGCCTGTTCGGCAAAACCTGAAGCGTCAGTCTGGGTTTCAGTCGCGGAGCGTGTCGGGGACGTTCCCGCCGTTCTCCTCGAGCGCTCGCATCGTCGCCTTGTGAAGCCACATGTTCATCTCGGACGAACCGTCGAGATCGCCCATGTAGCCAAGCT
>Ga0105046_10012483_pt1 | contig 13182 bp, 9 predicted proteins | sample MAT03_FD_78385 | JGI IMG/M metagenome (GOLD analysis project Ga0105046, IMG submission 78385) | Freshwater microbial communities from Lake Fryxell liftoff mats and glacier meltwater in Antarctica - MAT-03 (megahit assembly) | ecosystem: Environmental > Aquatic > Freshwater > Ice > Liftoff... | reverse complement strand
AGCATTCGAGATCATAATCCTACTGCTCAGCCAGCACCGAAGTCTTGTCTCTCTCTCCTAAGTTGACCGCGGGCGGAAACACGCGGTTGACATTACGCTGGCACAGCATTGGGGATCATAATCCTACTGCTCAGCCAACACCGAAGTCTTGTCTCTCTCTCCTAAGTTGACCGCGGGCGGAAACACGCGGTTGACATTTCACAGGTTACGTTGACGAAGCCTATCCCGCGCTGCGGGCCGGCTACTGGTACGGCCTGGACGGTGTCTTGTCTCTCTCCTCCTAGTCGATTGCGGGCGGAAACACGCAATCGGCATTCATGCCCAGTGGTGCCCACGAACATAACTTCGTGCGGCTTCCAGCGGCGACAGTGTCTTGTCTCTCTCCTCCTAGTCGATTGCGGGCGGAAACACGCAATCGGCATTTAGTCAGCACTGAATCTCGAACCCCCCAGCGCCTTAAAACGCCGAGGGCGTTCTTCTGTTTCAGCCTCGCCGTGAAGAGCGATTGTCTACGCCTGGGCCGATTGTCTACGCTTAGCTAATGCTCGACGCGCTCCAAGATGTTCATAACACTTACGATCGAATTCGCTGTTTTCTTCGGCAGCCCCTGATTCTCGCCATCGCTTCGCTCTTGCCGCTCTCCGCAGCGATCGCCGCGCAACCCGTCGAGGCTACATCCGATCCTCGGATTGATCTCGCCACCGGGCGACAGATCGCCGTCTGGCCCCCCGACCGCCACTTCGATCATCTTGACATGCAGTTGGAGCTGGATATCCCTGATATGTCCACCGCCTATCTTCGTGGTAAGCTCACCCTGCTCCTTACCCCCGTGGGCTCCCCGCGGACCCAACTGATACTCGATTCGGCCGGTCCGATGATCGCGAGCGTCACCTGCGATGGAGAACCGTGCAACTTTCTTCTCGTCGAGCGTCGTTTAACAATTCATTTTCCTCAGCCCAAACTCGTCGCGAGCATGATTAAGCTTGTCATTGAGTATGACCTTGACTTCTCCAAGAACAAGGGCGAAGGACTTACTTACTCCCCCGCCATTTCTGACGCTCAAGACCTTACCCGCGCGTCTCCGCAGATTCACGCACAAGGTCAAGCCCAGCTCAACAGTCGCTGGTTTCCCACCCACGATTTTCCCAACGAGCGCCTCACATCGCGCCTCATCGTAACGGTCGAAGAAGGCTTTGATGTTATCTCCAATGGCCGCCTTGTCACCCCCACCACCCCCATCACCCCCATCACTCCCGGCAACCAAGGCGAGCCCCGGCGACGCTGGGACTGGATCCAAGATAAGCCCCACGCTCCTTACCTTGTAACATTAGTCATCGGGAAACTCGCCGTGATCGAACTGGGAGGCGATCAGAGCGCTCGTCCCGGGCTTTCCATGACGGTCCACGCACCGTACGGCACCGAGGAACGCATTAAAGATATTTTCAGCGCCACCCCCGAGATGGTCACTTACTTTGAGAAGATCTTCCAACATCCATACCCGTGGGACCGCTACGCCCAGTGCATCGTCCGAGATTTTAACGCCGGGGGCATGGAGAATACCTCCTGCACACTTTTAGGCATCAGCGCATCCAAAGGTAAACGCGGCGCTCAGGACGCCCTAATCGCTCACGAGCTCGCCCACCAATGGTTCGGCGACCTAGTCACTTGCAACTCCTGGGAACACATCTGGCTTAACGAAGGTTGGGCGAGCTTTTCCGAAGCACTCTGGAGTGAACACGTCGCTGGCAGAGAGAGCCCTGAAAAGGCTAGGGCTGCATACCAGAAGACCATACTCGGCTTCTTCGCCAGCCAGCGATTCAGGAATAAGTCGGCATTCCCGCAATACTCCGCGATGGTAAGTAATCGCTATACCAATCCCGAGTCGGTCTTCAGCAAGCCCGAAGACCCTTACGCCAAGGGCGCGATGGTTTTGCACATGCTGCGGCAGCGCCTTGGTGACAGAGCATTCTTTGCCGCCGCCGCAGAATATTTGCGGCGCTACCGCCTCTCTACGGCGAGGACGGAAGACTTCCGGCGCATTCTCGAAGAGCTAAGCGGGCAGTCGCTCGAGCAGTTCTTTGATCAATGGGCGCTGCGCCCGGGGCTACCTCGCTTGAACATCACGATGGATTGGCTTGACGAGCCTGGCCGCCTCTCGGTCACCATCAAGCAGACGCAGATAATCAATAGTTATAACCCCGCGTTCGCCTTAAGTATCCCGCTCCGACTAAAATTTGGCAATGGCTCGGTGCAGTGGGTCAACCTTGATACCCAGCAAACCGAGTACACAACAACGTTTTCGCTGAAAGCAAAGCCAACCCAGGTTGCCGTCGACCCCGCCATGACGCTCATCGCGCCGAGCGAAGTTGTCAAAGATATCGCCTGGTGGATCGACGAAGCGATTAATCCACCATCCTACGCGGCGGGCGAATCAGCGCGAGAAGCTCTTACTGCGGCGCTGGAAAAGAGCAATGCCATCATAAGTCCCATCGCAGCAGGATTGCCAAGTCACATAAGTTTTAAGCATCGTGCGGAACTCCACTCCGCGCTCAGTTGCAAATAACTTACATTGGTTCGCCGGCTACACCGCCCTTGCGGCTACCCACCGGCGCATCGGTCACCTGCGGGTCCAGTAAGTCTCGCGGCGAGAGCCGCAGATAAAGCAGTTGGTGCTTGCGCCCACACTCAGGGCAACGCACGAATACGTTCGCAGGGTCGGGCACATCGCCTCGCACCTCGGTGCGTAAACCCATCAAGCTCTGTCCGCAACCGGGGCAGTCAGTCCGCTTCAGCTCCCGCTTGAGCATCACGTAAAGTATTGTTTGGTCTATCAGGTATCTTACGATGAGACTCAGCACGAATGAAGCCAGAGCGATCAGCACAGTCACTAGTAACGCTCGGTCATTCGCCAAGAAATTTGGTTGAGCAAGTATCGATCTGCTCATCCACACCAGGAAGCCCAGCGATCCCACGAAAGCCAGAGCCGCTGTTGTCCATGGCAGCAGCTCGGCTGGGCGAGAATAATTAGCACGGACTCGCCTTACCAACGATTCGCATTCATCATCGCCTAGCCGGTCTAGCCTGCGGATGGCTCGATAGATCTTAATACCCGCTCGCCCCATACAACGCATCCTTCCAGTCGTTGATGTCAGCTCCGCAGAGAATTTTTAGCGGGTAAACTTGCGCGAACACGACAACGAACTACTTCGTTTCGTCCATTACCGGCGGGAACAAGAAAATGAGTGCCTGCGGTAACCGCTTCGCCCACGCTTCCTCGGTGTGCTGCGCATCCGGCTCGATCAACAAAAGCCTTCGATCCGGGCCGAGTCCAGCCTTGTCCAGCGTCTTATCCAGTTCTCGCGCTGCCTCAACATAACCGCGGTTTCGCTCGGCGTTCTTCGAATCCTCGCCCGTCTCTGCACCGCCCATTCCCAAGTAAATCTTACGTGGCCACACCTTGACCCCATCAAGAAAGCCCTTCCATATAGTGGCGTCGCCGGTACGAAGCGGCAGACTTTCCGCCAGCACTATCCCAAACTTCTCCGGATGTTTAGCCGCGGCGTAAAGGCTGATCGCGGCCCCCAAGGAGGAACCGCCAACCCCCGTGTGCTCTGGCCCGACCTTAACCCGCAGGCTGCGCTCTACGCGCGGCATGACCTCGCCGACGAGCCACGCAATGTGCTCCTCCCCGCGTGATGAGATGCCTACCAGGCCCGCCAGCGGCATGTATTCGCTGTTGCGGCCAGCCCCGCTATGAGGGACGGCAACTATAATTACTGGCGAGATTAAGTTTCGTGCAAGTAACGAAGTCGCGGTCTCATCCGCCTTCCATTCGCCCGGTACCCCTGGCGGCTGTTCAAAGATATTCTGACCATCGTGCATGTAAATGACCGGGTAGGTAACACGAGCATTCTTTGCATCGTCATAACCCGGCGGCAGCCACGCCAGCAGTTCCCGCTTAAGCCCAGGCGAGGACCCCGCGCCGCCCATCACCTGCAGCCGCCGCACGTCCCCGGTCACCTTGAGCGGGCGGTAGGGATCGGCAGCGAGTTTGGAAGCATATTCGGGGCGTTCATCGCCCCATTTCGGCACGATAAACTCAAACTTAGGAAGCTCGCCCTCTTTCAGTTGGCTTATGTCGACCTTCGGCAGCGTCCGATTACCGGGAGTTGAGTTATCCTGGTTGAGCTCCTCAAGGTCCCAGGAACCGCGGGTAAACTTAAACTCGAGCCTTTCCGTGACTCCCACAGGACGCTTGATCGTTATCCTCCAGCGCATGTCCGACTGTGACTCAAGCTTAAACGCCTCATCGCCAGGGTTCCACGCCGAATAGTTACATCCAACATAAATCGGAGAGCTAGGGCCCGCCTTCCCGGACTTATCTTCGACCAACAAAATAAATCCTTGCGGTAGCGACTCGGGCTCTACGAGCGAAGCCGATGCAGGCTGGGCTCCGCCTGCTTGGCCCCCTTCTGCTAGAACCGCCGCACCCTTCACCGAGCCGTGCGCAATCCACTCACCGATCGCGTTCGCCCCGCCGGTATCGCCCGCCCCAGCTCCGACCGCTGGCGGATTCCACTTGCGCGGTTCCTTAATGGAAATGGCAATGGCCCAACACAATGCAACTAAAACCACGATCGGCGAGAGAACGAACCCGGTGAGCGCAATCTGCTTCTTGTTCATGGAGATAGATAACTCCCGACTGTTCGGTTGACCAAGGGGCGATAAAACTGATGCATGATGCATGGTGATAGCGTAGGAAACAACACGCCCGCCGCGAGACGCGGCGGGCGTAAAAAGTCGCCCGGCTTTAGATCCAAGTGCCACCGCGGTCGTAGCGAAACTGCGGCACCGATTCTCAGCACCACAGCTCGCCTTAGCCCGCTTTGATAATCACTTTGCGTTCGCAAACCCCTCGGCAACTTTGGCCCAGTTTACCACATTCCACCATGCCGCAAGATAGTCCGGACGCCGATTCTGATACTTGAGGTAATAGGCGTGTTCCCACACGTCGCAACCAAGGATGGGGGTGCCCTCACAACCGGCCACAGCTTTGCCCATCAAGGGATTATCTTGGTTGGCGGTGGAACAGATTTCAAGCTTGCCCCCGATCGCTACCAACCACGCCCATCCGGAACCGAAGCGACTAGTGCCCGCAGCGGCGAACTTTTCCTTGAATGCATCGAACGAACCGAACGCGGTGGTGATCGCGCCCAGTAGCGCAGCCGGGGGCTGACCGCCTCCACCCGCCGAAGGTGATGCCATCATTTCCCAAAACATCGAGTGATTGACATGCCCGCCGGCATTATTGCGAACAACACCCCGCTTTTCGGCTGGCAGCTTTTCAAGGTCTTGGATGAGGCTCTGAGCCGATTGGTCAGCAAAGAGTGTCCCTTCCAGAGCCTTATTGGCATTGGTGATGTAGGCCTGGTGGTGCTTTCCATGATGGATAGTCATGGTTTGAGCATCTACATGAGGCTCTAGTGCATCGACGGAGTACGGAAGCGCGGGCAGTGTGAATGGCATCGTGAAAACCTCTGAATAGGTGGCGAGAAATCCTAACTGAGACCGAACATGGATAAATAACTTGCGAATATATACAAAGATTGTTTGCGTTGTATTTTTTTCGTGTTAGACTGGTGGCGCAAACGGGCAACCTTTAAACTGTATGTGGGCGCAGGGAAGCCGGAACGCGGTTTCATTTGCACTTGCAGGATAGGTTAACCTTGGGAAAGCGGCTGGTTGAGGAGTGGGGCTCTCTGGTAGATGGTTTGGTGTTTACCTTGTGTCTCGTGGGCGTAGTCACTAAGCTGCTACCACCCTCTGAAGATTCGGTCTTCTTGAACGCATGCTCTTTCACTTCTCGCCCGATAATAACAGGCACTATATTAAATCTTCTTTATTTAGCGAGGAGGGCAGCGAAGCAGTGCTGCATCGGGCTTACTTGAGAGCTGTCAGATGCAGCCCCGCGCAGCTACTAAAGGGAACAATGTCCCGGCTCGGACGTATAAATATGAAATGTGCAGGTGCGTTAATCGCGAGTAGCGTTCGAGATCTCGAAATTGTGCACCGATGGAGGGAAGCTGCAAAATAACCACCCCTGAAGCGAACGAGATCACCCGCGCACTAGGTCTTTTGGGGCCCGCATCGTCGATTTTACAGCCAAGGATCACGATTTGAAGCTTGTCTGTTATGGTTGGCGCATTTGTTCAACGGTGCCCCTGCGGTGAATTACTTGGACAGATGCCTTTTGCTTCCCCAAAGTGGTAGGAGCGCCTAGGAAGCTGACGCTGCGCCGCGACCCAATGGAGACTTATTTGCGGACGATTCGCGTGAAGTAATCGCTCCACGACAGCACCGGCTGGAGCGGTAATCTCGCTTCTGTGAGCATCCTGTCGAACATTGTCCCCTGTTTAAGCTGACACGCCCGCGCAAAGATGAAGAAACGCTAAGGATTTGATGACTTAGGGCAACTAATTGCCGCTTGTAAACGAATAACATGCCCCGGCGGGCAAGGTTTCACACCAGCACTTTCTTGAGTGCGAGTGAGGTCAAGCTAGACGGCGCAAGCAGGTTGGTAAAGCCGCAAGATGAAGTTGTGCTAATGCAAGTGGTCACTTCAAGAAAAGGAGTTCAGTCGGTATAACGAATTGAAGCCAGAGTGTCCGATTATAAAGAACAGTACAAGACTTGGGTCGAGCTGCTGATTAATTACTGCGAAGTGCGGCAGGCAACAGTTAGCGAGACCCACCATTGCCAAGGCTGGCAAGGAACCATGAATGCGACAGATAACCTCCAAACGAGCCATTAGCCCCATTGAGCAAGTCCGGCGTCGCAGCCGCGCTTCCGGTGGTGTTGAAGGCGTGGCAGAATCCGCTCTCGCCGGCGGAAGTGCCAAAACTGCAAAACCGTCAGTCCGTCGTCGCCTGAGCGTCGAAGATGAACGCCTGCTCAATCAAGTGATGGCAAGCGAACAGGACTTTATTGATAGCCCGGCATTTTACGACGATAAGGCCTACGAACTTATTTACAAAGATGCGCCCGAGATTCAGAAGCCCGATACCACGTGGTACCACCCAGTCATGGACGATCTCTCCACCGCGCGAAATCGCACGGTAAAGAGTGCCCAGCAGGTGATCCTCACCGGCGCTGAAGAAAAAGTGCTCTTCCATCAGTTTAACTACGCCCGTTACCGCATCTGGAAGGTACAGCAGGACGTGTGGGCTGCCCCCACCCGTTCGCCGCTTCCCGAACAGGGCGACGAAATTCTTCGCTGGTACCGAATCGCCGATCGCGTCCGCGAGCAGATCGCCGAGACTAACTTGGCGCTGGTGTTAGCGATGGCCAAGCGCACGCGTATGAGCGAAGTAGACTTTGCCGATCTCGTGAGCGAAGGCAACATGGCTCTGCTCCGCGCGGTTGACAAGTTCGATGCAGGCCGCGGATATAAGTTTAGTACTTATGCCTGCCGCGCTATCCTCAAGGCCTTCAGCCGCCAAGGTATGAAGCTCTCGAAGTACCGCAGCCGGTTCCCCACCGACTTTGATCCTAAGCTTGAAAGAAGCAACTTCCTGGAAGTAAAGCGTGAAAGTTTCGAGAAGGACGCGGCGGAGGAAGTTAAACGTATCGTGCTCGAAAATCGCTGCGATCTCTCCGAGGTCGAGCGCACGGTCATCGAACATCGGTTCGGTCTGGAAACCATCGAGCTTGAGAAGCCTATGACTCTGGAGCAGGTGGGCCAGATCATCGGTGTAACCAAGGAACGTGTCCGCCAGATTCAAAACAAGGCGATGGAGAAGATTAAACTCCAGCTTGAGGCACATTTCTTGGGGAACAAGGAAGCGTTGGAAGCCCAGGAAGCCGCTCTTGAAGCCAAGCTTGCCGAAACCGCTAACTCGAACTAAACCAAATCTTGATACTTCTCACAACTCGGCCTCGGCCGGGTTTTTTTATGCCCAAGCCCATTCTCTCGCGGGAAATCTCGGCTACGCTCCGAAGTGATGAACCGGCCCTCAACCCCAGGCGCGACCACCACCGTCACGCTGCCCCGCCAACGCAACGCTGCGGCAAAGTTCGTCGCTATCTTCGCATTGGGGGCGGCTTCATGCGGCGGCTTGGTCTACTCGCTGACAAGCGGGGGTAAGGCAGCCACTGTGAACTCCGCCGCAGGGCAGGCCCAGAACTTGGCACAACCCGCCGAGCGACCACTACCAACGATTGTTGTGCAGATTGTGCAGCCCCCTCCACCGAGCGTCGCGTCCAATGTTACCGCGCCTCTCGCTCTTGTTTCGCCGCCGGTCGGAGGACTGGCTCCAGTGCCTTCCCCTGGCAACGCTGATCTTTTTGGTCCCCGACTCCCGCCGGATTATGGCAACGAAACTAATATCGCTGGCGTTCCAGTGCCCACGCCGGGCTCGATCGTCACAACCGTTTCGCCCGTAGTGACTTATCATCCAACCTCGCCGGACCCGCTGATCGACGAGGCGGTGACCGCGAGCAATAAAAAGCGTCCCCCCGCGCCCGTCGCTCCACCCCTCCCTCAACCAATTACAGTTAACATTAACACTGCCACCCAGGCACAGCTTGAGTCGCTCCCCTCGGTCGGCCCCGCGACCGCCATTCGCATCATCGAGTACCGCACCAAGCACGGGCCTTTCAAGCGCGTTGAGGACCTCGATAAGGTAAAGGGCATCGGCGAGAAGACCATCGCCAAACTCGCCCCCTTGGTCACCGTTCAGGATTTACGTTGATTAGGCGAGCTGATTCCATCCACCTGAACCCCACCCCCGCACCGCCGCTCCCCTGAACACCACCGGCCTCCGTTCGTTGGGTGAAGGACGTCCGGCAGAGTTTTCCGACCACGCCTCGTTCGAGTTCACGACGGCCTGCTCCCAACCGCCCTACCATACGTCGAACGTGAAACTCACCCTCGACATCTTTGATGAAACCCGAAGCATTCCCGAGGCGACCTTGGGCTGGCTGCTCTCTCACGCTCAACGCGCTTGCCGTCGTTTGGATTGTACAGGCGGTGTTAGGGTTAGGGTAGTCGCTGACCTCGCGATGGCCGCTGCTCACGAAGAGTTTGCTGGCGTAAGCGGGACGACCGACGTGCTCACCTTTGACATGAGTGATCCGGAAGAGGTGACTCACCCTCCGCGCCCTGAGATCGCTGCGATTACCAATGGAGAAGTTATCGGTCCTTACGCGCTCGACGCCGATCTCATGATCTGTTTGGACGAAGCAACGCGTCAGTCCTCTGCGGGTGGATACCCTTTTGAGCGAGAGCTGCTGTTGTATATCATTCATGGTATACTCCACTGCATTGGGTTTGACGATCACGAGGAGGCTGAGTTTGCCGCGATGCATGCTGTTGAGGATGCGGTCCTTGCAAGCGTCGGCGTTGGCGCGGTCTTCCATCGGCCACCCAGCGTGAACTAAGGTTGGATCAATTCCGCTTTCCAAAGCTAGCGAGTGCTTGGCGAGTGTGAGCGGATGAGAACGGTGCGGTTTTTTGTTGCGGTCAGGGCAAGATGAGCGGGCGTGTGACCTGCAGTCCTGATTGGCGGAGTGAATGACTGTGTCTCATTGGGCCTGGCTCGGGCTTTCGCTTTCGGCGCTTTCGGCCGGCACGATTTTGTCCATTTTGGTACAATCGCTGCGCGATCTCTCCCGCCCTGCTCTCGAGGACATCATCGCGATTCGTGGCAACAAGCATGCCGCGGCGAGGATCTCAAAGATTCTCAACGATGTCGAGGGACACGCCGCGGCCACTGCGCTCCCTCGCACGGCTTTTAATATCATTGTTGCGGTAGGAGTGGTCTTCTGGATCGCCTCGGCGAGGACCGATGGGCTTCCGCAACTTCTTGATGCGTCGCTCGGAGTTGCAGTCGCTTCAGTAGTGCTTTGGCTTTTTACCTCGGTTCTGCCATCGAGTATCGCGCGGCACGCGGGCGAACTGACGGTCTACTCGTGGTCGAGCCTGCTGCGTGTACTTCACGTAGTCGGGCGGCCATTGAGGGGTATCGCCGCGTTGCTTGATGAGGCCATCCGACGCCTCTCGGGCAAGGCTTATCAAACAGAGGCTCAGGAGTTGCAGGAAGAGATCCTGTCCGTAGTTGATGAGGCGCGGGAAGAAGGCCAGTTTGACGACAGCGAACGAGACATGATCGAGGCGGTCGTAAAGTTTCGTGAAAAGACGGTTGGTCAGGTGATGACTCCCCGCACAGAGATCGCGGCCATGGAAGCCGGATCGAGTTTGAGCCAAGTGACCGCATCGATCCGCAAGATCGGGCACTCTCGCATCCCGATTTTCGCGGGAAGTGTGGACCACATCATCGGGGTTTTTTATGTTAAAGATTTGATGCGTTGGCTGGCGGGCGAAGCTTCTCGCGGGGGCAGGACCTTTGATTTGGCCAACTTAGTACGTCCGGCCTATTTTGTTCCCCAGACCAAGACGGTGCGAGAACTGCTCGCCGAGCTGCTCGCAAAGCGAGTGCATATCGCGATGGTGGCCGATGAATACGGCGGCACAGCGGGATTAGTTACGATCGAGGATATCATCGAAGAGGTCTTCGGGGATATTCAGGACGAGTACGAGGTTCCCGAAAGCGAATCAGCGGAAGTAAAACTTAACGTGATCGGGCGTAGCGCCGAGATCGACGCACGGACGTATATTACCGCGGCGAACGATGCCATCGACCCACTCAACGTCAAAATCCCCGAGAGCGAAGATTACGATACCGTGGGGGGCTTTGTTACAGTTACGCTCGGCAGAATTCCGGCAGCGGGGGAGAGCTTCGCCGCAGATCGCCTCAAGGTGACCGTGCTTAGTGCCGAAGCCACACGAGTGACGCGGGTTCGAATCGAACCCGCGCCAAGCCCGGAAGACAAGCTCGATGATCAGCCCGTGCGTGCGAGCGCTGACGTACAGTAATTTAGCGGCACCCAGCGCAACCCGTTTCGCATAACTCTTTTCCCTCAGCTGGGTCTCCTGAGTTCGCAAGTTACATCAACGGTTGCTTGCCCCACTTCTTGCGGCCATTGACTCTACGAACTGATCGAAGAGGTAAGAGGCATCGTGGGGTCCTGGCGACGCTTCGGGGTGGTACTGAACGCTGAACACAGGCCTGTCTTTGAGGCGGAAACCCGCCAGCGTGCCATCGTTTAAGTGGATGTGGGTTGCTTCCCCGCCCGCAGCCTCCAGAGACGCAGGGTCAACGGCGAACCCGTGATTCTGGCTGGTAATTTCAACCCGCCCGTTGATCGTGTTAAGAATCGGCTGGTTGATCCCGCGATGACCGAACTTAAGTTTAAAGGTCTTGGCACCGACCGCTAGCGCGAGCAGTTGATGGCCCAGGCAGATGCCGAAGGTTGGTGGCACCACGCTAACATCATCAGATACCAAAGATCGCAGGGTGGCGATGGTCGACTCAACCGCAGCGGGGTCGCCCGGTCCGTTGCTTATGAACACGCCATCAATCTCGCGACTCTGGTACATCCGCTTGATTTCTGCCGCGGGGGTATCGTGCGGCATAACCACGAGGTCGCAGCCACGATCGGCGAGGTTTCGCAGAATATTACTTTTGGCACCACAGTCAAGGGTCAGCACGCGGAACCGACGAGCGGGAGCGCCGTTTGGCGACCATTCGCCGAGGGTTTCATCCCAAGTGCCAGGAGACATACAGCCAACCAGCGGAACCAAATTCTTACCAGCCATGCTTTTAGCGGCGCGGGCCATAGCCACTAGCTCCTCGTCGGTCAGGTCGGTGCGGTCGGTTAAGATTCCCTGCATCGCCCCACCGGTGCGAAGTTCCTTTGTAAGTGATCGGGTATCAATACCCGCGAGGCCGAGCACGCCGTGGGCGGCTAGGTAGTCGCTGAGCGAGTTTGTCGCGCGGAAGTTACTATGCAGCCGGGCCAACTCTCGGACCACGAGGCCGGAGACCTGAACCTTGGTTGACTCCACATCCTGCTCGTTGGTGCCGGTATTGCCGATCATCGGGAACGTCTGAACCAGTATCTGGCCGGTGTACGATGGGTCGGTAAGCGACTCTTGATAGCCGCTGATGGCGGTGTTAAAGACTACCTCGGCGGAGGTAACGATGTTTCGATTCACGGCACCGAAGGCGGACCCTTCAAAGATGGTCCCGCTTGCCAACGCGAGGCGGGCGGTCGTTGCGAGGGGTGTCTGGTTTGCCGCGACAGATTGACTTGGGGATGATGTTACAGTTGGCTTGTTCATTGTGATTTGAGCCCCCCGATCGGCGTTGTTAAGTGGTAGGCCCTCTGGAACAGAGGGTGGGCGCGTGCCCCAGTGGTCGTTTGTAGATCCAATCAGGCCAAGTGTATTCACCGTGTCACAGGATTCGCTTTTTCCAACTCAGGCTACCGGCAGCCACTGCGCAAGGACCCAAGGGTCTGGCGATGAAGGGCTAGCCGGGTGGGACGGGGCTGTGTTCGCGCGGGTTGCGGTAGAACGTGGGGTTGAGCACCTGGATGGGCCGCCGGGGTTTACTTACCTTTGCGATGCGCAAGCACCGCCGGTGGTTGGGCAGCGGGTCATGGTTCCGCTGGGGCGGGGAGGCACACTCGCAGCGGGCATTGTAATTGAACTTGGCGGGCGGGAGCTCGCTGAGGGGTTGGCCATTGAAAAGATCAAGTACATCGCTTCGCTGAGTCTGGCGGTGTTACCGCCGGATCTGATGCGCCTTGGCGAATGGATCAGTATTTATTATCTTTCACCGTTGGGAATGGTTTACTCTTCGATCATTCCGGCCGCGGTGAAGCGCGGGGTCGGTCGGACTGAGATGGAACTCTTCGAGCCATCGCCGCAGGCTCCGGCGCAAGACGCGGTGGCAAGACTGAAGCCGACAGCACGACGGCTGTGGAGCGCAATCGCCGCGCTCGGGGCCGAAGAGTTTCCGTTGCCCGCCCGGACCCTCGCGGAGCGGGTGGGAATGGCGACCTCCGGGGCCGCACTGCGGCAACTTGTAGATGGGGGGCTGCTGGTCTCGCGCCGTGTTTCGAGGGTGCGGGCGATGGGGAGCGCCGCTATCCACCCGCCCGAGATTGCTGCGTCCACCAGTGCCCCACTTAGGCTGAACGCGGAACAGGCGGCGGCGGTGGCGGGTATAAGCCAAGGGTTTAATTCCGGCAGCGATGGGGCTGGGTTTTGCGTTCATT
>Ga0105046_10012480_pt1 | contig 13183 bp, 11 predicted proteins | sample MAT03_FD_78385 | JGI IMG/M metagenome (GOLD analysis project Ga0105046, IMG submission 78385) | Freshwater microbial communities from Lake Fryxell liftoff mats and glacier meltwater in Antarctica - MAT-03 (megahit assembly) | ecosystem: Environmental > Aquatic > Freshwater > Ice > Liftoff... | reverse complement strand
TACACTGGCAAGCAATACGCTGGTCAGCAATATGCCGGGCAGTGGCGTGGCGTAACAGAACAACAATAACAGAGCCCCCCGCAACGTGCGAAGACTCGATGGCTTCAGTGAGAATGTTTGCAGCATGGAGGCCCGCCAGACATGAATCGATGTTGAATGAAGGAGTTGAACGAAGGAAACGTTGACCGCTCGAGAACGATCAGAACGGAACGATAGGATTATTTTTCAACTGAGCATTTCGTCGGAGCACATCCAGTTGACTCAGCGGGCGACCTGATTCATCGGTGAAGAGCATGCCGGCAGGTTCAATTGTCAGCGAACTACCTCGCCCGATTCGCCAGGAAACTTTCTCACCATTCACAACGCCATTCAGACGCACCATCAGATCAGAGAATGTCCCGGTCGGCGCTGTTGGATCGGGCTTCAGCTCGAACACGACAGAAGAATCACCGGTCTTCACAGTGACAGGCTCCGCAGTAACTCGATTGGGCAACCCTTCGAGTACTGCCGTCATGGACTCAGGAAGTTGATCGGCGACGATCAGAAAACATTTCAGCTGTGAAGGTTTTCCCTGTTCAGCCAGAACGGTTCCGATTTCCCCTGTGACAGGACTTTTCGCAATGGGAAGACTGACAAGGTTTGATGCCACGGCGATTCGAGCCACAGGACGCCGCGAAGATCGTCGATCGCGTCCGCTGGACATCGCGTTTTCATCGCCGCCTTTTTCGCTAGCGAGTCCCGGTCGAGCCTCAGCGCAGATTTGCCAGTCACGCGGAAGAACCTTTGATCCGGCTCGCAGCGTATACATGCACGACGTCAGCTCAGAAGGAATCACAACCTTATCCGGACCGTCGACCCAGGGCGGCAGAAACGGCAGCGAAATTTCAACCGTTCCTGTGAAACCTTGCGAGCGAGTCACACTAATCATCAGGTCCAGTGTCGAATCCGCAGACAGACCGGTCGCAGGTTGACGAAGAGAAATGGCATACGGCACGGGCTCCGTCACCGCAACGGCAAGCTGTGAAACTTCTGCTGATTGAAACAACTGATCGGCAGACGCAGCGACCAGATCAACGACCTGGTGAAAACCGCCAATCACGGAACCGCCAGCAGACTGAGATGACGCTTCCACATTCACCAGTGCTCCCGCAATTGGAGCGCTGTCTGTAGCTTCCATGACGATCGGAACCCAGTATCGGTCGGCAGGGATCTCAGTGGTTGGCATCGAAAGCCCTTCTGGAAGTCCGCTGGCCGACAGAAACACGTCGCCGCGAAATCCCTGACGCTGACAGGCAAGAAATGTGACGACGCGATTACCCTGCGGCACGGCGATCGCCTGTCGATCCTGTGACATTCGGTTTGGACGAGACAAGAACGCCTGAAGTTGTGGCTGAAACTCAGTGACTTCAATGCGGTAGAAGTGAGCATCACTCCCGCTGCCTCGCTTATCGGTCAGCTTGACGATGTATTCGCCAGACTCGGGGAATTTCACCACGACGTGGCTGTCATGAGTAACTCCATCATCGCTGGATGAGATCACTCGACCACGTTCGTCCATGACTTCCAGCAATGCGTCAACCGGGCTGCCCAGACGACTGGCGTACACTTCGATATTCGCTGTTTGTCCCTTCTCAGCTCGAACTCGAAAACAGTCAACATCGTTTGGCGTGCCAAGATGGCCATTCAACGCGATAGGGAAACTTGTCGCGGTAAGCGTGACAGCACTGCTCGTGTCATTGGGTTCAGATTCAATCACGTTTCCAAAGTGTGTTGATCGAAACGGAAGTCCTCCAGGAGCCGCGATACCGTCCTGTTCGGCATGAACCATCACAGTGCGATTCCCGCTGCCGGACAATCGCAGGGATTGAGCAATCGGTCCGATCGCATCACCATGAAATACCACATCGACCGGCTGATCAATCGGGCCTCCCGGCGGGAAGACTCGGGTCGGTGCCGGAAAAGATCCGATATGCAATGCGTAACGACTGTTGTCATCGCCTTCAAAGCTGGCCTCGTGAATCTGCACGATGTAGTCACCATCGGCAGGAGCCACCACAGAAACATACGGGTCCTGGCCGCTCAAAGGAGTATCGTCCACGGTCGCCAGCCAGTTGCCGTCCGGTCCGAGAATACCGACGACTGTGTCCAGCATGGATCCGCCGGCTCTCATCGCTTCCGCTTCCGCAGACAGCCGCTGTCCTTTGATAAGTGGAATCTGAAAGCAGTCCACATCACCGGCTTCAATGGTTCCAACGATCGTTGTGTTGTTGAGAACTCCCTGAGCTTCTTCCGGAGTATTGTTGGATTCCGCTTCGGCCACCACAGGAAGCGAAGAAATTCGGAACACTTGCAGCTCTGAAATTCCTTCGCTGGATCGAATCCGAATCGCGTGCATTCCCGACGCACAGTCATCCGCTGCCGTCAGATGCACGACAAGCTGAGTGTCGGAAAGGGCTTCCAAACGATCGCATCGGATGTTTGGCGAGTAAATCAACGCTTCTTCAGCCTTCTGCAAACCCGAACCCGTCAGCGTCAGAGCGAACGACGTTCCTCGCTGCGCGGCCGCCGGGGAAACCTTCTCGACAGAAGGCGGAGCGGCCGACAACGCAGGCATGAAACCTGTAACAACAAGAAGGCAACACGAGAATACAGCAACACGAGAACAACGGCACATGGATCCTGCTCCCGAAAGATTATGCAAGTAAACCGTCTGCGACCTTACCATTCATCACAATCGCCTGAGGACGATCGCCCGGCGACATCAGATTGCGGGAAGCATCAATGCCCAGCAGGTGATAAATCGTGGTTGCATACTCTTCGACGGACAAAGGCTGATCAGCCACCTCACCGGCCAACGCATCCGAGGCACCATAAACATGGCCTCGCCTGACGCCGCCTCCCGCCATGACAATGCTGAAAACTCGTGGCCAGTGATCGCGACCACCGCCAGCGTTGACCTTGGGCGTTCGACCGAATTCACTGGTGATCAGAACCAATGTTGAATCGAGCATGCCTCGCTGTTCGAGATCCTGAATGAGTCCCGCGTATGCCTTGTCGAGATCCGGAAGTTGAGTCTCAATTCCTCGGTAGTGATACGAATGAGTATCCCAGGCACCATAAGTGACCGTCACGAACCGAACACCGGCTTCCACAAGTCGACGAGCCATCAGGAAACGAGCTCCGGCGGATGGACGAAGAATCGGACCCCACGGCTTCATTCCGTAAAGTGACTTCGTCTCTTCGCTTTCTCCCTGAAGACTGAAAGCGGCTTTGGATTCCGGTGAATCCAGAAGCTGATAAGCTCGCTGATAAAACGAATCCATTGTCGTGACAGCATCGTCTTCACCCATTTGACGAAAATGTCCGTCGATAAGATCTTTCCAGGATCGTCGGGAAGCAAAACGAGCATCATCAATTCCGGACGGATGATTCAGGTCTCGCACGCTGAAACCTGTCCGAGCCGGATCAGCACCGAGTGCAAAGGGGCCATGGGCATTGCTGAGGTAGCCGCTGCCGAGAAACTGACTGCCAGCCGTTGGGACGACAACATAAGGCGGCATGGCTCCGCGTGGCCCCAGCTCATGCGTGGTCACGCTGCCCATGCTTGGATAAACAAGTGCAGGACTTGGTCGATACCCGGTGAACATGCTGTGTTCACCGCGAGCATGGTCAACTTCCGTGTGAGTCATGCTTCGAACAACCGTCAGGCGATCGGCGATTTTCGAAGTCTCCTGCATGTGAGAGCTGAATCGCACTCCTGGAATCGTGGTGGCGATGTTGTCCAGAATCCCACGATACTCAACAGGTGCATCCGGCTTAGGATCAAAGCTGTCCATATGGGCGAAGCCGCCCTGAAGGTAAATATGAATGACAGACTTGGCCTTCGCCGCCTGTGCCGCAACCGCTGCGTTGGTTGCATTGCCGGACTCGTCCGCGTTGAGCGCCTGAAGCTTCAGAAAACTCCCGAGACCTAAACCGAGTCCTCCGAGCCAGCCGGCGTACAGAAAATCTCGCCGAGCAGGCTTTCGAAAATGAGATGGATCTGAATTCCACGTACCTGGTTGAGCTGTTGACATCGTGTGACTCCTTCCGGGGAGTGATTGTTAAAGGAAAACTTCAATTGGAAGAACTAACCTGAGAGCCAGCATTCTCTGTGCTTGTTGCTGTTGTTGCGGTGTTCGTATTTGTGACAGGCGTCGCGATGGAAAACTCGACAACCAGTTTCGGGCGCTGAGCAACGTTGTCGAACTCGGAGACGTAGAAGTCCCAGCCGTTGCCGCCGGTATTCAGAAAGACCCAGCCATGGTTTTCTTCGACGCTGGCCCATGCTTGAACCGTATCCGTTACATCAAAGATGATCTCGGAAGAGTTGGCAGCAATCTTGCCAAACGTAAACGCATCCTTGCGTCGTGACGCTTCGAGTCCGTCTGCCGAAACGCCCGACACCATGCTGCTCCAGGTCGCTGCTTCATCAAACGGCACCAGCATGCGATGCAGGTTGACGGTGCTGCCCTGGTCAAATGCGCTCACCAGAAGTCGGGCGGAATGAATGACAGCTCCAGGCGGAATCTGTGTGGGGTCATCGCCGATGATGCTTTCAAAACGAAGCAGGACCTGACTTTCGCCGCCATCATTATCCGCGTCGGAAGAGGCATTGGGGTTCCCATCCAGAATCGTCGTTGGAGCAAGCGCCCAGATTTCTGAGTCGACTGTGCCCTTGTAGGAATTCACTCCGTCCTGAAACGAGACCGTCCGTCGATCAGTATCAGCAACCTTCGGCGCTACGGCGATCTTTTCTTCGGCAGATGCAACTCCAGAGAGGCTCATAACAGCAATGACGGAAAGCAAACACTTTAGTTTTAACATAACTCTCTCTCATTCCAGTTGAAGCGAGAAACAATAGCGCAGAGATTCGCGCAGCGACAATTTCGGGCACTCAAAAGTAGCAGGCACACTCCGTGTGCCGTCCGCCAGCTCACGTGTTTTCGCTGGCTGCGGCACTTGGAAAGTGCCTGCTACTTTCCTAATCGAGTGCCGTTGGCCGCACGGATTCGGCTGAGGTTGTGTCGGCCCGTTCGGGCCTGAAGAGATCTGGTTCCTGTCTTGTTTCGTTGCCTAACGAAACCGGAGTTCGTTCTTTCCACTACCTCAGAGCCTCTGATGCCTTTTTGACCCGTTCAACGACAGGCGGGCGGAGACGTTCCGGAGTATCCGGAATCTGCTCCGTCATGGTGTTAACACCGGCAGCCTGTTTTTGAAGAGTAAACGCGTCATAGACCGAACCGACCGCCGTGTAAGCTTCATAGTGCAGTTTGTCGCCGTCGACGTGGATAATTTGATACAGCTGAGTATCTTCGGCGTGACGCGACATGAATGGATGTCGCTGCAGGTTGTACATCTTTGGTCCGCTGACCGAAACGACGTAAACAGTTCCTGAGAAGACGTCGGCTGCATTCACACCAGTAGCGATATTCGCGGCTGCCGTTGGAGTCGCCAGGCCTGTTCGGCCATACGTGTGGTCGTGTCCCTGCAACACGAGGTCAACACGATGCTTGTCGAGGACCGGTTTCCAGATTGCACGCAAGGCGGCGTTGTCGCGATCCTTGCCCGTAGAAAACATAGGATGATGGAAGGTACAGACAACCCATTGTTCCTTGTTCTCAGTCAACACCTTGTCCAACCACTCAGCTTGCTCCGTCGGCTTCTCGTTGCTGTTCATTCCGATGATTCGCACGCCCTGATAGACCAGCGTATAACAGGTCTCTTCAACTCCTTCAGGGCCGTTTTCCGGGAACGCAAACTGTGGTCGCCAGTGATGAGAAATGTTTCGGCTCAGTATGCCGCTCTTTGCCATCTCGTGATTTCCTGGCACCGCGACGCTGGGCACCATGGCATTCATCCACGCACCGGCTTCGAACCACTCCTGCCATTCGACATCGGACTCGGCATTGTTGATCAAATCACCAGCGTGGATCATAAACTTTGCCTTCGGGCTGTCGGTAAAGGCTTCGCGAATCACTCGTGACCATTTCGACCGCACATCATTTTGAGCATCTCCGAAATAGATGAAAGAAAATGGCTCGGGGGTATCGCTGGCCGTAGTGAAATGAAACCACTCACTCCAGTTCACGCCATCACCGACTCGATACGCATACTTCGTCTTCGGCGACAGTCCTTCGAACTTTACCGTATGAAAATGAGCTGTGTTGAGGTCCGTTTTCAGAGGCTGTGTCTCGGCAACAAGCTGCTTGCTTCCAGACTCCAGATCGGGCCCTGCGTTTGCGATTGTGATCTCCGCCAGTCCGCGAGTCACATCGGCGGACGTTCGCCATGTCACGGCCTGAGAAGTCGCCGGATCAGCCGCCCATGTAAGTACAATGCGATCCGGAAGAATGCTCGGTCGAGCGAACTCAGCAGGTTCAACCTTCGGAACCAGCTTGATCACATCCGGAGTATCCTGAGCGCACAGACCTGCAGCGGTCAGCGGAAGAATGGCTGAGATAAACAATAGGGTTCGAAATCGCCGAATAGATCTGAAGAACATGTTTGCTTCCTGTTATTTGTTGAATGCGGAGATGCGAGTTTGGGTATGAAGAAAGGGAAGATCGGGAAGGTCAACATGACGTTCCCATTCATCCAGAGGAACAGTCCACGGTTCACTCTGCAGAGGTTCCGTCAGAGGAATGATCCAAGGACGATGAAACGCGAATTCAGGTTCTGTCGCCAGATTGACTGCCGGATCGATCAGCAGTTGCGGCTTTCGGCCATTCAGCGACGCCAGCACAAGGGCTCTCACTTCAATCTGCTTTCCCGTTTGCTTATGGTAGTGAGTCGCAAGTCCCCGCGCCAGATCACGAATCATTTCAGGATCCTTGGCAAACTTGATTTGTTGTTCCCGATTCAGGAACTGTCGGATGTCCACTGGTTGAGTCTTTCCGGTTTCGGGATACGTCATATAGTAACGAAGTCCCACTGTTTTTCCTCGCAACATCATTCGCCACGAAAAGTAGTGTCCTTGTTCCGTCCAGCCGGTATTTCCTTCGTACAGCAAATGGCGCATCGGCCACAGAACATGAAATCCGCAATACAACAGCATCAAAGCCACAACCGGACTTGAAACGTTGGATCGCTGCGGAGCCTGCTCGGGAAGCAATGCACCAGTGGGTTTTCCACTCAGCCGTTCAAGGACTTTCTCCGGCCAATCCGGATCGAAGAAAATCGTCGTGGCGGCGATCATCAGCCATGGAAACACATGGATACTGAAAAGCAGCGAGTTGGAAAGATGAAAACCAATCGCCAGCAGAAACGCTGGCAGGCGAGTTCTTCGCCACAGAATCGCGGGGACAATCAGCAGGTCAAACAACAATCCTCCCCACGTGAAAAGCAGAGACACCGCGTGTTCGCTGAGCCATCCCGAATTTCCCTCAAACCATCCCTGAATCCGCAGAATGTTTCGCATCGGATCGCCACTCAGCCAATCCGCATCGATCTTTGCGATACCTCCAAAGAAGTAGGGCACAGCAATATGAAACTGCAGCAACAGTAAACACCAGCGAGGAATGGTGCGAGAACGAATCACGGCCCCATTCAGGACATCTGCGGAGAAGAGTCGATTGGCTGGAAGAATAACCATCAGCCAGCTCAACAACAGGATGAGATAGTAATGGTTCTGGTAGTTGGTTCGATCGATCAAAAAGAAGTGAGTGAACCCCAGAGCAAAGACGATTGCCGCCAACCGATACATCGCTCCGGCCGCAATCATCACTGCACTGAGCATCATCACGAGGAACTGAAGAATCATGCCATAACCCGACCACGGTTTCACCCATGAAAAACCGCTGTAGGTGAAGTGGAAAGCGTCCGGCGCACACAACAGCCGGACGCGGTCCATTCGCAAATAATCAAACGCCCATGCGGCCATCACCAGTCCGAAACAGATTCGGAAGATGACGAGGCCGGAAGCAGGGACCTGTTCGGAAAGCCAGACTGAAAACAGCGTACGCTCAGAACGCAGTACTTGTAACTGCGAGCCCGTGGCGATTGATGTAGAACTGACTACAGACATCGAATCGTTCAATTCAGACTTAACAGAGCCACAGGAAGTGCATAGAAATCCACCACCTACTTCATTTCGTCCTGCTCATCATCATCAAACGGATTCACCTGGGCAGGCACCGTTCGTATCGGAAGCTTGATTTCAAACTCGTTCTCCGCATCAGCCTTGATTTCAACTTCCATCAGATCGCGCGTTTCTTCCCCAACGCAATCGCACGGATATTTGCTGCCAGTAGTAACTCGGACAACGTGAGACCCGATAACGGCACCATCCTCGTTGCCGTAAGTTGACAGGACAAATCGGCCATCTTCACCTGTCCAGGAGAACCCGGGCTTGCCCACCTCAGCCGATCTCCCTGTCATCTTCGGTGCAAAAAACACTTGTGCCTCACGTACGGGCTGACCTTCGCAAGTGACTATTCCTGAGACGACTGCGCACGGGAACTCCTTGATTCCATCGGAGCATCCGGTCACGGAAATTCCGGTGGCTAAACACGTGAGAGCGAAAAAACGGTTCATCACATTTCCTGAAACGAAAGAGAAGTAATTCTAAGGCAGAACAATCAGTCGCTGCAGCGAAGTCAGACTACGGAGTTGGTCGGCTGATCAAAACTCTCCGATGACTCCGCCGTCTCGCTTATCATGCAGAAAGTCGTAGGTGACGACGTCAATGTTTTCGCTGATAAAACGCACTGAACCATCGCCTAATGCGAACTGAGCCCCGCCGACGTGATAACTAAAAGCATTGTCATCGTTAATGGCCTGTGCCATTCTATTAAAGCTGACCCGAGCATTGATCACGCTGCCGTAGCGACCGTTAATTCGAATCGCTTCATCGCTTTGATTGCCGGAACCAATCCAGATCGGCCAGTCGCGAAATTCCGTGGGAGCAACGGTGGGACGGCTCGCTGCAGAAACGTTGGTGCTGCAGTAGGTCGATTCACCCACCATGATCGTATTACTGAGTCCGTCCGTCACATCACGAAAGCGAACACCACCGCCTTCGCAAGCCTTGTGCATCATGCCAAAGTCGCCTGAATTAGAACCGCCCGCAGCCTTATAGCTTGATGTGGCGTATCCAACCGCTTCAATGCGTCGAGCGGGGACTGAGCCACCACCAAAAGAGCCCGGTACCGCCCAGGTCGCTGGCACAATCTGCGGCATCGCAGACGACGGGCACACGTATCCCGGAACAATCGTATTTCCACCGGGAATGATTGTCGCTCCTGGATAGAACTGAGCAATCATGGCTGCATTGAAAATTCCCGGCTGACCCTGTGGATTGATTAGCTGGTAGAGAGCCGTCTGCTCAACGAATGGCAGAATGGAAACCATCCAGCCAAAGCCATTGTCCTGATTGGTTGTGCAGGGTCTTACAGCGTTTCCATACATTGCATGCGGCAGAACGCCATAGGTACCTTCGTAGTTGTGGAGTGCAAGTCCAAGCTGCTTCAGATTATTCTTACACTGTGTACGGCGGGCCGCTTCTCGTGCCTGCTGCACAGCAGGCAGAAGAAGCGAAATCAGAATGGCGATGATGGCAATCACCACGAGCAATTCAATCAATGTAAACCCAGTTCGACGGGCACGGACTACCATAACAGACTCCTAAGCGAACACGGACTATTGGAAAAGACGATACCAACGCAAATCTATGGACCGAACCTGGCACTTTAAGGTGCCTCAACTTTTGTAGATGCTGAAGTCAATGTGGTGGACAACGACCAAATTTCATCATCTGACTTGGAGATTTTGCAGCGAGATATGAAGATTTCGAGAAGCGAGTGTTAACTTTCGAACTTGTCCCGTTTTCGGTTCTTGACCACTTCGAGAGCGGTTCGACGGTCAAATAGGATGGCATCAGTGCTCATTCGTTCAGACGAAATCGAGAGCCTCAGCTCCGTTGATTCAGAGACAGAATTTCACTCTGAGCACCGGCGATTGAGTGCCATTGGCGATCACGACTCTCATGCCTGACCACGTGTCGAAAGCTGCAGATGACCAACGGGAAGTTCTGCGGTCAGGCTGATCGTTTGGCGATCACAGCAAATAAAAATCGGATATTGATAGCCACATCAGCAAACCAATGATTTACGTAGTGCAGCGGTGGCCTGCGTCAAATTGATAGACCGGCACATCACTTGCTTGGAAGTTCATTGCTGTTCGGGTTCAGCGTTTCAGTACGCTCCGGCGGTTGCACCGAGTGGAATGCCTGAGAGCAAGAGGAACATAAGAAAATATTGTCGCCTTCGCCGTTCACGGAATTGACCGAACGGGCTGCTAACGCAACCAACGAATGGTAGTGCCGCAACGTAATGTCGGCACAATAAAGTAACGATGGACATGGTGTCCGTCTGCCTTGTGTGCAATTGCACTGTGACGCCGCACATACCTCAGAGACACTGAATTCAGTGTCAGTTCAGAATTGAAATGGAGTGAACTATGAAGACATTTTCGACAGGCGTCGCGATCGCATTGCTGATTGCGGCATGCTCTCTTGCGGCCGCTCAGGAACCTGCAAACAAGAATGCTGAAAAGGCCGCTGAACAGCGAACGATCCGGCAGGAAAAGCGAGCCGAGAAAGCTCAGAACCATGAACGTGGAAAGACGACACACGCGGACAAAGTTGTCACGGAATACTTCGCCGGCAAAATGATGTTAATGGACCAGAGTACAATTGAGCTGGCGAAAATGGCGGAACAACGTTTATCGAATCCGCAAGTGAAGCAGTTTGCAAAAATGCTCGTGGATGAGCACACAAAGTGCCGTCAGAAGCTCGAGAAGCGCGCACCGGAAGTTGTGGCACTCACCGATCTCAACAACGCCGCGATCAGCCAAACGGCTGGATATCATGGGGCCGAAAATGACGACAAAGAAGCCGATGCTATCGACAATCCGGCAAAAGCTGCAAAGGATCCTGCCCGAAACAAAGATGGGACTGAACGCCTCGTTGGCAATGGTCCGGTCGATCCGGACGGTGTCGATGCACACAGCCGGATGCATGGAAACGCGATGAATCCTACGCATCGTATTCTGGCTATTGATCGTCAGGCGACAAACAACTACATCCAGTCTACCGCCGAAATGCTGGCAAAATTCGACGGCAATGATTTCGACATGGGATTTTTGGGCTTCACGATAGGATCACATACCTGGGCACTTTCCGAGCTGAAGGCGATGAGTTCCGTCGGTGATGAAGAGTTCCAGAAACTGATCAGCGATGCGACAGTGAAAACAGAGCAACACCTGATAAAAGCTCAGGAACTGTCCAAAGAGTTCGAAAAAGCATTCGCTCAACGCGGCAACGCACCGCAGCCAACAGCGACAGTTGGACAGGCACCGGTCCCGAAATAGATCAGAAGTCAAGGTCCTCTTCACTGCCGACGGAGTCGTCTCCGGAGGCTCAATACAAGGGATTCACAAAATGAACAATGAAACTGAAACCATCGAACAAACGCCTGTCGGGCATCTCTACGGAAAAGTCATCGGGATCTTCAAACTTCAGACTCAACTGGAAGCATTTATCACGCAACTGGGCACGACCGTAGTTGGCGACGTTGAATCTCTGAGTGGACTCAACGGAACCAAACAATTGGAATCATGGAAGGAATCCTTTTCGCAGTATTTCTTCGGAGAGATGGAAATCAAAATGCTCCAGCTATACCTCGACGCAGCGGCCGTGGATCTCATCGTCTTTGCGGTTGAAGTGGAGTCTGATTTAGCGAACGAGACTGCAGAGATTGCTAAAGCCAATGGTGCGGTCAATGTTGTGTACTTCGGAAACTCCGTCGTTACGAACTACTGAAAAATGCATGGTTCGGGTGCTGGCTATCAATGACCGCTGGAGTCACAATACGCCTTTCGTGGATCGTTGTCAGTCGATCGGTCGCTGAGCACTCATCGCGATAGAACACCGCCCGTTGAATGGGTTCGACGCGATTTCCTTCGAACTTCAGATTTGATCTCTAACAAAGACATTTCGGCGTGCCGTGAGTGATCCGGTAACCTGGGAGGCATTTGCTGCTTGTCGGCATGTTGTTTGCTTACTCAGAAAGAATGATCGCTAAGACGTTGTTCGTATTAGCAGCGAAGCCTTGTCGGCTTTGCGGTGGAGTGACGCTCGGGGCAGGACTATTCAGTGAATCGGCCGTCCTATGATCCGATCGGCAATACAGGAAATTACCCTCCGATGTCCTCAAATCAGGGATATGTGGGTGAAGCTCCTGCATGCGGATGCGTTTCACGAAATAGTCAGACTTGTTGTAGCACACCGATGCAAGTTTCTCAGACTTGCCATCACACTCGACGAAATCATGGCGGGCGTCATCATCACAGGCACTGCTGCCGATAAATCGAATGATGTATCAATCCGAGTCTCTCTGTAAAAAATATAAAGCTCATTTCCGAATCAATGAGCATCGCGGTAGGAACGGCTGTTGCCAGCCGCCCCCCGCACAGATCCGTACTTGACGAACTATGTCATACGGCTCCTGCCTCGAGTCGGACGCGAAAGCGTTTGTTAGGATACGGATGAGTGATGCGGGGACGTGGCAGATGCAGACGGACAAGCCGATGCATTCTTTCCCATGTCCACTTGCTGCGACCACGCTGACTCCGTCGGCGGATTCCCGCCAGCCAAAGCCGTGTGACCTCATCGACGAACCGACTCAGGCAGTGACTGTTGCTTGGAACGGCATGATAGTTCAGCCAACCCTGCACAACACTCCGCAGCCAGCGACCCGTTTCGCCGATCGGACGATGCATACGTTGCCGCAGTTGCTCTTTGATCTTCTGTAGCGTCGCACGCACACGTTTGGCAATCGAGTGACGGTGGATCGTGAACCTGCCGTGCTCCTTCGTCTGAGCACACTTGTGAGTGAGACCCAGAAAGTTGAAAGTCTCGGGCCGGCTCTCGCTATGCCGCTCTCGCCGTTCGATGGCGTAAGCACTCACGCACAAATTATCGAGCACAATTCGTTTAACGGCGAGCCGTAGGTGTATGCAGATTACAAGTCCACGGGCGTTTTTTCGGCCCCACTGGCCCTGTGCCAGTGAACCGCAGGTTTGGAAACTAAGCAGGAGCGGCACGAACGCAACAGGTCTGCCCCGACTGGCTTTACGCCAGTGG
>Ga0105046_10012478_pt1 | contig 13184 bp, 15 predicted proteins | sample MAT03_FD_78385 | JGI IMG/M metagenome (GOLD analysis project Ga0105046, IMG submission 78385) | Freshwater microbial communities from Lake Fryxell liftoff mats and glacier meltwater in Antarctica - MAT-03 (megahit assembly) | ecosystem: Environmental > Aquatic > Freshwater > Ice > Liftoff... | reverse complement strand
TAGGACGCCTCCCTGTCATTCCCGCGCAGGCGGGAATCCATCGGCTCGATAGGTGCGGGGGTGGATTCCCGCCTGCGCGGGAATGACGCTGGCATGTCCTAAGCTTTATGACTATGGCTATAGGTTGAACTACTTAGCCTAAGAATTGCTGATAAGCCGGGTTTTGATTTTCATCCCAGTAGCGGTACCCAAGGGCATCGAGGAACGCTTGCCATTCACTCGTGTCGTGAGGTGGCACCTGCACCCCCACAACAATGCGCCCGTAATCTGCGCCGTTGTTGCGATAGTGAAACAAGCTGATATTCCAGTTAGGACTCATGGAATCGACAAACTTCATCAGCGCGCCGGGGCGTTCGGGAAACTCAAAACGGTAGAGTAACTCATTTTGGGCTAGAGGCGATCGCCCTCCAACCATATGCCGCAGGTGCAGCTTGGTCAGTTCATCATCGGTTAGGTCAAGGGTGGGAAAGCCGCAGCGTTCAAACGCTTCTACCATATTGGCGGCATCTGCCCGATTTTGAATTTGCACGCCTACGAAAATATGGGCAGTGGTTTCATTGGCAATTCGATAGCTAAACTCGGTTAGATTACGACGACCCAAACAGTCGCAAAAGGTGCGAAGACTACCGGGCTTTTCGGGAATAGTGACGGCAAAAATCGCCTCTCGTCGTTCACCAAGTTCAGCTCGCTCTGCCACAAACCGCAGGCGATCAAAGTTCATATTGGCTCCGCAGGCAACGGCAACCAGTGTTTGATTTTGAATTTGTTCTCGTTCGACATAGGCTTTGGCAGCGGCGATCGCCAACGCCCCAGCGGGTTCCATAATCGACCGGGTATCTTCAAACACGTCTTTAATGGCCGCACAAACCGCGTCTGTATCAACCAAAATAATCTCATCTACATACTGCTGACACAGCCGGAAGGTTTCTTCTCCCACTTGGCGCACCGCCACACCGTCGGCAAACAAGCCCACCTGCGCTAACCGCACCCGCTCTCCTGCCAGGAGCGATCGCGACATCGCATCCGAGTCCACTGGCTCCACCCCAATAATTTTGATCTCAGGCCGCAAGCGCTTAATGTACGCCCCAATGCCCGAAATCAAACCACCGCCCCCAATCGCCACAAAAATGGCGTGAATTGGCTGCTGATATTGCCGCAAAATCTCCATGCCAATCGTGCCCTGTCCGGCAATCACATAGGGATCATCAAACGGATGAATAAACGTCAGCCCCTTTTCGGCTTCGAGTTGACGCGCATGGGCATAGGCATCGTCGTAGGTGTCACCATGCAGCACCACCTCACTCCCGCGCGCTTTTACGGCATCGACTTTTACCTGGGGCGTTGTCACAGGCATCACAATTAAGGCACGAATCCCCAGCCGATGGGCACTTAGCGCTACCCCTTGAGCATGGTTGCCCGCCGAGGCCGCAATTACCCCCTGCGCCAGCAGGTCAGCAGGCAGGTTCACCATTTTGTTGTACGCGCCCCGCAGCTTAAAGGAGAAGATTGACTGCATATCTTCTCGCTTCAGCAAGACCTGATTGTTGAGCCTCGCCGACAGGTTAGGCGCAACCTCCAACGGTGTTTCTTGAGCGACATCATAAACGCGAGCAGTCAAAATTAGCTGTAGATAGTCGCAAAGCATGGTGTGAGGGGTAGGTGCAGAGAGTGATGAAGGCTGCTGGTCAGCAGAAACCCAATTTTACGACACGGTACCGCCCCTCTGTTTAATTAGGCTTGCTGCATGAAATTAGAACAAGACTGGCACGTTGCTGTTAAGTAGTTCAACCTACATAACAACCAAATCCTAAAACCCTACGCCGCCTACTGTGCGGACGGCGCAGGGTTTTAGGATCTTATATTTAATTAAGCCTATCTACTTATCACTTGCCGAGTTTCTACCCATGCGTTGAGCTAATCTGTTGATTTAGATGAATATATCTGGCGATCGCCCAGTGCTACCGAGTCATTCAAGCGATCGCCCCCGACATTTGATTAGACTCTGACCCACACTTGCAGCCATTCGACGGTTGCAACTTTAAGTACCTTCTCTACGAGATGGCAAAGGCGATCGCGCTCCCATCAATAACGCAACGGCTACTCCTCTTCGCAACGTAGCAGGCTAACGGCTCAAATCGGCGGAGGCAGACAGCCTCAGACTCAATACTAGTGATTTTTGTCCGTCCACTGCATTTGAATTGTTAGCTTGCTACGTTGCTAGGGAATCTCAAACAAAGACCGAGGCAAGCCTGACTGTCGAATGATTGATTGCAAAGTGCCAATACGGATCTCTGCATAATTTGGGACAGGAACAGTAATTGTCGAACCCTCAGTCTGCTTTTGCATGATGATGTGGCTCCCACGCTGTCGAACCTTAATGAATCCCTGTTGTTCAAGGATTTTACACACCTCTTGGGCTGATAGAACTCGTAACCTACCCAACAACAACCTCCAAACTAGTCACAAATATCTCATTGTGCAATCGACTCTTAATTTCAGATGGATCGGCAACTTCAAAGAATAGCTCTAGTGCTTCAATCAGGTTATTTCTAGCTTCCTCAACGGTATTGCCTTGACTCGCAATATCTAACTGTGGGCATAAAGAGATATATCCGTCCCCTTCGCGCTCGATAATAGCTGTAAATTGTTGTATTTGACTCATAAAGTTCACCTGCAAACATAGCTCAGCATATCTTGAGTTGCCTGACTTGATGGAGAATACGGTTCGTCATTTACATACCATCGATCGCCGCCGCAATCAGCTTGTGCAACCAAAACCTCACCTCCAATCCTGTAAGTAAAATCAATTGCATCGGCTGATTTTTTGATACTGCTGCTATCAACGAACACGCTTTCTCCTGTTGATGAAGCAGTACCGATAAATTGCCACGCTGATTGTGCTGTTCCGTCAACTGATGGTGAGGGTAGAACAGAAACCGATGATGGTGAAGGAATAGGATCTGATGGCGAGGATGAGGCTTATGACTCTTTGAGCGATGATGAGGATGACACAGTTGAAGGCTTAGAGGGAAAGAACTTATCCCAATTTGTAATAAAAGCTACACCTATTGTGCCAAATAGCCCGACTAAAGCTAGGACGATTTGAGTGCGGGAATCTTGGTTTTTGCCGTTATTGTTGTCTGACATTCGCTGGGTTCTGAACGTTTACCGATACCTTCAGATATCTGCTCTAACCAATATCTGAGAGGGCTAACGACCAAGTTGAGCGGCGCTAGACAACATTTGAATAAACGAAGCAATAAATCTTCGCTCGCCGCTCCAACGACTTGTTATGCAGCGTTTTTACAAAAGTTTAAGTTCATGATTAAAGAACGTCTTCAGCCAAAAGTTGCCCCTTGACCCGTTCATATTCATCTTCAAGAAGCCATTCTTGGGCTATCTGATAGTTGGAATGAGTGACTACGAGTCTATAGTTAGATGCAGGGTTGAAAATACGACAAGTGCCATCTTGATTGCCAACTAGCATGAGAATCTTAGGTGGAAAAAGAACTGGATCAACCCAAAGTTCTAGGAACTTCCAGGTTTTAGCTTGTTCTGCGAGGGCTGGTGCGTGGGATTGCATGGTACTCACCTGTTGTCTTCACAATTTTGATCTCACCGTAATAAAGTGAGATTTGGCTCCCATCTACTTTAATTATGTAACCGATCGGCTCTGAAAAGTAGAGTCCATATCGTTCGTAATCGTCCTCTTCATCATCTGTTCCGGTTCGCTCTCCCCCTGCAATGATAGCCTGTGTGACTCGTTCCAGGGTTTCGCGATCGCTGAATACATGCGCTCTGCCTTCTCTTCGGAGTAGTCCTTGGACTTGGAGTGTGTCAGGTAAATGTCGCTCAATCAGGCTAGGTCGGGGATCAGGAGTGATATCTCGGTCAATTCCGCTCATGGGTTGGGCGACGGCACATTATCTCAGAACAGCTTATAATAGCGATTCTGCTGGTTGGGACTGATAAACATGAAATTAACCTACCTACGGCGACGGGCTGTTCGCACTATCGAAATATATTCATGATCCAGACAATGACCCATGCAACAAAGAAGAAGAAATAGTAAAGTGGAAAAATAATAGAGTTAGATATTATCAGCTTCTTGTCCTTAAACGCTCGACCAAAAGTTAACAATGTCATTCCATATTCTGACTCGATATCTTTCGCACGTTGCATATATTCAGCCATATACCCAGATAATCGACGTTCACTATTAATACCCACAAAGAGAACAAATACGGCGATAAGAGATAGTAAGAAGCCTGAAGCATCAAAGCGTAGCAGTTTATTGCCGACAATCGTTTAGAATTGCTGCCTGAACAGTAGTCACAAAAGCCATATCTTGTCTGCGTAGCGATGTTAGTTGACGATACTGTTCTAAAGCTGCTTCGTACTCTAATTTCGCTAACTCCCAAGGTTCCGGCTTATTTGGCACTGTACATACTTCCTAAATTTAACTGTAGAGATCTTTGAAAACTGCCCTTTTAAGAGGACGAAGCTGCATAACTGTTCGCTTGAGCGGCTGTAAGTAACCTTGAACTCAACACCAAGATCTTTCGTAGTCCGCTCCAAGCGAATTGTTAGGTGACAATTTTAGACAATTATTGGCATCAAAAATTGTTTAATTACTACATTTGTGAGTGTTCTACAGAGATGATTTCTACAAAATCACTTATATTTTCATCTATGAAATCCATTAGAGGACATCAGGAGCTTCACGTCGAGAAAGGAGATCTGTAGTGAGTTCTGTTCGTAGAGCACTACACTTCTTTTGAATAGATTCATAATCAGAATCTGTAACTAGACCTTCAGAACTTGCCGATAGAACAGAAGTCAAATGTTTTTGAAGCTCTCCGTAAGCTTCTCGAGCATTTCGCGATAGATAAATTCCCCCTTTCTTGAAATACCAATCACGAAAAGCAAGAGCAAGGTTTTGCAGATCTGTGTAGCTGAGATCTCGATTACGAGGCCATAGCGGTAGAGTGCCCGATTTTTCCCACAGCTCTGAATAAACCTCAATTCTGCGTGTACGCAAGTCAGTATCAACGGCACTTGTAAAAGCAAGCGTAGATTTATTCAACTCCTCAATGGTTTTAAGAAGGGCACCATGTTCTGCCTCTAAACGCTTCAAAGACGAGCCATATCCTGCTTCGGTGCGTTCAAGTATCGAACTGTATTCAGCTTCTGCTCGCTTTAAGGTGCTTTCAAATCGTTTCATGGCAGCTTCCGCACTTTTTTCTGCAATCAATTTCCCTAAAAATGCGATAGCTGCCAAAACAACTGTTGCTCCACCTAGTGCGGAAAGTAGGTCTGTCCAAACCATAAAAATAACCTCACTCGGTGACACCTAACTTGTTATTAGACGGAAAGTTTCCGCATATCACCCTAATTTAAGTGGATCAGAGGAAAATTTCTTCTATATTAGGCCAATCCGGTGGATCGGAGGAAAGTTTCCGCATATCTTCAAATGTATACGGACAGCCTATGCGTATCATTAGTCACATACTGTATCGTCATGGCTTGACCATTCTCATGGAACCGCGTCCCAAAAAGCTGTTAGCTCAAGTGCGAGATGCGATTCGGCTCAAGCACAATTGACAGGGTGGCGGTTATACCCGTATTCTTGCAAATTAAGGTTGTTGAACGATTCTGTAGTCGAGCAACCTGATTTCGCTCCAAAAATCTAGCACCGCCCAATGTTGGTGAGACAACACTGAGCGGCTGACCCCCAAACTGATGTAGGCAGTCTGGCGGCTAACTGGGAATTTTAGCATTCTCTCTAGCCACCCTGCTTTGTAAATGCGTGGGGTGGCTAGGTTTTTGGGGTTTCCCTCTTACCGCTTATGCAGGAGAACCCCGATGGTTGAGATGGTTGTTTCAAGTGCGCGCAGTTTTTTGACGGGTAGTGAGGATGAGATTCGGCCTCAGCCGTTAATTTTGCCGCTTTACGCTATGCCGTTGGCACCGGAACAAGAACAGCTCAGGATCTTGCTAATTAGCAGCCCTGCTTGGGTGCGTGAGACGATTCACGATCTGCATCGACGCAGTTTTGCCAATGCCAACGATTGGAGCAGCTTGCAGCCCGGTGCGAATCCTGGTGAGGTGGTGAGCATTTTGACTCGACGGCGATCGCGTCTCTAGTTGCGCGTCTGCACGAGTGTGATATTGGGTAGGAGGCGATCGCTTACAACTGCCAAGCCGAGAGTGTTGCTGAGCTTGGTACTGGGGGCGATCGCCAACGACCAAAGGCAAGTAAAGCTACAGTCACCAACCCACGACGGTATTGATGTAAGGATTTTTTGATGGGCAAAGCCCGCCCATCAAAAAATCCTTACCAATTTAGGACTACCCCCATGCCTAGTGGTCAAAAATGCTGCTGTATTGCATCAGGTCGAGGGTGACGATGGTAGGGAGGCAGGTAAAACACTGTTGGGCGATATCCCAGCGCTCCTCGCGCTTGAGCATGTCAATTAATTTGAGGCGCACGTTGAGCAAATAGCGAACATCGTTGGCAGCGTAGTTAAGCTGTTCGTCTGTCAGGTAGAGGGCGTTACCCCAATCAGAGCTTTGGGCTGTTTTGTCGAGTTCTACCCGTTCTAATTCCATCACTAGGTCTTTTAAGCCATGTTTGGGGGAATAAGTGCGGGCTAGTTTGCTGGCAATTTTGGTACAAAAGACGGGCTGCACGTCGATGTCTAGGTGATGGCGCAGCGTCGCCACGTCGAACCGGGCAAAGTGAAAGACTTTGGTAATGCTGGGCGTTTCAAAGAGCTGTTTTAGATTGGGGGCATCGGTTTGTCCCCGCAGAATGCGGACGACGCAAACGTGCCCGTCTGGGTCGCAAAGCTGCACCAGGCAGAGGCGATCGCGCTGGGGCAATAAGCCCATAGTTTCGGTATCTACGGCGATCGCTTCTGCCGTTGAGTACACTGCTAGTGCCGCATCAGAAAGGTCGCGGTCAAATACCTGGAAGGAATCGAGGGGCATGGGAAAGGATGAATGGGGCAGGATGAAAGATGACAAGCTTCGTATAAAAGAGCGGTTTCCTGCTCTTTTAAGTAGTTCAACCTACATAAAAACTAAATCCTAAAGCCTTGCGCCGCCCGCTGTGCGGGCGGCACAGGGTTTTAGGATCTTCTATTTAATTAAGCCTATCTACTTATACGAAATTATCTAATTTTGGCGATCGCCCGTTAACCTATTGCAGGTCGAGATGTTTGATTACTGTTTGCACGTCTTTGTCACCTCGGCCAGAGCAGTTGATTACAATGCGAGGGCTGCCAGAGAGCTGAGGGCAGAGGATGTCGAGAAAAGCGATCGCGTGGGCTGTTTCTAGCGCCGGAATAATTCCCTCTAGCCGAGAGAGCATCTGGAACCCTTCTAGTGCCTTTTGGTCGGTGATGCTGTAATACTCCACCCGTCCCAATTCCTTTAAATAGCTATGTTCGGGGCCCACACCGGGGTAGTCCAATCCAGCACTAATCGAGTGGGGTTCAATCACTTGCCCGTCTTCGTCTTGTAGCAAGTAGCTCATGGCTCCGTGCAGCACGCCAACACGACCACGGGTAAGAGTAGCGGCGTGTTTCTCCGAGTCTGCGCCTTCGCCACCCGCTTCGACCCCAATCATCCGCACCGATGGCTCTTCCACAAATTCGTGGAACAACCCCATCGCGTTAGAACCACCGCCAATGCAGGCCAGTAGAATGTCTGGCAAACCACCCCACTTTTCCTGGCACTGCCGCCGTGTTTCTTGCCCAATAATTGCCTGAAAATCCCGCACAATCATGGGATAGGGGTGAGGGCCAGCGACAGAACCCAAAATGTAGTGGGTGCCTTCTACATTGGTTACCCAATCTCGAATGGCTTCAGATGTGGCATCTTTCAGCGTACCTGTGCCCGCTTCTACAGGTCGCACTTCTGCCCCCATCAGCCGCATCCGAAACACATTGAGCGACTGCCGCTCCATGTCGTGCACGCCCATGTAAATGATGCACTGCAAGCCAAATCGGGCGCAGACGGTGGCTGTTGCTACGCCATGCTGTCCGGCTCCGGTTTCGGCAATAATTCGCTGTTTGCCCATCCGTTTTGCCAGCAGCACTTGCCCTAGGGCGTTGTTGATTTTGTGCGCCCCAGTATGGTTTAAATCTTCCCGTTTTAGATAAATTTGTGCGCCGCTGCTGTCGGGTTGGGCGTAGCGCTCGGTCAGCCGCTCGGCAAAGTAAAGCGGGCTGGGCCGTCCCACGTAATCGCGCAGTAGACCCTGAAATTCTTGTTGAAATTCGGGTTGGTCGCGGTATTGATAAAATGCCTGTTCTAGTTCGGTCAGGGCAGGCATGAGAGTTTCGGGGACATATTTGCCGCCAAACTTGCCGAACCGACCGAGCGCATCAGGACGCTGGGTGTCCACAGACGGTTGATTGAGGGAAAGTGGGGTTAAAGTCACGCGATTAAGTGGGATAGCGGAATACGCTTAATTATACCGGGCTTCGTTAAGACGCGGGCTGGCTAATCGGGAAGAGACAAGAGGATCAAGGTAGGATAATTGAACGGATAGCAGCATAAATCTTAGGGCTAGAAGTCGCATGTTCTAGGCATTCTCCAAACCAAAATTTATGCCTCAATCATGCAATGCTCAAATTCACTAAGGATTGCAAATTAATTAACCTGTAATCTTTTTTTGGAAGTGCCGCGCTCCGCGCGGCACTTCCAAAAAAAGATTAGGTTTTATTTTATACGCAATCCTAAGTAGGTGGGCGTAATTAAACATAAAACCCTAACTTCTGCGCCGCCCACGCAGCGGGCGACGCAGAAGTTAGAATCTTATTTTTATTTAAGTTGAACTACTTACAACGACAGGTGATGTATGGCCAAGGCTAAGCAAAAGGGAGGAAAAGGCGGAACGGGTGGAACGGGCGATCGCACCATTTACCGAGAGTTTGGCGCGGGCGAAAACCCTGCAATGGAGCGTGGGATGCCCGATTTGCCGCCCAACCAACAGCAGGTGCGGGTGCAGACTTCTCGCAAAGGTCGAGGTGGCAAAACCGTCACGGTGATTAGCGGCTTTCAGGCAAAACCGGAAACCCTAGCAGATCTGCTCAAAAAGCTCAAAGCCCACTGCGGAGCTGGAGGAGCCGTGAAGGAAAACGAAATCGAGATTCAGGGCGACCATCGAGACAAGTTAGTGCAGTTGCTGAATCAGTTGGGCTACAAGGCAAAGGGCAGTGGTGGGTAAAAGAAATGTGAGTAGAACTTTGTCATAAACTGACGTAGTAGTTCGTTAAATTGGTCGGCTGGTAACGTTTTGGATGTAATCGGCTGAAGGCCATCAATACGATGTTTATCAAGGGTCATAGCTGCCTTGATAGGTACTGTAGATTCGGTATCCGGGTAGAACGATGGCCAGTCCTGCGGCATGGTGAAGCGTGCCGGGATAGGTGTTTTCTGCCAAACTGCCACCTAAGCGCAATGTCCAAGAACCAAGCCAGATGTATAGTCCTGGAATTAGGACATCCATGCTGTAGGTAATCGCTCGACGTTCAGCATCAGTCATTGCAGGCTTCACTTCTGTTGTATTCCGGTGCTTATTACCGGAAGTTTCCGTGTCTACTTATCTAACCGACTCACATCCTGATTTTAGAGCGATCGCGGTTCTGGTCAGATAGCTTAACAATGCATATAGCGGTTCCTCTTAACATGAGGTACACGTTGGACAGACAGGGTAAGGGTTTCAGCTTGTTATTCGTACCGCACCAGATCGGTAATCGCTATATCGATTGTTTAATACTTATGCGATCGCCGACCAGCAATTCTCATTTTGAAACATTTGTGATAGGTAGCTGACGATAAAACAAGAGCCGGACGGCGTTTAATACCAGTGATACCTGGAAAATCCACTGTTACTACATCACCAGCCTCAAACGTCACTGAACAGCCTCCCCATCTTCGGGAAATAACATGGCTGCATACTGCAACGAGAAGTTAGTCAGGTCAGCTTGATCTTGATCTGTCCAGCAATCGTCTTGATCGATCGCAGATGAATCTTGATCCACTAATTCGTTAAGAATGAGAGTCGCTAACCGTAACCGCTCTGTTGGTGAAAGACTACGAACAACTTGAATATAGACTTCCTGTGCGGAGGTTATAGCGGTTCCTCTTAACATGAGGTACACGTTGGACAGACAGGGCAAGGGTTTCAGCTTTTTATTCGTACCGCACCAGATCGGTAACCGCTATAGCATTGTGAACAATCCTCTTAATCCTTATCAACAAGTCTAATACTTCTGTAACAATACCTTCAGCAACTTTGTGTGAACTGATAACCACGTAAAACCGTATTCCAGACTTGATGTGCTAGTTATGGGGCGATCGCCACCACCTAAAATATTTGCTCCTAGTTCCCATACATAGATTTCACTCAAACAGGGCTTCTAGGGCGATCGCACATTGTTATGCCGCTGTAACTGAGTTATGCTGCCAAAACTGATTCTCACTTTCAAACACAACACAGATTAATCAATTACTCCATGTGCTTCCATATAAGCTCGTAGTAATTGATTAATCTGTGTTTGATAGCCCCGACCCTGAGACTTAAACCAATCTAATACATCGCTATCAATGCGGAGTGTAACTTGAGTTTTGACTTTTGCAATGGGTAAACCACGCCGCACCACTGCTTTGGCAAACATCTCTGGTGTAATCTCCGGACAATCTGACAAATCAATATCTTCATCTGTCATTGCATTTAAGCGCTGCCAGTCAGTTTGAGAGTTGCTCGAAGTAGACTCGTTGTTCATATTTGGTTGCTTTTCTTGCAGAAATAACACGGGTACAATCTTGACGTTCTACATGGACAACGGCGATCACTTGTCCTTGCAACAAACCAAATGTGACAAACCGCTGCTCTCTGTAGGTATAGCGATTGTCCGCGACAGTCAAAATATCGCCATCAAATACGGCAGGGACATCAGTAAAATCGATCCCATGTTTACAAAGATTGGTGAGACGCTTTGCTTCATCCCATTCGTATTCCATAACTGAACGACAGTTACAATAATCGATTGTAGCTACAAATTGTCGCTACAGGTGCTTTATCCCTGCAACTTTAGTTACGAAGCGATCGCCTCCACTCACAATATTTGCTCCTAGTTCCCATCAGCAGGTGGACGTAATTAAACATAAAATCCTAAAAGTCTGCGCCGCCCGCGCAGCGGGCGGCGCAGACTTTTAGAATCTTGTTTTTACTTGGGTTGAACTACTTAGATAGATGTCACTCAAACAGGGCTTCTAGGGCGATCGCCTGAGCCTGGGGCATTTGCCCGTAAGTAAACACATAGGGCACGTCGGCGGGAAGCTGGGGCACAAACTGGTTCAGGATGTAGGGGCTGCCGTAGATCACCAGTGCCTGAAGCTGGTCTGACCGCAGTAGATACTCGAACCAGTCTTTAGCCACCTGGTTGAGTCCGGCGCTGCCTCGGAAGGGGTTACCTCGAATGAACAGTTGCAGCAGGGTGGGTTGCCCGTCGGTTGTGTCTGGGTCGAGGGGAATGGGAGGCGTGTGGCTATCTAGGATCTGTAGGGTGTAGCCGCGTTTTTGGGGGAGGGCGATCGCCGCTGTGTGGTGACCCAAAAATTCTCGATCTAAGGCATCATCCAGCACAATCAGATTTCGCAGAGGTTTCGCCCACTTGGGATGATGCAACCTCGACGCAGCGGGTTGATGAACTTGCATGGACTGGCGCAGACTTGCGGCTACTGCACTCAAGGCAGCGGGCTGGGCGATTCGATCAAGTTGAATGAGCGGTGGGGGTAAGGTTTCCCAGGCGTGAGAGGTATTTCCCGTTAGGTGAGTGCAGACTTTCTGTTTTGCCTGCCAGATGCGAGCGACGGAGGCACGAATCTGCTCAGGGGAAATGCGTCCAGAGTTTACAGCATCACAGATGGCGGCGATCGCCCCCTCTGGGTCAACGGGCATCATCAGAATATCTGCCCCTGCTTCTACGGCTAGAACAGGTGCTTCTGTGGCTCCGTAGCGGTTGGTGATGGCTCCCATCACGAGCGCATCCGTAACGATTAGCCCCTCGAAACCGAGTCGTTGGCGCAGTTGTCCGGTCAAAAAGGGGCGCGACAGCGTAGCTGGGTATTCTGAATCGACGGCTGGAATTAGCAGGTGGGCGCTCATGATGGCATCTACCCCAGCGGCGATCGCGGCCTTAAAGGGCGGCAATTCCACCGCGTCGAGTCGCTCCAGGGAGTGCGGAATCAGCGGTAGCTCTAGGTGAGAATCGGTGCTGGTGTCGCCATGCCCCGGAAAGTGCTTGGCGCAAGTGAGCACGGGGTGGCGCTGCGCTCCTCGGAGGAACGCGGTGGCTAGCTGGCTGACTAGCGCGGGGGTGTCGCCAAAGGCGCGCACGTTGATGACTGGGTTGGTTGGGTTGTTGTTTACGTCTACCACCGGAGCCAGCAGCCAGTTAATGCCAATGGCTAGGGCTTCTTGGGCAGTTGTGGCACCCATAATTTCGGCATGGGCGATCGCTTGTTCTAGTGCCTGACTTGCTCCAGCCTGGGTAGCTACTGCCCCCAGTGCCATCGGCGGCGGAAACCAGGTCGCTCCCGAAAATCGCTGCCCAACGCCCTCTTCAATATCTGCACAAATTAACAGCGGAATTGCAGCCCAATCTTGCAGTTGGTGCGATCGCAGCCCCACCTCGGCGGCACTGCCTCCCAGCAAAATCACCCCGCCTACGCCCAAATCTTCCACCCAGTGGCGCAACACAGCGGCAGAGGGTTCCCATGCCGGGTAGCGAATCTGCTGATCAAACAGGTAGCCAGAGACGCGAACTACTACCATTTGGGCGACCTGTTCCGCCAGCGATAGAGTTTCCCAGTCGGGCAGTGCCGTAAACATGCTCATAGGTACGTTCGCTAATGCCGTGGCACAGGTCTACTCCTGATTGACTGACAAAACTTGTTAGTCAGATCCCCGAAAGCCCTCACCCTGGCCCTCTCCCGAGGGGAGAGGGAACCGGAAGGGTAGATCAACTCCCCTCGCCCTCTGGGCTATCCATTACGCAAAACGTGCCACAACCTTTACTGCATAGGGGTTTTAGCGGATCGTTGCTCTTTAGGGCATCAATCCAGTCACAGCAAGGTTTCTGGGGGCTTGTGTGAAAAGGGTATCT
>Ga0105046_10012477_pt1 | contig 13186 bp, 10 predicted proteins | sample MAT03_FD_78385 | JGI IMG/M metagenome (GOLD analysis project Ga0105046, IMG submission 78385) | Freshwater microbial communities from Lake Fryxell liftoff mats and glacier meltwater in Antarctica - MAT-03 (megahit assembly) | ecosystem: Environmental > Aquatic > Freshwater > Ice > Liftoff... | reverse complement strand
GGCGGCCGTGCCGGCGCGAAGGCAAGCACCGCAAGGTGCAACAGCACGGCGCTGTCTTTGCCGCCGCTGAACAGCAGCACCGGGTTCTCGCACTCGGTGGCGACCTCGCGAATGATGGTGATGGCCTCGTCGGTGAGCGCATCGAGATGCGCAGCGGAGATCAGTTCCGTGCTCATACGTGCAGCCCACATTCTGTTTTGGCGTTGCCGCTCCAGCGGCCGGCGCGCTTGTCTTCACCGGGGGCAGTCGGCCGCGTGCACGGCCAGCAGCCGATGCTGAAGTAGCCCTTGTCCAGCAATGGGTGTACGGGCAGATCGTGCAGTTGCACGTACAGCGCCATGTCGTCGTCGCTGAGTGCTGCGAGTGGGTTGACCTTGACGAGGCCGCGACCGACGTCGTACGCGGCGACCGGTGCGTTGGCGCGAGTGGGGCCATCGGCGCGACGGATGCCGGTGAGCCACGCTTGCTTGCCCGCGATCGCGCGGTTCAAGGGTTCGACCTTGCGCACGTTGCAGCACGCTTCGATGTCACTCTGCCACAGGTTGTCGGGCACGATTTCGGGCAACGGACGAACGACACGCAGGTTGAGATCGAGCTTCTTTGTGAGCTCATCGACCAGCCACTGGGTCTCGGGGAAGAGATATTGGGTGTCCAGCAGTGTTATCTCGATGCCGGGGACAGCAGTGGCAGCCACATGGACCAACACCGCGTCCTCGAAGCTGGCGGTGACCACCAAGTTGTCGACGCCGAACGCGTCTGCAGCCCACCGAACAACGTCGGCCGGGTGGGATGTGTCGAGGAAGGGAGGGATCGTGACCGACATTCCGGCCTTTCTATCATCATTCCTGACTATTCCGATCAGAATTAGAGATTTCGTGCCGAGTAGGATCGAGGCATGACGTTTCCGTACCCGGTGTTCCTTGATCTGCAAGGCGTTCCTGTGCTGGTGGTCGGCGGCGGGGTCATCGCCTTTCGCAAGGCCGGCGGGCTTGCCGAAGCCGGTGCAGTTGTCACCGTCGTGGCGCCAGAGGTCATCCCCCAGCTGCAGGCGCTGGCTGCCCACATAGAACTACGGCGGTACCAGGTGGGTGAGGCGGCCAGCTACCAACTCGTGATGACCGCCACCAACGACCCCGCCGTCAATGCGCAGGTTGCCGCCGACGCCCGTGCGGCACAAGTGTGGACCAATAGCGCCGACGACCCGCAGAACTGTTCGTTCATCTTGCCGGCCGTCACCCGCCGGGGTCTGGTGACAGTTGCAGTCAGTACCGGCGGCGCGAGCCCGGCGTTGGCAGGCACGGTGCGCTCGCGAATCGCCGATCAGATCCTCACCGCGCAGGTGGAGGTAGCGGCTGTGGAGCTGGCCCGTCAACGAGCGGAGATTCATGCGGCCGGTGGCAGCACCGAGTTGGTGGAGTGGGGCGACCGGGTGCGCGAGGCGCTGGGCGACGAACTCGACTGACGGTCAGCTGCTGACGCCTCAGCTGACGGTGAGCGATGAATCCATGTTGGTGTGCCCAGGAATCTCGCACACGATGCGGTAGTCGCCCGGGGCGATGGAAAGCTCGACGGTGTCGCTGGAACCGGGGCTGACGATGTCGACCAGCTTGCCGACGTCCTTTCCGTCCATGTCCTTCACCTGCATATTGTGCGGCAGTGTGCTGTCGTTGGCCACAAAGATGGTGATGACACCGTCGACGGCGGTGGCCGTGTAAGCCTCTGCGTCCCAGAGGATGCCGTCGACTGCGCGCACCTCGACGTCGACGTCGGTGGGTGCCGTGCCGCTGCTGGCACGCTCGCCGCCACAGGCAGCGAGAGTGAGGAGCGCGACGGCAAGAACGGGGGTCAGGATCCGTGACTTCATGACGTAAATTCTAGAAGTATGGACTTCGGAAATACAACTTCTCGACGTCGTCGCGGGGGTTCGGTCCACCGGCGGCACGTGGTCACCGAGTGCAATTCCGGCGCGGCCTCGGCGCTCCGTGTCACAGCACAGACGGGGGTTCCACAGACGGGGGGTTCCGTCCATGCCGTGACACAGAGCCCGGAGCGCGTACCTGCCGATCGCTCGCTGGACCACGAGCGGGCTGCCTTCGGGCATTTGGCTGCCTTCACCGGCTGGTCTTGAGATTCCCGTCACGTCGACGGTGATGTTCGCAAGTACCATCACGTGCGATGACTACCACCGAATCCTCGGCCGGGAAGTTCGGCGCGAACTCCTGGCTCGTCGAGGAGATGTACGAGCAGTTCCGCTCGGACCCTGCCTCCGTGAGCGAGACCTGGCAAGAGTTCTTCGAGGACTACAAGACCATTGCGCCCAGCGCGACAGCGACTGCACCCGCTGCTGTTGTGACGACGCCAGCTGCCCCTTTGGCAACGCCGGTGGCAGCAGTCGCGCCTACTACACCCTCACCCTCTGCACTCGGTGCTGATGAGGAAATCGGCGAGCCGATCCGCGGCGCAGGTGTTGCCATCGCCAACAACATGGAGCGCAGCCTGACGGTGCCCACCGCTACCAGCTTCCGCAATATCCCGGCGAAGTTGCTGGAGGTCAATCGCTCGGTCATCAACGGCTACCGCAGCCGCACCGGCCAAGGCAAGGTCAGCTTCACGCATCTCATCGGGTACGCCATCGTGCGGGCCATCGCCGACGCAGTGCCCAACATGAACAACTCGTTCACCACCGGTACCGATGGCAAGCCCCGCATCATCCGCAAGGCGCACGTCAGCATGGGGTTGGCGGTCGATGTCAGTAAGGCGGATGGCAGCCGCACCCTCGTCGTACCCGTGCTGCGCAAGGCCGACGCGCAGGACTTCGCCGGCTTTCTGGCCGCGTACGAAGACCTCATCCGTAAGGTCAAGAGCAACAAGCTGGTAGTCAGCGACTTCCAGGGCGCCACCATCTCGCTCACCAACCCAGGCACCATCGGCACCGTGCAGAGTGTGCCGCGCCTGATGCCCGGCCAAGGCGTGATTGTTGGTGTCGGCTCTATTGACTACCCGGCCGAGTTTCAAGGTGCCGACCACAGCACCCTTGGTGCGCTCGGTGTCAGCAAAGTCGTCACCATCACCAGCACGTACGACCATCGCATCGTCCAGGGCGCCGAAAGCGGCATGTTCCTCAAGCGCGTGCACGAACTGCTGCTGGGCGAGCACGGCTTCTACGACGCTGTCTTCGCCAGCCTCGGTGTGCCGTACGAGGCAGTGCAGTGGCACGTCGACCAGAACCCGGTCAATCGTGAAGACGCGATGCTGCACAAGCAGATGCAGGTGGCCACGCTCATTCGCGTGCATCGCGTGCGCGGGCATCTCATTGCGGATCTCGACCCGTTGCGCTGGAAGCCGCCGCACATGCCGCCCGAGCTCGACCCGGCCACGTATGGCCTCACCATCTGGGACCTCGATCGCGAGTTCCTGACCGGTGGCGTTGGCGGCACCGAGAAGTTGAAGTTGGGCGATCTGCTGCACGTGCTGCGCGACGCGTACTGCCGCACCATCGGCGTCGAGTACATGCACATTCAGGACTTCGGCGAGCAGCGCTGGATTCAGAGCAAGCTGGAGGGCGCCGCCTACGAGCTGGACAAGGATCGCAAGCGTCGCGTCGTCGAACGGCTGAACGCCGCCGAGGCCTTCGAGAAGTTCCTGGCCACCAAGTACGTGGGTACGAAGCGCTTCGGTCTCGAGGGTGCGGAAAGTGCCATCCCGATTCTCGATCAAGTACTCACCATGGCTGCTGACGGTGGCATGGATTCGGCGGTGTTGGGCATGGCACACCGCGGTCGGCTCAACGTGTTGGCCAACGTGATCGGCAAGAGCTACGACCAGATCTTCAAGGAGTTCGAGGGCCACGTCGACCCCAGCTCAGTGCAGGGCTCGGGCGACGTCAAGTACCACCTCGGCGCCAGCGGCACGTACGCCGGGTCCAACGGCGAGTCCATCCGTCTCGAACTGGCAGCGAACCCTAGCCACCTGGAGACGGTCGACCCCATTGTGTTGGGCTCGGTCCGCGCCATCCAAGACAAGATCGATCCGCCTGGTTCGTTCCCATCGCTGGCCATCCTGATTCACGGCGACGCCGCGTTCGCGGGTCAGGGCATCGTTGCCGAGTGCCTCGCGATGAGCGACATTGCCGGCTATCGCGTCGGTGGCACCATCCATCTCATCATCAACAACCAGATTGGGTTCACCACCAGCCCGCAGCACTCGCGCAGCTCGCTGTATTGCAGTGATGTTGCCAAGACCGTGCAGGCGCCCATCTTCCACGTCAACGGCGACGACCCCGAGGCGTGTGTTCGGGTTGCCGAGCTCGCGTTCGAGTACCGCCAGCGCTTCCACAAAGACGTCGTCATCGACATGGTCTGCTACCGCCGTTTCGGCCACAACGAAGGCGACGACCCCAGTTACACCCAGCCGCTGATGTACAAGGCAATCGCCGAGCACCGCAGTGTCCGCAAGCTCTATGTCGAGGCGCTCGTCAAGCGCGGCGAGTTGTCGGTCGAGGAGGCCGAGGGCGCCCTTGCCGACTTCCATACCAAGTTGCAGTCGGCACTCGACGAAACGCGCTCTCACGCCCCTGATCCCGTGAAGGTTGCCAAGCCGCCCAAGCCGATGGGCGTTCGGCCGCACGCTGAGACCGGCGTTGCTCGCGCCGCGCTCGACGCCATCTTCGATCACTTCACGGAGTACCCCGAGGGCTTCACGCCACACCCGAAGCTGGCCCGCCAGTTCGAGACGCGGTCAAAGTTGTACCACGAGCAGGGCGAGATGGAGTGGGCGACGGCCGAGCTGTTGGCGATGGGTTCGCTCGTTGCCGAAGGCACCCCAGTGCGTCTGGCGGGTGAGGACAGTCGTCGCGGCACGTTCAGTCAGCGCCACGCTGCCCTCATCGACTTCGAGAACGAGCAGCCGTGGGTTCCCATCGCCACGCTGCCAGGCAAGACCGCCAACTTCTGGGTGTACGACAGCCTTCTCAGCGAGTACGCCGCGCTCGGTTTCGAGTACGGGTACGCCCACGAGAACCACGAGGCGCTGGTGCTCTGGGAAGCCCAGTTCGGCGACTTCGTCAACGGCGCACAGATCATCATCGACCAGTACCTCGTGGCCGCAGAGGACAAGTGGGGCCAGGAGAACGGCCTCGTGTTGCTGCTGCCCCACGGTTTCGAGGGCCAAGGCCCCGAGCACAGTTCGGCGCGTATCGAGCGCTTCCTCACGCTCTGCGCCGACGACAACATCCAGGTCTGCAATGCCACTACTGCCGCGCAGTACTTTCACCTGCTACGCCGGCAGGTGCGCCGTGAGTTCCGTAAGCCGTTGGTGCTGTTCACGCCCAAGGGGCCCTTGCGCATGAGGGAGAGCCGCTCGAAGGTCCAGGACCTGACCACCGGTTCCTTCCAGGAGGTCATCGACGACCCGACCGTCATCGACCGAGGCGCGGTGCAGCGGGTCGTGTTCTGCAGCGGCAAGGTGGCATGGGATGCATTGCGTGAGCGCGACGCGCGCTCGGCGCCCGTTGCCATCGTCCGTGTCGAGCAGCTGTACCCGTTCCCAGGTGACCAGATGCGTGGCGTGTTGGAGACGTACGCCAACGCCAAGCAGGTTGTGTGGCTGCAAGAAGAGCCCGACAACATGGGCCCGTGGCGCTTCGTCGAGGCCCGGTTCTGGCGGATCAAGGAACAGGGCTACGACCTGCGTCAGGTCAGCCGCATCGGCAGTGGCAGCCCTGCCACCGGCAGCAAGGCCATCCACGACCAAGAACTTGCCGACCTCATGGAGGAAACCTTCGACAACCTGTAGATCAGCTGAGGGACTTTGGGCTGACGGGGCAGGGACTTTCTGCCCTATTGGGTGCCGTGGCCTGGTCTCAAGCTGGTCGCATGGAAAACGACACGCAGCCAGAGCCGCACAAGCGCGACAACCTCTTTGTGATCGCGGTGGGCGTCTCGCTCACCGCCCTCCTCCTCGCCGTGATTGGTTTCGGCTTCGGGATGCGGGCCATCGACAAGAGCGAGGAGAAGTCGGTCGCTGCGGGCGCCGGCGGTGCGCCCGAGACGGCGGACATCTCGCTGGCCGAGTATTCGATCAACGATGCCTCGGTGGCTGAGGGCGGGATGCTGCAGCTGAAGAACGACGGCGCAATTCCCCACAACTTTGTGATCGACGGTTCGGATGTGAAGACTGGTGACATCAGTGCAGGCGGCTCAGAAATGCTGATGTTGGACGGTGTCAAGCCGGGCACGTACACGGTGTACTGCAACATCGCAGGCCACCGCGACTCCGGCATGGAGGCGCAGTTGACAGTGGGTGGCGCAGGAGCCGTTGCCGATGGCACCAACAAGCCTGCGCACACCATGGACTACCAGGCAATGACCGACGCAATGATGTCGACGATGTCGCAGTACCCGGCGGCCACCGAGGGTGTCGGCAACCCCATTCTGGAGCCCACCGAGGTGAAGGCGGACGGGACCAAGGTGTTCGACCTGGTGGCCGCGATCACGCCGTGGGAACGTGCACCCGGCGACATCGTGGATGCGTGGACGTACAACGGCGTCGTGCCGGCGCCGTCGATTCACCTGGAGGTTGGCGAGAAGGCCGAGTTCCGTCTCAAGAATGATCTGCCGATCGGTACCGACATGCATCTCCACGGCCTCAACACGGAAATGGAGTTCGACGGAGTTGCCCCGATCACCCAGGACCTGATCGAGCCCGGCGAGACCTTCACCTACGAGTACACCTCCGATGAGGTGGCGGTCGCGATGTACCACCCGCACTTCCACTCGCAGATCAGTATGCCGAATGGAATGTTCGGCACGATCTTCGTCGGGCAGGTACCGATTCCGGCCGGTCAGACAATCAGCGGCGTCGATATTCCTGCAGACGTCACCATCGCTCAGGACTTCCCGATGGTGCTCAACGACTCCGGCGTCATTGGTCTCAGCTTGAACGGAAAGAGCTTCCCGGCAACTGCACCGATCGTTGGCAACAACGGTGACTGGGTGCTGCTCCACTACTTCAACGAGGGCTCGCAGAGCCACCCGATGCACCTGCACCGGTTCGATCAGATCGTGGTTGCCAAGGACGGCTTCCCGCTGGATCAGCCGTATATGGTCGACACGTTGAACGTGGCGCCCGGCGAGCGCTACTCGGTGCTGGTTCACCTCGACAAGCCCGGTACCTGGGTCTGGCACTGCCACATCCTGCCCCACGTCGAAGGTGACCAAGGCATGTTCGGCATGGTCACCGCCGTCGTCGTTCAGTAACTCAGTCGTTCAGTAACCAGTCGTTCAGAGACACGGTTCAGTCAAACCCGAGCACGGCGCCGAGGTCGCGGATAGCGGCCTCGGCGCTGGTGACTTTGATGGTGGTCATGCCCATCGCCGCGGCGGGCTTCAGGTTGATGCCGAGGTCGTCGAGAAAGACGCACTCGTGGGGCTGCACGTCGAGCAGCTCGCAGGCGATCTCGTAGAAGCGTGGCTCCGGCTTGCGGAAGCCCACCTTGCTGCTCTCCACGACGGCATCGAAGCGGGCCATGATCGCGCCGACCTCGGTGGCTCGCTCGGCGCTACCGAACGCACCGGTCACGTTGTTCGTCAGACAGGCGACTTTGTAGCCAGCGACCTTCACCCGGTCGAGCAGGGCGACCATCTCGGGGCGCACTTCACCGGACAGCAAGCCCAACACGGCAGCGCCCGGCACTCGGTGACCGAGTGCCTCGGACTCGTCGGCGAAGAGTGCGTCGAACTCGGCACCACCAATGTCGCTGCGCTCGAGCTTGGCCCACGCATTGTGATGAGGGTTGGTGGCGTTGACGGAGCGGATGAAGTCTGCGGGCAGGCCCTGTGCAGCTTCATAGTGATTGAACGCTTCGAACGGGCTGCTCAGGATGACTCCACCGAAATCCCAGAGGACGGCTTTCTTCATACAGCCTTTCTAGATCACCGCATCGTAGGCTGGCCGAGTTATGCCACATCATGTCGTCGTCGACGGATCGAACCTCGCCACCGAGGGCCGTACCGCCCCAAGTCTCAAACAGCTCAACGAAGCGGTGCTCGCCTACATGGCAGAAGACCCCACGGCATTGATCACCGTGGTGGTCGACGCCACCTTTGGTCACCGTATAGACCCCAAAGAGACCGCCGAGTTCGATGACGCCGTCAGCAACAACGAACTGGTCGCGCCGCCGGCCGGGGCGATTGGTCGCGGCGACGCATTCGTGTTGAGCATTGCCCACAAGGTCAACGCCAACATTCTCACCAACGACAGCTACCAAGAGTTCCACGCGCAGTACGACTGGCTGTTCGACGAGGGTCGCCTCATCGGAGGCAAGCCGGTGCCACACATCGGCTGGGTCTTCGTGAACCGTCTACCCGTTCGTGGCCCGTTGAGCCGCAAGGTGACCTCGGATGCGAAGCGCAAGGGCAGCACCGCCGGCGCGGGAGGCGGCCGTGGCCGTGGGCGTTCGTCGGCAGATGACGAGACCGTGCGCGTTGGTAGCCCCGAGGCCAGCCTGCCGATGCCGATACCGAAGTCGCCCCCGCCGCGCGCGGCGGCGAAGGTCGAGGCCGCAATGGAAGCTCCCGCGAAGGCTGGTCGCAACCGCGGTGGTCGCGGACGCGGAGGAGACGCCGCTGAGCGGGCTCCGAAGGCTGCCGCGCCGGTCGCGGCTGTCGTCGCGCCCACCAGCAGCGCCCCTACCGTCAATGACCTGCTCTCGTTCCTCACCTTCGTGGAACGCCATCCGGCTGGTACCAGCGTCAATGCGATTGTCGATCACTACTCGTCACACGGCGCGTACGTGCGCATTGGCGACATGGTTGGCTACGTGCCGCTGCGCCTGATGTCCGAGCCGGCGCCGCGCAGCGCTCGCGAGTTCATGAAGGTGGGCGAGTCGGTCACACTGATCGTGGAGAGCTTCGTGCCCACCAAGCGCAGCGTTGATCTGGCTGTTCCTGGCATGGGCACCGCCAAGCAGTTGGGCGAAGCCGCTCCGGCAAAGGTGGCCAAAGTGGCCAAGCCATCGAAGCAGGCCCCGAAAGCGGCTGCACCCGACGCGGTGGTCGCCGTTCCACCGAAGGCCGCCAAGCCTGCGAAGGCTGCAACGAAGAAGTCGGCGGCCACGCCGGTTGTCGCGAAGGCTGCCAAGCAGCCGGCGGCCGCGACTGCCAAGCCTGCGCCGGCCAGAGCCGCTGCGAAGAAGGCAACGCCTGCCAAGTCGAGAACCGCCAAGGGCACGCCTGTGAAGGCCGCTCCTGTCGCGACGCCGGCCAAGGCCGCCGCTCCGAAGTCGGTGGACGCGCCCGCCAAGAGGGCAGTGCCCGCCAAGAGGGCAGCGCCCGCCAAGAGGGCGGCGCCCGCCAAGAAGGCTGTCGCCAAGAAGGTACCGGCCGCCCCGGCGCCCGCCGCGCGGCGTGGCCGCTCGCAGACCTGATTGGCTACGGTCGAGCCGTGCGCATTGCTACTTGGAACGTCAACTCACTGAAGGCTCGCCTCCCTCGCGTGGAGGAGTGGTTGGCCGACGTGCAACCTGATGTGTTGTGCATGCAGGAGACGAAGCTGGCTGACGACGCGTTTCCCGCCCTTACGTTCGCCGCACTCGGGTACGAGTGTGCGCACCACGGGCAGGGCCAGTGGAACGGCGTGGCGATCCTGTCGAAGGTCGGCCTCACCGATGTCGTGGCCAACTTCGCGGATGGCGGCGAGCCGGACCCCGACGCTCGCATCATCAGCGCCGTGTGCGATGGCGTGCGCATCAGCAGCGTCTACGTTCCCAACGGACGCTCGCTGGACCACGAGCACTATCAGTACAAGCTGCGGTGGATGGCACAACTTCGCCGCCACGTTGCGGCCCTCAGCACGCCCGACGAGCAGGTCGTGGTCACGGGTGACTTCAACATCGCGCCCACCGACCTCGACGTGTACGACCCGAAGAAGCTGGTGGGCTCTACGCACGTCAGCGAGCCCGAGAGGGCAGCGCTGGCAGCGCTGGCAGCGTGGGGTTTCACCGATCTGTTCCGCCAGCACCACCCTGAGGGCCAGCTCTACAGCTGGTGGGACTACCGCGCCGGCGACTTTCATCAGGGACGCGGCATGCGCATCGACCTAGTGCTTGGCACCGCTTCGGTGGCCGCACGTTGTGAGTTCGCAATTGTCGATCGCAACGCCCGCAAAGGCACTTCACCGTCGGACCATGCGCCGGTGATCGTGGATTTGGCATGACAATTGCCGACGGACAAGCCGAACGGCTGGCGGGTGATTCGCGCGCCGAACTCGCGGCTGCTTGTCGGATGATCATCGGCGAACTCGCTTCGAGTACTGCTCGGTCCGAGGCGTTCGCACGCGCTCGAGATCTTGTGCAGGAGTCAGTGGCGATCTTGGCCGCGGCGGACCATGGCCGTGCGTACGACGGTGGCGAAGGTTCGCTGGCCGACTACCAGGACTACATCTTCATCGACCACAGCCCTCTCGTAGGTCCACTGAACCCACTTGCTCCGCCAATTGCCATTGGGTTCGAGGGCACATCGGTCGTTGGCGAGGCCACGTTCGGGGCTGCGTATGAGGGGCCGCCAGGCTGTGTCCATGGAGGCTATATCGCCGCGGCGTTCGATGAGGTGCTCGGGCTTGCGCAGGGCATGTCGGGCAAGCCGGGGATGACCGCGCGGCTGACAGTGAACTACCGCTCGCCCTCGCCGCTGCTGCAGCCGTTGCGGTTCACCGGCGGCATCGACCACATCGACGGTCGCAAGATCTTCACCAAGGGCGAACTACGCACCGTGGTTGATGACCGCCTGTGCGCCGAGGCCGAGGCGCTCTTCATCTCGATGAAGCCGGAGTTCTTCCAGCGCATGGTCAGCGACCGCGTCGAGTCCTAGACGCGTTCTGGCAGCGGCCGCAACCGCAGCGCAGCGGTCTCGGTGATGCCGAGGCGCTGTGCCAACTCGGCGGCGTTTGCCGGTGGCACGTCTGCCAGCGTACGCAGCACCTTGTCGCTGCAAACTGCCTGGTCGGCCTGGCCCGACACACGGGCAATCGCAGAGCGCCACTCTCGGAACGGGACCATCGGGTCGGCCGGAAGCCGGGTGCGTGTCGGTGGCGGGGCAGGCACATCGTCGGCCGTGCTGTCGGTGACGGCCTGTAGCCACCGGCTGGGCGCGACCGCCTTGCGCTGGCGCTGCACACAGTGCGTGATGAGCAGGTTCTGTGCGGCGCGGGTAATGGCGACGTAGAAGAGCCGCGCTTCCTCCGCCAACTGCGCTGGCGAGGACGACGAGCCGTGCGGCACTAATCCTTCCTCGGCGCCGGTGATGACGACACCCCACCACTCGCGACCTTTCGCTGCGTGGAACGTCAGCAGGGCGACAGCGTCGCGGAAGTCGGCTGGTCCCAGATCGTCGAACGGGTCGCGCCGCTCGACCCAGCCGCGGAATAGACCTGGTTCGCCGGAGGTGAGGTAACGGTCTGCTTCCTCTGCGACACGACGGGTGAGGTCGTCGCCGTCAACGAAGGTGGTGTCGACCCAGAGAGCCAATTGCTCGCGACTGGTGCAGCGATAAGCCGCTCGTAACGCAACGTCGAGCGGTGACCGCCCGTTACTGCGTTCGGTCTCGATGCCGAATTTGGTGAGTGTCTGCTGGAGCACCGCCAGCTGCTCATTGGTGCGTGCCAACACAGCCAGGTCGCGTCCGCGATGATGATGCAGGAGAACACGGACGTGCCGGGCGACGGCCTCCGCTTCCTCCATGTCGTCGGCCACCTGTTGCACCACCACGGTGGCCGCACCGGGCTGGCGGCTCTCGCTGTTGTCGTGCTGCCCACTGGCTGCGAGGGCGGCAGCCCCTGCGCGTACCACCTGCGGCGAGCAGCGATAGTTGGAGGTGAGCGACACCACGGTGACGCCCGGGTAGCGCACCTCCACCTCGGAGAGCGTGGTGGGGTCGGCGCCGTTCCAGCCATAGATGGCCTGGCGCGGATCGCCCACGAGGCACAGGTCGAGACGGCCGGCGCGCAACGCTTCGAGCATGGCGTGCTGCAGCGGGTTGAGGTCTTGTGCCTCATCGACGAACAGGTGGCGGTACCGCCAGTGGACGCCATCGGCCCACGCCTTGTCGGTGCGCAACGCCTGGATGGTGTGCACCAGCAGATCGTCGAAGTCGATGACCCCGCGGCGCCGCTTGAGCCGCTCGTATGCGGCCGCGAAGTCGGCGAACCTGGCTGGCGGCAAGGCCGTCCGGCGACGGGTGATGCGCACGGCGCCCTCGTACCGATCCGGCGGCACCATTCGGGCCCTCGCCCAATCGAGGTCGGCGAGCGCCGCGTAGGGCTCGACCTGAAGTTTCAGTTCGCTGAGCACCTCGCGGGCCAACCGAATGCGGTCGTTGGCGACCTGCGGTGGAGCGTGGTTGGCTGCCAACGCGCGGTCGCGCAGTAGCCGCAGCGCGACGCCGTGAAACGTGCCAGCCTCGATGGGCTCGCGAATCTCCAGCTGACGCAGCCGACGTTTCAGCTCGGCTGCCGCATCGCGCGTGAACGTGAGCGCGAGCACATGCTGTGACATAGCCGTGCCGTGCGCCACGCGATACGCGATGCGGCGGGTGAGTACCGTGGTCTTGCCCGAACCTGCCGCAGCAACGATGGCAAGCGGCGCCGCCGTGGTGGTGACGGCCTCGCGTTGTTCCGCATCGAGGCCATGCAACATCGGGTCGGCAGGCACAACCGTCACGATAGAGGTTGGGTGTGATGCAGTTACCGCTCGCACTTCTGAGCGAGCGCTACAGTGCCCAACATGCCGTACCCGAAGAAGAACCTCAACAGCAATGAGACCATTGCACTCGACATGCACCCCCACTGGTGGTACTTCGCGCAACCGGCCGCCGCGCTGGTCGGCAGCATCGTCATCGGCATCGTGGTGCTCTCCAAGACCGAGTCGGGCGACACTGCCGGCAAGGCAGCACGCCTTGCAACCGTAGCGTTGTTGGTCATCACGGCGCTGTGGCTGATTGGGCGCTTTCTGAAGTGGCTCACCACCAACTTCGTCATCACGTCGCAGCGGCTCATCTTTCGTCAGGGCGTCATCGCGAAGAGCGGCATCGAGATTCCCCTCGAGCGTGTCAACAACGTCAACTTCAATCAGGGCATCTTCGAGCGCTTTCTCGGCGCCGGCGACCTGCTCATCGAGTCGGGTGGCGAGGACGGC
>Ga0105046_10012476_pt1 | contig 13186 bp, 11 predicted proteins | sample MAT03_FD_78385 | JGI IMG/M metagenome (GOLD analysis project Ga0105046, IMG submission 78385) | Freshwater microbial communities from Lake Fryxell liftoff mats and glacier meltwater in Antarctica - MAT-03 (megahit assembly) | ecosystem: Environmental > Aquatic > Freshwater > Ice > Liftoff... | reverse complement strand
GCGCAAAAGTGCGCCGTAAGCGCAGCCTCACCACCGGGAAATCCCGGCGGCACGTCCACATCGCTCTCAAGCCACGTGGCCATGGGATCCGGGACGCTGCCGCCCGTATGGCTCGAGTAGACGTTGGCCGCATTCTCGCGCGTGCTCAATTGTGCCGAGCACGCCGAAGGGAGTGCGACCAGCAGGAAGAGGAACGCCGACAGCGGAATGAAGCGTGGTATCATTGGTCGGAATAGCGCACCGGTAACCTCACCCGCGTGCGCACGGGATAGTTGTTCCTGCGCCCGGGAAGCCAGCCTTGTAGGTTGAGCACCGAACAGTACGCACGAGCCTGCAACTCCGCACAGCCGCCGCGGTCGATCCATGCGTCGTACACGCTTCCATCCTGCTCCACGATGAACCAGACGAGTACTTCCGCCTTCTTCCGGCAACCGGAGGCAACAGGGCCGCTGTTGCACACAGTATCGGTGCGGAAGTGTTCAGCGATCGCCGCAGCACCACCGGGATACGCCGGCGGCACATCCACATCGCTCTCCAGCCAGGTGGCCTCGGCGGGCGGAACGCCCCCGCCTTGTCCGACATGGATGGCACCACCGATGCCGACGCCGAACCCGAAGCGGATACCGAACTGGGCGGCCGCAAGAAAAGGAAGCCCCGCCAGCAAGAGCCCCATCGTCGCTTTCGCTGTGGAACGTCCCATCAGCGTAGCTCGTAGATGACCGGCACGCTCATCCGCACGCGCACAGGCACGCCGCGCAGCTTGCCGGGTGTCCATGCCGCCATGCTTTTCAATGCGCATAGCGCTGCTTCCGCCAAGGCCGCACAGGCATCGTTATCGACGCGGTGATCCGTGGTGCTTCCATCGCGCTCCACGATGAAGGTGGTGACCACGCGCGTGGTGGAGCAGCTCTCCGCTGCGGTGATGGGGCATCCTTCGGAGGTGCTGATGAGTTTGAGAAGCGCATCATCCGCTCCGGAGTACAGCGGGCGCTCCGTGATCGCTCCGGGATCGTACACGCGGGCGGTGTCCATGGCGGTTGGTGCGGCCCTGCGTTGGTCGAATACCTGCTGTCCGGCATCCGAGGAACCTTTGAGAATGTCCACGCTGCTTTGTGCACCAGCGAACAAGGGCGCCCCACACAACATGACCAGCATGGATCGAAGCATGACCAAAGTTAGTTCGACACGGAGCGGCGCGGCTACATTTGGCGAGATACCATGGGCACATGCGCACATGGACACATGAGCACATGAGCGGTTCCGTCTACTACCCCGACTACCTGCAACTGGACAAGATCCTTGGCGCGCAGGCTCCCGAAAGCGACAAGCATGGTGTGGATGCGCACGATGAAATGCTCTTCATCATCATCCACCAGACCTATGAACTCTGGTTCAAGCAGATGCTGCACGAGGTGGGCAGTGTGATGACCCTCTTCAGCGACCACACGGTGGATGACAACAACGGGGAACTTTCCGTCGCGGTGCATCGCTTGCGCCGGGTGCATACGATCCTGGGCGTGCTGATCGAGCAGATCGACATCCTGGAGACGATGACGCCGCTGGACTTCCTGGACTTCCGCGACCTGCTGCGGCCGGCGAGCGGTTTCCAGAGCATGCAGTTCAAGATCCTCGAAGCGAAACTGGGCCTGCGCATGGACGCGCGCTTCGGCAAGCAGTACTACACCAGCCAGCTGAAGCCCGAACACAAAGCGGCCATCGAAGCGCTGGAGAACCAGCCCACCTTCTTCGACCTGCTCAATGGCTGGCTGGCCCGCATGCCCTTCCTGGACGCGAAGTACTGGCCTGCCGGTGAGGCACCGTTCTGGGACCGGCTGAAGGAGATCTATGCACAGTCCCTGGTGCAGGGCGAGGAAGGCAACAAGGCCTTGTGGACCACCTTGTTCGAGACCGGCGAAGGCCGCCGCTTGACGCCGGCCGCAGCGCGCAGCGCGGTGTTCATCATGCTGTACCGCGACGAGCCGATCTTCCAGATGCCGTACCGTTTGCTGGAAAGCCTGCTGGACATCGACGAAGGCCTGGCCACCTGGCGCTACCGCCACATGAGCATGGTACACCGCACCATCGGCCTGCGCGTGGGTACCGGTGGCAGCACGGGCAAGCACTACCTCGCCGGCGCGCTCAACAGCCACCACATCTTCCAGGAGATCGCCGATCTCAGCAGTTTCCTGTTCGAGCGGAAGAAGATCCCAGCGTTGCCCGCGGCGGTGAAGCAGGCACTCGCCTTCCGCAGTTGACCCTTCGAGCGGCTTAGAGCCTGTTCAGGATCTCCGCATTTGGCTCCGCGATGGTCTTTGACGCCCATACTTCGTTGTGGAAACCGTCACGTAGCCCCTGCTATGCTCCGGCTTCCACGCCTCGTCTGATCGCCAAATCCTCATCGCTCGCTTCAAAAGGGGAGCTCCTGAACAGGCTCAGGCCTGTTCAGTGCTTGACCCCGTACCGGTCCAGTTCGGGCACGAGCATGCGCAGCGTCACCGTGGTGTCGAATTTGGCGTACGCGAGGTCCTGCTGGAAACCGCTCACCTTCAACCAGACGAACGTGGCCGTGGTGGTGCTGATGAAAGGCGTGGCGGTGATGAAGACCTCGTCGCCCACGGATGCGGTGACCTCGCGCGTGTACACGTTGTTCGCCCCCCCGATGGAATCCTGCTGTGAGGAGACCCCGGTTATGCCCCAGGTCACCATGCAGGAGCCACAGATCGAGTTGAAAGAGACCACGACAGGGGCGGGTTCCTCCTTGGCGCACGCGGAAAGGAGCATGATCGCGATGGTTGCTAGGAGCGTGCGCATGTGGCTAAGATAGAAGCCCGTTCGGATCCCCGAAGGCTCGGATGCCCAGCGCATCTTTGCACCATGTCCGCAGCACCCTCCGCCCCCATCACCTTCGAACTGCGCGGCGAGTTCGTGGAACTCAACCAATTGCTGAAACTCGCCGGCCTGTGCGCCAGTGGTGGCGAAGGCAAGATGCTGGTGGCACAAGGACGAGTGCAGGTGGATGGCGCGATCGAACTGCGCAAGACCTGCAAGGTGCGCGCGGGGCAGATGGTGCTTTACAATGGTGTGGAGATCAGGGTGAGGGAGCAGGAGAACTGATCGCGGTGTCGAGCAGCTACCTACCACAGGCGGCCGCTGCCCGGTCGTCACCTACTCCACCATCTGTGCGTAGGCTGTGCCTACGCACGCGGACCAATACCCGGGCAGGAAAGCCAAGATGCCCCCGTACGGTGAAAGTGATGCGCGCAGTCTTGAACAAGTTGGGCTTACCTGGTTTGAACAGTTGGATATCAAGCACGACCCTGACCTGCATTGGAAAGTACGGAGATTGTTGCGTAGTAAAAGAAGAGACAGCAAGACATGATGCCATACTCTGGTGCGATCTACCATGCTCGTACCTTGAAGTCTGATTCTCATGGACCCTGCGGTTTAGTTGATGTGCACGGGCGCGGATGCTCACGCGAGAATTGGGAGTTCATAGAAGATTCGTTAGGTAGTTCGTGGTAATCTGAATCGATGGAGTACGGAAGCGACCTGAGCACGAGCATTGCTTTTCAATCCAGCAACCACATGGCAGCGATACCCCCACTTGAGATACTTGATCGCGTCGAGAGGCGTTTGGCCGTGTGCGGGCGACATTTGGCGAATGCTCAAATATTACCTGGTCAGCAGCGTGAATTGTTAAGTGCCGCCGTCGTCTCACTGAAGTCCATCTGGAACATACTCAACAACATGGACAAGAGTGACCCACGCATTGCCACGTGGTTCAAGGCAGTGTCCGATACTTCCAAGAATGACCCGCTATTGCGATTCTTCAAGTCAGTGCGGGACATGGATATGAAGGAAGGCGTTGACGGCATCCGAGGTATGTGCGTTCATGCTCGTCCCGGTGCGAGTGTCAGTGCAGGCCCGGATGGTTTCACTTTTCGGTGGTCAACACCTGAAGTTGGGGCACAACAAGTTCTAGTTGCAAGTCCACCCAACGTGGTCGGCAAATTCATGGGTGACCCAGAAGGCGGTGGAATGGGATTCGATGTTCGCTCGCCAGATGGTACGCTTGTGAAACAGTACATCACGGTCCCATCTGTTTGCGCACAAGTCTCGGTGTTCTATCCTGCTGCGCCCTTGGAACACCTATGTGAGCGTTTAACCACTGATGAGGCTGATGTCCTCGTGGCACTCTATCTCGCCTTTTGGAAGGATTCCTGCGAGGAGCTCAGATGTCTTGTTCAGCACGAGTGAAGATGTGACCCCCTGCTACCACGAGTTTGTAACTCGCGGTCTCCTTTAACCATCGTGGTAGCCCAGACCTCGAATTGAAGAATGCAACAGCAAGAACATCACACCCCACCACCCCCGCTCCGCTACCCGATCGCGAACAAGTTCCCGATAGCCACGCTGGCCTCATACGTGGGCACGAGCGCCGACGCCATGGAGTGGTGCGCGGCCAACAACGTAGATACCATCGGTGAACTGCGCCGGGCCATGCGCCCATACGGCAAGTTCAAACGGATCAAATGTCCCGCAGGTCTGCATGCAGAATTCGAGCGCTTGCTGGACCCACCTGGTATACCGGCTGCTTGGCCACCACACCCCAACGAAGACCACCGCGTCGAGCAGCACCTTGTACATGCTGCTGGGCTTTACGGCGTACTACGCCGTGCCATATTCGATGCCAAGAACCGCTGGGAAGGAATGCTGTATTTGATCCACTTCGAGGATGACTTCTTGCAATACAAAGGCATCGGACCGGGCTTACTGCCTGCTGTGCTAGCATGGCGGGAGTACCTGCGTGGGCGGTTCCCCCGGCCGGTGGCGGTGCTTACACCGGAAGTGCTTAAGGGTCGTGAGTTCGGTCCAGTGCGGCAGAACGGATCCCCAGCGAGCGCCGGGCCATCCACATATATGCCTCCGAGCACGCGCACCACATCAACAGTGAAGCTCATTGTTGAGTTCGATCTAGCGGATCCGCATCTCGTAGAAAAGGTCAGGGCGATAAGAAGTATCGTTGGCTGATCCAGCCACTATCCTAAGGGCGCTTCTCTCTGCAAGATCCACGAGCAGTGTACCTGCGGTGGTTGTAATAGCGCAAGCGCCTCATCTCCCCCGTACGTCGATCGCCTTGCGGCAGGATCTTCCGGAATGGAATTGAAGCGCTTGCCCGGCAAAGGTACTCCCACGAGAACGCCCGGAGGTGCTGCACTATAGGTGTACAGGCCCACGGCCTGGCCGCCAACCAACAGATCACTTCAATGCGGACCGATCCTAGCGCACCACCGTCAAATGCCCTGTACCGCTGATCTCCCTCGTGGGTGCGCACGGGTCTCGCCGTCGCACGGTGTAAGCGTAAACGCCCACGGGCGCCGCATTACTACCGATGTTGCCGTCCCACTGCGCGTTCGGGTCGTCGGTACCCCAGATCTCGATGCCCCATCGATCGTACAGGCGCAACTCGAAACCATCCTCAGGGAAATCAACGCGGCTGGGCCATAGATCATTGATCCCATCGGCGTTCGGACTGAACGCGTTCGAGATGAAGAGGGTTGGCTCCGTGCGAACGTCGACCGTTACCTCCAGTGTGTCATTGCAACCGTTGGCTTGTGTGGCGTACAGGGTGTAAGTGTAGATGTCGTACCGGCCCATGTCCTGGCGCCAGAAGCCCGCGCAATCGTTCATGTAGAGGCTGTCGCCAATAAAGAACGCGCACGAGTCCGCGGTGCTGCCGAGCACCAGGTCGACCATGGGGGTGCAGGGCACCTGCACTACGGTGAAGATGGCCGGAACCTGGGCCTCGATAAAGATGCTGTCCAGCACCGGCAGGCCGCCGCAACCCAAACTATCGAACCCTTGCAGGGTGACCGGTTGGATGCCCGAGGCTGGGAAGGCGATCAGCGGATCCAGCAGGTTGCTGAAGCCGAAGCCGCCCCAGGTCCATACCAATGAATCCGCAGTGGTAACAATGGTCTCCACCAGCACGGGCACGTTCATGCACGCGGTATCCGGCGCGGCCATTGCGACCGTTGGGCTGGGGCGTTCGAACAGATCCACCTGGTCCTGTCCCACACAGCCGTTCGCGTCGGTTACGGTCACATCCACCGGTCCGTTGGTGCCGGGGGGAATGTTCACCACAGGAACCGTATCGCCGGTGGACCACAGCCAGGTAACCGGTACCAGCCCACCCACGGGGGTGGCCGTGAGCACGGGTGGATCGGAGGGGCAATAGGTGGTGGTGCCAATGATGAACACATCCGGGTCCTCCAGGAACACAGGGTAGATGGAAAAACAATCGGGACTGGTGACCACCACCGTGTAGATCCCTGCTGGAAGCCCGCCGACCGTGGCGGTGGTCTCCGCCCCGGGTGTATCCCATTGGTAGGCGTAGGGGCCACCGGAGGTGACCGTGACGCTCACCTCCCCGTCCGAAGCACCACCGCAGCTGATACCTATCGTAACGGCGGCGACCACATCGCACTCGACTTGAGCGTACGATGCAAGGGCCGAGGCACCGGCTAAGGAGAATAGGAACGCGCGCATTCGGGGCATCCCGATCGGAGGGGGTCCGCAAATTTGGTGAAACAACCCCATCTAACGCAGGGATGGGCAGCCGCTCATCAACAGTTCCCGATCGATCACGTGGCTCTACCGCCGATGGTGGCCCGAGCCGTGCATGTTCAGAGTTCGAAGCGTTCCCCGCGTCGCGGGATGGCAATGTGCGGGAAGCCTTTCCCTTGCAACAGGTCCTTGAGCCCGAGCAGCCCACGTTCCACACCGTGTACCAGGAAAACGCGCTTCACCTTCGCGGGTTCCTGGCAGGCGAGGTAGCGCACCAGCTCGCCACGATCGGCATGGGCGCTGTAAAAGTCCATGCGCAGGATGCGGGCGCGCACCACTACCGTATCGCCGAAGATGCGCACCTCGCTCGCTCCGTCCAGGAGCCTGGCCCCCAAGGTGCCCGGTGCGCAGAAGCCCACGGCCAGCACAGCGCTGGCTGGATCACCCAGGTTGTTGCGCAAGTGGTGCCGCACCCGCCCGGCCTCCATCATGCCGCTGGCCGCGATGATGATGCACGGACCTTTCATTTCGTTCAACTGCTTGCTGCGGTCCGGTGAACGGACGAACTCAATGCCCGGAAAGTTGAAGAGGTCGGGATCTTTGGCCAGTTCGGCGCGCACCTCCGCACGGAACAGGGAGCTGTAGTGCCGGACGATGTCCGTGGCGTTGATCGCCAACGGGCTGTCCACGAACACAGGGATGCGAGGCAGGCGGCCCGCGTTGCTGAGGCTGTTGAGCGTGTAGAGGATATCCTGCGTCTTCCCGATGCTGAACGCGGGGATGATGAGTTTGCCTTTGCCTTCGACGCACACATCGAGCACATGGCGCAACAATTCCTCCTCCGCTTCCGCGCGCGGTCCATGATCGCGATCGCCATAGGTGCTTTCACAGATGATCACATCCGCTTGAGGGAAAGGCACGGGTTCCGGTAGCAACCGGTCCACGTAGCGACCCACGTCGCCGCTGAAGGTCAGGTGCAGGACCTTGGTCCCGTCATCGATCGTGAGGTGTACCGCGGCGCTCCCCAGAATGTGGCCCGCATCGGTGAAGGTGAGTGTGATCCCGGGGAGGATCTGCATCGGCTCGGTGTAGTCGATCACCTGGAACAGTGCCATGGCCGGTGGCACATCGGCGGCGGTGTAGAGCGGCTCCAGTTCTTCGGGCTCACGGCCTTGCCGCAGCGCACGCTTCCGGTCGAATTCGAAATCGTACTCCTGGATGTGTGCACTGTCCGCGAGCATGATCGTGCAGAGGTCGCGCGTGGCCGGGGTGCTCCAGATCGGTCCGTTGAAGCCTTGGGCGACCAGGCGGGGCACCAAGCCACTGTGGTCGATGTGCGCATGGCTGAGCACAAGCACGTCGAGTTCCGAAGGTTCAAAACCGAAGCTCCGGTTCGGGTCGTGGTCCTTGCCGCGCACCGCTTCACCCTGGAACATGCCGCAATCCAACAGCACCCGCGCAGTGCTCCCGTCTACGCGTGTTACTTCGACCAGGTGCTTGCTGCCGGTTACGGTGCCTGCAGCGCCGTGGCTGGTAAGAGTGATGGGCATGCTTCGTACGCCGAAGTCCGTATGATGCGGACGAAGTGCGCGGGACGAAGGTCGCACAGGCGACCGATACCGTGATCACCACCGGGTACTGCCGAGCCGCCTATATTGGTGCCGCCCACAGGTTCCAGCGCCGGATGACCCCCTTCCCTTCTTTCCCAGTGCGTATCGCGGTGGTGGTCCTTTTGCTCCTGACATCGGCGGCGGCGTGGGCCCAGCCCTACAAGCTGCGCGGCACCGTGGTGGACAACAACACCGGCGAAACGCTGGTCGGTGCGAGCGTAATGCTGAAGGGCACGACCACCGGCGTGGCCACCGACATCGACGGCCGTTTCGAACTCACCGTGAACCAGCTGCCGCCGTTCGTACTGGTGATCGCGTCCATGGGCTACACGGACCAGGAGGTGGAAGTGAAGAGCCTGGAGGACGACCTGCGTTTCAAACTCGGCGCGGACCAGGTGTTGCTGCAGGAGGCGGATGTGGTCGGCGATCGCATCAGCGAGAAACAGAAACAGGCACCGCTCACCGTGGAGAGTATGGACGTGATCGCGATCCGCGAAGCACCCAGCGGTGATTTCTACGAAAGCCTTGGCACGCTGAAGGGCGTGGACATGACGGCGGCGAGCATGGGTTTCAAGGTGCTCAACACGCGCGGCTTCAACAGTACCAGTCCGGTGCGCTCGCTGCAGCTGATCGACGGCGTGGACAACCAGAGCCCGGGCCTCAACTTTTCGCTTGGCAACTTCCTGGGCTCCTCGGACCTGGACGTGATGCGCGTGGATGTGATCGCCGGTGCGAGCACCGCGTACTACGGGCCGGGTGCTTTCAATGGGGTGATCGCCATGACCACGAAAAGCCCTTGGATGTTCCGTGGGTTGAGCGTTAGCGGCAAAGTCGGCGAACGCGATCTGCTGGAAGGCGCTGTACGTTGGGCCCAGGTGTTCAAGGACAGGAGCGGGAAGGACCGCTTCGCCTACAAGCTGAACCTCTTCGCTTTGCGCGCCGAGGATTGGTACGCGGAGAATTACGAACCCACGAGCAACAGCCCAACCGGCGTTACGAATCCCGGTCGCTACGATGCGGTGAACATTTACGGTGACGAGGACGTGACGCTGAACGATGACTACACGGTGAACATCGGGGACCGGCGGAATTATCCAGGCCTTGGCGTTTTCATCCGACCTGGATACAAGGAATCGGATCTGGTGGACTATGGCACAGACAACTTGAAGGCGGGCGCGTCACTGCATTACAAGATCACCGATAGTCTGGAACTGATCGTGGCCGGCAACTACAGCCGGGGCAGCACGGTGTACCAGGGCGAGAACCGCTACCGCTTGAAGAACATCCAGTTCCACCAGGAACGGATCGAACTGCGCCGCGAAGGCAAGTGGTTCCTCCGCGCCTACATGACAGGTGAGGACGCGGGCGACACCTATGACATCTTCACCACCGGAGTGCGCTTGCAGGAAGCATCGGGCAGCACACAGAATTGGAACACCGCCTATTTCACTTTGTGGGATAGTTGGATCGGTTCGGCGCTGAACCCCGGGTTGCTCGACCAGACGAGGCCCGACTACTACCGGCCTGGAACCGAAGCCAGCGCGCATGGCATCACCAGTGCTGCGGCCTACGACGTTTACATCACCGATTTCGTTGCGGACAACCAGGCACTGTTCGCCCAGTACCACCAGATGGTAGCGGACTCGCTCGCGCAATACGATACGAACGAGCTGAACCCTGGCTATCTCGTGGGAACTTCAGCGTTCGACGCTAAGCTGGACGAGATCACGGGCAAGCTCTTCACCGAAGGCGGCTCACGCTTCTACGATCGATCGCAGTTGCGGCATGTGATGGGCGAGTACCGCTTTAAGCCCGCGTTCGCCGAGATCATCGTGGGCGGCAGCTACCGGCAGTACCTGCCCAACAGCGCGGGTACCATTTTCCGCGATACCGGCGACGTGGTGATCCGCAACAGCGAGTTCGGGTTCTATACCGGCCTGGAGAAGAAGCTGATGCAGGACAAGCTCAAAGCCACAGTGACGCTCCGCTTGGACAAGAACCAGAACTTCGACCTGCTGGTTTCCCCGGCAGCCTCACTGGTGTATGTTCCGCGTCAGGACCGCGTGTTCCGGTTCTCCTTCAGTAGCGCCGTCCGCAACCCCACACTGGCGGACCAGTACCTCTATTACAACGTGGGGCGCGCCGTCCTGCTCGGGAACGTGGACGGCCAGTTCGAAGCGGGCAAGGACAGCCTGTTCACCATCGAGAGCTTCAATGCTTACCGGAGTACGCCGGGTGCGAATCTGATCACCGGGCTCACCAAACTCGATTGGTTCAATGTCGATCGGTTGAGCCCGGAGAAGGTGCAGACCATCGAAGTGGGCTATCGTGGCACCCATGCGGACAAGTTCTACATCGATGCCAGCGCGTACCACAGTTGGTACCAGGATTTCATCGGCTACATCATCGGCCTATCCGGCCGCTTCGACCAGACGACCGGCTTCCCGATCGGCGGGCTGCAGGCCTACAGGCTATCTGCGAACGCCACGGACGAAGTGCGCACCCTCGGCGCGAACGTGGGTGTGACCTACTACCGCAAACACCTGACCTACGCGGCGAACTACAGCTACAACAAGCTGGTAAGCGGCGATGAGGATCCGATCATTCCGGCCTTCAACACCCCGCTGAACAAATTCAACGTCAGCTTCTCCGCGCACGACCTGCTCGTTCCCTTCACGGAAAAGCCCAACCTGGGGTTCGGCATCAACTGGAAGTACGTGGAAGGGTTCACCTTCACCGGATCACCCCAGTTCACCGGACGTATACCGAGCTACGACATGGTGGACGCGCAGGTGAACGTGAAGTTCCCCGCACAGCACCTAACGGTGAAAGTGGGCGCCAGCAACCTCTTCGGCTTGGTGCCCTTTTTCGATGAGAGCATACCCAGCGATGAACGAATGGAGCGTGCCCTGGACAACGGCGTGCGCATGGTTTACGGTGGCCCGGAGGTGGGGCGGCTGGGTTATATCCAGCTGATCTACGAGTTCAACAAGTTGTGACGGTACGTGCTTGCCCCAGCAGGGGTACCTCCAAAGGTTCACCGGTGATGCCCCGTCGCCTGAAAAAGCCCGCTCGGCGAAGCACCTGATCGGAGCCTTGTAGAATCCCTTGGAACGAGCCACATCAGCGTTACCTTGCGACACTCAAAACCCTTGGACCACATGAAACGATCCCTACCCCTGGCCTTGGTGACCGTCGCTTTGGGCGTGACCGGCACAGTGAGCGCACAGCGCTACCTGACCGAAGTCTTCCCCACTAGCAGCTTGATCATCACACCCAATGTTATTTACGGCACCAACATCGATTTCCTTACCTCGAATTTCGGTTCGCCACTGGTGCCAGGCGATATCGCCACACTGCAGACGGCCGTAACGTTGGGCGATCCGATCCCAGCCGCGTACTTCGACCCCAGCGATCCGAGCACAGCGGTGAAGGTGACCAACGTGCGCATGGATGTGTACGAGCCTGACCAGAACGTGGACACCGAAGCGAACCGCCCGGTGGTGGTATACCTGCACACCGGCAACGCACTACCCCCACCTGTGAACGGCAGCCCCAACGGACGGCGCACGGACAGCACCGCGGTGGAAATGTGCAGCCGCATGGCGCGCCGCGGCTACGTGGCCATCAGCATGAGCTACCGCCTGGGCTGGAATCCGCTCGCTCCTAGCGAGCAGGAACGCCGTGGACAACTGCTCAACGCCATCTACCGCGCCATCCACGACGTGCGCCAGTGCGTGCGCACCTTGAAGGCCGATGCCGATGGGGACAACACCTACAACATCGACCCGACCCGGGTGATCGTGCTCGGTGAAGGCACCGGTGGCTACATCGCCCTTGCGAATGCCACGTTGGATGAGTCCGCTGAACTCTACATCGAAAAATTCCTGCCCGATCCGTTCGACCCGACCACCAGCTACGTAGACTCCACGCAGGTAGGTAACCTCGACGGTTTTAATGGTGCCCTTACGCTCTACCGCCCCAATGGCTATGATCATTCCAGCCACTTCTGCGTGAACATGGGCGGCGCCCTGGCCGATACCAGCTGGCTCGCTCCTGGCGATGTGCCCATGGTCGCCTTCCACACCACGTTCGATCCCTTCGCACCCTTCACCGAGGGCATCGTGATCGTGCCCACAACGGGTGGTCCCGTTGTACCGGTACAAGGCAGCAACCTCTTCATCCAGCTGGCGAACACCTTCGGCAACAACAACAGTTTCGATGACTATGTGAGCATCGACCCATACACCGCCCGTGCCCGCTCGCTTTATGGCACCACGGTTACACATGGCACCAATAACGTGCTGATCAACACCGGCACCGAGGGCCTGTACCCAATGGTGACACCGGATTGGCCCCTGGTGAACTCAACGTTCAACGAAGAAGCCAGCCCCTGGCAGTGGTGGGATCCGAACTCGGCGCTCGCGCAGACGGTGATCATCCCCGGCCCGCCGCCCATTACCGCAGGCCAGGCTTCGCAATCCAGCAACCCGAACTTCAGCGGTGCGAAAGGCCGTTTGTACATCGATACGATCATGGGTTACATGAATCCACGTATCGTCTGCGCGCTCGATCTCGGTCCCTGCGATCTGTTCTCCGGTGTGAGCAATGCGAGCACGACGAGCACCGTTGATGTGTACCCCAACCCCGCCAGCGACCTCTTCACCGTATCCGGCGGGACCGCTACCATCCAGCGCGTGGAGCTCTTCGACATGAACGGTCGCCTGGTGCGCACCGCCAGCGTGAACGCCAGGCAGGCGGTGATCGCACGCGAAGGCCTTCGCGCCGGAGCGTACATGGTGCAGTTGCACTTCGCTGACGGTACAGCGATGCGCAAGCTGATGCTCGACTGATCGGATCATTATTTTTGAAAAGGCCCCGGCACATGCCGGGGCCTTTTCTTTTCACCACGGACCGTCATCGCGGCGAACACTGGATCCCGAAGATCCATCGATCCACTGCCCGAACGATCTTTACGCCGCGATGGAGAAGATCACCGAGAGCAACAG
>Ga0105046_10012475_pt1 | contig 13186 bp, 11 predicted proteins | sample MAT03_FD_78385 | JGI IMG/M metagenome (GOLD analysis project Ga0105046, IMG submission 78385) | Freshwater microbial communities from Lake Fryxell liftoff mats and glacier meltwater in Antarctica - MAT-03 (megahit assembly) | ecosystem: Environmental > Aquatic > Freshwater > Ice > Liftoff... | reverse complement strand
GGACTAACGTCCCCCGCTCGCCTGGAACTCGGCGAGCCGCGAGACGTCAGTCTCCGGATACTGTTTGCGCAATCGATTGTTATGCCCCAAAACTTACCAATGGGTGCTTAGTCCTATGAAGCTGACTCTGAAAATCATCGTCCTGTTTCTGGTTGTCACCTGCGGCCTCGTCGGCGTCAGCGGCTATCTGTCTGTGCGGCGTGAAGTTGCCTTCTTTGAAGTCGAAATGATGGCACGTCATGGTCGCCTGGTAAGGACTGTCGAACCCATGCTTCGCGATGCGTGGAGATCTGCCGGTCGCGGGGGCATGTTGCAGTTTGTCGCTCGGATTGAAGGTGACAAACAGCAGGTTCGCATTCGTTGGGTGTGGCCTGACGATACCGCTGACGATGCCACTCGCCCTGCAGCACCCCTCCAGGAACTTGCCGGTGTTCTGACGGGGCAACCGACTTCCGTTTCTGTTCGCGAAGATGATGGAGCAGGGTTGTATTGTTCCTATTTTCCCGTTGAACTTGGTGACGGTCGTCTGGGTGCCCTGGAAATGTCCGAATCGCTTGCGCGCCGTGATCAGTACACGCATGACACAATCAAGCGCACGATGCTCCTGATGGGTGCGTTGATCGCAGCCGCAGTTCTACTGGTGGCTGTCGTGGGACTGCGTCTGATTGGTGAACCGCTCCAGGCGCTGATCCGGAAGACGCAGCAGGTTGCCAGCGGGGAACTCCGAACACCAGTCATTGTCGGCGGCTCAGATGAACTTGCTCAATTGGCGACGGCCCTGAATCAGATGTGTGAGAAACTGGATACATCCCAGCAGGCAGTGCAACGAGAATCCGCACGACGCGTCGAAGCGATGGAACAATTGCGACACGGCGATCGCCTCAAGACCGTCGGGCGACTCGCGTCCGGAGTTGCTCACGAACTCGGTACCCCGTTGAATGTCGTCAGCGGGCGTGCCGGTCTGATTGCCGGTGGGAAACTTGGCGCAGAAGACGTCATCAACAGCGCAAAGGCGATTCAGACCGAGGCCACGCGAATGACCGGCATCGTTCAGCAACTGCTGAATTTTGCACGCCGCTCCACTCCGAAGCAGACGCTCTGTGATCTGAATTCGGTGATCGACCTCACCGTCAGCCTGCTGGAACCAATCATCAAAAAGAAGAACGCCCAGGTTTCAATTACGGAAAGACTCCCGGATGGGATTACCGTAAACATCGATGCCGCGCAGATGCAGCAAGTGTTCTCCAACCTGTTGATGAATGCACTTCTCTCAAGAGATGCGGGCGCCGCGATCCAGATCGCTGCTCAGCGTTGCGATGCCAGATCACCGGAATTGTCCGGCAGCCCGCCGGTTCGCTGCGTCCGAATCACTGTCACAGACAACGGCGATGGTATTTCGGACGCCGATCTGCCACACGTCTTCGAACCGTTCTTCACAACGCGGGAGGTCGGACAGGGCACAGGCCTGGGACTTTCTATCTCACATGGAATCGTCTCAGAACACGGTGGCTGGATGACAGTCGCAAGTATTCCCGGCGCGGAAACGACCTTTGCCGTATTTTTGCCAGTGGAGGTGGACCTGTGAAAGGGCATATTCTGGTCATTGACGACGAACACAGCATGGTGGAACTTCTCGAAACTGACCTTGCACTTCGAGGCTACAAGGTCAGCGGGTTCACATCTTCCGCCGCAGCGTTGGAGACTCTTGCGGCAACTGATGCGCGGGTGGTGCTCACGGATTTCCATATGCCAGGCGTGAATGGTCTGCAGGTGTGTGAAAAAGTTGTGGCGAATCGTCCGGACATTCCCGTTGTGGTCATGACCGCCTTCGGCAGCATGGAGACTGCCATCGAAGCCATTCGCGCCGGCGCCTGGGACTTCGTGACCAAGCCGATTGAAATGGAGTTGCTTGCGGTCGTCATTGATCGAGCCGTCCGCCACCACAATCTGCAGGAAGAAGTACGTCGCCTCAGCAACAAGCCGGAACCGGCGGATCGTTTTGAAGGACTCATCGGATCGAGTCCTGTGATGCAGAAACTCTTCGATCAAATCCGAAAAATTGCTCCGACCACTGCGAATGTCCTCATTACCGGCGAGAGTGGCACGGGCAAGGAGCTTGTTGCGCAAGCCATTCATTGTCACAGCGATCGAAAAGACGGACCGTTCATCGGGATCAACTGCGCTGCGATCCCTGAAAATCTTCTGGAGAGTGAATTGTTCGGCCACGCCAAAGGTGCCTTCACAGATGCGAAGGCTGAGCGAAAGGGACTGTTCCAACAGGCGCAGGGGGGCACACTGTTCCTGGACGAAATCGGTGATTTCCCGCTGAGTCTGCAGGCCAAGCTGTTGCGGGCGATGGAGCAGCGGACTGTGCGTCCGGTTGGCAGCGATAAAGAGATCGCCTTTGATGCCCGAATTCTGACGGCAACGAACCGGGATCTGGATGTCGCCATCGAAGAGGGACGCTATCGCGAAGACTTCTATTTTCGCATCAATGTCATTCAGTTGGATCTGCCTCCGCTGCGTTCACGCGGAAACGATGTCCTCCTGATCGCGCGCTCGCTGCTGCAGGTGTTTGCGCGCCAGATGGGCAAGAATGTCACCGACTTCCAGCCATCGGTTGCAGAACGATTCCTGAATTACGACTGGCCTGGCAATGTGCGTGAATTACGGAATGTGCTTGAACGAGCAGTGGCGCTGACGGAATTCGAAAAGCTGATCGTCGATGACCTGCCCGAGAAGATTCGGGACTATCGACAGGCCACATTCCGCATTGATACGACGAATCCCGCTGAGTTGCAGACGCTGGAAGCCGTCGAACAGCAGTACATCCAGCGCGTTCTGAAGAGTGTTCAGGGAAACCGTACGGAAGCCGCTCGCATCCTCGGCGTTGATCGCAAGACATTGTACCGTCGCCTGAAGCAGGATGAAGGTTCTCAGGGCTGATGGCCAATCTCCTCTTTCTCCCGCAGTCGAAATTGATATGTTATCATCTGGCTTTGTGGCTCTGGAACCATGCACATCGTATCTGTCAAAACACTGCGCGAATTCTGGCAGGACCACGCTGACGCTGAGTCTGCCCTCAAGTTTTGTTTTCGTGAAGCCAGGACGGCAACCTGGACGTCATTCGACGATGTCAGAGCCCGCTTTCGAAGTGCCGACGTCCTGCCCGGCAACAGAGTCGTGTTCAATATCAGAGGCAACAACTACCGACTGATTGTTCACATCCATTACAATACCGGGCGACTGTTTATCCGTTTTATCGGGACACACGCCGAGTACAATAAGATTAATGGGGAGACCATCTGATGACGCCGAAAGTAATAAAGACCGAAGAAGAATACCAGGCATCGTTGGCTCGACTTGAAGTGATTTTCGAAGCAGAACCAGGAACGCCCGACGGCGACGAGGCGGAGTTGCTGACTGCGCTCATCATCATGTACGAAGAACAGTATTACCCCATGGATCTTCCGAACCCTGTGGATGCAATCAAATTCCGCATGGAGCAACAGGGACTGACAGCCGAAGACCTTGTTCCGTATATCGGCACTTTATCAAGAGTGTCAGACGTCTTGTCCGGACAATGCGAACTCAGCAAAACGATGATTCGAAATCTCTCGACCGGGTTAGGCATTCCCGCAGAAGTTCTGCTTCAGGAACCGAGTACAATTGTCGAGAAATCGTAGCCCGCAGCACCTTGAAGCCGGGACGCTCTTTGAGTGCAAAGTGGGCAACTATTCTCCGCCCGATCCTTCAACAGGAGAGGCATTCTGCCCCGTGAGGCAATCAGCCCCACGCATGAATCGGCAACCCGATCCCATCGGTCAGGCGAAAAGCACGCGAAATCAAATTCGTCGCCGCGGCACGCGAAGTGCTTTTCATCACTCCGGTTCGGCATCAGTCAGTGGACCTTGTTGTTCGGCTATCGCTGAGCGGTTCGACAGACTGGATTTTTGCGGAACAGGGAGACTCAGCATGAAACTCACATCATTCAAAGGGATGGCAGCGGGACTTGTGCTGTCAGCCATCGGCGTTGCATCCAGTGCCTTTACCGCCGGAACGTCACCCGCGACATCTGGATCCACAATAAACTGGACAGATAGTAACGCTGGCGGCAAGGACTCAGCAGAACATGTCGCATCGCACAACTATGCGAAGTCACTCTCCAGTGCCTTTCGCAGTGCGTCAGAAAAAGTCATGCCTTCGGTCGTGACCATTCAGTCAACGGCAACGAAGAGTCACGGGAGTGACAGTGCTCAACATGGGCAACTGCCTGAAGAACTCAGAGACAATCCACTCTTTAAGCGATTTTTTGAGAACATTCCCGAAGGGAATTCAGACGCCCCGAGTGGCCAGCAGCGAATTGGAATGGGATCGGGTGTCATCGTTGATGCATCAGGCATCATTCTGACGAACAACCACGTCGTCAACGGAGCTGACAAGCTGCTGATCAAACTTCACGACGGGCGTGAATTTGCCGCGACAGAATGGAAGACTGATCCAAAGTCCGATATTGCCGTTGTCAAGATTAACAGTCCAACCAGTCTGCCGGTCGCTTCCATTGGCAACAGTGACAAAATCGATATCGGGGACTGGGTGCTTGCAGTCGGAGCACCTTTCGGGCTCGATGCAACCGTGACCGCAGGCATCATCAGTGCCAAGTCACGCGGCATCGGGATCACGGCACGGGAAGAGTTTCTGCAGACGGATGCAGCCATCAACCCCGGCAACAGCGGTGGCCCACTGGTGAATCTGGATGGCGAAGTGGTCGGTATCAATACCGCCATTTCGAGTACAAGTGGCGGCTATCAGGGAATCGGATTCGCGGTTCCTGTCAATCTTGCCCGCTGGGTAGGCGATGAACTGATGGCGCACGGAACTGTTCAGCGAGCATTTCTTGGAGTTGGAATTCAATCGATCGACGACACTCTGTCGAAACAGTTCGGCCTGAATACGGTCAAAGGAGCTGTGGTGACAGACGTACGTCCGGGAAGTCCGGCAGCCAAGGCGGGTTTGCAGAGTGGCGACGTGGTGCTGGAATTCGACGGGATAGCGATCAGCAGACCAGGCGATCTGCAGGGGCGTGTTGAGCGAGCGTCACTGAACGAGGCTCACAAGGTTGTTGTCATTCGAGATGGAAAAACAATGACGGTCGATGTACGAGTTGAAGCAATGCCGACAAACCTGTCAGTTGCGGAACCGGTAAGAACTGAAACTTCGTCTCCGCCTGAGTTGAACAATCTTGGGCTGCAGCTGACTGAACTGACCGATGATGTCGCAACACAGCTCGGCATGGAAAACGTCACCGGGCTCGTGATTACCGGAGTCAGGGCTGGCAGTCCCGCAGACACCGCCGGTCTGAAAGATGGCATGGTCATCAGCAAAGTCGGTCAGACAGCAGTCAAGTCGCTCGCCGATTTCTCTGCAGCGTTGAAGGACAACTCCCTGAAAGACGGGGTCCTGCTGCTGGTGCGAGTCGGTGAGGCGTCACGGTTTGTCGTGATCAAGGACTGACGAGAATTCAAGCTCGCGTTGGTAATCCTGAGACGCCCGGTTCCTAAAGAAGACCGGGCGTCTGTTTTTTTCGTCGGCCAGCCGGCACGGCCTGGGTGTATCAGGTTCGTGAAGCCTGACTTCATCGAGAACATCTTCCGCCAGATAAGGGTTCTCGTGGCACACGCGAATGTTTTACGGTATTCTTCGTGACCCTGACCTACAGTCGTCATGCCCACATTCTGCAAGCCACTTCATGCTGGAACTCCGCAATCCCCACAGTATTAAAGCCGCGCTCGAAATGCGACCGAAAGCTGTGAAACTCGTCCACGTCCATGCTGAGAACCCTGGCGAACCGTGGGATTCTGTGGTAAAGCTCGCACAGGAGAACGGCGTTCCGGTTCACGTCGGCGCACCGGAGCAGCGTGATCATCGAGGCCAGAAAGGCGGCCAAAAAGGCGGCCAAAAAGGCGGCCAGAAAGGCGGCCAGAAAGGCGGCCAGAAAGGCGGACGCGAAACAGAACGCACAGGAGCTGGATCCGCGACTGTCGAACCACCGTCGCCGATTCCCCTGGAATTCCTCTGGAATACCGATGAGGCATCCACGGGATTGTGGCTTGCGCTCGATCAGGTGCAGGATCCACAGAATCTTGGCGCCATTTTTCGCCTCGCGGGATTCTTCGGAGTCCGCGGTATCGTGCTCACCAAAGATCGCAGTGCTTCAGTCAATGCGACTGTCTGTGACGTGTCTGCCGGAGGTGCCGAACACGTTCCGTTCGCTGTCATTGCAAATCTGGTGCAGGCGATGGAGAAAGCTCAGCAGAATCAGATCTGGGTTCTGGGAACCTGTGAACGAGCCGACTCGACAATTCACGCCGTGCAACGTGATCGCAACTGGATGCTGGTCCTGGGCAATGAAGGCTCTGGTCTGCGGCGACTGACGCGCGAACGATGCGACCAGCTGGCCTCACTGCCTGCACTGGGCCCGATCCCGTCACTCAATGTCGCCACTGCTGCCGCGGCCTGCCTTGCCATTCTGACAGCGCGGACCAACTGAACGGACAACGAGTCATGGAATTTCGCGCATTCGCTGAACAAGTCCTGTACTCAGATGAACTGAGCCTCAAGGTCGCGCGGATCACAGAATCTCTGACCGATACTGCGCCTGGCGCTGCGGTTCGAGTGACCAAACCAACGCGGCCCTCGAATCTGCAGTTTGCCGAGCGCAAGCGGGCACCCGCAATGCCAAAGGCGGAATCCCTGAAGGATGTCAGAAAGCGTGCCATCGCACATCATGTCATGGCCAATCATGAATTACAGGCTCTGGAAGTCATGGCGATGGTGCTGCTGGCATTTCCAGATTCTCCGGCAGATTTTCGCACGGGACTCGCGCAGGTGATGTTCGATGAGCAGCGTCATACGCGAATGCATGTTCAGCGCTGTGAAGAACTCGGAATCCGTTTTGGCGACTATCCGGTCAACGGATGGATCTGGAAAAAGGCTCAGGATTACAATACGACGCTGGAATACGTCGCTGGCCTTCCGCTGGTATTCGAAGGTGCAAATCTTGATCATACAGCGGAATTTGAACAGTACTTTCGCGCTGCCGGTGATCGCCGCAGTGCCGCGGTCATGCGGGCCATTCATAAGGACGAAATTCGTCATGTCGAATTCGGCCTGAACTGGCTGCGACAATTGAAACCGGCAGGCGTTTCCGACTGGGATGCATGGACCGGCGCGCTGCACTGGCCGATCCACCCATCCAAAGCCCGCGGAGATCTGTTCCAGCGCGAAGCCCGTCTGCAAGCCGGATTGTCGCCGGAATTCATCGATCAGCTGGAAGCCTATCGCTGAATGCGATACGCATTCAGATCGACGTGCGGCTTCTGACCGCTGATCATCTCTGCCACCAGCTTGCCGGTGCCGGTGCCCATCGAGATGCCCAACATGCTGTGACCAGCGGCAACCCAGACGTTTTTGAATCGAGGTGATCGGTCGATGAATGGAATTCCGTCGGTCGTCATCGGACGCCAGCCGTACCATTCTTCTTCGACAGGATCAGCGGTTGGCTCAATCAGATACTCGGCCGCTCCGGATCGCAGATAGTTCAGACGCTGCTGATTCAGCGTTGTGTCGTAGCCTGCGAATTCCATAGTGCTTCCGACACGATAGCCTTTGTCGAACGGCGTGATGGCAACATGACACTCTTCCAGAATCATCGGATACTTTGGACAGATTTTTGGTCGCGCCATCGTGATCGAATAGCCCTTACCTGGCTGAATCGGCAGCTTGACGCCCAGTGATTCTTTCAGCAGCGGCGTCCATGAACCCGTTGCGACAAGCACTTCATCGGCTTCCAGTTCCGCATGGCTGGTTTCCACCGACGTGGCCGTATGGCCCGAACTCTTCAGTCCCTTCATTTCGCAGTTTTCGATGACGCGCACGCCGCTTTCGTCGAGCAATCGTCGCAGTTCCAGCATGAGCTTGTCCGGGCGCAGATGGGCATCGCAGTGATACAACCATGCACCGGCCAGACCGGGCTTCAGAGCTGGCTCAAGATTTGTCAGAGCAGCACCGCCCAGTGGTTCAGCGGACATTTGAAAATGTTTACGCAGCCATTCGTCGGTCTTTTCATACGCATCAAATTCGTGCTGGTCTCGATAGACAAACAACAGGCCATCCGTGCGCCATTCGACCTGCATCCTGTGCGTTTCAATCAGCTCACGATACAGCGCGGCGGAAGACTGCAGCAGCGGATGACAGGCCAACCCTGCCTGCATCATGTCACGCTCGTTGCAGCGACCGGCAAACTTCAGCAGCCACGGCCACAGACTCAGGATTTTCTTCGGTTCAATCCGTAATGCCGTCTGTCGGCTGAGCATTCCCTTGATGCCTTTGCCGATCTGACCGGGACGCGCCAGCGGAATCACATGACTGGGGCTGACGTAACCGCAGTTACCATGCGAACATGCTTTGCCAAATCGGCCTTTGTCAATGAGCGTGACGTCGCGTCCGGTCTGTCGCAGATACCATGCGGAGAATCCGCCAATGACTCCACCACCGATGACGACCGTATGAGGCGTTTTATGTGTCATAAGCACTAGTTCACAAACAAATTGGTATTACCACAGGAATCGCAATCAGGAGACTCACGTCCCCCGCTCGCCTGGGCCAGGCGAGCCGTGAGACGTCAGTCTCCGGTTTCGGCGTTCCCAAGCGACTGCGATGCACTCAAACTTGTCCTTGGGTGCCGATCATAATTTCAACTGGAAGGCTGAACGCCTACTTCACTTTTTGGTTCAGGATCGAATACCAGCGCGGAACGGATCAGAAGCCTGCAGTATCAGCGACGATTCTCCAGTGATCCATGCCGAACCCGTGATTGTCGGAATGATGGCATCTTTGTGAGCGGAATTCTCATCCGGCAGCCAACTGCCTTCAAAAATGCTGCCGACAATACTTTCCTGACGCCACACGGCACCAGCCGCCAACTTTCCGTCTGCGGCAAGACACGCCAGCTTCGCGCTGGTGCCCGTGCCGCACGGTGACCGATCATAGGCACCACCAGGGCACATGACAAAGTTGCGGCTGTCGGAATCCGCTTGATTCGGGGGGCCGAAGAGTTCGATGTGATCGATTTCCCCGCCATCCGCTCCCGTGATGCCGGTTTGTGCGAGAGCGGCGCGAATCTTCAGTGTAAATTCAGACAGCTCTTTCCACTTTGCATGTTGCAGATCCTGACCGTGATCACTGACCAGAAAGAACCAGTTGCCGCCCCACGAAATGTCGCCGGTGACCGGTCCATGTCCCGGCACTTCGACTGCAACTGACTTTCGGCTGCGATACGATGAAACGTTTTGCACAGCAACCCGATGATCATCCAGCAGCGTCGCCGTGACAACTCCAACCGTCGTTTCAATACGATGCGAACCCAGTCCGAGCTGTTTCAACCAGTGCAGCGTGACCATGAGTCCGATCGTGCCATGACCACACATGTGCAGATAGCCGGCGTTGTTAAAAAAAATAATGCCAGCCGCGCAGGTGGAGTCGGTTGGCTTGCACAACAATCCTCCCACCAACACATCAGAACCGCGCGGCTCGTTAATCACGGCTGAGCGAATGTCGTCGAATCGCTCACGAAAAATGTTCAGCCGTTCGCGCAGTGGCCCTGTGCCAAGGTCCGGCCCGCCATCGACGATGATCCGTGTCGGTTCGCCGCCGGTATGAGAATCGATCACTCGAATGGTCTGCACGTTGCTGTCCGGTGTCGCTGAATTCGCAGGAATTCAGTGGGTTTCTCTGGTTGACTCTGAACTCCTGCGAGTTCAGCTACAGAATAAAGCGAGCGGCAGATTTCTGGTTACCGTCGAAAACCGGGGGCTAACGCCCTGCGGCTAATAAAATCAGCCGCCACGCGCTAGCGTCCGGTTCTTCGGCCTGGTAGTTCCAAATCTTCCGCTCGCCTAAAGTTGCTTGCCGGCCCACCATGGCCTTCTACATCAATCCGCGTCGATGAAGTTCCGCCACGACCTGCTGCACGATGGCCGAGACTTCCGCCGGGTGTGCCGGATCCGGACCGGCGTCACTGATCGGACATCCGCCGACCGGCTGATCTGTGAAGCCGTGGTTAGACAACATGCACTGCAACTCGCGGCTGAGCGCGCCGATGTCAGTCTGCTGTTTGTCCGACAAGGGCTGTCGGCCGTGTCCCATCTTGAATCCACGCAGTTCAACTGCCGCGCGAAATCCTTCCGGGAACTCGGCGGAGTAAATCATCGTGTCAAATAATTTCACAAGGTCATACTGAACCGCACGTGCCGCATCGATCTGATAGGACTTCGTGAGATCATAAAGTTTGCGCGTCAGTTCCGGGACAACTCCGGAGCTGGCGTTGGTTCCGCCGTCGGCACCAATCAGCAGCATGGGCATCAGCGCCGCATCCCAGCCGGTCAAAAATGCGAAATCAGGACGGTTGGGCTTCACAGCCTGAATCATGCGGATCATGTGCGGAATTTCTCCTGAGGAATCCTTGATCGCGACGATGCGTTCGCATTCTTCCGAGAGCCGCTGAATCGTGGGAACGTCGATTGGGCTGGCGAACATCGGAATGTTGTACAGTGTCACGTCGATTGGCGTGTTGCGGCCGATTTCTTTGAAGTACGCATAAACTGACGCAGGGCTCAGCTTGTAATAAAACGGGGCGACAATCGCGACAGCTCGAATGCCCAGTGAAGCATAGTATTCGCAGGCCTTAATCGTTTCCTTGACATTTGCTTCAGCGGCACCGGCCAGAATCGGCACACGTCCGCGAACCTGATCCGCCAGAATCGCAACGATGCGCCGGCGTTCTTCCGGAGTGAAACGCGTAAACTCCCCGGTCGATCCGTTCGGATACAGACCATGCACACCGCGGTCGATGAGCCAGTCGACGTATTTTCGCAGTTCAGGCTCATTGATCCCGCCGTCGGCTGTGTAAGGGATCAGGTTGGGCGTGAATATACCCTGGAGACGGGCTTGAGCCATGATTGGGGACTTTCGAGGCAGGAGCATCGTAAATTTTGTGCGGTCGGTTGAGCACGGGATGTTCGCAACGAGTGATAGCATGGGTCAAGTGTGAAATCCACCCCGCTTCCCATCGCTCGTGGTTGAGAAGGAAGCGACAACACGCTCACCATTGGTTAAACTTTTTTTCGCAACCCTGGAACAGAACGTCTCAATCAGACCCGCGCGGACTATAACGTGCGAAATATGTGCTCAAACGCGTAACTCCCGTCCGCAGGTTGCATTTCAATTCCACCACCGGAGATTTCCCCATGCTTTTTCGACTTCAAGTCACCGTGGTTTTCCTGTTGCTGGCACCCCTGATGGGCTGCTCGGACAGTCCGGGCACCAGCACGTCATCCGGCACCATCAAGGAGAAGCCTGCGGCTACCGTGCTAAAGCAAGGCACAATTGGATTTTCAACCCTGACACTGACCAATCCATTTTTCAAGATTATTGCCGATACGATGACCGAAGAAGCAAAGAAGCACGGATACGAAGTTGTGGTTGTCTCCGCTGATCAGGACGTCAATCGGCAGACAGCGCAGATCGAAGATTTTATCGTCAAAGGGGTGTCGGCCATCGTGCTGAACCCTTGCGATTCCAAGGCAATCGGCACAGCCATTCGCAAAGCCAACGACGCCGGAATTCCGGTTTTTACGAACGATATCAAATACGACGGCACCGATGGACGTGTCGAATGTCATATCGCGACCGATAACTATCAGGGCGGACGGCTGGCGGGTGAAGCGATGGTCAAGCTCATCGGTGAATCCGGCGGCAAGGTTGCAGTGCTGCATTATCCGGACGTGGAATCGTGCCAGTTGCGTGTGAAAGGGTTCGCCGAAGTGATCGATGCCCACAATGCCAAAGACGGTATCGCAAAGATCGAGATCTCCACAACGCTCAACGGCCAGGGGGCTCGTGAAGCGGGCTTTGCAGCAGCCAAAGATGCCATCGAATCACACTCGGATCTGGCGGCCATTTTCGCAATCAATGATCTGTCGGCCATTGGAGCGCGTGTGGCGCTGGAAGCTGCGGGCAAGGCCGATCAGGTTCGCATCATCGGCTTCGACGGAACTCTCGAAGGCAAGCAGGCAATTCTGGCTGGAAAAATCGTGTGCGATCCGATTCAATTTCCGGACAAAATGGGCCGGACCACGATCGAAATGATCGTCAACTACTTCGATGGTGAGAAACCTCCGGCAGAAATTCTGATCCCGTCGAGCCTTTACTATCTGGAAGATGCCTTGAAAGATCCAGAACTCGCGACACCTGCGAAATAATTCATTCCGTGGATGATGAGTGAGGTGGAGCACGTCGGGAGGTCGTCAGACGATTCCCGTACCTTGGACATTCGTGTCCGAGATATTCGCAAGGCACGGTCGTAAAGGCGAAAATGTCGTTCGCTGCGACAGTGTTTCACAGCCACGCGACGGACATGAATGTCCATCCTGCAACAATCGCCAGGACATACCACCCAGGACTCGACACACCTGCGACATGTATTGAAAAGTAAGCGTAGCTGAAGCCTGGACGCGAGCTATTGGTCTGCCTGGCGCACGTTGGCAATCTGGTCAATTGAAACGGCACCGTACGTCATCATTGAACCATCGACATCGGTCCCGACAAGCACCAGCATTCCGCGCAGGCTTTGGCGGGCGTCGGGGTAACCGCTGATCGTTGAGCCATCGTGCAGGACTACGTCCATCAGATGAGTTTCGTGTACGCCGGGCAGATCTGGATGCACGATCGCCGGAAATCGCTCCCAGGCCCATGTCCAGAGAGTGGCGTTCGTGTCAGCTCGCCCGGCGATGTCGAACCATTCCAATTCGGCCTTTCGCAGGTCCTTCAGTAACGCCTGTTGACACCAGACCCGCAGAACCTGTTCAATCCAGCCACGACGTGATGCGGCCAGGTGCTCAAAGGTCTCGCACGATGCTGCGTCGGTTGAATCGGGAACAGTGAGGTGATTCATGGGAGTAAGATCGGATCGTTTGTGATGATGGTGGGAGTGGATTCTGCAGTAACAGTCTCTGGTGGCTAGCGGGGTAATGGCCCTTGATTCTGCCTTCAATGTAGCAGGCACACGCCGTGTGCCGTCCGCTATTTCGACCGATGCCAACGGCTGCGGCACCTGGAAAGTGCCTGC
>Ga0105046_10012474_pt1 | contig 13186 bp, 13 predicted proteins | sample MAT03_FD_78385 | JGI IMG/M metagenome (GOLD analysis project Ga0105046, IMG submission 78385) | Freshwater microbial communities from Lake Fryxell liftoff mats and glacier meltwater in Antarctica - MAT-03 (megahit assembly) | ecosystem: Environmental > Aquatic > Freshwater > Ice > Liftoff... | reverse complement strand
TTAGGCCGTTCCGAAACCCGATCGCACTTCTCACCGGACGGACTCAAGTCCGGACTCCAAACTCTACCGTCCGAGTTCCGCCGGGTTTGGAGTCCGGCCTTTAGGCCGTTCCGAACCCCGATCGAACTTCTCGCCGGACGGACTCAAGTCCGGACTCCAAACTCTACCGTCCGAGCCTCCGCCAAGTTGCGAGACAGCCACGGTCCCTCGCGGCCGTGCGTGGCGTCGAAAACTGGAGAAGCGTGCCCAATCGGCACGCGTCCAGCCTGCGGTTTCACGGATCGCCGGTCAATCCGACGTCTTTTGGGTTCGCAGCGCCAGGCTCGGCCGTCTCTCGGTCGCGGGAGCCCGCATCCGGAATGCGCAGCGCTTTCGAGCCTGGCTCTCCTTTCGCCGAGGCCGTCCCGTATCCTCCCGCTGAAAAGATTTCAAATGCCGCGGGAGAAATCGCTCGATCTGAGGACGGACACCCGACCAAACTGACGTCTCTTCGCCGCCATGCCCTTCAAAAATCTCTTCCGCTCGTCCGACCAACCCAAAGACGGCTTTAACCAATCGGAACGAGAAGCCTTGGTGGATATTCTTCACTACTGCATGTTCGCGGACAAACACATCTCCGTCGCCGAGGACGAGGCGATCGAAGCTGTGGCGCGCACGCTCGACTGGGATTCCAAAGTCTCCTACGAGTACTACGAAGGGAAATCGACCGGGGTGGTACGGGCGGCGCTCGCGGATCCCATTCTAAAGGAAATGTTTTTCGAGAGCCTGCGGGTCCGATTGAAGAGCCCCGATCACCGGATCTTTGCCCTCAGCGTCGCGGACGATGTGATGAAGGCGGACGGTCTCCGGAAAGCGGACGAGCGGGCCGCCTCGCAGGAATTGAAAGCCGCACTCGGCGGAACCTGAGGTGGGCGATGGTCTCTCCTCCCTCGATACGGCTGACGGGCCTGCGACTTTACCCGGTCAAATCGTTGCAGGGAATTTCGATCGACGGCGGTACGGTCGACGCGTTGGGTTTGCTGCATGACCGCCGGTTCCTCGTCGTCGACGACGATGGGCGATTCCTGACGCAACGGACCTGGCCGAGAATGGCCTCGATCGGCACCGCGCTCGATGCCGACCACCTGACCTTATCGGCAGAGGGACACGGTCACCGGCGGGTGCCGCTTCGCGAGATCGACGCTCCCTTGCGCACCGTCGGCGTTTGGGGGAGCAAAGGCCTGAACGCCGAGGACTGCGGCGACGAGATCGCCGGATGGCTGAGCGATTTTTTAAAGGTCGGCTGCCGCCTCGTCCGGATCGGCGATGCGTTCGACCGGCCCGTTTCGAAAGGCGACTTCGCGCGCTCCGGCGATGTGGTCGGTTTTGCCGACGCGTTTCCCTTCCTGATCGTGAGCGAGGCCTCGCTGGCCGAATTGAACCGCCGTATCCTCGAGGGAGACGGAGCGCCCGTGCCAATGGATCGTTTTCGTTCCAATCTCATCGTCGACGGGTGCGAGCCCTTTGCGGAGGACACCTGGAGCCGTTTCCAATTCGGCGACGTCGTCTTCCGCTCCGGCGGCCCTTGTATCCGCTGTATCATTACGACCACGGATCAGCGTACCGGCGAACGCGGCAAGGAGCCCTTGCGCACGCTCGCCCGCTTCCGCCGCGATCCGGAGGATCCCTCCCAGGTGAGATTTGCCCAGAATCTGATCCACGAGAGCAAGCGGGGCACGCTCCGAGTGGGAGATGTCCTGAGGTTGTTGTAGCGGTGCCGGTCCGTGGCTGCCGACCTCTCCGGCCGCGTGGCGCAGGCGCCGACGCGAGGGAGACGGTGCCGGTTCCGAGACGGTCTCCCAACCCGGCGAAAACTACGACGGCAGAGTTTGGAGTCCGGACTTTAGTGCGTCCGGCGAGAGTGCGAACGAGTTTTCGGACGGCCTGAAGGCCGGACTCGCAACCCGGCGGAAACGTGGACGGCAGAGTTTGGAGTCCGGACTTTAGTCCGTCCGGCGGGAGTGCGATCGGTTTTCGGACGGCCTGAAGGCCGGACTCCAAACGTTATGCAGAGAGGGGGAGTCGATCGCTGCGTTGTGATGACGGTCGACCGAACTCTGCTCAAGCAGGCGGATCTTTTCCATCTGAGGCCCGGCGAAACGCTCCAAACGGGGACAATTGGTTTTGCCGAGTGAGGACAAAGCTGGGCGTTGCGGATCGATCCTTGAGGGCGCTTACGGCCCGCACATGAAAAAAATGAATGGCCCGTTCGCGATGGGTTCATTTTGAGAAGTTAGCCCGACTTCCGCAATCAGAGGTGATTTTCGGCTTTTTTCGGGCTATTTGGCGGCGTTCCCCATCGGCGCGTACGAACCCCGCTGGTTCATGCGGACGATGCACTGCGACCCCGCCGAAGCGGTCGAGATGCATGGGCTCGTGGGAGCGCGCGTCAGCGTGGGTCTGCATTGGGGAACGTTTCCCCTTCCGGACGAGGGGCGCGAAGCTCCCGCCCGCGCAGTGGCCGAGATCGGGGGAGAAACGCCCGATTTTAGAACCTTGCGCTGCGAGGAAACGGTGGCGGTGGGACGTTGAAGAGGTACCGGCGGTTACAAAGGAATGTTCCGATAAGTTGGACCGACAGCGAAACCGTTTCCGGGGTGGCGCGTCTAGCTCGCTATGAACTCCAAGCCATTTCCCTCCCCGCAAGGCCGGGTGCTCGGCGCCCTGACCCATCTGACCGTCGTCGCGGCCACGGTTGTCCTTTTCTCCGGATGCGTCGTGAGCAGGGTACGCCCCGCTCGTTCCGTGACCGTCGTCGAAACGGCTCCGACTCCCCAGCGGGTGGTCGTGGTGCGCGACCCGCCCGGACCGGGCAACACCGTGGTCATCGTCAAGGACGCACCGCCCCCCCGCGGAGAGAAGTGGTGGTGGAGCGGAGTCGGCCTTCGACGCGCCACGTCTGGATCGGTGGGTACTGGCGGCACGATGGCCGTGCCTATGTCTGGGCCCCCGGTCGCTGGGAACTTCCACCGCGCGCCCGCGTCATCTGGGTGAAACCCCGTTGGGAACTGCGCGGCGGGACCTACGTGTTCGTCGACGGCGCGTGGCGGTAAGGTGGACGGATTCGCGGCGGCAAATCGGAAGGACGATTTGCGCGGCGGGGCATGTTCGCAGATTATTTGCGGACAGTTTGTTGCGTCGTGATGAGGGCGACGGCGGCGAGGATCACTGCGGCGGATACAAGCGTGCGTGGGCCGAGGGGCTCGTCGAGAATCAGCCAGCCCAGGGCCACCGCGACCACGGGATTGACGTAGGCGTAGGTGGAAACGCGCGAGGGGGAACTATGTTGCATCAGCCAGATGAAGGTAGGGAAGGCGATCAGGGAGCCCGCGATCACGAGATAGGCGAAGGCGCCGAACGAGCGGGCCGAGATGTACGTCCACGAAAAGAGCGACCATTCGCCGAGCAGACTTCCGACCATGAGCAAGAGGCTCCCCCCGATCAGCATTTGCACCGACGCTCCGACCAAGGGGTGGGCGCGCGCTTTCAGGTGACGCGAGAAAATCCCTCCCACGGCCCACATTAAACTGCCGACGAGGATCACCATCGTCGGAAGCAACTGTAACCCGCCCGTGCCGGCCGATTGCCAAGGTGCCGCCAGCCAGGTCACGCCCGCGAAGCCGGTCACGAGGGCCACGCCGGCGATCGCGGAGGGCGCTTCGCCCCCCGGCCACGCCCATTCGACGACGGCAAAAAACAAGGGACTCGCTCCGATGATCAGCGCGGTTAGTCCCGAGGGAATATACTGCTGCGCCCACACCACCAGACCGGTGCCGCCCAGGAGAAAGACTGCGGCGATCGCGTTGTCGCGGATTTGCCGCGGAGAGGGCGGGGCGGCTCCACGAAACCACAGCCATCCCGCCAGAAGCGTTCCGGCTGCCAGAAAACGAGCGCCGGGCATCAAGAACGGGGGCAACGTTTCGATCGCCACCCGATTCGCGAGGTACGTGCTGCCCCAAATCAGGTAGATGGTGGCATAGCCGAGCGCCAGAGAGGAGCGACTGGGTGTGCTTGTGGGGGACAGGGGAGGCGCCATGGATCGTTCGTTCGGAAGCGGGCGGAGGACGAAGGCCGGTGCGGCGGCGGTCCGTCGACCGGTCAGGCGTAGACGGCGCGAGGCACGGAACGGCGCGGCGGTTCGGTCCCGCCGATCTGCTTTTGAGCGAGTTCGCCCACGGTGCGCAGCCCGCTTTCGACCGCGGCGCTCCACGGAATGCCGCAGTTCATCCGCAGACAGTGCCGGTAACGGTCCTTCTTGACGGAAAACAACGCGCCCGGGGCCGTGTTGATGCGGTGGGCGAGGGCCTCGCGGAAGAGCTTCAGCGTATCCACCCCCGAGGGGAACTCCACCCACAGGACGAACCCTCCCTGGGGCCGGCTCAAGCGTGTGCCCGCGGGAAAAAGGCGCAGGATCGCATTCGAAAAGAAATGGACCTGATTCTGGTAGGCGCGACGAATGGAACGCAGGTGATGGTCGTAACCGCCGTTGCGCAGGAAGTCGGAGACGGTCTTCTGCAGGACGATCGGCGTGCCCAGCGTATTTGTAAACTTGAGACGCCGCACCCGTTCGAGGTACCGTCCCGGCGCGCACCATCCGACCCGCAGCGAGGGCGCGAGGGATTTGCCGAACGAGCTGCACAGGAGGACCCGGCCGTCGGCATCCCATGCCTTCAGCGGCTTGGGCCGGCGTTCGCCGAAATGGAGGTCGCTGTAGATGTCGTCCTCGATCGCGGGCACGTCGAATTCGGCGAGCATTGCGTAGAGCTTTTCCTTTTTCTCGTCCGTCATCGTGCATCCCAGCGGATTTTGAAACGCGGGCATGACCATCAGCGCCTTGACTTCGTTGCGTTGCAGCGCCTCCCGGAGCGCTTCCAGAGACAACCCGCCGCGCGGCTCGGCCGGAATCTCCAACGCCTTGAGGTTGAGGCTTTGGATCGTATCGAGAAATCCGAAGTAAGCGGGCGATTCTAGCGCGATGGTGTCGCCCGGCTTGGCCACCGCTCTCAGGGAGAGGGTGATCGCTTCGGCGCATCCCACCGTGACGACCAGTTCGTCGTGATCGAGCGGGGCGCCTGCCTGGAGATAGCGCCGGGCGATTTCTCGAGCCAAAGGCTCATAGGCCCAATTCATCGCGCTCCGGGCCAGCAAGGAAGGGTCGTCGCGTCCGACCGCTCCGAGCAGTCGCGCCAGCTTCTTGGTGGGGAAAAGCGTCGGGTCGGGACAGGCCGCACCAAACGGTAGATACGACGGATCCATCGACAACGTCATGACCTCGGCAGTGAGATCGTCCACGCCGACGTAGCTGGCCTTGGCCATCGGTTTGGCCATGCGTGGCTCCGGGGTTTCCAACGGCATCCGCGGGCGTACGTAATAACCGGATTGCGGCCGCGCCTCGAGAAAGCCCCGGTTTTCGAGCTGGGTGTATGCCTGGATGACGGTGGCGATGCTGACATCGCGTTGCAGCGACATCCTCCGCACCGACGGCACACGGTGGCCGGCGCGCAACGTGCCCAGCTCGATGAGGTGCTGAAGCGAGTCGGCGAGCGCCGCATAGAGCGGAGCCGGCTTAGGGGCGGTGGAGAGCATGGCGGCGGAAGGGAGGAGAAAGGAGAAACGCGCGTGGCAAGGCGGAGCGTAGCGGAAATCCCGCGTCGCGAGCAGCCGCACCCGACTGGAATTGAGACCGGTACAGTTGAGGCTAGGCTCACACTGTAACCATGACAATTATTTCCCACCCGCCGAAAAACCTCCGCCGGAGGGCCACGGTCCCTCGTGGACGGGATTGCGCGTCCGCGCGCTGCCAACGTCGCAACCCACAAACCAGCAACGCCACTTACCGCGCACAGAGCTAAGTCGCTAAAGCGCTCGGAAAATCCCGCCCACGAGGGAGCGACAATCCCGCACCCAATCGTAAGCTCGGACGGTAGAGTTTGGAGTCCGGACTTTAGTCCGTCCGGAGAGAGTGCGATGGGTTTTCGGACGGCCTGAAGGCCGGACTCCGAACTCTCTCGCAGCGAGGAAGACCGAAGACTCTCCAGCTATTTGGTCGTTACGACCGACGCCGCTTTCGGCGGCACGTAGTAGGGGGTCATCGCTTGAACGATCGCATTCAGCGCGACGTTCGGATCGATCGGGCCATTGTGGCGCCAGACGATCTTGCCGCCGGGCTCGACCAGCACCGTGTGCGGCAAGGGGCCTGGCCACTCGGTGTCGAGCGCGGCGACCAGACTGTCCTGACCGCTTCCGGTGTAGCGATAGTGGTTGGTGGTACGTCCGTCGCGTTTGGCCAGTTTATCGCCGTTTTTGGTCATGCCGGCACCCTGCTTTTCTAGGAACGCCTTCGCGCGCGCTTCCTGTTTCGCGTTGTCCATGCTGATGGTGAGGAGTTCGAATTCGCGCAGGTCGAAGCGGCGGGAGAGCATCACCAAGGACGGAAATTCCTCGACGCAAGGCGCGCACCACGTCGCCCAGACATTGATGAGACGAAACTTGCCGGTGGCGTTGGCCCGCAGCGCGGCGACGCCGGCGGTGTCGATCGACTCGATCGTCACCGGCGCGCTCTTCCAACTCGCTTCGTGGGCCGCGTGCGCCGCTTTCCGCTCGCGCCACTTGGTGGAACAGCCGTGCGGTTTGGTCAGCCGAACCGGCACAGGCCGATGGGCGAGGAGCGCGTCGATCGCATTGCGGGCGTCGGGCGACTTCACCGTTTCCTCCTCGGGAAAGCGAGAGTCGTCGAAGCGCCCGGCGTATTGCAGGCGGCGTTCCTTGTCGAAGATAAACACGTGCGGCGTGGCGAGACAGCCGTAGGCCCGCGCGGCGGTTTGGGTTTCGCCATCGTACAGATACGGGAAATCCCAGCCCAGCGAGGCGGCGTAGGGTTTCATATCTGCAAAGGAATCGTTGTACTCGCCGTATCCGAGCTCATCGATGCTGAGTCCGTCGGGATGGTTCGGATTGATGGCGACGAGACCGAAGCTCTGGTTGCGCAGATCGTCCCGCAGGGTCTGGAGCCGCTTTTCGATCCCGTGCGAGGTCGGACAATGATTCGAGGTGAAGAGCACCATCAGGACGTCCGGTCCGGCGAAGTCGCGGAGCGAATACGTCCGCCCGTCGATGCCCGGGAGCTTGAAGTCGGGTGCTTTGTCCCCGATAGCGAGCTTTTGCAGATCGCCGGGCATCCAGCTGCGGGTGATGGCGGGTGCGGATGCGTCGGCCGCGCAGAGGCAGGATCCGGCGGTGAAAACGAGGAGCGAAGCGCCGAAGGCGAGGGTGCGAAGCATCATGGCGACAGGAGAAGAAGGCCGTTTAACCGTGCGGGTTGGGCTTTTCACTGTGAGGAAGGACGAGGCACATGGCAAGCGAGGCTCTCGGCTTGGGCTCCCGGTCACCCTTTTCCCAAATTCGGGAATCGTCTGGCCCGTTGTCGAAACGCTCTCAACGAGCTAAGATGCCTCGTATGCCCCATAACACTATGTTGCGCGGTGGCTTGTATAGGTATGATTCCGTAGGCATACACCCTGCTGGCACCGTCCCGTGATGCCGGTCGGATACGCCCAAGTAACCGATCGGGAATTGTCGGCGCTTTGGCTGTATTTGAAGTCATTGCCCGCGGTGGCCGCCCGGCAGCGATAACCGACAGAGTTTTTTGCCGATGGAGGGCCTCGCTCCGTCGAGGCCGGGATTTCGCGCAAGCGCTGCCAACGGCGCATTCCCTAGTGCGTCGTGCGCGCCTTGAGGTTTCCGATCTTTTCGGAAAAATCCCGCCCACGAGGAACCGCGGTCCATCGGCATCGAACGATCGCATTCGGATTTCCTGCAGGCACCTCCCTCCATCGGGTTTTTCCCGGAGCTGTTCATCGGGCTCGATCGGGCTGAAGATGCTTTCGATCCGACTGTTGCGTAAAGTTTGGCACCGATATCCGGGAACTGCCGGTCGGACCCTAGGTCATTCACAACACAAAGTAGGTTCATTCCCTGCTTCCTTCCCGTGCCAGACGTCTTGCTGCCTCCGGTTCGTCCCGGATCCGCGGCGGATGCGTTTGGTGACCGTTCGCCCTCTTCGTCCAAGTGCCTCGCATCGTTCGGTGCGTCATCCTCCTCTTCTAACAACCTTCAACAAAAACGGAGTTCCTCGTCATGCTTAGCTGGTCCCTCACCTTTCTCGTTATCGCCATCATTGCCGGCATCCTCGGCTTTACTGGCATCGCCGGCACGGCAGCCGGCATCGCCAAGATTTTTTTCTTTGTCTTCCTCGCTCTGCTGATCGTCTCCGCATTGGTCAGCGCCTTCCGGGGCAAACCCCGGGTTTAAGTCGGGGTTTGCGTCGTTTCTTTCGAAACGCCCCCTTTCCTTTCGTTCGGTTAGATCCATGTTCCACTTTTTAGATACCATCGATTATGAAAAATATCCAATTCCTAAAGCTCTCGCTCCTCTCTGCAGTGGGTGCCTCCAGCCTGTTTCTCGTCGGCTGTAACAAGACCGATCGCGCCGAAGCCAACGCCAACACGGCAGTGGCCAAGACCGACAACGCCATGGACAACGCCATGGATAAGACAAAAGACGCCTACGGCGACATGAAGTCCGGCGTGGCGAACGCTTGGGGCGACCTGAAGGGCTACAGCTTCGACAGGAAGAAAGACTTCAGCGCCAGCGCCAAGGCGATGACCGCGAAGTTCGATTCCGAGATGAGCGTCATGAAGTCCGAATACTCCGAAGCGAAAGCATCTGCGAGCCGCAAGGCCGCGATGGAAGAGCTCAAGAATTCCCGCGCAAACTTCGATCAGAAGATGTCCGCTCTCGGCAATGCCACGTCCGCCACTTGGGAAAGCGCCAAGTCCGACGTCATCGCCGCTTGGGATAAAGTCCAAGCTGCCTACTACAAAGCCAAAGCCAACTGAGCGCAGCTTCGGTGTGCTCCGGGGGGACTTTTGTCTCCTCCCGGCGATCTCGAAACGCCCGGCTGGTGATTTATTCAAAAGCAGGCGCGGGTCTATCCCGCGCCTGCTTTTTTGCATTCGTGGGCCCGACCGACGCCGACTTTCGGAGCCAGATCGTATCGGATTCCACGCTTTCGATCGGGCGTTGTGATTTTCGGTTGAAACCGCTCGTTTTTGGGTGACCGCTTCCTCATACTTCCGCCTGTAAGCCGATCGGATCGTTATCACGTCATTCGATTAATTCTATTCATCCACGCCCTGATTATGAGCCTACGTTCCCTTACCTCTGTTTTCACGCTCCTCTGTCTGTTCGGCGCGTTTGCTTTACCCGCGTACGCGCAGCAACGCAAACGAGTCAGTCCCCATGAAACCATCGGTATGGTGGTGGACGGGTCCCGCGTCACTATCACCTACGGTCGTCCCTATTCGAAAGATCCCAAATCGGGCGACGCGCGCGAAATCTGGGGCAGTTTGGTCCCTTACGGCAAAGTTTGGCGCGCGGGAGCCGACGAGGCGACGTTGCTGATCACGCAGAAACCGCTGCTCATGGGCGGCGTGACCATCCCGGCCGGCGCATATTCCTTGTTCTTCCAACCGGAAGCCAACGATTCCGCCAAGTTGGTCGTCAACAAGCAGATCGGGCATTGGGGAACCCAGTACGACGCGACTCAGGATCTGGCGCGGGTCGATGCGATGAAGGAGCCGCTTTCGCTCCCGGTGGATCAGTTCCTGATCGCCTTGGACAAAAAAGACGGCGGCGGCGTGATAAAGCTCAGCTGGGCCGCTACGCAGTATTCGATTCCGTTCACCGTCCAGAAATAAGCCGGCGGCCCGTGCATCGCTTCTCCCCGAAGCAGCGCGACGCGTGGTATCCGCTTTTTGATGCCAGCCGTGGATCGTCCGGTGGGCGAGACCGTGTCGTACCGTATCCGCACCGGCAAACACGACATCACCGCATACGACTGGGCCCGCTACCTCGACTTCGCCGACCGCCACTTGGGTTGTGCCGGGAAATAGGGCCGGATCCCGCGGGCAAGGAGCCCGCCCTACGGGATTTCGAGCATCCTCGCGACCGTGGCCATCCACGCCCCGCTCAGAGCGCGGCGCGAACGAGTAGGTAAATCAACACGCCTGTGAGGATCAGGCCCACCGCCCACCAGAACGGTGCCGGACGGTGACGATTTTCTTCGCGGTTGGACCATGCGCGACTCGGCTTGTCCTCGTCGGGGTCGGTCGGTAGGTCGAGTCCGTCATAACGCGTCGCCTCTTCATCCCAGCCGCTCTTTTCGTCGGCACCGCACTCGGGGCACGCGCGAGCCTTGGCGGGAACGTCGGCACCGCAAACAGGGCATTCGGAGGGGGGTCGAGAAGCGGGCAAAGCGAGAAGGCGCGACGCGCATTTCCACGTTGCGAGCCTCGCCCGCCGGTGCAAGCCGGAGTCGATCGCCCCGCAAAAGGTTGCCGCCCCGTTTCTCTTGGAGCCGCTGTTCTCCCGAGGCTGTCTCGGAACAGGGCAGAAGCTCGGACGGTCGAGTTTGGAGTCCGGACTTTAGTCCGTCCGAAGAAAGTGCGATCCCTTTTCGGACGGCCTGAAGGCCGGACTCCGAACGTTTTGCAGCGAAAAGGAGCGGTCGACCGGAATCTGCCCAGGGAAGTGGATCGTTTCGATCTGTGCATGTGTTAAAGGGACAGGTTGTATGTGCAATCCGCTGTCTCTAGGGGGTCACGGTCCGGAGGCTGCCGCGCAACAAGGCCGAAGCTCGGAGGTGGAGTTTGGAGTACGGCCTTCAGGCCGCGCGGAGCGAGTGCGATCCCTTTTCGGACGGCCTGAAGGGCGGACTCCGAACGTTTTGCAGCGAATGGAGCGTTGATTTTTCCGTTGTGGTGGCGGTCGACCGGAGTATTCGTTCGCCAACCGAGAAGATTTTCAGCGAGTTGAACCCGCTCTGCCCGTCGATCGCGTGTTACTTGGCGCGCGGCCCAGCAAGTGTCGGTGCTGTTTTCGGGATGGCTTGAGCGCGTCCGCGGCGCTTAGGTCTCCGGATGAAACTCAGGGTCGTTTGCGCAACGGGGTCCTTTATCGCGGCGGTGTGCGGGTGGGGTGCAGAAGCGATTCCGCCGCTGGGACCGCGGGCCTCTGCTCCCGGAAACCAGGCCAGCGCGCCGGGAGAATACTCGATTGCGTCCGGGGAAAATTCGGCCGCGACCAACTACTACGCGCGCGCCAGCGGCTGGTGGTCCACGGCGTCCGGTGGTTATGCCGTGGCCTCCGGATTCATGTCCTCGGCTTCGGCGGACTATGCCGTGGCCTCGGGCTACACCGCGATCGCCTCCAGCGGCTTCGCCAGCGCCCCAGGTTATTTCTGCGTCGCCACCGGCTGGTATGCGACGGCCGAGAACGATTACACCACCGCTTCCGGTCATTTCTCGCGAGCGTCGGGTTACGCCGCCACGGCGGGTGCACCCGGACATTTTGCGACCGTCCGCGGAGCGACGGTCACCCCGTATCGGACAATCAATGACGAACCCGCGATCGTGGATCTGCGCGCCTACTACGCCGTGGAGGACCAGGTGCAACTCGCGCCAGGCGCGCTGGGTTTCGATTACTTCCCTGCAAACACCCCGGAAGGACGCGCTCGGCTGCCAGAATTGTTCGTCGTCGCGGCGGTCTCCCCCACCGAACTCGTCCTTACGCGCGAGCCCGGTGAGCGTTGGCCCCGCGCCTTCGTCTCCAACCTCAGCCGGGGCATGCACCAGGAAACCCACGCGGCGGGTACTTTCGACGGCACCGATCGCGCGGGGGACGCTCAGGCCAGCCGCTACCTTGCACGGGGCGTCACCCTCGACGGCAAGCCGGTTCGCCTCACCGCGAACGGATTGGAGGAAGCGAGCGACAACCGCATCCGCCTCAAGCGCGGTCAGGCGGTCGCCTTCGATGTCCGCATCGTCGCCCAGCGCGACAATGGCGATGCCGCGTCGTTTTCGCGCCGGGCTCTCCTCAAATGCAGCGCCACCGGCCTCACCCAGCTCGTCGGCACCGTGCGCAGCGACGGTCCGGACATTGCGGATACCGACGCGAGCGGTTGGACCGTGACGCTGGCGGCCGACGATGTCGCCGACGCTCTGGAGATGCGCGTGACCGGCACCGACGGCCATGTCGTCCGTTGGATGGCGAGTCTCTCCGCGGTGGAAGTAGGTTGGTTTCCCGCCCGCCCGCCCCCCGGCGAAGGGGCGCAGTGATCGGGATCCTCCACGCTCTTTTCTCAGCCGAGCCGCCGTTTTGACGAGCTCCATCTCCACGGGGCACGTCGAGTGGTCCAGCTTTTTGAAACGGATGCATCCTTTGCCCACCGAAACCTTGCCGATGCGAGCCTCGGATTTCTCGAAGAGGCTGACGCCGTCCTCCTCCACCATGACGGAAGGCCCAGGTGAACCAACGTCAAAAGGGGTCAAACCGGAATGGCGCTAAGCCAAGCAGCCCTGTCGTTCGATTGCCTTAACTCAGCGCAAAAGGGTCAAACCGAGATTCGAGACGTACACATGTGAATCGAGCGGTAAACCGGCAGCCGACCCCAGGATTGAGATTCAGCATCAGGTTCCCCAATACACGTTCCCGCATAGCGAATTCACTCGTGAAACGTCGTTTCGGAGATGCTTAGTCTCGATTCTCGGTTTGACCCTTTTTACCTCTTTTACGTTGCCCTCTCCTGCTTCGGGTCAGATCCACCGTTTCACAGGAGCACGCAAAGGTAGCAGAGGACGGAGGGTAGATAGCAGATATCGGAGGTCAGGGGTCAGAGGTGAATGTTAAGCAGCCTGTCGTTCGATTTTCACTCGTGGCCACGGGCGAGGATCGCGACGAACATTCGGGTCAAACCGAGATTCGAGACGTACGTGGATCCAACCTTCGCAGCCTTCGCCTCTTCGCGAGAAAATGATTTGGAGCGGAGGTGGTCTCGCGAAGATCGGGCCAAGACGCGAAGGTTCGGACGAAGGTAACTCAACCCGTCTCGCAAATGCGTGTGCGACGCAGCTTCGGGAGCGTGGCTCTCCATCGGAGCACAACCACTGCCACCTCAACGATGCAGGTACCGATTGAGCAGGTTCTCGAGGTACTCCTGACGGCCGCTGCGGGGGGTCGGTTCGCCCAGCTTGGCGAGGACGAGTTTTTCCAGCTCCTTGAATCCGATCTTCCGCGTCTCGATCGATTG
>Ga0105046_10012470_pt1 | contig 13190 bp, 11 predicted proteins | sample MAT03_FD_78385 | JGI IMG/M metagenome (GOLD analysis project Ga0105046, IMG submission 78385) | Freshwater microbial communities from Lake Fryxell liftoff mats and glacier meltwater in Antarctica - MAT-03 (megahit assembly) | ecosystem: Environmental > Aquatic > Freshwater > Ice > Liftoff... | reverse complement strand
CGCGGCCGTCGATCTCGATGCGCTGCTTCGCGAGATAGGCGACGATCGCCTGGGCCACCGTCATCCGCTCGTCGCCGGAATTCCGCTCGGCCGCCATGGCCATCCTCCGCTTTGCGCTCGGCGCCATCGCCGGGCCGTCCATCGATTGCCCGTTGACCTTCCAACCAGATTTGAGGATAGGGTTCCTTGCAACCGGTTGCAATCCGATTGTGCCGCCGAGGGGACACTCCGTGAGACAGATCGGGATCGGCATCGTCGGCGGCGGATACATGGGCAAGGCGCACGCCGTCGCGCATCTCGCCGTCGGCGCGATCTTCGACACGGCGCTGCGGCCCCGGCTCGAGATGGTCTGCGCCATCAGCGAAGCATCGGCGGAACGCTATCGCGCCAGCTTCGGCTTTGCGCGCGCGACAGCGGACTGGCGCGCGTTGGCGGCGGACCCAGCTGTCGAGGCCATCGTCATCGCGTCGCCGCAGTCGACGCATCGCGACATCGCGCTGGCCGCGTTCGAAAGGGGCAAGCCCGTGTTCTGCGAGAAGCCGCTCGGCGCCTCGCTCGACGAAAGCCGGGCGATGGTCGCGGCCGCGGAGGCTTCCGGCGCGGTCAACATGGTCGGGTTCAACTACATCCGCACACCGGCCTCGCAGCTGGCGCGCGCGATGATCGCCGACGGCGAGATCGGCGAGATCACCTGGTTTCGCGGCGAACACACCGAAGACTTCTACGCAGACCCGGTCGCCCCCGCGAGTTGGCGGACGCGCGGCGCGGCGAACGGCGCGATGGGGGATCTCGCCCCGCACATGATCAACGGGGCGCTGGCGCTGGCCGGGCCGATCCGCAAGCTCCTGGCCGAGGTGGAGACCGTGCACCGGGCGCGTCCCGGCCCGCAGGGTCCCGAACGCGTGACCAACGACGACCAGGCGCAGATCATGTGTCGCTTCGAGAGCGGCGCGATGGGGCATCTGTTCTTCAGCCGGGTCGCGACGGGCCGCAAGATGGGCTACGCCTACGAGGTCACGGGCACCAGAGGAGCGATCCGCTTCGACCAGGAAGACCAGAACGCTCTCTGGCTTTACCGCATGAACGACCCTCCCGGCCGGCGCGGGTTCGCAAAGATCCTCACCGGGCCGGAACACCCAGACTATCTGCCGTTCTGCCAGGGCCCCGGCCATGGAACCGGCTATCAGGACCAGATCATCATCGAAGCGAAGGATTTCCTGCAGGCGATCGAGACGGGCGAACCCGTTTGGCCCACCTTTCGCGATGGGATGGAGGTCAACCGCATCGTCGCCGCGGCGCTCGCATCGAGCGACGGCGGGCGCTGGGTTTCCGTAGACGCGTTCTGAAGGATCGAAAGGTGCTCGACATGGCGATCAAGATCGGCAATGCACCCTGCTCATGGGGGGTCGAGTTTGCCGACGACCCGCGCAATCCCGCTTGGCGAAGCGTGCTAAGCGACTGCGCCGAAGCGGGCTACAGGGGCATCGAGCTCGGGCCGGTTGGTTTCATGCCGGAGGACACCTCGGAGCTCGGCGATGCACTCGCCTCTCATGAACTGGAGCTGATCGGCGGCGTTGTTTTCCGCCCGTTCCATGACCCCGCGCAGTGGGAGGACGTGCAGGACGCCGCAGTGCGGACCTGCAAGTCTCTGACGGCGCATGGCGCGCGACATCTGGTGCTGATCGATTCGATCTCGCCGCGCCGGGCGCCGACGGCCGGGCGCGCGTCCGAAGCCGAACAGATGGCGCCAGCGGAATGGCGCGCCTTCGTCGAACGCATCCGCACGATCGCACGCATCGGCGCCGAGGATTACGGCCTGATCGTCGGCATGCACGCCCATGCAGCGGGCTTCATCGACTTCGAGCCGGAGTTGGAGCGCCTGCTTGATGAGATCGATGAGAGCGTTCTGAAGATCTGCTTCGACACGGGTCATCACTCCTATGCCGGCTATGATCCGATGGCGTTCCTGCGCCGGCGCCTCGGCCGAATTTCCTACATGCATTTCAAGGATACCGATCCGGTTATCAAAGCCGACGCCATTGCCAAGCGAACCGGGTTCTATGCGGCCTGTGGTCAGGGCATCTTCTGCAGTCTCGGGGACGGCGACGTGGATTTTCCCGCTGTTCGCCAGATCCTGGTCGCGGCGGGCTTTGACGGATGGTGCCCCGTGGAGCAGGATTGCGACCCCGAAGGCGAAACGTCGCCCGCGCGCGACGCCGCCTCGAACCGCGCCTATCTGCGATCGATCGGTTTCGAGTGAGGGGCGGCACCATGAGCAAACTGAACTGGGGCATGGTCGGCGGTGGCGAAGGCAGCCAGATCGGACCGGCGCATCGGATGGGCGCAGCGCTGGACGCCGCATTCGCCCTCGCGGCCGCGGCGCTCGACCACGATCCGGCTGCGGGACGTGCCTACGCCAGGCGCCTCGGCGTCGCGAAGGACCGAGCCTACGGCGATTGGCGCGAGATGCTGGACGGTGAGCGAGCGCGCGCCGATCAAATCGACCTTGTGACGGTGGCAACCCCGAACGCGACCCACTACGCGGTGACCAAGGCGTTTCTGGAAGCGGGTTTCAACGTGTTGTGCGAAAAGCCGCTGACGATGACAGTGGCCGAGGCCGAGGACATCGTGCGAACCGCGCGCGATAACGACCGGATTTGTGCCGTGAACTACGGCTATACCGGCTACCCCCTGGTGCGGCACATGCGCGCGATGGTGGCGCGCGGCGATCTCGGAGCGATCCGCCTCGTCTTCGCCGAATTCGCCCACGGCCACCACGCGGCCACCGGAGACGCGGACAACCCCCGGGCTCGTTGGCGCTACGATCCGGCGCAGGCAGGCGTTTCCGCGCAGTTTGCCGACTGCGGCATCCATGCTTTGCACATGGCCAGCTTCGTGACCGGTCAGGAGGTCGAGATGCTGTCGGCGGATTTCGCGTCCTGCATCCCGAGCCGGGCGCTCGAGGATGACGCGTTGGTCAATTTCCGCATGGTGAACGGCGCCGTGCTGCGGCTCTGGACGTCTTCGATCGCGATCGGTCGCCAGCACGGCCTGGCGATTCAGGTCTTCGGCGAAACCGGCGGGCTGCGCTGGTCGCAGGAGCAACCGAACCAGCTGTTCTGGACGCCGATCGGCCAACGCACCCAGATCGTCGAGCGCGGCGAGGCCGGTCTGTCGCCGGAGGCTGACCGGGCCTCCCGCGTGACCGTCGGCCATGCCGAGGGAATGCCGCTGGCGTTCGCCAACATCTACGCCGATCTCGCCGAGGCGATCCGCGCCCGCAAGGAAGGTCGCGCGCCCGACCCCGCGGCCGATCTCTATCCGCGCGCGGAGGACGGGCTGCGGTCGATGGCCGCGATCCACGCGGCCGTGGACTCGGCGCGCCAGCGAGGAGCTTGGGTCGACGCTAGGCCAGCGATGTTCCGGCCGGTCTGAGCGTACCGCGCTCGATGATCCGGCACGGAAACAGTCGGGTCTCCGGATAGCGGTCGGGTTCGCTCAGCATCGCCACGATCAGGTCGATCGACGATGCGATGATCTGCGGGATCGGCTGGTGGATCGTGGTCAGATCGATGTTCTCCCAGCCGGCAATTTCCATGTCGTTCAAGCCGATGATCCCGATATCGCCTGGTACGTCGAGCCCGATGGATCGGACCGCGCTCAGGGCGCCGATCGACAGCACGTCATCGCCACAGAAATAGGCCTCCGCCGGGGTGTCCGCGAGCAGTCGGGCCATCTCGGTTCGCCCGGCGCGAAACGAGTAGGCTTCGGCGAAACTGTAACTTGCCGAAATGCCGGGGTGACGCTCGACTTCGCTCCGGAACCCCGCAAGGCGGTCCTGGGTCGACGTGGCGATTTGCGGGCCGCCGAGGAAGGCGACGCGCCGATAGCCGCGCGACGCCAGGGCCGCGGCGGCCATCCTGCCGCATTCCCGGTTGTCGATACCGACAACCGGGACCTCCGGAGCGCTCGTCGCGCGGCCGAAGCAATGCACCACCGGCATCCCCGCATTCCGGAACGCCAGACCGTAGTTCGGCGGCAGCGTCGAGGACGCCACGATCACGCCGTCGACCGAATACTGTTTCAAAAGGCGGACGGTTTCGTGCGGCGGCGAATCATGGACGAGGTTCACCAGAAGCGGCCGCAATCCGCGATCCTGAAGCCCGCGGGTGAAGATGTCGAACACCTGCAGAAAGACCGGGTTATGGAAGTTGTTCGAGATCAGTCCGATCAGTTTCGTGCGCCGCGTGGTCAGGCTTCCGGCCAGCAGGTTCGGGCTGTATCCCAAAGCATCTGCGGCCAGTTTCACCTTGCGGCGCGTCTTCACCGACACCGAGGCGCCCTCTGTGAACGCGCGCGAGACCGCCGATCTGGATACGCCCGCGCGTTCCGCGACATCCTTGATCGTCACAGCCACCGGATCACCGAACTCCGTCCCTTCGTCGCCTGCGCTCCCACTCGTCTCCGTCAGGATATCCGGACCGGGGTTGGTTTGCAACCGGTTGCAAAGCGCATCGATCTATGCATTGTTTGCGTAAAGGCGTCTACAATCGACGCTGGCAGCAAGAATCCGGTGAAAAACCGGAGGGCGCGGGCGAACGCCGGCGCTCGAACCCAGGCTTCCCAGGGAGGGAACATGACGAACATGCTCAGATCGACGATTCTTGCTACGATGCTCATCGCCGCGCCCATGGCCATGGCGACCGACATCATCGTGGTCAGCCACGGACAGGCAAGCGATCCGTTCTGGTCGGTCGTGAAGAACGGCGTGGAACGCGCCGCCAAGGACACCGGCGTGAACGTCGACTACCGCGCGCCAGAGACTTTCGACATGGTGGCGATGAGCCAGCTGATCGATGCGGCGGTCAATCAGGAACCCGACGGGCTCGTGATCTCGATGCCCGACCCCGATGCGCTCGGCCCATCGATCGAGCGGGCGATCGCCGCAGGCATCCCGGTGATCTCGATGAATTCCGGCGGCGCCGCAGCCAAGGAACTCGGCGTCCTTTTGCACGTCGGGCAGTCGGAATACGACGCCGGCAAGGCCGCCGGTGCGAAGATGGCCGATCTCGGCGGCACGAAGGCCGTCTGCGTCAACCACGAGGTCGGCAACGTGTCGCTGGATGAACGCTGCGCCGGATTCGCGGAAGGCTTCGGCGGCGAGGTCACCGTGATGCCCACCAGCAACGATCCGGCGGAGATCGAGGCGAAGGTCAAGGCGGCACTGGAATCCGACGCGGATGTCGATACGGTCATCGCTCTCGGCGCCTCACTGGCCGGCGAGCCGACGGTCGCGGCCGTCAAGGCGCTCGGCAGATCAGACGATGTCCGGATCGGATCCTTCGATTTGTCCGGGGGTTTCCTGCAATCCGTCGCCGACGGTGAGGCCGCCTTCGCGATCGACCAGCAGCAGTATCTGCAAGGCTACCTACCTGTCCTCTTCCTCGCGCTCAATGCCGAGTACGGCCTGATGCCCGGGGGCGACGTGCCGTCCGGCCCTAACCTGATCACCGCCGACAAGGCGGCCCAGGTCGTCGAGTTGTCCACACAGGGAATCCGCTGAGGACTGAGGCCTTGACGCGGGGCGGCGTGCCGCCCCGCCAATCGCAACGACGGAGGCGACGATGGCGACCCAGACCGGCCCGGCCGTGGACGAACGCGTAAAGTCCGAATCCTTCATGACCAGGCTCATGAAGCGCCCCGAACTGGGAGCCATCGCGGGGGTGGGCCTCGTCACCGTATTTTTCCTGTTCACCGCCGACCGATCCATGTTCACGACCGCCGGCTTCATGAACTACATGTCGCCCGCAGCGCAGCTCGGTATTCTCGCGATCGGAGCGGCGCTCCTGATGATCGGCGGAGAGTTCGACCTCTCGCTCGGCTCGATGATCGCTTTCACAGGCCTGTTCTTCGGCGTCATCGTGGTGAACTACGGTCTGCCCCTGATCGTGGCGATCCCCGCAACGCTTGTTTTCGCGGCGGTCGTTGGTTCGATCAACGGACAGATCGTGATCCGGACCGGGCTTCCTTCCTTCATCGTGACGCTCGCGTTCCTGTTCATCTACCGCGGTCTCGCCTTGGTCGGACTGAAATGGGCGACCAACGGCTCCACCCAGCTGCGTGGCGTGCGCGATGCAACGGAGGGCGATTTCCTGACGCCTTTCTTCAGCGGCGACGCCTTTCCCGGGTTTTTCGTGGCGCTCGCAAAAATGGGACTGATCGAAACCTTCAGCAACGGCAGCCCCAAGGTTCCGGGGATTCCCGTCGAGATCCTCTGGTTCATCGTCATCGCCGTCATGGCCACTTACGTGCTGCTGCGAACACCGGTCGGCAACTGGATCTTCGCCTCCGGCGGCGACGCGAACGCAGCGTCGAATTCAGGCGTGCCGGTGCGCAGAGTAAAGGTCAGCCTCTTCATGGTGACGGCCTGCTGCGCCGCTCTGGTGGCGATCATCACCGTCCTCGACAGTGGATCGACCGACGCGCGCCGCGGGTTCCAGAAGGAGTTCGAGGCGATCATCGCGGCGGTCATCGGCGGATGCCTGCTGACTGGCGGCTATGGCTCGGCGATCGGGGCCTTCTTCGGCGCGATCATCTTCGGTATGGTCCTGATCGGGCTGAGCTACACCGCCATCGACCAGGACTGGTATCTTGTGTTCCTTGGCGGGATGCTGCTGATCGCCGTGCTCTTCAACAATATGATCCGCAAGCGCGTGACCGGGGAGCGTTGAGATGTCCGAGCCGATCCTTCATATGGACAGCATCGAGAAGCATTTCGGCAACGTCATCGCGCTCGCGGGCGTCACGTTCGACGTCCGCCCGGCGGAATGCCACTGTCTGCTCGGGGACAACGGCGCCGGCAAGTCGACCTTCATCAAGACCATGTCCGGCGTTCACAAGGCCACGAAGGGCACGATCCTGTTCGAAGGCAAGCCGATGGACTTTGACAGTCCGCGCGATGCGATGGAGGCGGGGATCGCGACCGTCTATCAGGACCTCGCGATGATCCCGCTGATGTCGGTCACCCGCAACTTCTTCATGGGGCGCGAGCCGACCAAGGGCCGAGGGATCCTCAAGCGGTTCGACACGGAGACGGCGAACCGGGTCACGGTGGCGGAAATGCGCAAGATGGGCATCAACCTGCGCGGTGCGGACCAGGCGGTCGGCACCCTGTCGGGCGGCGAGCGCCAGACTGTCGCGATCGCCCGGGCGGTTTATTTCGGGGCCAAGGTCCTCATCCTCGACGAGCCGACGTCCGCGCTCGGGGTGCGACAGACCTCGAACGTACTCGCCACAGTCGATCGAGTGCGCAAGCAGGGGATCGGCGTGGTCTTCATCACCCATAACGTGCGGCATGCAATGGCCGTCGGCGATCGCTTCACGGTTCTCAACCGTGGCCATACGCTCGGGACGGCGCGCAAGGGCGAGATCACGCCGGAGGAACTGCAGGACCTCATGGCCGGAGGCCAAGAGTTGGCACAACTCGAAGGCTCGCTCAGGGGTACCGTGTGATGCCGCTTCCGGGCGAGCGGGCGGTCGCCTGCAGCTCTGCATTTGGACAATTCGGCAGTGTTGCGAGTTGGCCTGGCTCGGAACATTACGGCAAAATAGACTGATCACGGGTTGAGGGATCGACGGTGGATCTCATGGTTTTCCGAGGATTTTGCGGTCGGATCTGGGAGCTTTCCGTGGCTGAGTCGCGCGCGCTGCGGGGCGGCGCCTGAGGGACTTGACGCCCGGGTCGAGGCCCGGGGTCGGATCGACGCGCGCGCGGAGCGGCTGACCCGCTGCCTGCGTTGCGGGGCGGGGGGACCGCGACCCTGGGGCCAGACGCGGACCGGCCTGAAGCGCTTTCATTGCGCCACCTGCCGGAGCACCTTCTCCTCGGCGACCGGGGACCGTCGTCGCACGGCTGCGGCTAAGTTCGCCGCCGCAGTGGCGGACATGCTCGCCGGGGCGATCCATGCCTCGTGCCGGGCGCTCGAAGCGCGGCCCGGGGTCGCCCGGATTACGGCCTGTCGCTGGCGGATCCGGACGATCGACGTGTCCAGTAGACGGAATTCTCATCCGCCGACCAGACCGCACCTTCTCCGCATTCGTGGCCGGACGGCACGAGGCACCTGAGCGTGTCCTGCATCGGCTACTCCGCCGCGAGGGATTTCGCCTGCGACCACGAGGGCCCCAGGGCGTCAGCGTTCTGCACGAGGGCGCGGATGTAGCCAAGCGCGTAGGCCATGCCCGCGTGCCAGGATGCGGCGCAAGTCATGCCGGGAGTATGGTCGGGGACGATGACGCCGCCGTAGTTTTCATCGCGCAGGATGCGGACGATCTCGGCCATGTCGATATCGCCTTCATCGACAAAGGTTTCGACATATTTCGGCACCTTGCCCTTCACGTTGCGGAAATGGATGTAGCCGATCCGGTCGCGTCGTGCAAAACGGCGGACGTGGTCGTAGATCTCGCCGCAGGGCATTTCCTGAAGCGAACCGAGGCACAACTCTAACCCATTCGACCGCGAGTCGACGATGTCCAGCAGCCGGTCGTATTTCTCGGGCCGGTTCACCAGACGCGCGGCGCCGCGCAGCTGTTCGGCGGGTGGATCGTCGGGATGGGCGGCGAGCATAACGCCAGCCTCTTCGGCGACGGGGATGATCTCGTGCAGGAACGCGGCGAGGCGCCGCCACAATTCGTCACTCGAAACGCTTACGGGTGTGGCGCCGCGCTTGGCGGCGCGGTAGCGCATGTTCCATACCGTGCCGTCCGGCATCGGCAGGTCGGGATCGATCTTGGTGCTGTCAAAGCCGACCGACTGCGCGTCGCCACGCGCAAACGGCCCGCGCTGCCAACCCCAGACACCGGCGACCGAGAAGTTGTAGCCAAAACATGGCACCCCGGCGCGACCGGCATCGCGGATCAGCGTTTTCATGCCCTCAATCTGCGCGCCGCGTTCGGGTCCGTCCAGCAGGATGTCGGACCAGAACTTCGGCGAAAAATTCTCGATTGCCGCCAGCTTCAGCCCGGCGGCCTCTACCGACCCCACCAGCGCCGCCATTTCCTCGTACGTCCAGAGACGATCCTGCGAACAGTCTCCCCAACCTTCGGTATCGTCACCGCGCGAGATGCCGGGATCCTTGCCGCGAAAATAGTTGGTCATATGCGCGACGATATGGCTCGCTCCGGCCTGCGTGGCGAACTGGAAATTTTCAGGCGTCAGCGAATCCCGGTAAAGACCAAGCCCGATTTTCATGTTCGACTCCTATTTCACGCCAATGCCGGCGGTCAGGCCGCCATCGATCCGGTAATCGCTGCCGGTGACGAACCCTGCCTTGTCCGACGCAAGGAAGGCCACAAGCTCCGCCACTTCCTCAGGCTCGCCAATTCGGCCGATCGGATGCGCGGCGCCAAAGCGCTGGAACGCCTGTTCGACCGTAACGCCTTGACCGCCATAGGTTTGCGCGGCAAGTTCGAGTATCGGCGTGCGCACCGACCCCGGACTGACCGAGTTCACCCGGATTTTCTGGTCGGCATGATCAAGCGCCATCGCCCGGGTCAGGGCGTGGATCGCTCCTTTCGTGGCGACATAGGCCGCGACGTTCTGCTGGCAGTTATGGCCCTGCACGGACGAGATGTTGACGATGGCCCCGCCGCCCCGCCGCGTCAGTTCGGGCACGCCGAAATGGGCGGTCAGGTAGATGGAGCCGACATTGACCGCCATGCAGCGCTGCCACGTCTCGAAATCGGTCGAGACGACGGTTCCGAAGGGATGCACGGCGGCCGAGTTGACGATGATGTCGAGGCCCCCGAAACGGCTGACCGCCTCGTCGATGGCTGCGCTCACCTGATCCGGCGCCGAAACGTCGGTCGTGCGGGGGTGGATCGCCAGCTTGCGCGTCGCGGCGTCGGACGCCAGCGCTGCATTGGCGGCCTCGTCAATACCGCAGGCCAAAACCTTGGCTCCGCCCTGCGCCAGACGTGCCGCACAGGCTAGTCCGATGCCCGTCGTCCCGGTCACCAGCGCCACTTTCCCTCGGAAATCCATTTCGTTACCTCACCCGCTCCAGTACCTGATTGAGCAGAACAGCCCCGAGGATGATCCCGCCGCGCACGACATATTGCCAGTATTCGCTGACATTCAGCAGCGTCATGCCGTTGGAGATGCAGCCCAGAAACAGCACGCCGATCAGCGTGCCCCAGATCCGCCCCTTGCCTCCAAAAAGCGATGTGCCGCCGATGATCACCGCCGCGATCACATCCAGCTCCATCCCAGTCGCCGTGGTTCCGGTGCCTGACCCGATCTGTGATGCGATCAGTGTGCCCGACACGGCGGTCAGCGCGCCCAGAATGCCCAGCGCCATGCACTTCACCCACCAGATGTCGATGCCGGACAGGCGCGCCGCCTCCATGTTGCCGCCTACCGCGTAGACGGCGCGGCCGAAGCGGGTGAAATTCATCAAGAAGTGCATGCCCGCGAAGGTCAGTGCGAAGATGTAGACTGGGAACGGGATACCCAACAGATAGCCGCCCCCCAGAAAATCGAACCCTTTCGGAAAGGTCGTCAGCGGGAAGCCGCCGGTTATCAGGTTTGCCGCTCCGCGCAGGGCGGTGAAAAGGGCCAGTGTGGCGATGAAACTCGGCACGTTGAACCACTGGCGAAGCTTGCCCACCGAAAAACCGATGGCGAAGCCTACCGCCACGGCGATAACGATACCAATCAGCGCCGCCAGCGGCCCGCCCACGATGTCGACCAATGCCCCGCAAAACCACGCGACGATGCACCCGGCCAGCGCCGCTCCGGCGCCGACAGACAGGTCGATCTCGCCAGAGATGATGACCGCCGTCATGCCAAAGGCTATGATGCCCAGAAGCGATCCGGTCCGCAGCACGTTCAGCACGTTGCGCAGGCTGGCGAATCCCGGCGCGGTGAAGATCAGGATGACGACCAGCACCACCAGGATCACTTCCATCGGATAGGATTTGATCAGGCGGATCACCGGGCTGGTCCCTGGCCTTGAGGCCAGTGCGGTGGTCATTCGGACGATCCTTCCATGCACAGTCGGTAAAGCTCGTCGAGGGTGGTCGCGGTCGGGTCAACCTCCGCCACGATGCGACCCTGACGCATCACCAGAATACGGTCGGCCACTTCCAGCACTTCCTCCAGCTCGGTCGAGACGAAAATGGCGGCCAGACCACGTTCGGCCTGATCCCAGATGATGTCGAAAATCTGCCGCTTGGCCTGGACGTCGACACCGCGACTGGGTTCGTCAAAGAACATCACTTTGGGCTGGGTGTTCAGCCAGTTGCCGATCACCACCTTTTGCTGGTTGCCGCCGGAAAGCGAGGAGACAGGCAACAAGGGCTCTGACACCTTGATCGCAAGATCGGCGATCTGCCTCGTCACCGAGGCTTTCTCTCGGCCACGCGTGATGACGCCGGACGGGGCGATCCGGCCGAGGCTGGCCATGCACAGGTTGTCATGGGTCGACAGTATCTGCACCAGTCCGACCTCCTTCCGGTTCTCCGGCGTATAGCCGAGCCCCGCCTCCTTCATCTGCTTTGGCGTGGCCGTGGGTACAGTTCTTCCGTTCACCGTGACTGACCCCGCGTCCACCGGATCGGCCCCGAAAATCGCCCGCATCACTTCGGTTCGCCCCGCGCCCAGGAGTCCGGCGATCCCGAGGATTTCACCGCGATGGACGGCGAGGCTGACATCCTCGAAATCTCCGTGCCGTGTCAGGCCGTCCACCGCCAGAACCGGCGCAGCGGACCGGTCGATGGCCTTGCGCGCCGGGCGCCTGGCCCTGGCGGTTTCGCCGAACATCATCTCGACAATCAGCGAGTGCGAAGCCTCGGTCATCTCGACCGACCCAGCGAAGATCCCGTCGCGCAACACCGTGCATGTGTCGGCAATCTCGAACAATTCGTTCATCCGGTGGGTGATGTAGAGGATCGTTACCCCGCGATCCCGGAGCCGGCGGACCAGCGTGAACAGCAGGTTCACCTCCCGCGTGGCCAGTGCCGAGGTCGGCTCGTCCAGCAGCAGGACCGAGGGATTGAACGACATCGCCTTGGCGATCTCGACCACCTGTTGCTGTCCCACGCTCAAGGCGGACACCAGCCGGTGCGGATCGAGATCCAGCCCCATTTCGTGCAGAAGGGCAGTCGCTTCCTTGTGCAGCCGCGTCCAGTCCACCACGGCAAGGCCAAACTTCCGAGCCATCGGCAGGCGACCCAGAAAGATGTTCTCGCCGATCGACAAAGACGGGACCAGCGACAATTCCTGATGCACCGTGATCACGCCGGCGCCAAAAGCATCCTGCGGCGTGTGAAATGCCGCCTCGGCGCCGTTGACCCGCAAGGCCCCCGAGGTGGGCAGGATGACCCCGGCCAGTATCTTGACCAGTGTGGATTTCCCCGAGCCATTCTTGCCCATCAGGGCATGCACCCGCCCCGGTTCGAAGCGGTGCGAGAACGCGGACAGCGCCACGGTCTGCCCATAGACCTTGGTGACGTCGTCAAACTCCAGCAGGCCGCCGGTGCGCAGGTGGGGGGGCATGGCGTCAAGCATCGATGGGGCGCCGCCTTCGCAGGAAAGTGTCGCGTCCGGTCCGGAAAGGGGGCCGGACGCGCGTCGCAGTTACTGCAAGGTCTTGAGCTGCTCCAGGAAGGCATTGACGCCTTCCGGGTCGCCGCGCGACAGGCTGAGAACCGGCACGGACTGGTCTTTCTCGACCGGCTTGTTGTCCAGAACGTCGTTTGCCGCCTTGATCGCCAGCGTACCCACTTCAAAGGGTTTCTGCGCGGTCACGGCCTGCAGAACATTGTCCGCGTCCAGAAGCATGTTCGCCAGCTGCTCGGTGCCGTCGATGCCGAACACGAAGACTTTGCCTTCCAGCCCGGCCTTCTTGACCGCCTGAACCGCGCCGATCGTGCCGCCTTCGTTAGCCGCATAGATCATCTCGATGTCCGGGTTCGCCGTCAGGATGTCCGACACCACCGAAATCGCCTTTTCGGTCAGCCAGGCGTCCTGCTGGGCCACGATCTCGACCTGATCCTTCACTTCGGCGAGGAAGCCGTCCACGCGGTCGTTACTCTGCTCCGGCAGCAGCGACTTGAAGGCGACCGTCGCGATCTTGACCTTGCGGCCCGGCGCAAACTTGTCGAGGAAGGCTTTGGCTTCCTTGCCGGTGTTG
>Ga0105046_10012469_pt1 | contig 13190 bp, 11 predicted proteins | sample MAT03_FD_78385 | JGI IMG/M metagenome (GOLD analysis project Ga0105046, IMG submission 78385) | Freshwater microbial communities from Lake Fryxell liftoff mats and glacier meltwater in Antarctica - MAT-03 (megahit assembly) | ecosystem: Environmental > Aquatic > Freshwater > Ice > Liftoff... | reverse complement strand
GCGTACAGCGACGTGGGGCGGCCCAGCATCCCGCCCGAGCGGCTGCTCAAGGCGATGTTGCTCATGAGCCTCTACACGATGCGGTCCGAGCGGGCGTTGTGCGAGCGGATCACGTTTGACATGCTCTTCCGCTGGTTTCTGGATATGACCCCCGACGAGGGTCCGTTCGACCACAGCGACTTCAGCAAGAACCGCGAGCGGCTGGACCGGCTCGACGTGACCAAGAAGTTCAGCGACCGGATCGTGATGGCCGCGATGGACGCGGGGCTGATCAGCGAGGATCACTTCTCCATCGACGGCTCGCTGCTCCAGAGCCACGCCTCGCTCAAGAGCCTCAAGCACATCGAGAAGTTGAGGGCCGAGAAGCAGAGCGCGGCAGAGGGCAAGAAGGCGAAGGGGGACAAGAAGGATGACGACGACAAGCCCGACTCCAACAAGCCCGACTCCAACAAGTGGGTGAACTTCCGGGGCGAGAAGCGGAGCAACCAGACCCATCGCAGCACGACCGACCCCGAGGCGCGGCTGTACACAAAGACCGGCGGGGTGGCGTACCTCCAGCACACCATGCACGTGCTCATGGAGAATCGTCACGGGATCGGCGTGGACATCCGCGTGGGCAAGGCCGACGGGCACGCCCAGCGCAGGTGCTGTCTCAAGATGCTCGATCGTGTGAAGCGGAAACTGGGGATCGAGCCCGTGACGCTCGGGGCCGACAAGGGGTACGACGCGGGCGACTTCCTGCATGCGGTGGAGCTTCAAGACCAGCCAGCGCAAGCGCGGGCTCGACGAGGAAATCTTCGGCTGGGTGAAGCAGTTCGGAGGGCTCAGAAGATCGCGGCTGGTGGGAACATGGAAGATTCAACAGCTCGCCGACATCGGCCTGAGCGCCCTGAACCTGATCCGGATGAGCAAGCTGCTCGCGACCTGAAGGCCGCGGCGCGAGAACGGGTTCGCGCGATGCTCCGAAACGCGCACGACAAAGCGCTACATCACATGCCCCCCGAAACCAGTTGATCCATCGTCGAACCCGCGTTCTTCAACGGCCTGCTAGGTGATTGAACGAACTTCGGTGAACTTGGTCTCAGATACGCCGAACTCGAAGTCTTCAAGATGAAGCTGCGAGTTGATGAAGCCCGGTGGGAGATTCTCGACCGCCGAACGACAGTCCGTCGCCCGCGAGACAGCGCACAACCCGGAGATTAGCTCTACGGTCGCCACTTGAAGATTCCTGCGGTACCCCCAGCCTCCAGTCCGTCTCGGATGATGTCGGAAGTTCGAACCTAGTGCAATGCCAAATTTTTAGTTTTGGAGATTTTTCGTCTTCGTCTTAGGCACTTGGCGGGTGCGGTAAGCCTCTTTCCCCTGTCCCATCCATACCTTCCCGCATGATCCTCGTCCTCATGGGACTTCGTGGCAGCGGCAAGAGCACGCTCTCTCGCGCCGCCGCGGCGGTTCTCTCACGCCCCGCGATCGATCTCGATGACCGCACCGCCGCACTGCTGGGCGCGAGCGCGGCCGGTGAGGCGCTGAGGCTTCAAGGGCTGCCTGCCTTCAGAGCGGCCGAAGTGCGTGCGTTGTGCGACGTAATGAAGGATCCGCCCTGCGTCCTCGCGCTCGGTGGCGGCACGCCCACGGCACCCGGCGCACTCTCGATCCTCGCATCGCTCAAGCGCGACGATCCGCCGCGGCTGGTCTATCTGCGCGCGAGCGTCGAGACGTTGCAAGCACGCCTCGCGCTCGACACGACGCAGCGCCCGAGCCTGACAGGGCTGCCAGTGGCTGAAGAGATCGCCAAACTCCACGCCGCCCGCGACGGCCTCTACACCATGCTCGCCGACCGCGTGGTGATGGTGGATGGAAGGACCGAGGCGGATGTGCTCGCAGAGTTGGTGCAGATAGCGACGACGCGTGCTAGTGCGTGACCTCGGACTCGCGCTCTAGACGGTGTCTGCGGACAAGACAAAGAGGGCCACGGAACGGAGTTGGATCACAAGAAATTCAACGCTCGATTCGATGACTTCTTCAATCTCGTTTCCTTCGTGTTCCTCGGTCTCGCTCCGTGATCTCCGTGTTCAAGGGCCACCCACATCGGGGCGCGGCCAGATCAGCCAAGGTCAGCTCGCTGCACCGCCTCGCAGAATGCTTCGATCAGGCCGATGTCCTTGACGCCGCGCTCGCGTTCGACGCCGCTGGAGACATCAACGCCGAACGGGCGGCAGAGCCTGATAGCCTCGGCCACGTTGCCGGGATGCAGGCCGCCGGCGATGATGACGGGCTTGGGGCACGTGTCGATCAGCGGCGCGAGCACACGCCAGTCAAACGCGACACCCTCGCCACCAGCCGAGCCATCAACGAGGATCGCGGCGACATCCTCATGCTCGCTCCACTTCTCCAGTTCTTGCGCAATGGTCGCGGCGTCGAACCAGATCGCCTTGATAATGTCAGGGCCGCAGGCCTTCACGAGCTTTGCGTCCTCGTTGCCATGAAGCTGCGACAAGCTCGTGGTGCAGGCCTGCTCGATCTCCGCAAAGTCGTCGGGATCGGGATTTGCAAAGACCCCCACCGATGCCACCATCGGCGGCAGCAGCGACATGAGCCCGTACGCCTCCTCGGGGCTGATGAACCGGGGCGACTTCTCAACAAACATGAATCCCACCGCGTCCGCACCCGCGTCAACCGCGGCCAGCAACGCCTCCTCGTCCGTGATCCCGCAGACCTTGATCCGTGTACGACCCATGCAATCCCCGATTCTGAGAAGTGGGCTCGGGCTACCTCGAGGGCAAGCCAGCGCCCCGATCTCGATTTGACCCTGTTGTTCCTGTTCCTTCGCGCCGTGGACGACGGCCCAGCGTCTATAGTTGCCCCCCTGCCGGCTGGCAGCGGAGGAATCGTTCGAAGCAGCTTCTTTCAATGTAGATCCAGTTCAGCAGGACGACCGGAACGCCACCGCGTGCCCGGCACTCACCGCCGAGAGGGCGAAGGAAATGACGATGGCCACCTACTCCAAGGGTCTCGAGGGCGTAATCGCCGCAGAAACCAAAATCTCCTTCATCGATGGTGAGAAGGGCGTGCTGGAATTTGTCGGGATTCCCATCGGCGAGCTGGCCAGCCACAGCACCTTCGAGGAAACCGTCTTCCTCCTCTGGAACCTGCTTCTGCCCAAGGCAGCGGAGCTCGCGGACTTTGAGCAGCAGATTCGCGCCCGCTACGACCTGCCTCCGTACATCGAGAAGCTCATCACCTCGATGCCCAAGGACGCTCAGCCGATGCACGTCCTTCGCACGGCCATCAGCGCCATGGGCCTTATCGATGCCAAGCCCAACACCACGGATATCCCCAGCGTCCGCGACAAGGCACTCACACTCCTCGCCGCGACGCCCACGATGCTCGCAACCTTCCACCGCCATCGCCAGGGCCTGCCGCTCGTGAAACCCGACAAGAGCCTGAGCATCGCGGCCAACACGCTCTACATGCTCAGCGGAAACAAGCCGACGACCACGATGGCCAAGGCCCTTGATGTCTGTCTGGTCCTGCACACCGACCACGGCCTCAACAACTCCACCTTCTCCGCACGCGTCGTGATCTCCACGATGTCAGACCTCTACAGCGCCGTCACCGCCGCCGTCGGCAGCCTGCGTGGCCCGCTCCATGGAGGCGCCAACGAGGGCGTCATGGTCATGCTCAGTGAGATTCCAAGCGTCGAGGCGGCCGAGAAGTACGTTCTCGACAAGCTCGCGAAGAAGGACAAGATCATGGGCTTCGGGCACCGGGTCTACAAGGCTTACGACCCGCGCGCCACGCATCTCAAGGTCCTCGCCAAGCAGCTCGCGCAGGACACGGGCAACATCGGCCTTTACGAGAAGTCCACCGCGATCGAGCAGACGATGGCCACCGCCGTCGCGGCCAAGGGCATCTATCCCAACGTCGACTTCTACTCCGCCACCACGTACCACTGCATCGGCCTGCCGCTGGACCTCTTCACACCGATGTTCGTCGTCGGTCGCGTCGGCGGCTGGAGCGCGCACGTTCTCGAGCAGCTCGCCGACAACCGCCTCTTCCGCCCCGATGTCGACTACAAGGGGCCGCACGGCGTGGCATACACGCCCATCGCGCAGCGCTGAGCTGGCAGAATGACGGGGCCGATGTCCCGCACGACTTCGCGACTGCGGTCGGTGGGCCTCGACTACTCCACTTGGCGGTGTTGACAGCTACTGACCTGAATCCGTGGGCGCCGCTCCGCGCAGACCGCGGCGTTTAGTCCTTGCCGCTTCGCGCTGAGGAATCGAGATCACGTCCATCTCGCTTGGCTCGCTCACTCGGCGGGAAGAGCTTGAGCCATCGTTCCATATCAAGCATCGACGCATCGATGTGTAGTGTTGATGACTCTGCTCGCAATGGCATGGCGATGAGCTTCGCGTCGTTCCTCCCATTGCGCCTGGACGTTGTGTGCGGCGTTACCGTCGCGGGCTTGATCGCCGCTGCAACCGCATTCCCCGCCTCATCCACGCCCAGATCTCTGAGCCACAGCTCCACTTCGCCGCGCGTCAGTGGCACCGCCTCCGCAAACGCGGGGCGCTCGGGTACTGGCGCGTGCTTCCAATGTGTGAGCCAACCCACCAGCGTCTCGCCGCTCATCTCACTCGCGCCAAGACGACGCGAGGAACTGCGCACCTCCTGATCCGAGCTCACGACCAACAAGCCCGCCGGGCGCAGCGAAGCCTCGATGAGGCCCGCGATCACATCATCCGCCTCGACACCACGCCCCGAAAAGTGGAACGTCAGCACGTCCTCGCCGCGATGCGTGGCCCGCTCACTCCACGCCGCAAACATCCCCGGCGGCGGATCCCCGTCGCATACCAGCACCACCTCGCGCCGAAAGAACCGCCGCTGCGAGATCTCCGAAGCGAGCGCGACAAGATCCCACGACGCAAGTCGCCGGTGCGTTCGCACGCGGTGCAAAACGTTGTACGCATCGATGAGAACCACGGGCCCGCCTCGCTCCCTTCGCGCACTTTAGTCCCAGAAATCAAACCCTGAACCGACTACATCCCAAGACGAGCCAGGATCCCATCAAGCAGCGACCTCGCCACATCCTCATCACCCCACGGCTGCGGATTGATCCGCACGCGCGTGCCCCCCTCAACCCGCGCCGCATGGATCCACACGCGCGGCGACCCGGCCGACTTCGGTGGTATCGCCAGCAAGCTCCCCTCCTCCTCGGTCGCGCGCACGAGTTCAACGCCATACCCGCGCGATCTCACCACCGCGTCCGCCGCCGCGATCACCGCCTGCACTCGTGCCCGCTCGGGAAGGTCCGCCGTCAGCGTCATCATGGAATAAGTCGCGAGAAGTCCCTCCTGCCCCTGATTCCGGGCCGCGGGCTGGCACCCCGTGCCAACCAATCCGCACACGAGACCGCCAGCCAGCACCAGCGTCCGAGCGGCGACCGCTCCGCATCGCCAAGTCCAAACGCCCGCCGCCCATCCAAGCAGTGTGCTCATCCAACGCTCCATCGGCCCCGCAAAGTCACCTTTCGAGATCGGTCCCAGCCGCACGCCGCCCAGCATACACGCCCCACCCCCGCCACCTCGCCCAAGCTCCCTGCAACTGTTTCTTATCGCGACATCCGCCACCAATCACCGTGGGGGTTGATACCGGAGCGGAACCGACCTTTACTTGGGGCCCGTTCCAGGGCGTCGCTCCGGACGGTGGGGATTCGGTCCGTGATCGGACCGGGGTCAAAGGTTTGTTCGGAACAGCATCGGGCGATCCGACGTGTGTCGGAGGTCCGGTGAAGGCTTCCGGTGGTTGATTGGCGAGAGGTACACATGGCGATTCGAGTGAAGGCACGCAGCGGTGAGAGCACGGACGGGCTCATGCGCCGCTTCAAGCGGCTCTGCGAGAAGGAAGGCCTGACCAAGGACATCAAGCGGAAGGAGTTCTACGAGAAGCCTTCCGAGCGCGCTCGTCGCGCCGCCCGCAAGAGCGTTGCTCGCCGCGTGAAGGAGGACGAGCCCGTCGTCCGCAAGCCTGCCAAGCCCGAGTAATCGTTCACCCTGCGGCACCACTCGTGGGGCTCAGGCACGCTCGTCTCGTTACCTCGCGCATTGCGCGGGTGGTGCGCGGCGGACCACTGCCCACACCTCCTTCGTTGCATTCTGTGGCGATCCGGGTGCCCGCAGGTCGATCAGTCCAGTTCACAAGCGTCGATGACGGGGAGCGTGTGTGCCGCCTGGCCCTCGCTCCCCCGTTCTGCCATACGGGCTCATCAGCCCAAACAACTCCCAGAGAACGGAGATCCATCCCGTGCTCCAGCAACCGCTCCACACCTCTCTGAACACGCTGAACCGGCTGAACACCGCGGGCACGCTCGCGTCGCTCTTAAAACGAGCCGGCGCACTCGCCGCGGCCATCGCGCTCATCGTCGCTCTTTTCGGCCCAGCCTCCTCGGCCTTCGCCGCGGGACCCACGGGCCCCAACGCGCCGGTCTTCCAGAAGCCGGGCGGCGAGGCCAACCTCGTCATCCCCGACCTCAACTCCGTTGAGTTCATGGGAATCGGCGGCCATGACCTGCTCATGATCGGCTTCGCGGTCTCACTCGCTGGCATGATGTTCGGACTCTGGATCTACCTCCAGCTCAAGAACATGCCCGTGCACAAGTCCATGCTCGAAGTCTCTGAGCTAATCTACTCCACGTGCAAATCGTACATGGTGCAGCAAGGCAAGTTCCTGATGCTCCTGTTTGCCTTCATTGGCTCGATCGTCGTTCTCTACTTCTCCGTCTTCGTCCCCACCACCGCCATCGACACCACCACCGGCGAGTTCAAGTCCGGCTTTGGTCTAGGACGCGTGGGCCTCATCATCATCTTCACCCTCGTCGGCATGGCTGGCTCGTACGGCGTCGCGTGGTTCGGCATCCGCGTCAACACCTTCGCCAACAGCCGCGCAGCCTTCGCCTCGCTTCGCGGCAAGCCCTTCCCCACCTACGCCATCCCACTCAAGGCTGGCATGTCCATCGGCATGATGCTCATCTCCGTCGAGCTCATAATCATGCTCGGCATCCTGCTCCTCCTGCCCGGTGACCTCGCTGGCGCATGCCTCATCGGCTTCGCCATCGGCGAGTCGCTCGGCGCCGCCGCCCTCCGCATCGCTGGCGGCATCTTCACCAAGATCGCCGACATCAGCTCTGATCTCATGAAGATCGTCTTCAAGATCAAGGAAGACGACGCCCGCAACCCCGGCGTTATCGCCGACTGCGTGGGCGACAACGCTGGCGACTCTGTCGGCCCTTCCGCCGACGGCTTTGAGACCTACGGCGTCACGGGCGTCGCGTTGATCGTCTTCACGATGATCGCCGTCACGCCCACGCTCTTCTTCGGCAGCCCGATTGACCTCGGCAACGGCCGCACCGTGACGTACTCGCAGGCCACCACCATCGTCGACGTCGCCAACAACGCCGAGTATGGCCTTGCGCTCGACGCTCGCATCGCCAAGGCTCCAGTCGAGACCAAGGACCGACTCCAGCAGCTCCGCACCGACGCGAACGATCCTGCAACCGTTGCCAAGGTCGAGACCCGCGTTGGCGAAGCGCAGCTGGCCGCGCAGCAGATCCAGGTCCGGCTCCTCGTCTGGCTCTTCGTCATGCGCATCGTCATGGTCCTCGCGAGCGCGTTCTCGTACTTTGCCAACGAGGCCATGGCCAAGGCCCGGTACGCCAACGCCCTCAAGATGAACTTCGAGAAGCCCCTCACCAGCCTGATCTTCATCACCAGCGGCGTCTCGATCGTCCTCACCTACGTCGTCTCATGGCTCATGCTCAGAGAGTTCCCCTTGGGCGCCGAAATCCGCACCGACCTCTGGTGGAAGCTCGCCTCCATCATCTCCTGCGGCACCATCGCCGGTGCCCTCATCCCCGAGTTCGTCAAGGTCTTCACCAGCACCGAGTCGCGCCATGTCCGCGAGGTCGTTACCGCTTCCGAGCAGGGCGGCGCATCGCTCAACATTCTCGCGGGCCTCGTCGCTGGCAACTTCTCGGCCTACTGGCTCGGCCTGTGCATGATCCTGCTCATGGGCCTTGCGTACATGATCAGCATGCTCGGCTTCGACACCATGATGCTCGCCCCCGCCGTCTTTGCCTTCGGCCTCGTCGCCTTCGGCTTCCTCAGCATGGGCCCCGTCACGATCGCGGTTGATTCCTACGGACCCGTGACCGACAACGCCCAGTCCATCTACGAGCTCTCGACCATCGAGCAGATCCCCGGCATCAAGGACGAGATCCAGCGCGACTTCGGTTTCACGCCCGACTTTGAGAAGGGCAAGGAGTTCCTCGAAGAGAACGACGGCGCGGGCAACACCTTCAAGGCCACAGCCAAGCCCGTGCTCATCGGCACCGCCGTCGTCGGCGCAACCACCTTGATCTTCTCGATCATCGTGGTCCTGACCGGCGGCCTCGAGACCAACCTCGAGAAGCTCAGCCTCCTGCACGCACCCTTCCTGCTCGGACTCATCATGGGCGGCGCAGTGATCTACTGGTTCACCGGCGCCTCGATCCAGGCCGTCTCCACCGGCGCCTACCGCGCCGTTGAGTTCATCAAGGCCAACATCAAGCTCGATGGAAACCAGAAGGCCAGCGTCGAGGACAGCCAGAAGGTCGTCACCATCTGCACGCTCTACGCGCAAAAGGGCATGTTCAACATCTTCCTGGGCATCTTCTTCGCCACCCTCGCCTTCGCCTTCGCCGAGCCCTTCTTCTTCATCGGATACCTCATCTCAATTGCCCTCTTCGGCCTCTACCAGGCCATGTTCATGGCTAACGCTGGCGGCGCATGGGACAACGCCAAGAAGATCGTCGAGACCGATCCCGAGTTCAAGAACTCCGGCCGCGGCAAGGGCAGTGACCTCCACGCTGCCACCGTCGTGGGCGACACCGTCGGCGATCCCTTCAAGGACACCAGCTCCGTCGCCCTCAACCCCGTGATCAAGTTCACGACGCTCTTTGGCCTCCTCGCCGTCGAGCTCGCAATCCACGTCAAGGAACCCGGCTTCATCCACACGCCCCTGACCATCGCCCTGACGGTCGGCTTCTTCCTCGCCTCGACCTTCTTCGTCTACCGCTCCTTCTACGGCATGCAGATCAGCAAGGCCCGCGGCAAGCACTAACCAGCAACGCAAGCCACCTCCAGTACGCCACACTCCAAATACAGCCCTTCAAGCCCCGCCCCTCGGCGGGGCTTTTTGTGCCTTCTCTCTCACTCCCCCGCCTCAAACCCCCTCAGCCTGAACGCCTTCCGATGCTCGCGCACCTCCGTCCCATCCGGCAGGTGCCCGCGCATGTAGTCCATCGCCCACGTTCCCCCGCCGCCCTCCTTCAGCTTCTGGATGTTCCCCGATCGCTTGGCCACAAAGTGCGTGAAGTCCTCCTTCAGCACCGGGTTGTCATCGATCTCCCGAATCTGCGGCACCACATCCTCCGCGAGTTCCATCATCATCGGCACCAGCATGCAGACCGCGTCGCCCGCCTTGAAGAAGGCCTCGCCGCGCCGCATCACGCGCCAGTTCATCGTGAACGTGTACGGGGCCCAGTCCGTCTCGACGATCCCGTCCAGCGCCACCAGATTGTCTCGCGGCTCGTTCGCCGGCCCCCGTACCCACAGCCCAACGCCCTTTGACGTGCGAAAGAGCCACGGCAACGAGAACGTCACGATCCCCGAGCCAAAGTGGCTCGAGACCTGGTTCGCGCACGCCCCCGCATCCTCGGTGAACCGGATCTTGAGCCCCTCTGGCCGCACGGACCCGTCCCACGTCGCGACGAAGCTCAGCGGCGACCGCACCACCCAACCCGCCTGATTCGCCATCACCAGCGGCAGGCATCGATACGCGAACTTATCAGGCGTCGCATCCATCCAGGCCCGCCTTCCGGGCGCAGGCTCGATCACCCAGCCCGAATCAACGCCGACCTTGTACGCCGTCATCTGGACCGCCATGCCGCGTCTCCCTGAGCCCGTCCCGCAATCCACAGACAATTCCGATTCTCAACGCAACTCCAGCCCCCGCCGCCTGTACGATACCTAAGGAAGGCTCGGACACGCTCCGGGCCATCTAGGGATCGAGGCGGCACACACCGACCTCCCTTCCAGTTGGGACCTTGCGAGCCTTGCCCCGCGATGCCCACCACGCCGCCCACGCGGCGACTTCGGAAAGGAACCTGCCCAATGGCCAGCGTCTACACGATCAACGCCCCCCGCATCATCGCCAGCCTCTCGATCCTCCTCACATGCTCGGGCCTCGCCCTCGCTCAGGCCCAGCCAGCCGCAGCGCCCGCATCGGCACCCGGCGCGCCAGCCACTGCTTCCGCGGCGTCGCCCCAGGGCCAGCCCACACTCCGCCTCACCGGCAATCCCCAGCGTGACACGCTGATCCGCATGATGCGCCCCGTCACCATCAGCCTGAAGGACACCTCCCTCGAGGCCGCCCTTCGCTTCGTGACCGATGTCACAGGTGCCGACATCGAGATCATGTGGGCCGATGATCGCAACGCCACCGGTCTCGACAAGGAGCAGACCATCTCCCTCGAGTTCCAGCGTGGATCTGCACTCTCGCTCGTTGATCGCATCCTCGAGAAGGCTGGCGATTCTTCCGGCGCAGGCAGCAGCACCTGGCAGCTCAGCGAGTCTGGCTCGCTCCAGGTCGGCCCGCGCTCTCGCCTCAACCAGTGGAAGCGCGTCGTCCTCTACCCCATCAACGACCTCCTCCTCGAACTCCCCCGCTTCGGAAACGCCCCCGAGCTTGACCTGCAGAACGTTCTGCAGCAGTCCGGCCAGGGCGGCGGTGGCGGCGGCCAGAGCCCATTCAACGATCAGGACGAGGAGACCGACCCGCGCCGTCCCCTCACCGAGCGCGCAACCGAGATCGTCGAACTTCTTCAGCAACTCATAGAGCCCGAGCAGTGGGTCGACAACGGCGGCGAGGGCGGCTCAATGCGGTTCTTTCAGGGATCGCTGATCGTAAACGCCCCTGATTACATGCACCGCCAGCTCAACGGCTATCCCTTCTGGCCCAAGTCCTCGACGCGCGTCGCAAGCACCAACGGCCGCCGCTACGTCAGCCTCGGCATGGACGCTTCACTCGCCAAGCTCGTTGGATTCGAGCAGTTCCCAGTCTCCGCCGTCACTGGCTCTGGTGAAATCGTCACCAGCAATCCGCCCGGCGGCAGGGCTCAGCCCACCACCCAGCCCGCTGGTCCCAAGTAGTCCTCGCAAGCACGCTCAAGCACGCTGAATCACGCACGCACGCACGCTTCCGCAAGGCCCCGCTCAGGGGCCTTGTTCCTTGACGGCATGGGACTCGCCGCGCAAATCGCCCTCGAACGTGGAGTGATGTCGATTGCTCGCGCTGGCCGCCTTCACGCGTAGCGTGACCCATGCCAACCGCCGCTGGAGATGAGATCGCAATGGTCGTCGCGATCGCGAACAACAACGTGATCGGGCACAACGGCCGCCTCCCTTGGAGCTTGCCCGCGGACCTGAAGTTCTTCCGTGACCTGACGCGCGACCACGTCGTGATCATGGGACGAAAGACCTTCGAATCCATCGGAAAACCGCTGGATCGCAGGGTCAACATCGTCCTCACACGCGACGCCACGTGGCAGCGCGAGGGCGTGCTCATCGCCACATCTTTCGACCAGGCGCTCGCGCTCGGCCCCATAGGAAAACGCCGCTTCATCATCGGAGGCGCAGACATCTACACCCACGCATGGGAACGCATCGACTCCGCGTTTGTCACGCGCATCCACGCGGATTTCCCGGGCGAAACGCGATTGCATCTGGATTTCTCGACGCTGCGATTGGCAAGCACACAACTCAGAGAGGCCGACGAGCGCAACTTGTGCCCGATGACCTTCGAGCGGTACGGCCGGGACGTCCACGTACAGGGATCAGGGCACAGCACATCGCTCAACATCCCCCAACAGGGGCATCCCTGAGCCTTCCCACGGACAATTTCGGCCCTAGCGCAGCTTTAGTATGCGGATTAGTGACTTTGCCCAACCAGTCCCAATCATGCCCCAAACGATCCATTGAAAGTACCCTAACTCATTGGAATTTAAGGGGCTACGCTCACGATCGTCGGGTGTTCAGGAAGGCCCTTTCGGCTGCACGAGAGAAGCAAATCACCAGTTTCAGCAGAATCATCTCTGAAATCTACTTGCAGTTGTCCGTGGCCGTGGTATCTTGTACGTGGGTCAGGAACGAGTCGTTCGTTTCTAGCGAGAAGAGGGATCGTCCCTTTCGTCCAACAGTGTTTGTGAGGAGATTGTTATGAAGAATGTGATTGCTACGCTCGTCGCCGTTGCTGGTGTTGCGGCTGCCGCCAACGCTGGCCTTGTGTCCTACAACGTCAGCACCGGTGGCGCCTTCGGCCCCTCGGCTGACGCCCTTCCCGGCCAGACCGTCACGGTGCGCGTTCGCATCGCTTACAACGGCACCGTCCCCGTCCACGCGTTCTCTGGCGTGAACCTGCAGCCCCTGCTCACCGGCAACTTCGGTGCGGCCGCTGGCAACGATTCGATCATCACCAACGCGAACAACTACGTCGGCGCCACCTCTGGTGGCTTCCTGACCACTCCCCAGGGTACGGTCGATGGTGCTTTCGGTCAGTACGGTCGCGTCAACAGCTTCGGCGCTCAGGCCCTCTCGACCAACACCGCTCCCCGCGCCTTCTACGGCACCGGCACCGCCGCTGGCCTCGCCCGCATCGCTCAGGGCCGCACGAGCAACTGGATGGGCACCGGCACCGGCCTCAACAACAGCGCTGGCACGGGTGGCTTCAACCTGTCCCAGGCCAGCCCGAACCTTGTCCCCGGCTACCCTGTGAACCCCTTGGGTAACGGCGATGATGTGGGTGGCGAGTACGTGTTCCAGTTCGCCATCGTCGTCGGCGAAGGCTTCAACCGCTCCATCAGCATCTCGACCGCCACCTTCGGCGCCACGGCCGTTCCGATCACCTGGTTCTCCAACGCTCAGAACTTCAACGAGACTCTCAACACCACGCTCAGCTCGTTCCCTGGCACGATCAACGTCATCCCCGCTCCCGCCTCCCTCGCCCTCATGGGCCTCGGTGGCCTGATCGTCGGCCGCCGCCGCCGCTAATCATCGCCGCGGCGACCCCCTCGGGTCTCTCCGCAGTGTATGATC
>Ga0105046_10012467_pt1 | contig 13191 bp, 9 predicted proteins | sample MAT03_FD_78385 | JGI IMG/M metagenome (GOLD analysis project Ga0105046, IMG submission 78385) | Freshwater microbial communities from Lake Fryxell liftoff mats and glacier meltwater in Antarctica - MAT-03 (megahit assembly) | ecosystem: Environmental > Aquatic > Freshwater > Ice > Liftoff... | reverse complement strand
TATCGACCGGTCCCGGCAATGCGAAGACCTCGCGGCCTTGTTCCAGCGCATGGCGCGCGGTGTACAGCGCGCCTGAGTTTTTTGTGGCCTCAATCACAATCACGCCAAGACAGACTCCGCTGATGATGCGATTGCGTTGCGGGAACAGCCCTGGCAGTGGTCTCTGATTGAGCGGCATTTCGCTCAGCAGCGCGCCTTGCTGTGAAATTTCGTTGGCCAGTTCATCGTGCTCAGGTGGATAAATGGTCTTCACACCGCTGGCTAGAATCGCCAATGTGCGACCGCCGGATTTCAACGCGCCGCGATGTGCGGCGGCATCAATGCCACGAGCCAGACCACTCACGATTGTAAAACCTGCTCGCGACAATGCTGCCGCCATGCGTTCCGCCTGCCTGCGACCATAAGCCGTGCAGCGCCGTGAACCAACGATGCCGATCGCCAGTTCGTCCTGTGGAAGCAATACGCCTTTGCGATACAACACCGTCGGTGGATCACAAATTTCCTTCAGTCGCTGCGGATAGTCGCCATGCTGCTGATCGAGAACATCGACCTTCAAGTCGTGACACTCAAGCAACAATACACTGGCTTCATCCAGCAATCCCTTGTCAGTGATCGATGTCGCGGTTTTGGGGCCGATCCCACTAACAGTCAGCAGCACGTCTTTGGGCTGCAACAGGACATCTCGCGCGGTGCCAAAATGTTCCAACAACGCCGATTGAAGTTTCGGGCCAATTCCTGCGGCCAATGACAATGCAACCAGCGCCAACAGTTCGTCGGGAAACTCCGGAGTTGGCGATGAGTTGGGAATCATAAATGGCTCAACAGGCGGGAATGAGTTGTTTGCACTTGTGGTGGATTTCGCCAGAATTCCATACACTCGCTGGATTTCTGGTGATCGCCTAATCGGGCGTTAAACGACTTTCCCATCCTGAATCAGGCAGACCAGTTCAGGAACGTGAATCTTCGTCTGTCGCACGTCGTGCCAGGTTTCAGCGGTCGATTCAAAAACGGCCACCGTCGATGTTGAAACCGCGAGCACTTTGTTAGCCCAACCACAGATCAGACTCGCGATGCCGGGATTGTGGCCGACAACCAACACAGTTGATTCATCGTCAAACATTCGTTCGCAAACGACGGCTTCAAATGCCTTGGCGGGTGCTAAATACAATTCTTCCAGATCCAATCGAGCGACATCGAGCTGCATTTCTTCGGCAACAATGTCTGCTGTTTGCCGAGTTCTCACGGCCGACGACGAGATGATGCGGTTGATCTGGAAACCTCGCTCCTTCATTGCGGCGGCTGTCTCCCGAGCCATGCGGATGCCTTCGGTAGTTAAGCATCGATCGAAGTCCGATTCGCCCGGTTCTTCGTTTGCCGCTTTTGCATGTCGCATCAGGAGGATTGTCTTAATGTTTCTACTCCCACTCAATCGTTGCCGGTGGCTTTGAACTGACATCGTACACCACGCGATTGATGCCTCGGACAGAATTGATGATTCGAGTCGAGATCTTTGCCAGAATGTCGTACGGGAATTGATACCAATCTGCAGTCATGAAGTCTTCGGACTGGATCGCTCGAATCGCCGCCACGTTTTCATACGTGCGATCATCCCCCATCACTCCAACGGACTGCACCGGCAGCAAGACTACAAACGCCTGCTGAATGTCACGGTAGATTCCGGCAATGTGCAGTTCTTCGATCAGAATAGCATCGGCTTCCCGAATGATGCTCAAGCGTTCTTCGGTCACTTCACCCAGGCATCGCACCGCCAACCCTGGACCGGGGAACGGATGTCGCCAGACCATCACGTCCGGCAATCCCAGTTCGTGACCCATACGGCGGACTTCGTCTTTGAATAAGTCTCGCAGCGGTTCGATCAGTTCAAATCCCAATTCCGCCGGCAGCCCGCCAACATTGTGGTGCGACTTAATCGTTGCGGCGGGACCGTCTGGATTTGCGCCGGATTCAATGACGTCCGGGTACAACGTTCCCTGAGCCAGATACTTTGCGTTCGGGATCGACTTGGCTTCATCGCGAAACACGTCAATGAAAACTTTGCCAATGATCTTGCGCTTCTTCTGTGGATCTGTGACACCTGCAAGTTCGCCGAGAAAGCGTTCTCGGGCATCGACGACATGCAAATCCGTTTTGAAGTGTTTCGAAAATTGCTCTTCGACCTGTTGTCGCTCGTCCTTTCGCAACATTCCGTTGTCGACAAAGATACACGACAACTGATCACCGATGGCTGATGAAATCAATGCAGCGACAACGGACGAATCGACGCCGCCTGACAATCCGCAGATCACCTGATCAGTACCGACGATCTTGCGAATACGTTCCTTCTGCTGTTCGATGAGCGAACTAATCCGCCATGTGCCTTTGCAACCACAAATCTTAAGAACAAAATTTGCCAGCAGATGACCGCCGAATTGCGTGTGAGTCACTTCAGGATGAAACTGCAGACCATAAATCACGCGAGACTTATGTCGCACTGCAGCGTTCGGACATGTTGATGTCGAAGCGATCGTTTCAAAATCACTCGCCAGCGTTTCTACCTGATCGCCGTGGCTCATCCACGCATTGAACGTTGCAGGTATTCCATCAAAGAGTGGATTCTTGCCCGACTGATTACAAGGCGCACGGCCAAATTCGCGGGCGTGTGCCGGCAGGATTTTTCCGCCCAGCGTATGAGACGTGATCTGCATGCCGTAGCAAATGCCCAGAATCGGCACATTCAGATCATAGATCGCAGGATCAATCGTCGGCGCGCCTGGACCGTAGACACTGGCAGGACCACCGGAAAGGATGATACCTTTGGGGTTCAACTCTTGAATTCGGTCAGCGACCAGATCATGGCGCACGACCTGGCAGAAGACGTTTTGTTCCCGCACGCGGCGAGCGATCAGCTGCGCGGTTTGCGAGCCGAAGTCTATCACCAGGACCAGCTCTTTTTGAGCCTCAGTGGCGACGCTTGAATTTACTTCGTGAGCAGCGGGGGCAGACCTCGCGGTACCAGAACCGGCCATGTGGAATCGTCAGTCTCAATTAGAGAAGTGAGATTGGAAAAACGTGACAGCTTAGCAGGCCGGTTCGGGCGTTCAATGCGGAGCGCGTCGGGTGGCTCAATTCCTTGAATCTTTGATGAACTAATTCCCATTTTTCAAGCATTCGTGCCGCTCAGACCGGAGACAGCGGTACGCCAGCTCGCGTTTCTGGATGTTTCCCATGCGAAGAAACCAGCTTCCATTCGTGTTAAAATCGCCGTAGAGTAGTCGATTCGTAACGACTTTCAGAACAATCTTTGCCGGACCACGGAATCGGGATTTACAAAAATGCCAATGCACGACTGGTCACAAGTCAGTTCGGGGATCTACCACAATTTTCACCTGCTCTGGATGGCCATGATCACGAATCGGCTGAACGCGGGGCTGTTGCCGCGCGGGATGGTTGCAATGGCCGAACAGATCATCGGTGGCCCTGAACCTGATGTTGTCACACTTCAGCAGAACGACGTTGAGTTCTCACCATCCGGTAGCGGAGCGGCAACGATGACAGAGGCACCGCCGAAACCGAAAACTACGTTTGTCGTGCCGGTGGAAATTGAACGCTACGCAGCAAAGGCGAACCGAGTTGTGATTCGGCATTCGCTTGGAAAAGTGGTCGCCGTCATCGAACTGGTATCACCCGGAAACAAAGACAGTCGCCACGCACTTCGCTCATTCGTTGAAAAAACAGTGGATCTGCTTTACGACAACGTCAATCTGTTAATCATCGATCCGTTTCCTCCGGGGCCGCGCGATCCGCAAGGCATTCACAAGGCCATTTGGGACGAAATCACGGACGAACCTTTTGAATTGCCAGCCGATCGAAATCTGACACTAGTTGCGTATCAGGCTTCACCGATCAAAACGGCTTATGTGGAACCCTTTGCAGTTGGAGCAATGATTCCCGATATGCCGCTCTTCTTACAAAACGACTTCTACATCTATTTACCCCTTGAGAAGACGTACATGGACACATGGAACGTCTTGCCACAATCTCTCCGTGATCTGGTACTCTAAGGCAGAAATCAGCTCCCAAATGTTCGAACGGAATTTACCATGAACTCGAACAATGCCGGCACGGGCTGGAGAGTTTCTCCTGCGGACGTCGAACGCATCATTCCGTTCGAACTGCTGCTGGATCACATCGCAGCCGAACGCAGTGCCGACTGGATCGCCACTCGCCGATACCTGCACACGCATCCCGAACCCAGCGGCGACGAAATCAAAACGACGCGCTTTATCGCTGACAGACTTTCGTCCATGGGAATCGCTCCACACATCCCTGAACGCGGCGTTGGCATCATTGCTGATCTGAAGATCGGATCGCCAGCCTCCGACGCACCGATCGTGGCGATCCGCGCCGATATCGACGCACTGCGAATGCAGGATCGCAAATCCAAAGAATACGCATCCGGCTGTCCCGGAGTTGCGCACGCCTGTGGTCATGACGCGCATACGACCGTTGTTCTGGCGACGGCGGAATTGATGACCACGCTGGCGAATCGTCTGCCGGAATCCGAGGTACCGTCCGCGCATCTGCGTTTTATCTTTCAGGCCGCTGAAGAGACCGCTCAGGGAGCACACTGGATGGTCGAAGACGGCGCTCTCAAAGGCGTGACGTCCATTCTGGGACTGCATGTTGATCCGACAATTCCCGCAGGCAAAGTTGGTATTCGCTATGGAGTCCTCACGGCTCAGGTGGATGAAGTGTTGATCGAAGTTCACGGCAAAGGCGGCCATGCTGCGAGACCACAGCATACCAGCGATCCGCTCGGCTGTGCTGCCATGCTCGTCACCGCACTTTATCAAGCGCTGCCTCGACGCGCAGACTCGCTCACACCGACGGTTTTTACAATTGGTTCGATTCACGGCGGCACTGCGTCAAACGTCATTCCGGATCTGGTCGTAATTTCTGGCACGCTGCGATCGACCGATCAAAAGACTCGCGACAGTGTCCTCGACAGCATTCGCCAGATTTGCGGGGGAATCGCTGCGGCGACAGGCAACACTATTGATGTTGCGTATCGCAGTCCTCTGGGCTCCGTCATCAATGATGTGACGATTATGTCGGCCATTGAAGCGGCGGCCATTCAAGTCCTTGGCGGTCAAAACATCGTCATCATCGATCGCCCCAGCATGGGAGGCGAAGATTTTGCCGTCTATATCGATCACGTATGCGGGGCGCAGTTTCGACTGGGTTGTGCCGGGCCGGAAGGCGACTGGCCGTTGCTGCACTCACCAATATTTGATGTTGAAGAATCCGCAATTCCATTGGGAGCAAGAATGCTGGCTCGTTCAGCTCTGCTGCTGGCAATGATCGGGCCTGAGTCAAAAACAGAATCCGAGCCAGCTTTCGAATCCGATCCAGCTTTCGAACCGGAGCAAACTTTCGAACCGGAGCAATCGTGATGTCCATCATGCGATTCACTCCCAACACCAGCCCCACGATCGGCGTTGAAATTGAACTTCAACTGATCGATACCAAAGAACTGGCTCTGACAAGCGCCATCGATCAGATCCTGACCGCCCTACCAGAGGATATGCGTGATTCCGTGAAACCGGAACTCATGCAGTGCTATATCGAAATCAATACCCGCATCTGCCGCAACGTCCGCGAAGTGGGCGAAGATCTGCGAGACAAGTTGACTCGACTGGAATCCATCATTCATCCGATGGGTGTGCGATTGTTGTGGTCCGGAACGCATCCGTTTTCGTCATGGCGTCATCAGAAAATCACGAATCACGAACGTTACGCTCGATTAGTGACACTGATGGAAGATGTTGTTCGGCAGCTGGTGACGTTCGGTCTGCATGTTCATATCGGTGTCGATTCCGGCGACAAAGCAGTCATGGTTTGCGACCGCATGTTGCATCACCTTCCGTTGTTGCTGGCGCTCTCTGCAAACTCGCCATTCTGGGAAGGTCGCAACACCGGCCTGCATTCCAACCGATCCAAAATTATGGAAGGTTTGCCCACAGCCGGACTGCCGTATCAGATGCGAAACTGGAGCGAGTACGTCTGGCTGGTGAAACATCTGCGGGAAACGGGTTTCATCAATTCCATCCGTGAAATCTGGTGGGACATTCGTCCTCATCATCACTTTGGAACCGTCGAACTGCGAGTCTGCGACGTTCCACCATGTCTTGATCATGTGCTCGGAATTACAGCGTTGGTGCAGTGCCTTGTGCATACGATTTCGAACGAGATTGATGAAGGTACGTTTCTGTCTGAATACCATCCGATGATGGTTGAACAGAACAAATGGCGTGCAACACGCTACGGTGCAGACGCATCCCTTGTCAGTTCCACGACCTTTCAGCAGCGTTCTGTACCGGAACTGGTCCAGGAGATGATTGAACGGCTGACCCCAACGGCAATTGAATTGAATTGTCTCGCAGAACTGCAATCCGTGCTACGGTTACCAGCCGCCAGCGGCGCTCGACACCAGGTTGAGATTTACGAAGCAACTGGCAGCCGTAGAAAAGTCGTTGAAAAACTTCTGGAACGCCCAGCGTTTTAGGCAAGCGTTCAATTCCTTGAAAACCGTGTGGTTTATGAATCGGCTTAACCCTCTGCTACGTCTGCGCGCTCCTGTTAAAGTTCGTTATGCCGCTAACTATGAATAATCTAAAACGCGACGAAGCACGTCTCCTCACTGGGATATTTACCAACCGCGTATGTTTCGTCGGCCTCGGCCTACTCAAAAGCATGCAACTGCTTCTGGGTTTAAGGGAGCGAGAATTCTACGAACAACACCCAATAAGCTGGTACGCCGCGATCGCCTTGGGGATTGGTTTCGTCGCCAGTTTGCTCTTCGCCGTGAAGAAGGCCTGTGACACGCACCCGAACATCCAACTCCGGTCTAAAGCAAACGAGATCCTTGAAAACGTATTAGCCGACCCCGACTACGAGCATTGGCATAAAGAGGCACGGCGTCTACTCGAAAAAAGGAACGCATAGCCGCCCGCCGCGATCCGACATGACAGAATGCGTGTTTTGAAAATCGTCCTGGATGACGCGCGTTGTACCGGTGGGCTGACGCCGCACCGCTCGCCAGATCTATGTTGGGGCGACTGAATTTGGCGCGTAAAAAAACTGCGGTGCCAGGGAAGGCACCGCAGCTTGGATCATTTAGTTCTGAGCAACGAAGTGTTAGTTCAGAATCTTGGCAGTGTCTTCAAGTACTTTCGCAATCGCTTCTTCTGACAGATCGCCGGCAGCGTATGCGTGGTTGACTTTCACGTTTGAATCAACCCACATCATCACAGTGACGTTGGCTTTTTCATCGATCTTGTATGACTTTGGTCCAACAGCGTTGTCGAACACGGTCAATGGTGTGTGAGCAATCTTCTGCTCGTCAGCAGTCTTCTTCAGGGCGGATTCCTGCGCATCTGGATCGTCAGACAACACGGTCACAAAGGCTGCCATTTTCTTTTCTTCCTGCTTACCAACAATGTCGTCGATCTGCTTGACGAGTTTCGCAGTATTTTTGTCCATCTTGCGGACAAAAATGCTGACAACCGGACGTGAGCCGTACTGGCAACGATAGCACAGCTTTGTACCGGCAACCGGGCCGGTTACGTCAGTGACGTTGAACGGTGGTGGGCTGTCGTCAACCTGCAATCCTGATTTCAGATCTGCGGCAGTTGAGAACTGACAAGCAGAAGCCAAAAGCCCCATGACACACAATGCAACAAACTTCTTCATACTACTGAACTCCCTTGTTTTGAGTCACTCTTGTTTCGAGCCACTCTGGTTTTGAGTTACTTGACACTAAGATACCCCGACAAACACGGGGAAGTCTTACCACAATCGTTTCGATCAGAAAAGCATCTGCTCACCGCTTTTGTCACGGAACTAGCGGTTACTATTCGGTTTGAGCAGTAATTCGTCCAACGGTTTCCAGAATTTTTTGCGAATCATGCTCGGCATCGACTTCAGTATTTTTATGGACAATCCTGCCATTTGGGTCAATCAGGAACGTCCAACGGCTGGCGGTTACTCCCCTGCTGAGTGATCGTTCGACGCCATCGACCATCCGCATGATTGTAGCGCCTTCGCGGACCGGCACCCCAAATGCTTTCGAGATTTTCCCCTCTTGATCGGACAACAGTGGAAAATTCAGCGAATTGACTTTAGAAAACAACTGGTGATTATCGACCGAATCCCCGCTGACCCCCACAACCTCCACGCCTGCGTCGTTCAATTCTTTCATCTGGTCGCGAAACCCACAGGCTTGGCGAGTACATCCACCGGTCAAATCTGCAGGATAGAAATAGACAACGACGAATTTCCTTCCAACGTGATCTTCAGATCGCCAAACACTTCCGTCCGTGGTCGGTGCTTCGAACATTGGAGCTGGATCGCCTTCGGATAGTGTCACCTCCAGAGCGTCGGCAAGGCCAACCACGTTCAACGAAGGCAGTATCAACGAAAACATGAAGCTGAAAAACACCAGACAACGCATCGAATCCTCCGGCAGTTCGGCGAAAGATTCCATTCCGTCATTCAACGCCGATCCCTCAGCGCAATCACAATTCGTGCCAACCTAATGACAATGAACCACCTGGAATGCAGAATACTAGCGGGAGATATCTTCAGTCGGGACTTTTTCAAGTCGCTCGGGTGAAGACGAAATCGAGGCAGGCGTAAAACAAACTGGTGGGGCACTGAGGTGAGTGTGGGCTTGATTCTACAAACCCACTGACCCTGCGTCAAATCGCGAATTGCCAGAGTAGAATCGTCGCCTGAAATTTCTTTTACATGCGAATTTTGAATTTTGATACAAACTGACGACAAGGCACGCATTGCCACGCATAAAAATACACAATCCAGCAACCACAGTTAGTGTGAAACGCGTTGTGCGTCTCGTCGCGTGAATTTGATTCTGGTGGAGCGTGATAGTGAACGAAAAATCTGAACGACTGAAATCATACACGCCTCTGTTGACGCGAGTGACTCTCCTTACCTGCTTGATTGCTGCCGCGCCGATGAGCGCTACCGTCAACGCCCAATCGGGTTCACTGGCCGGGGAAAATGCGGTTCCCGGGTGTCTGGTGGAGGATCGTTTTTTCGCCGACGAAGTCTGGGCCAAAGTTGGCGAACGAACTTGCCTTCGCTGCCACAATAAAAATGGTGACGCTGCTGAGAGCGGATTTCTGCTGTTCAGGGACGACGAAGTTCTCGGCCACGATGACGCATGCCTGAAACAAAATCGCGACGCCTTTCAGTCAATGGCGCGAGCGACGGAAGTTGATCAGTCACGTCTGCTGCTCAAGGTTATCGGCGACCTCGATCATGGCGGCGGACAAGTCCTGCAGCCAGACTCCACGGGTTATCGGATTCTGGAACGATTTGTGCAACGTTTGGCGACGCCATCAAATGTCCCTGATGCAGACAACGACTATAGCGCAGTTCCGTTCTTTGATGACGTCGCGATGATCTCGCCGCAGAGATTGTTGAGACGCATCACGCTTTCTCTGGCTGGCCGACTTCCAACTCCGGAAGAAGTCGCAGTAATAGAACAGAATGGGTCTGCCGCGATCGATTCAGTTCTCAATCAAATCATGCAGGAAGACGCCTTTTACGTCCGGCTTAAGGAAGGATTCAACGACATCTTTCTGACCGTCGGCATCGAAGACAACGCGGAAACACTGCTGTCCTATCATCACTTTGAAAAGACGAGGCTGTGGTATCAGCACTATGATTTCAGCAATCTGCCAGAAGCAGAGCGACAACGCGCCGGCTGGAAAATGGCCGACGTCTATCGCGATGCACTTCTTCGCGAACCGCTTGAGCTCATCGCTTACATCGTTCGCAATGATCGCCCTTTTTCCGAACTGGCGACAGCCGACTACAGCATGGTGTCGCCCTACACGGCTCGAGGTTATGGAATCTTTGAAGAGATCAAGGGCCAGTTCAAAAATCCCGAAGATCCGTTCGAATACATTCCGGCGAAACTGCAAGCTCTCGTGGGCCGCGATGGAAAGACTCAGGAATCCGCCACTGGCATGTATCCGCATGCGGGCTTCCTGAGCATGTTCCATTATTTACGACGCTACCCATCGACCGAAACCAATCGCAACCGCCTGCGTGCCCGGATGTTCTATCAGCATTTTCTGGGTATCGACATCATGCAACTGGCTCCGCGATCCACTGATGCGTCGGCCGTCGCAGCCAAATACGAAATCCCCACAATGCAGGCACCAGACTGCGTTGTTTGTCACAAAACGATCGACCCAGTTGCTGGTATCTTTCAGGATTTCGATTTTGAAGGCGGCGTGGGGCCGCGTAAAGATGCTTGGTACACCGACATGTTTCAGTCAGGTTTCGAAGGCGAAAATATGCCGGCCAGCGAACGTTGGCGAGCACCGCAATGGCTGGCGGAGCGAGCCGTCAAAGATCCTCGCTTTCCAATCGCGATGGTGGAACACGTTTACTACATCATGATGGGGCGCAAAGTCCTGCAACCGCCGGAAGACATCGACGATCCGGCCTTCGGAGGTCATCGACGCGCGTATCTCGAACAGCGAAGTATGATCACGGACGTTGCGGCGAAGTTTGCGGCATCAGATTTTAACCTGAAGACTGCATTCAAAACGATTATCGCCACCGACTTTTACCGCGCCGATGGACTTGCGACGGTTGCCGAACATCCACAACGGCAGGCGGAACTGGATGACATCGGCGTCGTGCGACTGGTAACGCCCGAACAAATGGAACGAAAGCTCGAAGCGATCTTTGGAAAACGCTGGGGACGATTCGAAGAAGCTTACAAGATTCTTTACGGCGGAATCGATTCCATTACCGTCACCGAACGCAACGCCGAACCCAGCGGCGCGATGGGTGCCATTCAGCGCATGATGGCTAATGACATGGCCTGCATCAACGTTGGACGTGACTTTCATCGTCCTGCTGCGGAGCGAATTCTGTTCGCTGGCATTGAAGCATCAGTCGTGCCCGGCGATGACGTTTCCAACAAAAATATCCGAGAGACCATTGTCGTTCTGCATAATAAAATTCTGGGACAACAACGACCGCTCGATCATCCCGAAATCGCACGTACGTTTCAGATGTTTGCAGACATCATCAGCGACGCCAAAGCTCAGCCAAACTATGAACCTCGCGAAACGTACTTCTGTGGTGGCCGCGAAGATTTTCACGTCGATGATCCGCATTACACAGTCCGAGCGTGGCGCGGAGTTGTGACATACTTAATGCGACAACATGACTTTCTATACGAATAGTCACTCTTCGGGACTGGCCGGCTTGATGCCAAACAGCCTGTACGATCACTATTCAGCCCAATCCCGTTCACGATTTTTTTAGCTGGATTCGTCAGAATTCGGGCATTCGCCGTGAACCGATTCCGAAGTCTCACGACTTCGGCTACGAAAAGCAGTCTGTCCTGAGATCCTCTTTTCCCTAAGAAATGGACTCACAGATAGAGAAACCCTGCGTTTTGGCCGAGTTTCGACGAATCAGATCGACGGATTGTGAGTTATACTGGCAGAGACAAGAACATAAATATACCTGCCTCAACTCGCCAGTCCTCATCCCTCCTGTGGCGACGAATCCTCCAGATCTCACTTAGTATGCTGGGTAAAGGGCCATGAATCCTTCGTTTCGTTGTGCATCATGCAACTTTCGATTTCGCGTCGAGGAAAAATTCCTCGGACGTAAAGTCCGTTGCCCGAATCCACAGTGCAAACAGCCAATGCTGCTCGACCCCGCCGCAGCTCTCAAAGAAACGAAACCTTCCAGCCGGAACGCGCGTCGCGCGATTGTTCAGGCTGATCGGTATTCCGCCAGAAGTTCGATGACACCGCTGCTTGTCACTTTTGCAGCCACACTTGTGCTCGGTGGAATTGCTATCGGTGGCTACCTGCTTTGGCATCAGGGCGAAGACGTTGCGGTCATTCGCGCGAATCATGATTCTATCGTGAGTGAAGTCGAGAACGCCGATACGTCAAGGAACAACGCAGTAGCCCAGAACGCGGCCTCACTTGCAGTTGCGCAACCTGCGTCAGCGGTAAACAACGCTGAGATGCAAAAAAAAGCTCTTCGAACGCAAAAGCTTGAAGAAAAAATTCTGCCATTTCTAAAGACGCACTGTGCCGACTGCCACAGTGCTGAAGCTCAGGAAGGCGGGATCATCACCGACGGACTCGCGACGGTTGACCAGCTTCTGAAAGACCGCAAGACATGGGAAAAGGTGTATCGCATGATCAACGCCGGTGCCATGCCACCGTCGGACTACGATGCGCAGCCAACGGAAGACGCTCGCAAAGAAGTCGCCGAGATCTTTTATGATGAGCTTTACAATTTTGATTGCACTCAAATTCATCACGCTGGCCGTTCAACGCTGCATCGTTTAAATCGAGCCGAATACAACAACACGATTCGCGATCTGTTTGGAATCAGTCTGACGCCAGCGGACGAGTTTCCGCAGGACGACGTCGGTGAAGGTTTCGACAACATCGGTGATGTGTTGAGCGTTCCACCGCTGTTGATGGAAAAATATCTGGATGCGGCGGAAATCATTGCCGCCGCCGTGATCGACACGCGGGATTTTTCCAAGGGTATGACGCAAACCTTCACTGCCGAAAAGACCGAATCCACCGCTGGAGGTGATCCGGACGGTGAGGGTTTCCGTATGCTTGGATCCACCGGATCGGTCTCAACAAACGTGGAGCTTTCAGCCGAGGGCAAATACAAAATCCGGATTCGCGCTTTAGCAACACAAGCGGGTGACGAAGACGCAAAAATGGGCTTGCAAATCGATGGCGAAAACGTCACCGAATTCGACGTTAAAGGACATCGCAAAGCCGATTGGTTCGAGCATGACATGACGCTCACTGCAGGCAGCCACAAAATCGGTGGAGCATTCCTCAATGACTTCTACGCTCCGGAAGCTGAAGACAAACGCCGCCGCGATCGAAACCTTGCGGTCGGAACAATCGAAGTGATCGGCCCGGAAGGTGGAAGTGCGCCGGCATGGCATGAAACGCATCGGCGCTTCGTGACGGTTCGCCCGTCGGACAGCGTGACGGTGAAAGATGCAGCATCGCAGGTTCTGAGACCATTTCTTTACCGAGCGTTTCGGCGACCGGTGGCAGATGCGGAGATCGCTCGGTTTGCGGAACT
>Ga0105046_10012466_pt1 | contig 13191 bp, 12 predicted proteins | sample MAT03_FD_78385 | JGI IMG/M metagenome (GOLD analysis project Ga0105046, IMG submission 78385) | Freshwater microbial communities from Lake Fryxell liftoff mats and glacier meltwater in Antarctica - MAT-03 (megahit assembly) | ecosystem: Environmental > Aquatic > Freshwater > Ice > Liftoff... | reverse complement strand
GTTCGGCCCGAACAACGCAACCGGCCGACCATCACATGCCAGCCGTGCCAGTCGGTACGAACGGAAATGCGAGAGGGTAAGGGAGGTGAGGCGCACGTCAAGGTCGATCGTCGGGATGGACCCAGCCGGCTGGAGGAGCATATGTCGCGGGGCGCGGTATCGCGCGTCCCTGGGTGGGGGTGACGATGTCTCTCATGATGCAAGAATCAATATCATCGATAGTCAGCTGGCGGTTTTCGTCAGCTAGATCGCGCAGGTGTTTCGATTTTTGGCGTCCGGGCGGTGTCACGACAACGCGCCGGACCAGAGGAACGCAGGACCTGAGGAACCGCAAACTTGCCGCCTGATCCGTGTCGGCCGTAACCAGAAAAGCGACGTTGATCTTGCCGCCTGACGCATCCCTGAACATCGAGAGCGCCACGTTGATGTCAGTTTCTTTCTCTCTTGGCGCATCCCACCGGTGCCCACAGGCCTTGCAATCCTGCGGCTCTTTGGTGGTATGGCCCAAGATTACTTCAACACCGAAGGCGTTCTGTGCAGCATTGTAGGCTTGGTGACGTTTTTGCTTGCCAAAGTCGCCAGGGAACATGGCGGTGCAGAAGACGACTTTTTCCACATCGTAGCCTCTGGCCCTTGCCAATCGTTCGGCAAGTTTCCACAGGCTCAGCCACTTGAGATAGGGCTGCCCCAAGTCATCCAAAGCGTGGTAGAGATTGAAACCATCGACATAAATGCCGGCGCGCGGTCGGGCGGTTGTTGACATCTTTACTTCCGATACGCATATTATGCGTGCAACGCTGGATGGTTCGCCCAACAGCCCCCCCGCAGACCACGGTCTGCGGGGATTTTTGTTGTCGCTACACCCGCATCGGCATCACCACATAAACGGCGCTCATGTCATCGCCTTCGCGCATGATCGTGGGGTCGCCGGACGAGTTGAACAGGAACACCGCGTTTTCGCGGTCGACCTGGCTGGCGATTTCCAGCAGATACTTGGCGTTGAACCCGATTTCCAGCTTGTCATCGCCATAGGCGACCGCCAGTTCCTCTTCGGCATTGCCCAGGTCCGGTGCATTCACCGACAGCACCAGCCGATCCTCCTCCAGGCTCAACTTTACCGCGCGCGACCGTTCCGACGATACAGTGGCCACCCGGTCAACCGCGCGGGCGAATTCGGCGGCGTCGACCTCGAGCCTGCGGGTGTTGCCGGTCGGGATCACGCGGGTATAGTCGGGAAAGGTGCCGTCGATCACTTTGGATGTCAGCGTGATCGCATCGGTCGCAAAGCGCACCTTGGTGTCGCTGACCGACACCGTCACCGTCATCGCGTCATCCTCCAGCAGCTTGCGCAACTCGCCCACCGTCTTGCGCGGCACGATCACGCCGGGCATCGCGGCGGCGCCCTCGGGCAGGGGCGCGTCGATCCGGGCCAGTCGGTGGCCATCGGTGGCGACACAGCGCAGCACCGCGACACCCTCGGCTTGGGCCACGTGCATGTAGACGCCGTTCAGGTAATAGCGGGTTTCTTCGGTCGAAATGGCGAATTTGGCCTTGTCGAACAGCCGCCGCAGCACCGGTGCCGGGGCGGTAAAGGTGGTGGTATAGTCGGCCGTCGCCATCACCGGAAAATCCTGGCGCGGCAGGGTGGCCAAGGCAAAGGTGGACCGCCCGGCAGTGATGGTCAGCCGGCTGGTCTGGGCGTTTTCGGTCAGCGTGACCAGCGCGCCATCGGGCAGCTTGCGCACGATCTCGTTCAGCATCACCGCCGCGACCGTCGTGGACCCGGCGCGCTCGACCATGGCGGGGGCGCGGTCCAGAACCTCGATATCCAGATCGGTGGCGCGAAAGCGCACCTCACTGCCCTCGGCCTCGATCAGCACATTGGCCAGGATCGGGATCGTGTTGCGCCGTTCGACCACCGACTGCGCCTGTGCCACGGCCTTGAGCAACGCGCCGCGCTCGATACTGAATTTCATGGTCCTCGCCTTGTCTTGCCGCCCGGGGCACATGGGCCGGGCCGGGAAGCGAAACCTAACGGATTCTGCCAGTGGCTCAAGGGGTTTCGCGAGGGTCGCGAGCGCGGCTGCGCGCAGCCGCAGTCAACCCAACCCGGACCGGCTGCGCGCAGCCACGTCCGGGGTGGGTTTCGCCGGCCTCAGGCCTCGAGCATGCGGCGCAGCAGTTCCAGATCGTCGGCGATCTGGCTGTCGACCATGCGCAATTCTTCGATCCGCTTGACGCCATGCATGATCGTGGTGTGGTCGCGCCCGCCGAACCGCCGCCCGATTTCGGGCAGGGACCGGTTGGTCAGCGTCTTGGCCAGATACATCGCCACCTGCCGGGGCCGCGCAAAGCTGCGCAGCCGTTTCGGCCCGATCAGATCGGACAGCCGGATCCGGTAATGGTCGCTGACCTTGCGCTGAATCTCGTCGATGGTGATCTTGCGGTCGCTGGCGCGCAGGATGTCGGCCAGACAATCCTGGGTCAGATCCAGCGTGATCTCGCGCCCCACCAGGCTGGCAAAGGCGTAAAGCCGGGTCAAGGCACCTTCCAGCACCCGCACGTTGGTCGAGATGCGATGCGCCAGAAACTCCAGCACGACGTCGCGAATCTCCAGCCCGGGATATTGCGCACGATAATGGCTGACCTTGGATTGCAGGATGCCCAGCCGCAATTCATAGTCGGTCGGATGCAGGTCCACCACCAGCCCGCATTGCAGGCGCGACTTGATCCGGTCCTCCAGATCCTTGATCTCGCCCGGGGCGCGGTCGGCCGACAGGATGATCTGCTTGTTGACATCCACCAGCGCGTTGAACGTGTGGAAAAACTCGTCCTGGGTCGATTCCTTGCCCGCGATGAACTGCACGTCATCGACCATCAGCACATCGACACTGCGGAACAATTGCTTGAAGCCCAGCGTGTTGCGTTCGCGCAGGGCCGACACAAAGCGGTACATGAAGCTTTCGGCAGACAGATACAGCACCGACAGTTGCGGCTGGTTGCGCCGCATTTCATGCGCGATCGCCTGCATCAGATGCGTCTTGCCCAGACCGACGCCACCGTACAGAAACAACGGGTTGAACGTCACCGGGCCGCCTTCGGCCACACGGCGGGCGGCGGCGTGCGCCAGTTCGTTCGGCTTGCCCACCACGAATTTGTCAAAGGTAAAGCGCAGGTCCAGTTGCGGTCGCTGTTCGTCAGGCTCGGCCCCGGCCGTCGGCGGCGCGGGGTCGGCGGCAGCCGCTTCGGCCAGTGGCGCGCGGCGCAGGTTGGCGGCGGCGGCAAAGCTGAGCCTTTGCACCGAACTGCCGGTGCGGTTCAGGTGATACAGGATCACATCGCCAAAATTTTGCGCCACATAATTGCCGATGAAACTGGTCGGCACATGGAACGTGACCACGCCGTCGGTATATGTGCCGAACTCCAGCGGCTCAATCCAATGGGTGTAATTGTTCGCCCCCACGGTGCCCTTCAATTGTTCGCGAACTTGGCCCCATTTGTCACGCGTCATCTTTGCCCCAAGTGTCCAAACATTCCGGTCCGGCCTGCGCAGCGCAGGCCGGGCAGCACTGATACCGCAACCCCGCGCGACACCTGCGGTGACCGGCCGGACGATAGGGGTCCGGCACGGCCCGCAGGCCCGCGCGTCGATGTTTCCTTGGGAAAACACGACCAGTTCCTGCAGCGTGCAGGACTGTGGTCGTTGGCATGCAGCAACGCGGATCGTCCCCCCGCGCGCCCGCATCCTGCCACGAGGTTCCCGTCCGCGACAGCCAAGGCGCGGCCGTGGCATGGCCGCCGTCTGGCATCTGTGCGGTCGGCGGCCCCATGTTCCCCCAGGAACGATGTGAATCGCTGGGGCAAACTAGCAAGCAGGCATGGCCCGCTTCAACACAACAAGGCACTTGACGCCCCCGTCAGCGGAACCGAATCTGTCGGCCTGCGGATTCTGGCCCACTTAGCGGGCGTCCTGTGGCCGGGGCGCATGGGGTGGCACGATTTGCGGCATCACCGTCCCGGGCCCCTTGACAGGCCATGGCGTGCCGGCAGCCCGATTCCACCCGTCCAAGGCACCAGCGCAACGACAAAAGGCGCGCCGTCCGAGGCGCGCCCTGGTCAGGCAGACATGACGCGGCGTCAACTCAGGCGGCGGCAACCACACCCACGGCTTTGACCCGGGCAGCCAGGCGCGACATCTTGCGCGACGCGGTGTTCTTGTGAAAGATCCCTTTCGTCACGCCGCGCATCAGTTCCGGCTGGGCCGCCTTCAGTGCTGCGGATGCCGCGTCCGAGTTGCCGGTGGCAATCGCCTCTTCCACCTTGCGCAGGAAGGTGCGGATACGGGAACGGCGCATCTTGTTGATCACAAGACGGCGCTCGTTCTGGCGGGCGCGCTTTTCGGACTGGGGCGTATTGGCCATTGCTTTGTCGTCCCTTTCGGGGTGTCATCTGGTTACAAGGCCGCGTCCTTAGGCCCGACTCGCGGTGTAGTCAACCGGGTTTTCAACCGCCTAGCGGTCGCGGAACTGCGGGCTGCGCTTCTCGCGAAAGGCGGCCATGCCCTCTTTCTGGTCCTCGGTCGCAAACAGCGCCTGAAACAGCCGTTTTTCCTGTCGCAAGCCCTGGGCCAGCGTGGTTTCAAAGGCGGCATTCACCGCCTCTTTCGCCGCCAGCACCGCGATCCGGCTTTTCTCGGCGATCTTGGCGGCGACGGCGCGCGCTTCGGCCAGCAGGCTTTTGGCGGGCACCACGCGGCTGACCAGGCCCGATCTTTCAGCCTCGGCCGCGTCCATGAAGCGGCCGGTCAGGTGCATGTCCATCGCCTTGGACTTGCCCACGGCGCGGGTCAGCCGCTGGGTGCCGCCCAGCCCCGCGATGATGCCCAGATTGATCTCGGGCTGGCCAAAGCGCGCGGTATCGGCCGCAATGATGATGTCGCACATCATCGCCAGTTCGCAGCCGCCGCCCAGGCAATAACCGGCCACGGCGGCAATCACCGGCTTGCGCGTCTGGGCCAGCCTGTCGCTGTCGCCAGCCAGAAAACCGCCCGCAAACAGATCGACAAAACTCTTGTCCGCCATCTCGGTCACGTCGGCCCCGGCGGCGAACGCCTTGTCCGACCCGGTCAGGATGATCGCGCGCACCTTGTCATCGCCATCACAGGCGGTCAGCACAGCGGCCAGTTCCGCCAGAAGTGCCGCATTCAGCGCATTCAGCGCCTCGGGGCGGTTCAGGGTGACAAGGGCGACACCCTCGTCGACCTCCAGCAGGATGGTACGATAGGCCATGTTCTTCAGTCCCCCATTGGGCCGGTGGCAGAAGCGACAATTGGCGCAGGCGCGCCGGGCGATCAAGTCATCTCTGGCAGGTGGGGCAGAAAAACGACGACCGCCCCGATTGCACGATCCGCGCGATGGTGCCGGTGCAGCCGGGGCCGGCGCAGGCCTGCCCTTGGCGGCCATAGACGCGGAACCGGTGCTGGAAATAGCCCAATTCGCCATCGGCCTGCCGGTAGTCGCGCAAAGACGACCCGCCCGCCGTGATCGCCTCGGCCAGCACCGTGCGGATCAGGGGCACCAGCGCCGGGGCCGACACCGCGCCCGCCAACCGCGCCGGGTGGATGCCTGCGCGATGCAGCACCTCGCAGACATAGATGTTGCCCAGACCGGCGATGATGGTCTGGTCCAGCAACGCAGCCTTGATCGGCGTGCGCCGGCCCGCCAGCCGCGCGGCCAGCCAGGCATCGTCAAAGCCGTTGCCCAGGGGTTCGGGCCCCAGATCACGGATCAGCCAGTGATCGGGTGCCTGATCGGTGGCCATCAGGTCCATCGCGCCAAAGCGGCGCGCGTCGTTGAAGGTGACGCGCGCGCCGCCACCCATATGCAGCACCACATGATCATGTTTCGCCGGGGCCGGATGGGCATGGTGGAACCGGCCGGGCATCACCCTCTCCCCCCCGACCCCCCTCTCCCCCGGGGAGAGGGGGGAGGGCTCGGGTGGCACCGACACCAGCATCCGCCCCGACATGCCCAGGTGAATCAACAGCGTCTCGCCCCGGTCCAGATCGGCCAGGATGTATTTCGACCGCCGCCGCAGTGCCAGCACCCGTGCCCCGGTCAGCCGCTCGGCCATCCGTTGCGGCAAGGGCCAGCGCAGATCGGGCCGGTTCACCTGTGCCAGATCGATCACTTGCCCCTCCATCACCGGGGCCAGCCCGCGACGGGTTGTCTCGACCTCGGGCAGTTCGGGCATGGTCGCTTCCTTCCTTGGGCGACAGGGTGTAAGCTGGTCGGCGGTACGGGGGCAAGGCCGCCGAAGAACAAGGCCCCGTGTGTCAGGGCGCAAGGGCAAGGCGATGAACGACAACACCACCCATTTCGGTTTCGGCACCGTCCCCGAGGATGAAAAGTCCGCCCGGGTGCAGGGGGTCTTTACCTCGGTCGCCAGCCGTTACGACATCATGAACGATTTGATGAGCGCCGGCATCCACCGTCTGTGGAAAGACGCGATGATGGATTGGCTAGCCCCGCGCGCCGGACAGCGCCTGCTGGATGTGGCCGGGGGCACCGGCGACATCGCATTCCGGTTTCTGGCCCGGGCTGGTGCGGCGCAGGCCACCGTGCTGGACCTGACCGCGCCGATGCTGTCGGCCGGCCGCCAACGGGCCGAGGCGACGCAGTTGCAGGACCGGCTGGACTGGGTGGTGGGCGATGCGATGGCGCTGCCGTTTCCCGACAGCAGTTTCGATGTCTACACGATCGGTTTCGGCATCCGCAACGTGACCCGGCCGCAGGTTGCCCTGGCCGAAGCGTTTCGCGTGCTGCGCCCCGGCGGGCGGCTGATGGTGCTGGAGTTCAGCCAGTTGCCCAACCCGTTGATGCAGCGCGCCTATGACGCCTATTCGTTCAACGTCATCCCCGCGCTGGGCCAGATGGTGACGGGCGACCGCGCATCCTATCAGTATCTGGTCGAATCCATCCGCCGCTTTCCCGATCAGCACACGTTCCTGACCATGATCCGCACTGCGGGGTTCGAGCAAGCGAGCTATCGCAACCTGACGCTGGGCGTGGCCTGCCTGCATGCGGGCTGGAAACTGTAACCCCCTTGCGTGGCCCCCATAACATCATCCGCCTGATCCGCACGGGTGCCACGCTGGAACGCACCGGCGCCATGGTCGTCGTGCTGGATGCCTTTGCCGCGCCGCCACTGCTGCGCGCGGTGATCCGGGGGATTGTCTGGCCGTTCCAGTGGCTTGGCTTTCGCGGTGATCCCGCGATGCCGCCCGCCACCCGCGCGCTGACCGCATTGGGACCAGCCTACATCAAGTTCGGCCAGATCCTGTCCACCCGCCCCGATGTGGTCGGCGATGTGCTGGCCGTGCAGTTGCGGGTTCTGCAGGACCGCCTGCCGCCGTTTCCGGTGGCGCAGGCGAAAGCTGAGGTAAGCCGAGATCTGGGTTTCCCGGTGGATACGCTGTTTTCCGCCTTTTCCGAACCCGTCGCCGCCGCCAGCATCGCCCAGGTTCACCGCGCACGCGTTGCAGAAACCGGCGAGGATGTGGCGGTCAAGGTGCTGCGCCCCGGCATCGAACGCGCGTTCCGCAAGGATATCGACGCCTTCTATTTCGCCGCCCGCGCGATCGAACTGCTGTCCCCGGCCGCCCGCCGCCTGCGCCCGATGGACGTGATCGCCCATTTCGACGGCGTCGTGACGGGCGAGCTTGACTTGCGGCTGGAAGCCTCTGCTGCGGCCGAATTTGCCGCCAACACCGCCGGTGATGCCGGTTTTGCGGTGCCGCCGGTGAAATGGGCGCTGTCGGGCCGCCGGGTGATGACGCTGGCCTGGGTCGAGGGGCTGGGCGCCGCCGACGTCGCGCAGATCGACGCCGCAGGCCATGACCGGCCCGCCCTTGCCACCCGGGTGCTGCAACTGTTTTTGTCCCATGCGCTGCGCGACGGTTTCTTTCACGGCGACATGCATCAGGGCAACCTCAAGATCGGGGCCGATGGCCAGATCATCGCCTATGATTTCGGCATCATGGGCCGGATCGACGCCTATACCCGCCGTGTCTATGCCGAGATTCTGATCGGTTTCATCCGCAAGGATTATCGCCGGGTGGCGGAGGTGCATTTCGAGGCCGGCTATGTCCCGCCCGACCGCGACGTGGACGAATTTGCCCGGGCCTTGCGTGCGGTGGGCGAACCGATTTTCGGCATGGATGCCAGTCGCATCTCGATGGCGCGGCTTTTGGCCTATCTGTTTGAAGTGACCGAGCGATTCGGGATGGAAACCCGCACCGAACTGATCCTTCTGCAGCGCACGATGGTGGTGGTCGAAGGCGTGGCCCGCACGCTGGACCCCCATATCAACATCTGGAAAGTCGCCCGGCCCGTGGTCGAGGACTATATCAAGGATCAGATCGGCCCCAAGGCGCTGCTGCGCGATCTGGTGCAGACGGCGCGTGTGCTGGGCCGGTTCGGCCCCCGCCTGCCCGCATTGGCCGAGGCCGCGCTGGTCCGCCTGTCCATCCCGCCCGTACCGCCGGTGCGGCGCAAACGGTGGCCGCCTGTGGTGATCGCACTGCTGGGTGCGGCGGCCGGGGCGGCGGCGGTCTGGCTGTTGCAATAGGGCAAGGATGGCCGAGGATTGCCACCCCGGGGGGGGCAGCGTCCGGGGCCATGACCCGGCCACGAACCGATCACGATCGGGGCCGTTGAGCCAAAGCGTCTCTCATGACCGGATTTTCGTGCCGGTCCATCGTCCTGTCCAAAACAACGCCTGTCGCGCGCGTTCGTCGCGCATTCCCGAACCGCGCAGACCGCCGGGATCAGTTGCACGCCGCCCCAGCCATTCGGGGGCCAAGCCCCACCGATCAGGTGCGCACCGCACTGACCAGTGCGGTCGGCACTTCGATGCCGCCATCCAGCAGCAAAGTCAGTTGTCCGTCGCGGCCCTGCACCTCGCGCACTTCGGCATAGACCTCGGCCGGGGTGGTCTGCATCACGGTTGTGCCGTTCAGACTGGCCACCTCGAACCGATAATTGCCGATCGGGAACGGGTTGCCGCTCGCGTCGACCCCGGCCCATTCCAGCGACGGGGTGCCCAGCGCCAGCGGCATCCGCTGCACCTCGACCCCGGCGGCGTTGCGCACGATCAGTTCCGCCCCCGTCGCACCAGTGGCAAAGTTGGGCACCACACTCACCGGGGTGCCGGTGAAATGCGCCGCCATCGGGGCGCGCACCTCGCGCCCGACCCAGGCCGCGAATTCCGCCATGCCCGACAATTGCAGTTGCGATCCCAGTGCCTTGAGCAATTCATTGGTCTGCACCTGCTGTTCGACGCTGCTGAACGTGGCCAGTTGCACGGCGTAATCGGCAGAATCGACCGGGTTCAGCGGGTCCTGATTTTCCATCTGCACGGTCAGCATCTTCAAAAAGGTTTCAAAGTCCGAACTGATGACCCGGTTCGTGGCGGCCTGCATGGGCGGCGGGGCACCGGTCAGGGCGGTGGTGTCGGTGATCTGCATCAAGCTCTCTCCTAAAGGCGAAGGTCAAGCCCGCCGGACCCGGTCAGGCCGACGGGGCGGGGTGGCGCAAGGCCGGGCACAGGGGCGGCGTCGTGGTCGGGTACCGGCTGGTCACTGGCGCCCGGCAAGGTGCCGCCCGGCCCGCCATCGGCGGTCTGCCCGCCACTCTGGCCCAGCGACACGTTCACCTCGGCATAGCCAAGGTTGCGGAACTCCTGCACCAACTCGTTGATATGGCGCCGGATCAGTTCGGTGGTTTCGGGCCGCTCGGCCTGGACCTGCAGCAGGATGGCGTTGTCGGCCATATGCAGCGTCAGGCGCACCTTGCCCAGTTCCTGCGGATCCAGCCGCAATTCGGTGCCCTGTTCTGGCGCGCCGCGGGCCAGGGTTGCCGCGCGGGCGAGTTGCTGGGCCACGCCCTGGGCCAGGGTCGCCTCGGCCCGATGGGCGGCGGCATGGGTGCCGTGCGACGCGGTGATCTGGCTTTCGGCAGGCGCGACAAGACCCATGATGCCCGCCATGTCGATCGCGGCAGGGGCCGCCAAAATGGGCCCGGTGGGCTGCAACGGTGCCGCCGGGTCGACAGCAGTACGCGCCGACTGCCGCGGGGCGGCTGCCGCCAGTTGCCCCGGGGCGGTTGACAGCGGTTGCACCGGGGCGGCTGCCACCGTCTGCACCGGGGTGCTTGGCATCGGTTGCCCCGGGGCGGTTGACAGCGGTTGCACCGGGGTGGCTGACGTCGGTTGCACCGGGGCGACTGCTGTCGGTTGCCCCGAGGCGCTTGGCATCGGCTGCACCGGGGCGGCTGCTGTCGGTTGCCCCGGGGTGCTTGGCATCGGTTGCACCGGGGCGGTTGGCATCGGTTGCACCGAATTGGCTGCTGTCGGTTGTACCGGGGCGGCTGCTGTCGGTTGCACCAGGGCGGCTGCCGCAGATTGCACCGCGGTGGCGGGCGATGGTCCGGCAGACGCGGGGGCGGCGCGGGCCGGGTCGGTGGTGCGGTCGGCTTGCAGCCCGGCAGCGGCCGCCGCCTGATAGCTGAACGCTGCGCCTGGCGCAGGCAGGCGTTGCTGCGGCAATGGGTCTTGCGGGATAGGCGCGCCGTTGAGGCGACCGAACCGGTCCTGCGCATTTCCGGGCTGGTAGGGCAGCACGCCGCCCTGATCCGCCGGCGGGCCGGATGGCGACAGGGCGGTCATCGGGGCGGCAGGCCAGGCGATGGGGTTCAGTGTCGGACGGGCTGCGTCGCGACCGGCCCCAGATGCGGATGCGGGCGTCATGCCGCCTGTTGCAGAAGGGGTTGAACGGGCCAATGCCGCCAGGCGGCTGGCACCCGAACTGTCAAAATTGGCAGTCGCCCGACCATCGTCGATCCTCTGGGGCGCGGCCAAGGCCGCAGGCGCACCCGAGCGCTGAATCTGGCCAGGGTCAGGCGACGCAACTTGCAGATTCGCCACCGGACCTGCCGACACAAGTGACGCCGCAACCGGATTGCTGCCGGTCATGGGGCCGGCCGGACGGGCCGGGCCCGGGCTGGCGGTGCCTGGCACTGTCGCGGAAGTCGGGCTTGCCACGGCCGTTGCATGGGGGCTCGCCGGTACGATCTGCCCCGCAGGCCGTGCAAGGCCTGGCGATGGCGGCAGCGTGTCGTGCATCGCGATTGCGGCGGCCACTGGGGCCAGGGCCAGCTTCGCAGTGGGTGACAGCGCCTCGGCCCGATTCGCGGTAGGCACCGCTGCCTGCCCCGGCACCGTCAGCACCGCGACAGGCGGGCGGGCAGACAGGGGCTGCCAACCGGGATCGCGCGGCCCGCCCTGGATTCGACCCGACCCGGACAGCGACAGCGCATTCGACACGGGCGTGCCAAGGGATGGCCCGTGCACCCGCTGGTCCACAGGGTCACGCGATTGGCCCGGCACCGTGGCCAATTCTGTCGCGGGCTTGTTGCCCCTGAGCGAATCGCTACCCAAAGCAGGCGCAGGGGCATTTGCCTGACCCCGCGCGTTCAGCAACAGCGTCGAGCGGCCGACAATGGACCCGGTCATCGGCGGCATCGTCTCGCCGCCGATTGCAGGTAAACCAGTGACGCCCGCGCGACGGCCAGCGGCCAATTCGGCGGCACTGGCCAACGGCGGTTCGGCGGGGGCGGCACCAAAGGCCCGCAACGGCAATTCTGCGCGGGGCGCGGCGGGCGCACCAGACTGCGCTGGACCCGGTCCGGCCACCAAAGGCGGGGCGATCAGACCCTCCGCTCCGGAAAGGGCCAATGTTGTCAGGGCACCAGACAAGCCGACGGCGGCCCCGACACCGGACACCAAACCAGGCACCGTGGTCATCTGCCGCGTGGCTGCCGCCCCCGCCATGACAAAGACAGCGTGCTCTGCCCGGATGAACGGCCCGGGCGTGCCCGGCGTCGCCATCCCGCCCGACGGATCGGCAAGGCCAGACTGGCCCGGCACGACCAGCGCGATGCCGCTGTGAGCGGGCCGGGCACTGTCCAAGGGCACGCGATTGCTGATGGCGGCGGCGACATCTGGCCCCGGCAACATGCCCGGGCCGGACGGTCCGGCATGTTCCAGGTCTGGGGTCGTGGGGAACAATGCGGCTGGCCGCAGGCCGGTTCCGGCGAGAACGGGCACAGCCGGGCCTTGCAACCCCGAGGGGTCCGCAAGGACGGTGTCTGCCTTGTCGATAGCCACCAGCGGCTGCGGCAAGGACACGCTCAGCCATTCGCCCCCTGACGCGGCGCCAAGGTCCGTCGGCACCCCTTCACGCGCGGTGTCATCGCCAGATGCGAGCGGTTGGGCCAAAGCGGCCTGCGCGCCAACCGCCCCTTCGCCTTGCGGCAAAGGCGCTGCAACGGTGCCATCCCCGCTTTCATCGGTGAACGTCGCCGCACCTGTGCCAGGATCGACGGTGCGCTGGTCCTCATCCCGCGAGTTCTGGCCGAGCGTGACCGCCCCGGATGCGGCTGAACCGGCTGTCGCCACCCCATGGCCCGGCACCTTGCCCCCTGCACCGGCCAGTTCAGCCCGGCCCGCCGGAACCGATCCGGCCTGCCGGGGCGCGGGTGCGTCCTGTGCCAGAAGCCGGGCAAACTCGCCGGTGCGGGACGATTTCGGCAAAGCGGCCGACAGCAACGCGGGTGATTCGGCCCGCAGCAAGGGGATCAGCGTGACGGACATGGCAACCTTGGCGACAGGGGGCGGCATTCTGCGCCCGCGTCACCGACAATGACGCAAGATGCTTACCGGATGTTTACCGCTTTCGCGTCAATCTGGCGCCACCCGCAAGAAATGGAGCCGTCATGTTTCCCACCCTGTCCGGCAACGCGCCGCCCGCCATGCCGCCCGCCGTGCCGCCCGCCGTGCCGCCCGCTGACCTGACCCGCCTGCGCGCCGCCGCCGAACAGCTTGAGGCGGGCTTTCTGGCCGAGATGCTCAAGGCCGCCGGGCTGGACCGCCCGTCCGACAGCGGCTTTGGCGGTGGAGAAGGCGAAGAGCATTTCGCCTCGTTCCTGGTGGAGGAACAGGCCCGGGCGCTGGTGCGGGCCGGCGGCATCGGCCTGGCCGAATCACTGTTCGAGGCGCTGAAGGGACGCGCCGCCCATGCATGACCCACTCCTTGACGAACTGGAACAGGTGCTGGAAACCGAACGCACCGCG
>Ga0105046_10012465_pt1 | contig 13191 bp, 9 predicted proteins | sample MAT03_FD_78385 | JGI IMG/M metagenome (GOLD analysis project Ga0105046, IMG submission 78385) | Freshwater microbial communities from Lake Fryxell liftoff mats and glacier meltwater in Antarctica - MAT-03 (megahit assembly) | ecosystem: Environmental > Aquatic > Freshwater > Ice > Liftoff... | reverse complement strand
GCGGCAGGAACAAATTTACCCAGGCAGCGGCCAGGCGAGCGTCGAGGCGTAAGCCCGACGTGGTAGCGCCCGAACTTGGGAGTCCGCGAATCCACGTCGGGCTTACGCCTCGACGCTCGCCTGGTCCATGACGCCCTAAATGGGTAAATTTGAATTTGCCGATCGCCTAACCACCTTTCGGATCGGCAAAAGCCTACCCGCTTTTCTGCCTGATCCAGCCCACCCAGGCTGTGACCGTCGGCTCCGTCACTTACTTCCCTTCAAGTTAGAGAAAGATTACCGCCGATAACGAAGTTACCGGTTGTACTGAAGCTGCGGGAGATCAACGCCTTGATTCGTGTTCGCTGCCTCGCGCTGGCGCGACTTGCTTCCTGGCTGGCGATCCTGTTGATCGTCGCGGCTGGCTGTACACGCCAGTTCTTTCGGGAAGCAAGCGACCGCGACGTGGAAGGCTTGCTCGAAGAAAAGAGCCAGTTTCAGCCGGACAGTCTGAACGGCTGGTACGTCTATCCCGATCATCGATCCCGCTTCGCGGATCTCGATCGACGGATGGATCGACCGCGAAAGCCCCCCGACGATCCCACGGCCGCCGCCCTGGCACCCGATCCCCAGCCGCTAAGAACTAAGCTGCATTCCAAAGCCGATCGGGAAGGCCAGGGCTACCTGGAATACCTCCGGCATAGCGATCAGCACAACCGTGCGGCCCTCGCCCAGGCCGCTGCGGAAGACAAAACTCCGCCCGCGAAATTGGGTGATCCGACTCGTCAGGGAGTCTATGTCACCACTCCGGTAATCGATCAGTCCACTTTCGAAGCGGCCCTGAAGTCGAGCGAGCCGGCGTACTTGATCAACCTGGAACAAGCTTTGGAATTAAGCTCGTTCAACAGCCGTGATTTTCAGGACCGTCGTGAAGATTTGTACCTCTCGGCCATTCCGGTGACTTTGCAAAGATTTAGTTTCATGACCCAGTTTTTCGCGGGGACGACCGCCGTTCGTTCACGGACCGGCGGCGAAGTTCCGGGTGGTCCAGGATCGGCGTGGAATATCAACAGCACCGGTTCCGTCAACCAGCTATTCCCCACGGGTGCGTCCGTGGTTGCTCGATTGGCCAACCAGTTGGTGATCGATTTAGGGACGGGCAACCCCACAATTGGCCTGTCAAACTTGACGGTTGACGTGGTCCAGCCCTTGCTTCGCGATGGCGGCTGGGCAGTGACATTAGAACCGTTGACGCAAGCCGAGCGCAATCTGGTTTACGGCGTGCGTTCCTACGCCCGGTTCCGCAAGAATTTTTACGTCTACATTGCAGGTGGCGGCGAACTGTTCAACTCGCCATTCTCTTACGCGGGGCTCAATCTTCGCGGCATCGGGCCGAGTTTGTTTGCCCCTTCACAAGGCTATCTGCCCACATTGCAGACGTCGGCCGTCGAGCGCAACGAACGCGAAAACCTCCGAGCCCTCAACAACTACCTGGCCCTTTACCGTGAATACCAAGGGCGAGGCGACTTTTCCGAACTCCAGGTTGGACAGGTCGAACAGTCCATCTTGCGTGGCCAGGGAACCTTGTTGGCGCGACAGAAGGACTTGCAAGACAATCTCGACGGGTTCAAGTTGCAACTGGGATTGCCGACGCGGGTGCCGTTGGAACTGGACGAAGCCCCGACCAAGCCCATGCACGAGATGCTTGAAAAATTTGCCACGGCACGCGCTGAATTCCAGTCTTTGCGCAGCGAGGCTGAGCAATTCCGCAATCGGTATCTCGCCCCGCTCCAAGCGTTCGCGGGATCGCCAACCGCGATGTTTCCGCTGATCGTGCCGCTGCGTGAACTGGCTAACGAGTTGGTTCTGAATTCAACCATCACACGTTCGACAAAGAAATTTCGAACGTCCATCAAGCCTCGCTGGGATCGCTGGAAGTTCTTCCCAAACACGGAACGATTGCGAGCGGAGGTCAAACGCTCAACGGATGAACTGAGGACATTACAGGTCGAAGAAGCCGAGTACGAAAAGCGCAAAGAGCCATTTCCCGCAGCCAAAACTGCCAAGCTTGAATCGTTGCCTCGAGAGATCGGCATCGGTCAGATGGAATTATCCTTGCAAGAGTACGAGGCCGTGCCCGACAAAAAAGACACGACTCCCCGAAGCGTGGCCGTTCTTTTTGAGGCCGTGGTCAACGCGTTCATCCGCGTGATGAGCGAGGCACGCGAGGAACGCCAGCAATTGCTGCGTGACTCGTGGCCCAAGTTGCCGGGGATGACGATTGAAGGGGCCGACCTGCTGACCGAAGACCTGGATCGAGCCCAGACGATTGCCGCGCAGGCTGCTCTTGCCAACCGGCCTGAATTGATGAATTCACGCGGCCAGATGATCGATGCCTGGCGGCGGGTGGGAGTTGTGGCAAATTCATTGCTCGGAGTGTTCAATGTCGGCTATAATCTCAACACGAACTCCACGCCCAACGCCAACGAGCCATTCGCCCTCGGTGGATCTCGAAGTCGGCATCAGTTGATCTTGAATGGTGAATTACCCCTGGTTCGTCGTCAGGAGCGGAACGAGTATCGGACGGCGTTGATTGCCTACCAACGGGCCCGACGAAACGTTCAGGCCACGGAAGATTTCATTCTCAACGAAGTGAGGACGGACCTCCGGAACCTGCGGCTGCTCGCGGAAAACTACCGCATCCAGCAAAGATCCGTGGAAGTGGCGTTCGATCAGGTCGAGAACTCGCTGGATGTCTTGCAGTCGCCGCCAATACCCGATGGTGCGATTGTCGGCCAACCGGGTCGGGCGGCAGCTCAGGGCCAGCAACAAGCGGCCAATGCTGCTTCGCTGACTCAGCAGCTATTGCAAGCCCAGGATCGCTTGCTCCAGGCCCAGAATGGCTTGTATCAGGCCTGGGTGAATTTTCTGATCGCCCGAATGACCTTGTATCGCGATGTCGAGCGATTGCCGCTCGACGCGCGCGGAGCTTGGATCGATGAGCATTGCACCTCTCCCGCCATCGAGCCCGAAAATCTCCCACAGCCAGGCGCTGTCGGACCTGCCGAAACTGGACGATTTGCCGAACTTCGGGCCTCCGGAGATCGGTGAGGACGTTGCACGAAAGTTTCCGCTGGTGCTGATCCTGGGTGGAGCGGCCATCGGCATTCTGGCAGTTGCCGCGATGTTGTATGTCTTCCTCGGGCGAAAAAATGCCGATCGGCCGGACCTGCTCCTTCACACGGTCAAGAACGAGGACATGGATCTCACGGTCGTCGAACGGGGGGCCGTGGAGTCTGCGGACAATCGAGACATTATTTGCAGAGTGAAAGCCGGAGCCAAGGGTGGAAACTACGCCACCACGATCAAGTGGGTCATTGAAGACGGCACGCTCGTCCGACGCGGCCAATCGATTATGATCCTCGATTCGTCGGCTTTGGAAGATCAGTTTCGAGCCCAGAAGATTACTCTCGACACCGCCCAGGCGGCCTCCGTATCTGCCGAATCGCAATACAAAATCGTTCTGAGCACCAACGAGAGCGCAGTCGAGAATGCCCGAAGCGCCATTCAACTCAAGGAACTCGCACTCGAAATGTACGTTGGTCTTCCAAAGGGTACGTTGAGCAACCGCAAACGGGACCAATCTCGCAAGCTTCTCCAAGTTCTTGAAGCGAACCTGGAGTCGTTCCTGGTGCGTAGCAAGGACGAATTTCCCGACTTGCAAGGCGAGTTTCACAAATTGCTGAATGATGTGGCCGGCCAAATTGAACTTGCCCGGGCCGACGTGGAGATGTGGAACGATCGGCTGGCGTATTCGAAGCGCATGGAACTCAAAGGCTATCTTTCTCCCGCCCAAGTTCAGGCGGACGAATCCCGCTGGGTCGGTTCCAAGGATACGCTGAAAAAGCTGGAGACCGACAAGTTGCTCTTGCAGCGATTCAAGTCTCAACAATCCGTCAAAGAAGCCTCGGCCGCGGTTCAAGAGTCCTGGCGGGCGTTCGATCGTGCGGTCAGTGAAGCCGAGGCCAATGAAGTGAAAGCCGAGGCCGAGCGACGCACGAAACGATCCATCTACCTTCAAGAAGATGAAAAACTGAAAGAGATCGAAGTTCAGATTCGAGAGTGCAAACTCCATGCTCCCCAAGATGGCATGGTCGTCTACTACATTCCGGACTCGAGCCGATTCAGCCAGTCGGAACGCGGACTCATTCAGCAAGGCGCGACGGTTCAAGAAGGCCAAAAACTGATGCGAATTCCCGATTTGAACAAGATGCAAGTGTCCACGAAAGTTCATGAGGCCATGGTTTCCCGCATTAAAGGGGACGACCGTCGATCGACGGGGATTCATGAATCGGTGCTGGCTGGGTTGAGTCTAAGCCCATCTCCGCTTACCACCGTCCTAACCCTGCACGAAGCGGTCGTGGAGGAGCAACGCGACGAATATCGTTCGCGGGAATACTACGAGGCCGCCCGTGGGCAGCCGGCAGTCCTGCGGATGGACGCGTTTCCGGAAAAGCCCGTTCGTGGGCACGTTAAAACCGTGGCCACCGTGGCTGCGTCGGGCGACTGGATGTCGAGCGATGTGAAAGTGTATTCCACGATCGTGGCCATCGACGAACAATTGCCTGGCTTGCGGCCAGGCATGAGTGCCGAGGTGACGATTCACGTGAACAGCACTTTGGAAAATGTGCTGGCCATTCCAGTGCAATCCATCATCGGCGGGGCGGAGAGTGGGCCGAAACGCAAGGTCTTCGTGATGACTTCCAGCGGGCCAGAGGAACGCGAGATTCAAATCGGCCTGAGCAACGAAAAGATGGCCGAGGTGAAATCCGGTTTATCCGCAGGCGATCAGGTTGTTGTGAATCCAAAGGCCATTCTGGGAAACTCCGCCAAAACCCGCGAAGACATGCCCACCCAAGGCAAAGGCAAGGGAATGGGCGGCAAAGCCAAAGCACCAGTCACGGGTGCGGCTCCCGGAGCAGCCAAGGGAGAAAAGCAATGATGAGCGATGAAGGATGAAGGATGAATGCTTGAATTCATCCTTCATCCTTCATCGCTCATCCTTCCCAACCATGCCCGCCATCGTTCAGGTTCAACGGCTCGTCAAGAACTACTTCCTGGGTTCCGTCACCGTCAACGTACTGAAGGGCATTAATCTGGAGATCGAAGAAGGCGACTTTGTTGCTCTCATGGGCCCTTCCGGATCGGGCAAATCGACGTTGATGAACATTCTCGGCTGCCTCGATCGGCCGACAAATGGCGATTACATTCTCAGCGGCCGCAATGTGGCTTTGCTGAACGACGACCGCCTGTCCGATGTCCGGTGCCGATATCTTGGCTTCATTTTCCAGTCATACAACCTGCTTCCGCAGTATACGGTGGTCGAAAACATCGAGTTGCCACTCATGTACCAGGGCATGCAATTGAACGAGCGAACTCATGCCCGCTGCATTGCACTTGCCGAGATGGTCGGGCTGGGGGACAGGCTCGATCATCGTCCCTTGGAACTGTCCGGCGGGCAACAACAGCGCGTGGCTATCGCACGAGCCCTTGTTAACGACCCTCACGTGATCCTTGGGGATGAGCCGACCGGCAATCTCGATTCCACGACCAGCGTCGAAATTATGGACATGCTCACCAGCCTGAACAACGCGGGCAAAACAATTATCATGGTCACCCACGAGAACGATATCGCGGACTACGCCCGCCGCGTGATACGATTGAGAGACGGACAGATTGAGAGTGATTTGAGAAATCGAAACTGAGACCGTTTAGCGTTCGTCCCAACGGGACGAACGTGAGGCCAAGCATGTTCGGATCGCTAACCAAATTCCGACGCAATACTCTGCTGGCATTCCGCAGCCTGTGGCTGCACAAGCTGCGCACGTTTCTGTCGATCCTCGGCATCATCATCGGTGTGGCATCGGTTATCTCGCTGCTCGCGTTCGGCAAAGGCTCCATGAAGGAGGCCCTGGACGCCATCAAGCGTCAAGGTGCAACAAATATTGTTGCACGAAGCTTGAAGCCACCGGACGACTCGGCCACGGCTTCACGCTCGTTCGTCGCGAACTATGGACTGACCTATCGCGATTACGAGAAGTTTCAGACTATCCCTTCTATCGGCCTGCATGTCCCCATGCGTGTGTTCCCGCGAGAAGTTCGCCGGCACGAACGCATGCACAACGGCCGGGTCGTAGCCACCATTCCGCAGTACATGGAAGTCAATAAGCTTGAGTTGGCCAATGGACGATTTCTGGTGGAGAAGGATAGCGATTTGTTTCGCAACGTCGCCGTTTTGGCCGCGATGACCGCCGACAAGTTGTTCCCATTCGACGACCCGATCGGTCAGGCCGTCGTGCTGAATAACCAGGAATTCATAGTCGTGGGCATCCTCAAGGACCGCATGCCCACGGGCGGAACCGGCGGCAGTCAGGCGGCCGAGGATTTTAACAGCGATGTCTATATTCCGCTCACGACTTCGCGCCGACGCTTTGGCGATGTGATCTTCCAGCGTTCCACCGGCTCTCGTGGTGCCGAAAGGGTCGAGTTGAGTCAGGTCACTCTGACCATCGACGCGAACGTGGACAAGCCGGAAGAACGCAAGAAGGTGAAGGCGGCCGGAGATCTCATCAAGGACATGCTCGAACGCTCGCACCCCAAGAACGACTGGGCCGTGACGATCCCGCTCGACCAACTCGAACAGGCCGAGCAAACCGAGGCGAACTTTGAACGATTGCTTGCCTTAATTGCGTCGATATCCCTCTTCGTCGGCGGGATTGGCATCATGAACATCATGCTGGCCACGGTGACGGAGCGAACCCGAGAGATTGGCATTCGCCGTGCTCTCGGTGCCAAACGCCGCGACATTGTTTATCAGTTCTTGATCGAGGCCGTGGTCCAAACATCGGTCGGCGGGCTACTCGGCATCGCGGGGGGCATCGGCGTCGTCTACGGTTTGCCGGCCGTCGCGAAGTGGTGGAGCCCCGAACAGGCAATTCCCGCTGTGTTGCAAATTGAGCCGATGGTTTATTCTTTCTTCGTGGCGGCGGGAATTGGCGTACTCTTTGGGCTTTATCCCGCTTGGCGAGCGGCACAGCTTGACCCGATCGAGGCGTTGCGGCACGAGTAATGGGTTAAGAATCGCAGCGACATAACTTCCAGAATTCACCGACTTGACATCGGCAATTGAGTGCGGATTGACTTAAAGTGCAGGCTTTGTTTTCAGTCCAACGGACTGCGAGCGCTCAGCCCAGAGCAGCGCTCTGGGTCAATCGCCAATCGAAACTTTCTTCAGCCTGAAGGGCTGAGACACGAGGCCCCACTATGCCCCAATCGCTTTCGCGTATCATAATCCATCTGGTCTTCAGCACGAAAAACCGTGAGCAGTTTATCGCGCCCGAACATCGCGAACGCATGTTCAACTATCTCGGCGGCACGCTCAATGCGCTCGGCTGCCCTGTGATTCGGGTCGGAGGCCACTCCGATCACGTCCATCTTTTATTCGTCCTCGGTCGAACGATTTCCGTCAGCAAAGTCGTGGAAGAGTTGAAGAAAGAATCGTCGAAGTGGGCTAAGGTGCATGTGTCCCCGGCGTTCTACTGGCAGCACGGCTAGCGTGCATTTTCCGTCAGCCCGTCGAACGTCGAGCAGGTGACAGGCTACATCGACAAGCAAGAAGAGCATCATCGAGAATTGTCGTTTCAAGAAGAATTTCGCGAGTTCCTTCGACGACACGGCGTATATTGGGATGAACGCTACGTTTGGGATTGAGGTGCGCCGCTCCCAGCCCTTCAGGCTGGGGTTTATCGAGCCTGCGTGCACCCAGAGCGTTGCTCTGGGCTTAGCGCTTCCAGTCCGTTGGACTGAAGACCAGATGGCGAATTAAGCCTCTGGCGCATTCGATTGCCAACGGCGGGCGACAGTGAATTCGGGAAATCATTTCGCCGGGGTTCCTTAGCTATTCGATGGATAAATCGGGCCTAGAAGATTTGTATGTGTCATCTAGGCCCTATTTGTCCCATTCTCGCTTATCCCTAAACCTTCGGCTCCCATCCCTTCGCATACTCTCTGGTCCAGAGTTTCATCGCCTCGGCATCCTCCAGAATCCGGCCATTCTTGCCATCGCACTTGAGCGAACGACCCGTCCGGTGCGCGATGTTACCAAGGTGGCACAATAGCGTGCTCTTGTGCCCCTCTTCGATTTCACTATTCAACTTGGCACCACTTCGAATTGCCGCCAGCCAGTTGTTAAAGTGTTCCATTTGGTTGACTTTGTCGGGAGGCAGCTTTTTGATCTCCTTGCCCTTTACATCGTGAATGGTGTAGCCGCCGTCCTTCAGGATCATGCTTCCGTTGTCGCCGTGGAAGACAATGTCGAATGCCGCACCACCTGGGTTCGAGTTGCAGCTCAAGCCTTCCCAGGTGATCAGCTTTCGGTCCAGAAATTCGAAGCCGACTGTGTGAGTGTCCGGTGTTTCTTGATCGTCCTCGTAGCGATAGCGGCCGCCCGCTGAACTGACGCGGATCGGGTAATCAACGCCCAGGCCCCAGCGACAAATATCAATCGAGTGGACGCCGTTATTGCCAAGTTCACCGTTGCCCCAGTGCCAAAACCAGTGCCAGTTGTAGTGGAGGTAGTTGTCCTTATAGGGGCGATGAGGAGCGGGGCCTTCCCACAATTCATAATTCAGGCCCGCTGGCGGATCGCCGGCCTTGCCCTTGCCGATGGATGGCCGGTTCGCGAAGTACCACGACTTGGCCAGATACGCCCGGCCAATCACGCCTTCACGAATTTGTTTGATAGCCTCGATGTAGTGACCGTAACTTCGGCGCTGGTTGCCCATCTGCACATGGCGTTTGTGCTTTCGCGCAGCTTCGATGAACAACTCGCCCTCACGCGGGTTGTGGCTGCATGGTTTCTCGACATAAACGTGCTTTCCAGCCTGGCAGGCGAGGATTCCCATGATCGCGTGCCAGTGGTTGCAGGTCGCAATGGTGACGCCGTCGATTTCCTTGTCTTCGAGAATTCGCCGAAAGTCTGAGATTGTTTTCGGCTCGGCAAAGCCATCCTTCGCGACGGCACCCGCGGCCTTCTTCATCCGCGATTCGTCCACATCGCAGACGGACGCGATCGTCACGTCGGCGACCTTGGCAAGCGAGCGGGCATGGTCGGTGCCTCGCCCGCCCATGCCGATCACGCCAAGCCTGATTTTGGTCCCCTCCATCGGCCTGGCCGGGTTAGCAAATGTCGCGGCCACCGCGGCCGACGCCAGGAACGTTCGACGAGTCACGGGTTCGGTCATGACAGAGTCTCCGGAGAGGTTGATTCAAGATGAACATCCACAGATTACTCAGATTCCACAGATAGATCGACAGAATTGTAGTGGCGTCTCCGAATCTGTCTCATCTGCGAAATCTGTGGATGATCATTTATTCAACTCCATTGCCCGTTTAATCAACGCCGTTTTCACTTCCTGCGGCAAGAACTTCGACAAATCTGCGCCATGCACGGCGATCTGACGCAGGAGCGAACTGCTCACGTGGGAGAATTCTTCCTTCGCCATCAGGAAGACGGTTTCGATTTCGGGATCCAGGTTCAGGTTCATCAGCGACATGGTAAATTCATACTCCATATCGCTCAAGGTTCGCAGGCCACGAACCATGATCCGGGCACCCATATCACGAACAAACCGAACCGCCAGGCCGGTGAATGGACGAACCGTGACATTCGGATATTCCGTTGTCACGCGCCGAATCAGGCTCACTCGCTCTTCAATGGAAAAGAAGGGCGGCTTATCCGGATTGATACCGACGCCGACGATTAGTTCATCGACGATCTTGCTGGCCCGGTGAATGATGTCCAGATGACCCAGGTGAATCGGGTCGAACACGCCGGTATAGACAGCAATGCGTGCGCTGAGTTGGCCCATGGAAACTCCGGTGCTTGATCCCTTTCCTCAATCGGCGGATGCTGACCCACATGTCATTGGAGAGAGGGTCTTTTCTTTCTATCAGCCGGAAGCACGAATTGGATTAGGAACAAAAGAAGCCTGGAAATCCAGAATGTAGAAGGTGCAAATATCGGTGATTTCATGTAAAATGGCAGAGCTATCCAAAAGACCCGCCTAGGAATTCACATGCGACCCATCGACCGCCGAACTGTACTGAAGGGCTTGGGTGCAACGTTAGCCTTGCCGTGGCTCGACGCGATGGGCACGGCAACTTCCTGGGCCGCCCCTGCTAGCGGAGCGACTGTACCGAATCGCTTGGCGTTCCTGTATGTTCCGAATGGCAAGAACATGGCCGACTGGACGCCGAAGGCCGAGGGGGCTCTTGGTGAATTGCCACACATTCTGAAGCCGCTCGAAAGTTTGAAGAGCGACTTCTCGATTCTCAGCGGACTGACGGCTGACAAGGCCCGGGCGAATGGCGATGGTGGCGGCGATCACGCTCGTGCCTTGGCCGCCTTCCTGACCGGCTGCCAGGCCCGCAAGACCGATGGCGTCGATATTCGCGCCGGCGTCTCCGTCGATCAGGTTGCGGCGGCACGCGTTGGCGATAAAACCCGCCTTCCTTCACTCGAAATCGGCGGCGAAGCCGGGGCGATGGCCGGCAATTGCGATAGCGGTTACTCCTGTTTGTATTCTTCGACCATGTCCTGGCGCTCGGCCACCCAGCCGTTGCCGAAGGAAGTGAATCCGAAACTCGTCTTCGAACGGCTTTTTGGTTCCGGCGGCGATGCTGAACGTGCCAAGCGCGACGCCAAACGGAAGAGTGTACTCGATTTCGTTCGCGAGGACACGGCGGACCTCAAGGGCAAACTCGGAGCGAACGATCAACGAAAACTCGACGAGTATTTTTCGTCCGTCCGCGATGTCGAACAGCGGATTCAGAAGGCCGAGAAACTTCCGCCGATCAAGACCCCCGACTACAAGGCCCCGGCCGGATTACCCGCGAGTTTCGAAGAGCACTTGCACATTCTTTGTGATCTCATGGTGCTGGCATTCCAGGCCGACGTTACGCGCGTGACCACGTTTGTGTTCACCAATGAAGGGAGCAACAAGCCCTACCCGTTTATCGGCGTTCCCGATGGGCATCACGATCTGTCTCATCATGGCAACGACGCGAAGAAGAAAGAAAAAATTCGCGACATTAACACGTTCCACGTGAAGCAGCTTGCTTACTTGCTGACCAAGTTGAAGGGCGTGAAAGAAGGGGACGGCACGTTGCTCGATCATTGCATGATCGCTTACGGCAGCGCCAATTCGGATGGCAACGCCCACAACCACGACGACCTGCCGATCCTGCTGGCCGGGCAAGGCTGCGGGACCATCAAGCAAGGCCGGCACATCAAGTACGCCAAGGAAACGCCGTTGAATAATCTCTGGCTGGCGATGCTCGACCGCATGGACGTAAAACTTGCAGGACTGGGCGATAGCACGGGGGCGTTGGCGGGGTTGAAAGGTTGATTCGCAAGATTCAAATTCACTCGGAACGCTAATCGTCACTAATCTCCGCTAATGATGAAAAAAGGACCCTGCTAGCCTTGATGGATTAGTGAAGATCAGTGAAGATTAGTGTTGAAGTCTTCCATACTCGGCGGAATTCCTAGTCATCATCCTTCAACAAATCCGGCTTGCCAAACTCGTTCCAGTCGATTGGCCCGCCTCGGGTTTCACTCTCGATCAGCTTCAGTCGCATTTCCAGTTCGCGGACCTTCGTCTGCATCATGTCCAGCTTTGTGTTCTCGTCGGTCTGCACTTTTCCGCGTGGCACCTCGGGATAATTGAGCTGCCGTTGCAGGGCCGCGAAGAAGAATAATGGATCTCGGGTACGGCTGGCCTTGGCGATCTTGCCTTCTTTCTCGCCGAAAAGCATGGGAACTGCCGACTCGAAATTCGGCTGCCGTCGGCGTTGCTCCGTCACGGCATATTCGGATCGGTAGTAAATCAGGTCCGCGAAATCGATAATGCCGACCTGCTTGCGAACCGATTCCAGATAACCTTTCCAGTCCGCGTCGTAGAAGGGATCTTCGCTCATTGCGATCAGTCCGTCGAAATACCTCAGCCGATTGCGGCAAATCGTCTCGAATTGATAAACGAACAGGCCCTGAGGCGTCGGTTTGCCGGCCCGGTAGTGTGCCTCGCGTTCCAGCACCAATAACGCCGTGGACATGCTGAACCGCAGTTTCTCGTCTTCCGCCTGGTGAATGACGAACGCCTGGAACGGATGAAAATAATGGGTGAGCCGTTGAAAACCCATGGCCAGCAGGCCGGTGTGCTTCATTTCCGTGGCCAGAAATTGAACGGCATGGGGCAGGCGCGTGGTGGTCAGGATTTCCTGGTCCAGCGTGGCCAGCACTTCCTGAGAAGGCAGATTTTCCGCCACACGCTCGCGGAAGGTGCGATAGAAATACGCCTGCTCGACGTACTCCTCGCGATCGAGGACGGTGCTCATGCTGTTATCTTACTCTGCTCAAGCGGGATTCGGGAATCCAACTCTTCCTCCACGAAGCACACGAAGGGGCACGAAGAGCAAGAAAAGACTTCCGTTTCACTTTTCTATCTTCGTGCCCCTTCGTGTCCTTCGTGGATCAGCCGTTTTCGCGACGAATGGGTGAATGTGAAGAAACAGTGTTGCCATTCGGGTTCCCGGTGGACAGAATCAAATTGTCCTCTCCTCGCAAGATTCGCCTTCCTTATTCGAGACCCGCATGTTCCGAACTCCTCCACGCCAGGCGGTGCTGTCCGCTGTTTGCTTAGTCGCTTTTGCACTTTCAGCCCATTCTCAAGATTCGCCGGATAAAAGCTCGCTCGACCTCGATGCCAAAATTATTGCGGACGCCCTGAAAACGTCTGAGATTATGAAAAACCTGGGCTATCTGAGTGATGTGATCGGGCCGCGGCTCACGGGTTCCGCGAACCTGAAGCGAGCCAATGACTGGTCGGCCGAGTTGATGAAGCAATATGGCCTGCAAAATGTGAAGCTGGAGCCATGGGAGATTCCTCTCGGGTGGGAACGAGGCACGGCAACTGTCAAGCTGATCGACCCCGATAACGGACGCAGCCTCACCGTATGTGCCGCCGGCTGGACTCCCGGCACGAAAGGCAAAATTACTTCGGACGTGAAGGTGCTGACCATCAAAAAGAAATCCGATCTGGATCAATATCGAGGCAAGCTGAAAGATGCGGTAATTCTCGTTGGCGAACCTTC
>Ga0105046_10012461_pt1 | contig 13192 bp, 10 predicted proteins | sample MAT03_FD_78385 | JGI IMG/M metagenome (GOLD analysis project Ga0105046, IMG submission 78385) | Freshwater microbial communities from Lake Fryxell liftoff mats and glacier meltwater in Antarctica - MAT-03 (megahit assembly) | ecosystem: Environmental > Aquatic > Freshwater > Ice > Liftoff... | reverse complement strand
GGCGGCAGTGTTGGCGGTGGGAGTTCCGGCGGGCCCGGGGGAAGGACAAAACCGCCAAATGTCGGTGGATTGGTCTTCACGGTTTTGATAAAAGTGCCGGTCGCGCATTCGACCGTCTGGGCAATCGCCCCGATCGAAAAGAACAGAATTATGAATAGAACGTTTGAAGGGACCCGGTATATGCATTACATCGCAAAGCCCAATAAAAAAGGGATCGCCTGCGGGGTCGTGCAACGGGGCGTGCCGCTGCCTTCTCCGGTCGGCGGCATTCCCTTTTACCCCAACTACCGCCTCGGCCCGCTCGACGGCACCATCTGCGACTCACTCGGCCTGAAAAACGAACCCCTCGCCGATTTCTGGTGGTTCGCCGATAGCACGTTGTCCGTGGAATTCGCGGATAATTCTTCCTACGAACCGGCCCAGTGGCATTGGGATTTCGGCGACGGGGGCACGAGCCAGGATACCAGCCCGGTGCACCTGTTTCCCGCGCCGGGAACCTACAACGTGTGCCTGATCGTCAGCAATCAATATGCGGCCGACACGGTATGTAAGGCGGTGACGGTAGGCTTATCCGACGGAGCGGAGCCCGAAAAAGCAAATCCGGAGCATTTTGCGCGGGTATTTCCCAATCCGGCGGACGATTTTTTCCAGATGGTCTATCATTTGCCGGACGGGCCGGGGCAGTTCCGTTTGTTCGATGCGACGGGGCGGCTGCTGCGTTCGCGGGCGCTGGAAAACGGGGCGGGGAATGTTATTTTTAACATAGGAATGCTTCCGTCAGGGTTGTATTGGTACACGTTGCAAGGTCGAAATTGCACGTATAGTGGTAGGCTCGTCAAGCAGTGAAGCGCAGCACTTAATCATTCAACTTCAACACCTTCAAAAACGCTTCCTGCGGTACTTCCACATTCCCGAACTGTTTCATTTTCTTCTTCCCTTCCTTCTGCTTTTCCAGCAGTTTGCGTTTCCGGGAAATGTCGCCGCCGTAGCATTTGGCAGTCACGTCCTTGCGCAGGGCGCTGATGGTCTCGCGGGCAATGACTTTGGCGCCGATGGAAGCCTGGATAGCGATCTGGAACTGTTGGCGGGGCAGGAGTTCTTTCAGTTTTTCGCACATGCGCCGGCCCATACCTTCAGCCTTGGTGCGGTGTACGAGCGCGCTGAGCGCATCCACCTGCTCGCCATTGAGTTTAATGTCGAGGCGCACCAGATCGGTTTCGCGGAAATCGATCACGTGGTAATCGAAGGATGCATAACCCCGGGTGAGGGATTTGAGTTGGTCGTAAAAATCGAAGACGATCTCGGCCAGGGGCATGTGGAAGGTCATTTCGAGGCGGGTGGGCGTGAGGTAATGCTGTTTTTGCAACATACCGCGCTTGTCCATGCACAGTTTCATGATGCCGCCGATATACTCCGGTTTGGTGATAACCTGAGCAAAAATGTAGGGTTCTTCAGCAGATTGCAGGAAGGTCGGGTCGGGCAGTTCGCTGGGTTGGCGCACGCTGAAACGCTCGCCTTTCTGGTTGGTGGCGAAATACGTTACGTTCGGCACCGTAGTGATAATATCCTGGTCGAATTCGCGGTAGAGCCGCTCCTGCACGATCTCCATGTGCAACATGCCCAGGAAGCCGCAGCGGAAGCCGAAGCCGAGGGCCATGGAACTTTCCGCTTCGAAGACTAAAGACGCGTCGTTGAGCTGTAGCTTTTCTAAGGAATCGCGCAGGTCTTCAAAATCGTCGTTGTCCAGCGGGTAAATGCCGGCAAAAACCATTGGCTTTACCTCTTCAAAACCGCGTACCGGCTCTATACAAGGGTTGACAACGTGCGTGATGGTATCGCCCACTTTGATTTCGCGGCTCACTTTGATGCCGGTGATCACGTAGCCCACGTCGCCGGCGCCGATCTCGGCGGATTCGAACTGGCCCATCCGCAATACGCCCACTTCCTCCGCGAAAACCTCCTTGCCGGTGTTGTAAAACTTCAGTTTATCGCCTTTTTTCATGATGCCGTTCATCACCCGCACATAGGCGATCACACCCCGGTAGGAGTTGAAAACAGAGTCGAAAATCATCGTTTGCAGGGGCGCTTCCGGGTCGCCTTTGGGCGCCGGAATCCGGTCGACCACCCCCGCAAGGATCTCCGCGATGCCGATGCCGGTGCGGCCGGAGGCGGAAATAATATCTTCGCGTTTGCAACCGATCAGGTCGATGATCTGGTCCTGCACCTCCTCTACCATGGCGCTTACCATATCCACTTTATTCACAATTGGAATGATTTCCAGGTCGTGGTCGACGGCGAGGTACAGGTTGCTAATCGTTTGGGCCTGAATACCTTGCGATGCATCTACCAGCAGCAACGCGCCTTCGCAGGCCGCAATGGAACGGCTCACTTCGTAGGAAAAATCCACGTGACCCGGCGTATCGATGAGGTTGAAAATATATTCCTCGCCATTGGCCGGATGGATGTAATGCATCTGGATCGCGTGGCTTTTAATCGTGATGCCGCGTTCCCGCTCGAGGTCCATATTGTCCAGCGCCTGCTCCTGCATGTCGCGCTTGCTGATGGTATGGGTGTATTCCAGCAAACGGTCGGCAAGTGTGCTTTTACCGTGATCGATGTGCGCTATGATGCAGAAATTGCGGATATTTTTCATTGAATGTGGGCAAACGAGACGGCCTCGCGTCGCGTATTTGCGGGCGCAAAAGTACGATAATTTGCCTTATTGGAAGACTTTTTCCGAAATCTTATCTTATTGCAGCATCTTTAGCAAGGCTTGCGCCGCTTTTGCCACCACGGTACCCGGCCCGAACACCGCCGCCGCGCCGACTTCCAGCAGGTAGCCATAATCCTGCTGCGGGACCACGCCGCCCACCACCACGAGAATGTCTTCCCGGCCCAGTTTTTTTAATTCGGCGATGGTTTGCGGCACGAGGGTTTTGTGCCCTGCGGCTAAGGAAGAGATGCCCAGAATATGCACGTCGTTTTCTGCAGCCTGCCTGGCGGCCTCCGCCGGGGTTTGAAATAAGGGGCCGATATCCACGTCGAACCCGAGGTCGGCAAAGGCTGTGGCGATCACTTTGGCGCCCCGGTCGTGGCCGTCCTGGCCCAGTTTGGCCACCATAATACGCGGGCGGCGGCCTTCAAGTTCGGCAAACTCGTCGGTCATTTGACGGGCGCGTTCGAAATCTTCGTTGTGTTTCATGGCTCCTGCATAAACGCCCGATACGGTGCGGGTAGTGGCGGAATAACGCCCGAAAGCATTTTCCATAGCTTGGGATATTTCGCCGAGGGTGGCGCGGGCGCGGGCGGCTTGAATAGCAATTTCCAGTAAATTCCCCTGGCCACTTTCTGCCGCAGCCTGCAAGGCCTTGAGCAATGCATCCACGAGCGCCTGGTTCCGGGTGGATTTAATGTGTTGTAAACGAAGGATTTGCCCCTCGCGTACGGCGGTATTGTCCACTTCGAGTATCTCGAACGCGGCATCTTCTTTTACCTGGAAAATATTGACGCCCACGATTTTTTCTTCCCCGCTGTCAATACGGGCTTGTTTCCGGGCGGCGGCTTCTTCGATACGCAGTTTGGGCAAGCCTTGTTCGATCGCTTTGGCCATGCCGCCGAGGGCTTCCACTTCTTCGATCAGGGCCCAGGCTTTTTCCATCAATTCCAGGCTCAGGTTTTCTACAAAATACGAGCCGGCCCAAGGGTCGACCGCGCGGCAGACGTCGCTTTCTTTTTGGATAAAAATCTGGGTGTCGCGGGCAATTTTAGCCGAAAAGTCGGTCGGCAGCGCCATAGCCTCGTCGAAAGAATTGCTGTGCAGGCTTTGGGTCCCGCCCAACACGGCAGCCATTGCTTCGATACAAGTGCGGGCCACGTTGTTAAAAGGATCCTGTTCGGTGAGCGACCAGCCGGAGGTTTGGCAGTGGGTGCGCAGGGCGAGACTTTTAGGACTTTTCGGGTTGAATTGCAGGAGCAATTTGGCCCACAACATCCGTCCGGCGCGCATTTTGGCAATTTCCCGAAAATGATCCATGCCGATTCCCCAGAAAAACGATAGCCTGGGCGCGAACTCGTCGATGTCGAGGCCGGCTGCCAAACCGGTGCGTACGTACTCCAGTCCGTCGGCCAGGGTGTAGGCCAGCTCCATTTCGGCCGGGGCGCCCGCCTCATGCATGTGGTAGCCGGAGATGGAGATGGAGTTGAACTTCGGCATGTTCCGGGCACAGTACGCGAAAATATCGCCGATGATGCGCATACTCGGCCCGGGCGGGTAGATGTAGGTATTGCGCACCATAAATTCTTTCAAAATGTCGTTCTGGATCGTGCCCGACAGTTGCCCGGGCTGAAAACCCTGTTCCTCCGCAGCAACGATGAAAAAAGCCATAATTGGAATAACTGCTCCGTTCATGGTCATCGAGACCGACATTCGGTCGAGCGGGATATGATCGAAAAGGGTCTTCATGTCTTCCACCGAATCGATGGCCACGCCGGCCTTGCCTACATCGCCCTGAACCCTTGGGTGGTCGGAATCGTAGCCGCGGTGTGTGGCCAGGTCGAAGGCGACGGAAAGGCCTTTCTGGCCGGCAGCCAGGTTGCGGCGGTAAAAGGCGTTGCTGTCTTCGGCCGTGGAAAATCCGGCGTATTGGCGGATGGTCCAGGGCTGGGTGAGATACATGCTGGAGTAAGGGCCACCGGGGAAAGGCGGGATGCCGGCAACGTATTTACCCGCCGAAGCGGGCAGCGCAAAGGAGGGTTCGCTTTTCGACAAGTCACGGGGGATACCCGCCTGCGCGCTGCGCGCATCAGCGGGTAAATCGGTTAAAAGATCGAGTTTGGAAAAATCCGGTACAGGCATAGTTGGGTAATTGATGGCGAAAGGTCGGTTTGTGTGGCATTGCTGATTTCCTTGCCGGTGTTTCGGTTTTGCCTCGTCGCCTGCATCGTGTTGGGGCGCCGGTCGTCCATGATCAGTTTGGTGCTCAGGATCGCGGTGAGATGGGAGGTATTGATCCCCCATTGGCTGTACAGTTTCCGGGGCAACAAGACCAGGGTGAGGAAAAATTTATTGAGTATGTTCATCCGCGGTCGGGCTAGTTTTCAAAGGCACGCATTAAATCATCGGCGGCATTGTTGTGTACGCCTTTCGTGGTGAGCTGGGCAAAAATCTGTTCCAGGCTCTGGTTGCCCTGTTGCGTTTTCAGTTCTTCAAAACTGCCATCGGCCACAATGGCGCCGTTATCGATCAGGATGATCCGGTCGCTTACTTTTTCCACAACATCCATCATGTGGCTGCAATAGAAAATCGTTTTGCCGTCCCGTGCCAGCTTACCGATCAGCTCTTTTACCATAATCACGCTGTTGGCGTCGAGGCCGCTCAAAGGCTCGTCCAGGATAAGGATATCGGGGCTGTGTATCAAACCGCTGGCCAACAGCACCTTTTGTTTCATGCCCTTGCTGAAAGTATCCATGCGCTGGTTGATATTGGCCTGCAGCCCGAATGCGGCCATAATTTTGCCGATCCGTACCTCGCATAGATCTTTATCAAGCCCGTACAGGTTGCCCATAAAGTGCAAAAACTCGGCCGGCGTCAGCACGTCGTACAATTCAGCCAGTTCCGGGACGTAGCCGATATGTTGCTTGACTTCAACCGGATTGCTTTTCACGTCGATGCCATGTAACGTTACCTCGCCGGTATAGTCGCTGATCAGGCCGCATAAAATTTTTAAGGTGGTACTCTTGCTGGCGCCGTTCGGGCCGATATAGCCCAGCACCTGCCCAGGATATACGTCCAGGTCAATGCCCCGCAACACCTGCTTGCTGCCATAGCTTTTATGCAGGTTTTTGATACTGATGATGGGTTTTGTCATGGGGGCTAAGGTAATGATGAATTTGAAGAAAAATCTTCATTCGCTAATCTTCATTCTTCCTTCAAGTTTTTAATTCCCTCCGCCTTCCCCACCCCTGATCTCATCCAGGTATTCTTCCTCGATAACGGTACTTGCCACGGGGGCGGCGCCGGGCAAAACCATGACCGAACTGAAAGCCGCATTTAAAGACGCCGAGATCGCCTTTTTCCGCTCTTCGCTGCGTTCGAATTCGGCTTTGACCGCTTTTTTGCCGCGTTTCATGTCGTATTTATCTAAGTTGCCCACCACCGTGTAGTACAGGTTGAACAATCCTTTTTCCGCCGGAAGCGGGTCGAGGTCGCGGTCGTGCTTTTTCAGGCGGTTGAGCATCACCTGCCCGGCGTTGATCTTCAGTTTGTAGTCGATGTCGTTGTCGAAAGTCTGGATGCCGGAGAGCGTGAGGTTGAGGGCATTGCTTTGAATGAGCATGGCCGGGAGGTACAGTTTCTGGTTGCTGACCTCGATGTAATTCTGCATGCTGGTAAACTTCACGTTGCGCAGGTCTTCCAGATGAACGAACGTGCTGAAATCCTCCAGCATTTTCAGGCCTACCAGTTCGCCGTCTCGGCCCTGCACGTCGGCAAATACCTTGAGGCGCTTCATATCGAGTTCGTTTTTTTCATCCCAATAGGTCCACATCGCGATACGGCCGGACAGCCGTCCCCGCAGGTTTTTATCGGTTACCACCTCCTGGCCGAAATTTTCAGCCTGTTCCATCACGAGTCGCAGGTCGAGATCGCGGGCGGTGAAACGCCAGGCCATCCAGGGTTGCAGTTCAAAATGCGCGTTGCCTTCCAGGTGAATCGAACCGCTCATGGCATTCATGTCGCCGATCAGGAACAACTGGTTGTGGTCGAAGGCCAGTTGGCCTTTGAAATGATCGCCGTAGATCTTCCCGAATTGGAAAAAATTAATGCTCGCTTCGAATGTGCCCCGCAGTTTATCAAAGTTTTGTTTGCGTAGGGCATTTTTTTCGGTTTTAAGCGAATCGAGCGCGGGTTGGCCCACATCAGAGGCCGTTTCCTGCACCGCAAACATGCCTGTCAGTTCGGTTGCGTCGAGGGTTTTCATAAACAGTTTGCCTGAAAATTCCAGCAAAGCATCGGCCGTGTTGAGCGAATCGGCGAACAGCACCGGCAGGAGGTTGCGGGCGCTGCCATGCAGGGCAAAATCGCTGTGGCCGGCCAGCAGCAGGAGGCTGTCTACGGTAAACACGTTGTCTTGCAGGCGGACTGCGCCGGATGGAATGCTGACCGGCACTTTGTTGTAGGTAATCGCCGCTTTATCGAACTGGATTTCCCCGCCGGCCGTCACCTTGCCAATGCGGCCCATGCTGGTCATGTCGGCGTAGCGGCCCTGTACGAACAACGATTTGAGCCGCACGAATCCGTCGCCGGCCGTGACGCCTTCGTTGTCGAACAAGCCGTAAGCAGCATCGAGGGGAAGCGTGCCGTTGCAGCGGAAATCGACCAAGGGGTCGTTTAAATCGGTGACTTTCAGGCTGAAACCAAAGGGCTGTCCGCCGAAATCGCCTTTAAAATCGGCCATTTCAAATTCGCCCGAGCCGTCGGGCCGGGCCGTGTAGCGGGCGCTGAAGGATACGTTGCGCAGGGGGCTTTGTAGTTTGTCGGAGCTGACTTTGCCGTCGCGGAGCGCTACCTGGAAGCCGATGGACGGTCGCTCGGTCTTATTCAGGCGGCCCTTCACCGTTCCGGAACAGGAATAGGCGCCTGAACTTTGGAAATCGCTGAAATACTGGTAGTACTCACCCGGTAAAAGGTTGGCAATCATGGAGATATCGCCCTCCTGACTCTGTAGTTTCAAGTTCAGGTCGGTATAGTCCGGCTTGCTGACCGCGATGCCGTCTACCGAAAAAACGTTGCCGCCTAAGTTGAGTTCCACCCGTTGCAACTGGTACAGGCCTTTTTTCAGGTCGACGACCAACACGGCGTCGTACTTCACTTTTTGTCCGGCCAGGTAGCGGCTGCTGTCGGAATCGACGCGGATGACTTTAAAGTCGGCTGTGCTGGACAGGTTAAATTGCTGGGCGGAGAAATTGCCCGCTGCATCGGCCTGGTTAACCAAGAGTTCCACGGTTTGCTGCGTCGGCGCGTTGTCGTACAGCACCGCCACGTTGTTCATTTCGGCGTGGTCCAGCGAGAGTTGCAGGGTACTTTCCGTTTCCGGTTCGGCGCTTTTGGTTTCTTTAAAAATATCGGTATTGGATTTGCCCTGGCGGTTGATCACCACGCGCAGGGCGCCGTCGCTGATGCGCAGGGTATGCACCTTGATGCGATCGCCGAAAAGGCTGGCTAAATCGAAACGAAAGGCGAGTTTTTCAGCCGTCAGCAGCTTGCCACCCAGGGCATCACGCAGGCTGACGCCCTCAAAATCCACCGAGGCGTCCGGAAAACCCGAAAGCAGGGACAGGCTGACCTCGCGGACCTGCAATTCGGTTTTCAGGCTTTTATTGACCTCGGCGATGAGCTGCCGGGTGATTTGTTTGTTGAAAAACGCCGCGATCACCACGAAGGCTAAGAGCAGGACGCCGAGCAGGACGCCGGTAAACACGAAGAAGCGGCGCGCGAAGGAGCGGCGCTTCTTCGGAGGCGGGTTGTAGTTGGGGAATTCGGGAGAGGCGGGTGTCTGCATTGGATCGGATGATTTGAATCGGGGGGTAAATATCTCTTTTCTTTTGCTTGACAATGTACTACTCCTTAAGGCCGAACGTACTTTTCACAACTTTATTTACGATATCCACCAATCAATAGGTACCCAACACCTCTGGCCGGCCGTTTGGAAAGCCCGCAACCCGATGATAATTGCCACAAAAAAGCATACACGCTGCCACTTTGGCAGCCGCTTCACTCTGGCACAATTCTCGCAAAGAGCCGCCTGCATCTTACATCGAAAATCCGGCATTTTTTCACCAACTTAATCATTTGCCATGTATCAGTTCCTTGCCAATGAAGGAGCAGCCGGGCACCCGAACCTGTCTTCTTATACTCAGTCTTATCCGGATAGCGCTTTGTTAGACGCCTACTCGCAAACCGTGATCGGCGTAACGCGCCGGGTGAGCGATGCGGTGGTGCACCTTAAAATTCAAAAAAATCAACCCAACCGCAACAACGTTCCCCGCGATGCAGCCGGAACAGGCAGCGGTTTCGTCATCAGCACCGACGGTTTTGTCGTAACCAACAGCCACGTGGTCAACGGCTCTACAAATATCATTGCCACTTTGCCGGATGGCCGATCCTTCACGGCCCACGTCATTGGCGACGACCCGGCCACCGACCTGGCCGTGGTAAAAATCGACGGCGACAACCTGTCGACTGTGGGTTTTGGAGAAAGCCATAAATTGCAGGTTGGCCAAATCGCCATTGCCATCGGCAATCCATTCGGTTTCCAGTATTCAGTGACGGCCGGGGTGGTGAGCGCCCTAGGCCGAACCTTGCGCAGCCAGAACGGCCGCCTGATCGACGACGTTATTCAAACCGATGCGGCGCTCAATCCGGGCAACAGCGGCGGACCGCTGGTGGATTCGCACGGCAACGTAATCGGCGTCAACACGGCCGTGATTCTGTCTGCCCAGGGACTTTGCTTCGCGGTAGCGTCCAATCTGGCCAAATTTGTCGTGGGTAAACTCATTTTGGAAGGCCGGGTGCGCCGCGGCTACCTCGGCATCAGCGCGCAAACGGTGCAATTGCCACCCAAATGGGCGCAGGCCATTCGTATCCCCAATTCGCTTCCGGCAGGAGAGGTCTGGGGCGGCCAGTCCGGCGGTATTCAGATACAGAACGTGGAACCCGATGGGCCGGCGCATAATTCGGAACTTCGGGCCGGCGACGTACTCGTACAGTTTGAAGGCAAACCCATCGGCTCCATCGACGACTTGCACAAAGCGCTGGATGAACTATCCATCGGCCGGAACCTGCACGTTTGGGTACTGCGGGACGGGAGTTTGAAAAATGTTGCGGTTACGCCTGGAGAGATGAAGTGATGCTCCACAACATCATGGTCCGGTCGTCGCTACAGGTCGCCAAACAACCCGGCAACCAGCGCAATCGGTTTACAGAATTGATGTGGCTGCCGTGGCGAAGGGTATCAACTACCAGCAGCAACTCGAAGCTGGCGGCGTCCCATATTTTAAATGTTTTATCGCGGCTGGCGGTGGCAAACAGCCGGCCATCGGGGGAAAAAGCGATGTGGTTGACGGTGAACCAATGGGCCGGCTGGTCCAGCACCAGGGACAGCTCTTGTTCCATATCCCAAACTTTCAAATGCGCATCCCGGCCGCCGCTGAGCAGGTAGCGGTCATCGGGCGAATACGCCACGGTGAACACGGAATTTTGATGTGCTGCGGGTATTGTGCGCCGGATGGCCAGCGTATCGACATCCAACAGGTAAATGGCATGATCGCTGGCGCCGACGGCCAATTCCCGTCGGGCGGGCGAAAAGGCGAGGCCGCGCAAGGCCTGGTTGGAGAGATGCAAACTTTCAGCGATGCGACCCGTTTCCAGCGACCATCTGCCGAGGACGCCGTCTCCTCCGGCGCTGAACAGGGAGTCATCCACCGCGAGCAGATCGTACACGCTTTTGTTGTGGTGTTGAATGCCGCGGGTGCGTTCGGGCGCATCCCGGTCGATCCAGTGCAAGCCGCCATTCATAGTTCCTGCTACGATCAGGTTTCGCTGCGGGAGGCTGGCCAGGGAAAATACCTGCGTGTCCACCGACGCCACCAATTGGCCGGTTTCGGGGTCGTCCAGGTTCCACTCCACAATCCAGCCGTCGCTGCCGGCAGAGATCAGGCGGCGCTCGTCTCGGCCCGCCCCGAGGGCGTACAGCGCCCCGCTATGCCCGGTGCAGGTATGCAAGTGTTGTATACTCATCTGGATAAACGCCGGGCGTTATTTTTCCGAAAGTAAATGTTGTTTGCTGTGGGCGTCCAGCCACTCGCCAAGGTGAATACCCGGCAAAAAGGATATTTTTTGACCGAAACGACCTGGCGCTTTCAGCCAGATATGCATGATTTTCCGGCCGGCATACACCTTGGCAGAGAGGCGTTCCACATCCTGCCAGGGATATCGAACGGCGAGCCAGTAATTGGTCACATAAATAAATGTCGAATCGGCATCCACGCGCCTGAGGCGCCAGAGTGTCCGGCGCACCAGCACGATCCAGCCCAATAACAGGGCCAGTAGCGCAAGCCTGATCCAGAATATTGGGATAGCCGTCCGCAGGTATTCTTCCTCGGTGAGCCAGAACGCAAGCGTAAGGCCCAGGAGGAAAACCGTGCAGAAAACCGGAATAAAAATCCGCCAAAATAGCGTGGCGGTTGAAGACAAGGCGATGGCGCGGTCTTCGCCGTTGGATGAAATAACTGTCGTATCGGTGGAAACGCGTTCCTGATTTTCCATAAAGTATAAAGATTGTCCCTGGAAACAGCCGCAAAGGTACACGCTTACGCCGGGCCTAAACCATTTTACCCGAATGACATTTCTTTAATAACCTTTATTTCTTCCATGGCCTTAATCCACGTCCACCTTCACCCCTGACTTTTTCTCCTTGTCGGCTTTTTTCTTATCGGTCACCGTAATCCGGCCGCCGCCTTTGAGTTTGCGGGAAATGGCAGAGTATGGGCCCGTTACGACGGTTTCGCCTTCTTCCAAGCCCGACAGTACCTCAATGTAGTCGTTGTCCTGGATGCCCGTTTTTACTTCACGTACAGCGACGGTATCGCCGGTCACGACAAATACTATTTCCTTTATCCGGTCGTCCTTTTTCTTCTCTTCTTTCGGCTGCTCCGAGTCCTCTTTTTTCTTGTCCTTTTCGTCCTCCCGTGCTGTCACGGAAATAAGCGGGACGGTCAGGGTATTATCGGAGTCATGGGTATACACGTCCACCGTGGCCGACATGCCCGGGCGGAAGGGGTAGCGACGGCCGTCCTTGGTCAGGTCCTCGTAGGAAGCCGGATCAACCCGGATCTTGACCACAAAATTAGTGACCTGATCGGTGTTGAGGCTGGCGCCCGAAATGCCTACATTACTGGCGCTGTTGGCAATTTCGCTCACTTTGCCTTTGAATTTCCGGCCTAAGTAGGCATCCACTTCCACATCCGCTTCGTCGCCGACGCTCACCTTGAGGATATCGTTTTCGCTTACATCCACCTGTACTTCCATGGACCGCAGGTTGGCAACCCGCATCATTTCGGTTCCGGCCATTTGCAGTGTACCGACCACACGTTCGCCTTTTTCCACGTTCAGTTTGCTGACGATACCGCTCACTGGCGCAACGATGACGGTTTTTTGCAGGCTGGTGCGCAATTCTTTCAGGCGGGCATTGGCGCTGTTGATGCCGTATTCGGACACCCTTACATTTTCGCGGGACGAATTCAGGGTGCTTTCAGACGCTTTTAAACCGGCTGCGGCTGCGGCCACGGCACTTTCGGCGGCGCGGAGGTTGTTGAGCGAGGTTTCAAATTCGGCCGTGGAAATGACGCCGTCTTTGTAGAGTTTCTCATTGCGTTTATGGCTGCTGCGGGCTACTTCCAGCTGGGCGCTGGTACGTTGCATATCGGCCCGGAGTTGCTCCAATTGCGCGTTGCTGCCCTGCACGTTGGAGGAGGAAATCTGCCGTTGCGCGCGGGCCGTGTTTACGGCTGCCTGGCCTTGCTCCAGGGCGCTCTGGTATTCATCGGGTTTGATCTTGGCCAAAATCTGGCCGACCGTCACGGAATCGCCTTCCTTGACGTAGAGTTCTACGATTTCCCCGGACACGTCGGAGCTGATTTTAACTTCCGTTTCCGGAAATATTTTACCGCTGGCGCTAACGGTTTCACGGATCGTGCGGCGTTGTGCTTTTTCGACCGTCACTTCTTCTCCTTTCGGCCTTTGGCGGGCTTTTACGGCTGCGGCTACGATAAGAAGGATAAAGATGCTTATCAGAACGTAGAGAAGGGTTCTTTTCCGTTTCGGCGGTTTGCTTACCATGTTTTGTGTGATGTTTAGATCAATAAGATTGTTATAGTCGGTTTAGAGGGGTTTAGAGGGGTTTAGAAGGGTTTAGAGGGGTTTAGAATATTGATTGTGAATATCTTGCAATTCCGTTTCCTTCAAAACCACTTTGCGTCTACTATAGTCCGGTTTCAAGCTGCAAGGTTAAGACGCCGCATCGGGGCAATGAAAATACTTGGATAAATGGCGAAAAACGCCGGATGAAAACCGGAAAAAGGCCGCCCTTAGGAACGGTGTCAAAATAAGTTTCCAATTTAAGGCCAATTATTTTGG
>Ga0105046_10012460_pt1 | contig 13193 bp, 13 predicted proteins | sample MAT03_FD_78385 | JGI IMG/M metagenome (GOLD analysis project Ga0105046, IMG submission 78385) | Freshwater microbial communities from Lake Fryxell liftoff mats and glacier meltwater in Antarctica - MAT-03 (megahit assembly) | ecosystem: Environmental > Aquatic > Freshwater > Ice > Liftoff... | reverse complement strand
CTGCGATAGGTGCGACGCCCGTTCGATCGCTTCTTGGCTGTCCTGTGGATCGGTGGCTTCGCCGGTGGTTTTGAATGAAAAGTTGTCACTGCAATGTCGCAGTTGTCGCGCGATCATACCTACCACCCGATCACGCAGATCGATGCCTCGCGAAAGGTTCACGGCCGCCCGGCGGTAGTGTTCGATCTGCATGCGCAAGGTTGCAGGATCAGTGACATCTGTCTCGTCGCGCGGATCGCGGCTACGCAACAGTTGATGAATGATCCAATCAAGGTGTTGGGCGTCGCTGGGCGCTCTGTCGTCGCGAAAGGCATTGGGATCGAAGAAGGTGTTGTTGCACAACCTATCGCTCAACAAAATTTGAGGATGCACAGTGATGAGGTCGCGCAAGGTATTCGGCTCGGTTTGCGCCTTCGCGTACATGCACAAACTGGTAAGCGCTGGTTCGCCTTTGTGTAGATCACAAAGCCCTGTTTCGTAAGCCATAACCGCCGCAGCGTTGCGCACGGGAGGATGCCCAGCTCCTCGCAAACCTGTGAATCCCAACGCGCGACTTTCGTTGCACGATTGGTGAATCATTTTCAAGGTCGAACGGGCGTCGAGGGTCTCAGTTCCGTAAATCTGCTCGTTCGTTACAAAGGCAAGTTGCTGCGACGAAGCCAAGGCACCGGCGTTCCAGCCTTCACTGGCAATCGCGCCCAGCAGCACCCCGCGCAGCTCGTGCGGTACCTCTAGGAACACCCGTTCCCGCCTTTTGAATCCGCCCACCGCAAACTGCACCAAGTCAGATGTGCGGGCCTCAGCACTGACAAACGGCAAGCAAACATGGTCACCAGGCACCACCCGGTGAACTTCCGTACCTGCCGACGCCACCAACTCACGACTCTGACCATCCATTTTTCCCCCAACTCCAATGGCGGCCGCCGCGAACAACTTTGCGGTGCCCCCCTGTCCCGTAAAATCAAAGGCTCTCAGACTAACTTTCTTTGGTTAGCCTTGGCTAGTTTTGTTTTAGCCTGGGTGGCTAGCTAAGAGGGAAACGGTAGATAGGGTATGTCTAAGGTCGCTATCTCGGAAACTGACGCAACGCAGAGTCGAGGATGCCGTTCACGAAAGGCGCGGCCTCCGCTGTGCCGTAGCGCTTCGCCAGCTCGATGGCTTCATTCAGGACAACTTGAGGCGGGACATCCAAGTGAAATCGTAGTTCGTAAAAGGCCAGCCGCAGAATGCAGCGATCCATACGGTTCATGCGTTCAACCCGCCAGTTGCGCGAAACCTGCCCAAGACCTTCGTCAAGCTTGCTGCGTTCCCGCACAACACCGGTCACAAGCTGCAGCACCCAATCGCGTTCGATGGGCTCACCGCTGCGCATGATCGCCGTTTCGTCCTCCACGGCACCTGACAACTCTGAGAAATACAAATCGTACGCCCCCGACGCTGAAAGCTCAGGGTTGGCGTCCAGCTTGAACAGGATTTGAAGCGCTATCTCGCGCGAGCGTCGGCGAAGGCCAGCCATTTTGTGTTTCGTAAAGTCAGGTTAAGTCGGTCGTTACTTACTTGGAGAAAGCGGTGGCGTAAAGCTGGGCCATCTCGGCCACCACCATCGCAGCGTCAAATCCGCGGTTGCCAGCTTTGCTGCCGGCCCGTTCAATGGCTTGTTCCATGTTTTCACAGGCCACAATGCCGTTGCCTATGGCCAGCTTGCCTTCGGCGGCAATGGCGGCCACGGCTGCGGTGGCTTGGCCCACCACCAGATCGAAGTGTGGAGTGGCTCCGCGAATCACAACGCCCAAGCAAACGATGCCGTCGAACTTTCCGCTATCAGCGATCCGCCGCGTGATCCCGGCGATTTCAAACGCGCCAGGACAACGAAAGATTTCAAGATCGCTTTGCTTTGCACCCGTGCGAACAAAGGCATCCACAGCGCCCTCAATCAAGGGATCGACCATGAAGTCATTGAAACGTGAGGCGACAATGGCAAACCGCTTGCCCGCTGAAGAAAGCAGGCCGCTGTGCGTTTTGATGTTGGCAGTGGACATGTGCAAGGGCTCCTAGTGTTGCGAATCGCGAATTGAAACCACGGGTGCAGAGGGCCGACTGGCGACGCATTCAACCACCTGCATTCCGAAACCATCAAGGCCAGCAATGCGACGAGGCTTGTCAGTTAACAAACGAATCTTGCCAATGCCTAAGTGAGCAAGCACCTGTGCGCCCAACCCAAAATCGCGCAACGGCGCTTCGGCAATCAACCCATCGGTGCTGTTAGAGCCCACCACCGCAGGGGCTGGTAACTCGCGCAGCAAAGATGCATTGCCGGGGGGCAGCACATACAAAAACACGCCTTCGCCAGCTTCTTCGATGGAACGCATCCAAACAGCCGGAGAGTGCTCGCTGCTTGCAATGTTTGATGGTCCTGCGCCGAACACGTCGCGCAGTGCCGAGGCCACTTGAACACGCACCAAGGTAGGCTGTTCAGCGTTTATTTTGCCCAAGACAAGCGCCAAATATTCGGTGCTATCGACGTCCGTTTGGTAACGAATCGTGCGCCATGAATTTGCGCGCTTGCCTTCGCCCAACACCAAAGTGGTTTCACTCACAGCGCGAACCAACAATTCTTTGGCCAAACGGTATTGAATTAGATCGGCGATACGAACGATGCCAAGCTGGTGCTTTTCGGCGAAATCTTCCAGATCAGGAATGCGGGCCATTTCGCCGTCTTCGCGCATGATCTCGCAAATAACGCCTGATTCTCCACGTCCGGCCAACCGAGAAAGATCGATCGCTGCTTCCGTGTGGCCCGAGCGAACCAAGACACCACCGTGCCGTGCGCGCAATGGAAACACGTGGCCGGGAGCCACCAAATCTTCGCCGCGTGTTTTTGGATCCACCGCCACGCGAATCGTGTGCGCGCGCTCTGGCGCTGAAATACCTGTGGTTACACCGTCGCGAGCATCGATGCTCACGGTGAATGCGGTGCTGCGCTGCGACCGGTTCAAGGGCGTCATCATGGGCAGACCTAGGGCATCTACGCTTTGCTCACTCATGGCCAAGCAGATCAAGCCGCGGCCGTGCGTTGCCATAAAGTTGATCGCCTCGGGCGTGATTAGATCGGCGGCCATGGTTAGGTCACCTTCATTTTCACGGTCTTCGTCATCCACCACGATCACCATCCGCCCGGTGCGGATTTCTTCAATGGCTTGTGGGATGGTTAGCAGTCTCTTAGACACGAGCGGTCCTCCGTTTTGTTGCCCCTTTTGGGGGGGCCTTGCGCGCCTTCATGTACAGGCTGGCCACGCGAATCACATGTTTTGCCATGAGATCCGTCTCGATATTGACATGGTCGCGCGGGCAAAGCTCGCCCAGGGTCGTCATCCCCAAAGTGTGCGGAATGAGTATCACTTGGAAAGACTTATCCTTCACCCAATTGACGGTGAGGCTAACCCCGTTGATGGCCACCGACCCTTTGGAAATCAAGGCCTCAGCCAGTGCAGCTGGTACCTGAACTACCAATTCGTGGGCAGCCCCGACTGTTCGGCTGGTCTTAACGGTTCCCACGCCATCGACATGGCCGGAAACCATGTGTCCACCCACAGAATCGCCTAAACGCAAAGCTCGCTCTAGATGAACCCTCTGACCAACTGCCAGGTCTCGCAGAGTCGTGATTGCTAGCGTTTCGGGGCCAAGATCGGCACAGAAAGTGGTGCCTTTGGTTCTCGCATTAACCTTTGCCGCTTTTTGGGTGATGGTTAAGCAAACGCCATTGACTGCAACGCTGGCGCCGAGGCCAAGAGTGCCTAAATCTAGAGTCGTGAACACCGTGATGCGCTGGACGTTGTTCGCCAATGGCGCGATCGCCACGACTTCGCCCAAATTTTCAATGATTCCAGTGAACACGGGGCCATCAATGTAGGCGGCGAAACCCCTTTGTGCAAAGTCATTTACCGCTGTTTGCCGTGGAGCGTCGAGCGCTGGGGGGCGGGGGCCTAGCTGTCGTCCTCGATACCCGTGCTTCGACAACCAAATCATTGCCAAGCATGCGCGGGCGTAGCTGGTTCAAAGGCAAAGCGGCTGCCAATCCGCGCCCAAGACCGTCTGTTATTGGAACAGCTAGTCCCGCCCCGGCGAGTTTGGGCGCGAAAAACGCCACCAACTGATCCACGAGTCCCCACGTAATGAACGACCCATTTACGGTGCTGCCACCTTCCACCAACAACGATTGCACCCCACGCTGGGCCAACAACTGAAGGGTTTCGGGCAAATCGATGGCTTGTGTTTGGTCAGACGACACAATGACAACTTCGGCTCCAGCTGCCTCAAGCGCCTGTTTTCGACGCAGAAATTCAGGGCGGTTCTTGCGAGATGGTTCAAGCGCTACGAGCAACGTGGGCTGCTTTGCGGAGGAGTCACCGATGTTGGCCAGCACCTTGGCGGTGACGGGTGTTCGCAATTTTGAGTCTAGAACCACGCGGAGCAAATCTCGGCTGCCACCCGGCGGAACCTTTTTCACGCGCACGGTGAGTTGAGGATCATCTGCCTGGATGGTGCCTTGCCCAACCAAGATTGCGTCGTTCAGCGCTCGCAATTCGTGGGCATACTCGAGCGATTCTTTGCCCGTGATGAACAACGGTTGCGCGGGTGCACTGGGCTCTTTGAATTGCCCAATGACGCCGTCCATCGTGGCGGCAAACTTCAAAGTCACACATGGGCGTTGGTTTTGTATCCAGCAGAAAAACGCGCGGTTCAGCTCAAAACATTCCGCCTCCATGCAGCCCACTTGCACGGCAATTCCAGCCTTTTTTAGCTGTTCGATGCCGCCGCCGTTGACCATGGGGTTGGCATCGCGGCAACCAATCACCACTTTGCGAATTCCGGCCGCAATGATGGCCTCGGTGCATGGCCCCGTGCGGCCTGTGTGGCAGCAAGGTTCCAGGGTCACGTACAACGTTGCGCCTCGTGCAGCCTGTTTTGCGGCGGTTAGCGCTTCGGCTTCAGCGTGGGGCTTGCCTGCCTTGCGGTGGTAACCAACGGCAACCACGCGTTTGCCTTTGACGATCACCGCTCCCACGGCGGGGTTAGGGCGGGTTTGCCCAAGGCCCTTGCGTGCTTGTTCCAGTGCCTGCTGCATGTAGCGCAGATCGCTGGGGCTAAACGAGATCGGGCGCGGAGGCATACTGCCGCTACTCGGGCTTAGGCTCTTCAGACACAGGCGGCACTGGCAGCAGAGGCGCCGCTTTCCCTGCCTGCATGAGCCGTTGCACTTCGTTCATCAGCTCGCCCAGATCCTTGAACGATAGATATACCGAAGCGAACCGCAAGTACGCGACCTCGTCGAGGCGTCGCAGGGTTGAAAGGACGGCGTCGCCGATCTTCGAGGCCACCACTTCCTTTTCGCCCAGATCCTGGAGAGCCTTCTCGATTTCGTCGATGGCTTTGTCTTGGGCTTCAATCGAAATAGGCCGCTTTTCGCAGGCTTTTCGCACCCCAGACAGCACTTTGGCCCGGTCGTAGGGTTCCCTCCGTCCGTCCTTTTTGACGATCAGCGGCATCTCCTGTTCAACACGTTCGTAGGTGGTGAAACGCTTGTTGCACGTGGCGCACTCTCGCCTTCGGCGGATCACCTGATCGCCATCGCTGGGGCGGGTGTCCACCACCCGGTCTTCGATTGCAGTACAAAATGGGCAACGCATAGTGGATGTGTGTGGCCAAGGTACTCGTTTCGTGCGCTATCTTCTAGCCCCCAATGAGCGAACTACGATTCACAGTGAATGGAGCGCCCGAAACGGCACCCGCCGGAGCCACGGTGGCGGACCTTTTGGCACGGATGGGCGTGGACCCAACGCGGGTTGCGGTTGAACGCAACGACGACGTGGTTCCCCGCAAAACATGGGCAGAAGCGGCTTTGGCTGCGGGCGACAAAGTTGAAATTGTTTCCTTCGTAGGTGGAGGCAGCGATGCGCCCGAGGATCCCCTGATTTTGGGCGGACGAACTTTTAAGTCGCGCCTGTTGATTGGCACGGGAAAATACAAGTCCGTAGAGGAAACCCGCCAAGCGATTGAGCTTTCGGGTGCCGACATCGTTACCGTGGCCTTGCGCCGGGTTGATCTGACGCCGGGTACGCCAAACGTGCTGGACGCCATCGATCGCAGCCGCATCACGATTCTTCCCAACACGGCGTTTTGTTACAATGCAGAAGACGCCATCCGGGTGTGCCGCTTGGCGCGCGAATTGGGCGTGGGCGATATGGTGAAGCTTGAGATCATTGGCGATCCGGACAACCTTTTCCCCGATGGCGAAGCGACTTTGCAGGCGGCGAAGATTCTGGTGAAGGAGGGCTTCATCGTTCTGCCTTACTGCATGGACGATCCCATTTTAGCGCGTCGTTTGGAAGATGCGGGCTGTGCCGCTGTCATGCCGTTGGCGGCGCCTATTGGTTCAGGCTTGGGCATTCGCAACCCCGACAACATCCGCATCATTCTTGAAAAAGCAAAAGTGCCAATCATCGTTGACGCGGGCGTGGGCACGGCAAGTGACGCGGCGGTGGCGATGGAGCTGGGCTGCCAAGGTGTGTTGATGAACACGGCGATCGCAGGCGCAAGGCACCCGTTGTTGATGGCCGAGGCGATGCGCGACGCGGTTATTGCAGGTCGCAAAGCCTTTAGGGCAGGCCGCATTCCTCGTCGCTTATACGCAACGGCTTCATCGCCCGAACACGGTGTCATCAGTTAGGTGTCACACGTTCCGCAGCTTTATCTGATCACGGATCGCTTCGCGACGGCGGGGCGATCTTTGGAAGATGTCGTGCAAGTGGCTTGCAAGGCTGTGGCAGGGCAGGGGATTCGCGTGGCGGTTCAGCTACGAGAAAAAGATCTTGGTGGCGCCGATCTGTTTGCGTTGGCCATGAAGCTGCGCGCGATCACGAAACCGTATGGCGCGCAGATGTTTGTGAACGGTCGCGTGGACGTTGCGTTGACGTGTGGTGCCGATGGCGTGCACTTAGGGCACGGGGCATTGCCTGTGGCTGTTGTGCGGCAGATTGCGCCGCAGTTGATTGTGGGAGTGTCTACGCACACGCAAGATGAGGTGCGGGCCGCGAAGGACGAAGGCGCGGATTTCGTGGTGTTTGGGCCGGTATTCGCGACGCCAAGCAAGCAAGGGATTCTTGCACCACGGGGTTTGGTGCAGCTTGCTGCGGCTTGTAAGCAAGGTGTTCGTGTGCTTGCCTTGGGGGGCATTGATGAGAAAGTTGCGGGCGATTGCTTGCGTGCGGGCGCGGCAGGAATCGCTGTGATTCGGGCTGTATTGGGTGCAGCTTCAGTTCAAGACGCCACATGTGAACTGGCAACTTGCTTCCCCCAAGGCTGTCGCAAAGTCAGGCTTGAGAGTGTATAGAAAGTATAAGCTGACTTTGCGACAGCGTCGAAGCCGTCACCTACACTGAACGCAGGTAAATGTCCCATCAGAGCGTTATGTAAACTACGCTTTTGTCGACATTGGCCGGGGTTGCCGGGGACGCGAGGGCCAACAATGCGCCAACGACAACAACCACACGAAGCAACTCCAACCAACGTGGGGCGAATAGGGGCGGAAAAATGTTCAGCACGAGAGCTCAAAAGTGAGGCACCGCAACCACTGAAACTGGAATACCACTCCCCTGTGGCGGATAGGAGAACGCCAAGGATGGCTCGGGTGCGTCGAACTTCTTTGTCCTAACGAGACCCTGGCCTAGCAAGCGTTCGTCGATAGGTTCCACCAAACCCTGTCTATTTCCAGCGTCTCATATAAGCCCCCGTTCGAGTCAATCGTTACCTCGAACTGTTGCGTCGTTGGCTTTAGACCGCCCACGTTCGCCAGTGCCCCGGAATGCAACGGTAAAGCAATGTCGACTCTGGCTGCCGCCGTTGCTTTCGCGTCGCTGTGAGCCTGGCCCGGCGGTCCAGCCTCGACCTGGCCACCCCTTAAATCGATTTTGCGATGGCCCACATGTTGTGGGCCCCAGCGCCGACATAGCGTAAACTATAGTGATTCATGAGGTTTTCGCCGAACGACGAACACGCAATGGTGGCCCAAACGGCCCGAGCCTTTGCGCGTGACGTTCTGGTTTCCCGCGCAGCCGAGAGAGACGCAAAGCACACTTTCCCTGAAGAAGAGCTGCGGCAGTTGGGCGCGTTAGGACTTATTGGCATCACGGTTCCAGAAGCCGACGGGGGCGCAGGTGGCAACGCTTTGGCGCAGGCCTATGCCATTGCTGAGATCGCGCAAGCCGATGCCTCTGTGGCTGTGACGTTGGCCGTGACCAACATGGTGGCCGAAGTGTTGAGTTGCCACGGCACTTCCCATTGCAAGCAGCGTTATTTGCCTGATTTGTGCGCAGGTCGCCTTGGCGCCGCCGCGTTTGCGCTAAGTGAAGCAGGAGCCGGTAGCGATCCCTCGGGGATGCGAACGCGCTGTGAGGCTGCAGGTGATGGCTACGTTCTGAACGGCACAAAGCAATGGATCACCTCTGGCGATTGTGCAGGCATTACCGTCATCATGGCAAGACATCCGAGCGCGGCCGAAGCTCGCCCTAGATTTTCAGCGTTTGCAGTACCACGCGGCACCGCCGGCCTCACCGCCGGCCCTCGCGAGAACAAACTGGGTCAACGGGGATCTTCAACGGTTCCGCTGGTCATCGAAAATGTTCACGTTTCCCAAGAAGCGTTGCTGTCAGATGAGGGTGGTGGCTTTAAGCTTGCGATGTCCGCGCTTGATGGTGGACGCATCAACGTAGGCGCCATGTCAGTGGGCGTTGCCCGTGCAGCGTTGGAAGCGGCCTTGGCTTACAGCAAAGATCGAGTTCAGTTCGGCCAAGCGATCGCCAACTTTCAAGGCGTGGCTTTCATGCTTGCAGATATGGCCACAAAGGTTGAGGCCGCTTGGCTGATGGTCGCGCGAGCCGCCTGGCTCAAAGACCAAGGACAGCCCGCAACCGCCGCGGCCGCCCAGGCGAAACTCTTTGCCTCAGAAGCGGCTCAACAGATCTGCGACAGCGCTCTTCAGATCCACGGCGGCTACGGCTACACACGAGAGTTTCCAGTTGAGCGCTTTGTGCGCGATGCTCGGGTGATGACGATTTACGAGGGTACCAGCCAAATCCAGAAGTTGGTGGTTGCCCGTGAAGCGATTCGAGAGTTCAGCCATGGCCAATTCTGAGACAATGCCAATTTCACCCCGCAAACTGCGAATCTTGGTCGGCAAGCCCGGGCTAGATGGCCACGATCGTGGTGCCAAAGTGGTGGCCCGGGCTTTGGTTGATGCGGGGTTTGAAGTAATTTACACGGGGCTGCATCAAACACCTGAGATGATCGCTGCCACGGCCATTCAAGAATCCGTAGATGTGGTGGGGCTTTCCATTATGTCCGGGGCTCACATGACGTTGTTTCCTGCCGTCAAGCAGGCCTTGGCAGCCCGTGGGGCTGGGGACATCCCCGTTTTTGGTGGTGGGATCATTCCGGAGCAAGACGCCAAAGAACTTACAGACAGCGGCGTTGCCGCAATTTTTGGTCCCGGCACATCTACCGTGGATATTGTGAAATGGATCGAGGCCGAGCTGCGTCCAGCCCTTGCTAGCTTCGCCGATAAAGGAACCTTGAAATGATCTTCTCTTCAAAAATACCCTCTTGGTTTTGCCGCTTGGCAATGCCTGGCGTTGCACTGTTGCTTGCCTTAATGCCTTCGTTCGCGTTTGCTCAACCTCAACCGCCCACAGAAGCCCAGGAGGTTATGGCGGCTGTTGAAAAGACTTTGCAACGCCATGCGGGCGACGTTCATGCTTGTTTCAGTAAGGCGTTGGCCGATCGCTTGGACATCTCCGGCAAGCTTGAACTTGAAGTCACCGTAGGCGCGGGTCGCAAGGTCAAAGACGTGACCATTGAATCAAAGGCCGCTTCAATTACCGACTCTCTGGCCGCGTGTGTTGTGCAAGCCGCCAAAAGCTGGCAAATCGATGGCATCGAAGCGGGGGCGTCCGTCGTGTTGCCGTTTAACTTCAGCAGCCAAGCCGCCCAATTTGTTGTGAGTCTGCAAGACGCTCCTTTGCGCGGGCCGCAAGCCAAGGGAAAAACGCTGCCGCCGTTCCAGGTGAAGATCTTGATCGATCCCGAAAACGTCCGCTCTCGGAACCTTTCGGTCACGCACTTGGTTGTGTCACCTGCGAACCGCGTGGCCATGCACCGCCATCCCGGCAGCGCCAAAGTGCTTTACATGCTTAAGGGCAACGCGCGCGTGCTTGGGCCCAAGGGGCAAGATCCGGTAAAGCTTGCTGAAGGCGATGCTATCTATATTCCTAAGGGCTTTCCACACGTCATCGAAAACATGGGGCGCCAGATTTCAGCGGAAATGCTGCAGGTGTTTTCACCTTCGGGCCCTGAAAAGGTTTACCGCGATCCAACGGATCCAACGGCCCGCGCGGCCTTTGAAGTGCTGCGTGGCGATCCGGGCAAAGCGCCAGAAGGCGCGAAACTGGTTGTGGCCCGCGGACAAAACAGCGTGGCCAAGGCAACCTTGGGGGGCAAAGCCTCAGAGCAACTGCTGATGGATCCCTCATTGACGGGTGACGCTTCATTCTCGATTGGTTTGGTGCAGTACCAGCCAGGTGCATTTGTTCCCAAACACGCCAACGCAGGCTCTGCCGAGTTCTTGTGGGTGGTTTCGGGCGGCGGCATCGTCAAAGTTGGCGCTGAAGATTTTCCCTTCGCTGCCGGTCAAGCCGTTCACATTCCGGCAGATCAACCGCAATCATCTTCTTTTAAGAAGGACGAACCCACCATTGTGTTGCAGGTTTATTCACCTGCGCTGGCGCCAAAACCCGAGACCAAGCCATGAACTTCAAGCTTAACGAAGAACAACAACTGCTGCAGCAATCGGTGCGTGAGTTCTGCAACCGCTTGATCGTGCCCAACGCGGCGAAATGGGATGCAGAAGAACGCTTCCCACATGAGATCATTGCGCCTATGGCCGAGCTTGGCTTGTTGGGCATGCAGATCCCCACCGAATATGGCGGTGGCGGCATGAGCGCGATGGATTACGTGGTGGCGCTTGAAGAAGTGGCACGCGCAGATGCATCAATGGGCCTCACGATGGCTTCACACAATTCGTTGTGCACGGGTCACATTTTCTTGGCGGGCACCGAAGAGCAACGCCGCAAGTACATTCCCGAATTGGCTTCGGGCAAAGTGCTTGGCGCGTGGGGCCTTACCGAGCCAGGGTCTGGATCTGATGCTGGTGCCGCACGCACGCGCGCTGAAAGACGCGTGGGCGCCAACGGTGAAGTTACGTGGTCGCTCACGGGTTCCAAGACCTTCATCACCCAAGGCTCTGTGGCCAAGTACTACACAATTCTGGCTTCAACCAGTCCTGAGAAAAAACAGAAGGGCCTTACGGCATTTATTGTTGAAAAGGGCACTCCTGGTTTCCGTTCGGGTCGCAAGATCGAAAAGATGGGGCTTAACGCTTCAGACACCACCGAGTTGATTCTGGAAGACGTGGTGTTGCCCGATTCACAACGCTTGGGCGACATAGACGCGGGCTTTAACGACACCTTGAAGATCCTCGACAAGGGTCGCGTGGGCATAGGCGCGTGGGCTGTGGGCATTGGCACGGCGGCCTATGAAGCGGCGAAGCAATACGCAAAAGATCGCGTTCAATTTGGCCGTCCGATCTCTGAGTTTCAAGGCGTGGCGTTCATGATTGCGGATATGGCCACAGAGCTTGAAGCCGCGCGTTTGATGGTGTGGCGATCGGCCTGGATGCAGGACCAAGGCATGAAGAACACGCGTGCTGCCTCTGAAGGAAAGTACTACGCGGCCAGGGCGGCGATGCGCGCTTGCAACTCTGCTTTGCAGATCCACGGTGGCTACGGATATACGCGGGAATTTCCTGTTGAACGGTACTTCCGCGACATCAAGCTGGCCGAGATAGGCGAAGGCACCAACGAAGTGCAAAAGATGGTGATCGCGCGCGAGTTGCTGAAGGACGTGGCGTGAACGAAAGCGTGCGGGCGTGACGACGCTGCCACTGGCACAAGCGGTGGCAAACGGGCAACCCCGGGCCATGGCGCAGCTGATGCGCGGCCTTGAAGACGGTTTGCCCGGTGCCCGCGCAGCATTGTTAGCCTTGCACGCGTCGTTGGGGCGCGCGTTTGTTGTTGGCATTACAGGGGCGCCAGGTGCTGGAAAATCGACCTTGGTTGACGCATTGTTGGCAGCCTTTCGTGCACAGAACAAAAGGGTAGGGGTGGTAGCGGTGGATCCTTCCAGTCCACTGTCGGGAGGCGCGTTCTTAGGTGATCGCGTGCGGATGCAAAGGCACGCCACCGACGAAGGTGTCTTCATCCGCTCGTTGGCTTCACGGGGCAATCTAGGGGGCCTTTCGAGAGCAACCGAAGACGTTGTGGACGTGATGGACGCGGCGGGTTTCGATCTTGTGTTGGTTGAAACGGTTGGCGTGGGACAAGACGAAATGGCTGTGGTGCGCCTGGCCGATCTAACTTTGGTGGTTTCGGTACCCGGCCTGGGTGATGGAGTACAAGCGCTCAAAGCTGGCTTGCTTGAAATGGCCGATGCTCTCGTTGTGAACAAAGCCGACAAGCCTGGCGCGGATCAAGCTGTTGCTGATCTTCAAACGATGTTGGCGTTGCGCGGGGTGGGCCGCAAAGACGTGCCAATTTTGCGAACCGATGCTTTGACGGGTGCGGGTGTTGATGAATTGGTTGCAACGATTGAAGCAGCAAACCAATCCAGCACCGTTGAGGTTAGACGCAACCACCGTGCAGAACGGGCAGCCCAACGACTGCGCGAAGACGTGTTGCGCGTCTTGGCCGAAAAGGTTGACAGTGCGGTGGCACAACGGGGCGGTTGGCCGCAGTTGTTATGCGAGATAGCCTCCCGCCTCGATCTAGGTCAGGACGGCACGGTGGCGCTGACCGACGAAATCCTACAAAGCCTCCGTTTGCCCACATCGGCACTGTAAATCGTCACGCACGCTAGTTCGGCTTAGCGACGCAGTGGTGGTAGCATTGGCTGGTGCGCGGAACGAACTTTGGAAAATGGCGGCCAAACACCGCCGGGTGGTTTTTTGGTGCTGTGTTTGCGGGCTTGCTAAGCGCGGCTGCAGGCTGCGGTCTACTGGACATTGCAAGCTTCAACGGCATCACGTT